>Ga0272448_1002482_pt1 | contig 23024 bp, 21 predicted proteins | sample YNPCB0191_FD_202220 | JGI IMG/M metagenome (GOLD analysis project Ga0272448, IMG submission 202220) | Hot spring sediment microbial communities from Yellowstone National Park, WY, United States - YNP-CB-019-1 | ecosystem: Environmental > Aquatic > Thermal springs > Hot (42-90C) > Sediment... | reverse complement strand
TAGGCCGCGCCAAGCCGGTATGACGATGCGCTCGACGTTTGGGTGAGAGGCGCAGTAACCCTCTGCCAGGGCACTCACGTCGTCTGATACAGGGCCATCCTGTATGAGGTGGACGACATCGGGTTGCAAGGTCTGGCAGAGAATGGAATCGACCGACAAGCGGAACTGGTCGGCCAAGGTGGCACTGAAGAACGGGATGCCAACCGTGACCCCTGCTCCTGGCTGGTCGTGGCGAGTCAAACGCGGGGCTCCGTTTCAGTCTCAACTATCGAACTGACGTCGACGAAATACGTGCTTCGGTACCCGGTGTGCGCCGAGTCTATCGAAAGCATGGAGCCATCGGGACTCCAGCGTGGATGCAAGTCGCATCGTCCGTTGCCGTCGAAGCTCCACGGTGCGAAGAACCGACCAACATTGACGATCGTGTTGGCCACGGTGTCGAAGAGCAGCAGGTGGCGCTGGCGGTACCTGTCTGGGTAGGTATCGGTCACGATCCAGCGGCCTTTGGGCGAGTACGAAGGATGCCCGTCTCCGTAACGATCGAGGACGCCTTCACCAAGGATCTGTGTCTCGCCTGTGACGATGTCCAGCAGATAGTAGTGATCGCCAGCCTCCGCTGTACGCCCCCAAACAAGGAGGTGCCGGTCATCGCGCCATGAGTAGTGGGATACCACTGTGCAGTCCATGTGTAGACGGAGGTCCGAGCCATCCGCATTGCAGGAGTAGAGGCGCGACGACTTGCCGCGAGGACCAATCCAGCGGTGGAGGAATGCGAACCTGGCTCCGCTCGGCGAGTAGACGAGGTGGTTCACCTTGTGCTCCGAGTCTCTCATCTCCGCACGAGGGGCGTTGTCAGCGAGGGTCGCGAGGCTGACTATGAGCGTGGCATCCTGCGATTCGAGTTTGACGCGCCAGATACCATCCTCTTGTAGGGTACCGTCCACGGCGAAGTTGAGGGCCTCGCACCCGTACCCATACTCGGGCCGGAGTCGGTACAGCCGCCTGTAGTTGATGCTCAAGGCTTCTGTGTCTGCGGGGTGGACGGCCTGTACTGGCCAGGGGATCACGGACACGAGGCCAGTGGCTGGTGAGACGATCCGAGCGACCAACCTGCCATCGCTCAGGTCGTTGAATATGATGTGGCTGTCGCCGTTGCGCAGCCACTGGGTCATGCAACCCTGTTGATAGTTCCATGTGGCGGAGGTGCCGACGTGCTGCAGGATGGCGTGACCCCTATCGTAGACCACGATGTCGACGAGGTGATCCCGGCGGAGGCGATGGAAGACTGCGGCGTTCATGTCCTGTGACCAGGGGGTCTTGTCGTAGTAGCCGAAAAAGACTCCGACAGGATCGCTCTGAACGCGGGCCCAGGCGGCAGGGGGCTCGATCTTGGCGAGTGGGTGGAGCTCCAGACGAAAGCCGCGGTCCGCAAGGCAGTAATAGTTCGCGCGCAGGTATGCAGCCCTGGCCACGCGCCGCGCCCACGGCGACGCATTCATGAGTTCTGCGACCTTGCGCTCAAATGTCCGGAATGTGCTCGTGCCATGCCTCCTGTTAGCCATCCGTGGTGCCACTTGAGTGCACGTCGCGTCGCCAATCGTAGCTGGTGCGCACCACCTTGGCCGGCACCCCGGCAACCATGACGCAGGCGTCCTCAATCTTTGACACCACGACGCTCCCCAAGGCCACGATGACGCGGTCCCCAACGGATGCTCCTGGAGCGAACCTGACAGCGCTTGCGACGTAGCAGGCCTTCCCTATCCGGATATCCCGGTCCGTAGCGCCGGCTCCGTGCGTCCAGAACTGAGAGGCGCACCCAGCGATCCAGGTACCGTCGCCTATGGCGAGAGTGCCCGCGACATCAAAGAAATGTGCATCAGTGATGAGTACGTTCGCTCCGATCAACAAGGTCCTGCCGTAGCTGTGGCCGCTGACCTGCCTGGTTGAGACAGTCCATTGCCCGCAACTGAAGACGTTATGATTCCCGATGCGGCTGCCACTTCCGATGTCGACGTCCATCGGGCCGACGAATCTATTGAATCGTCCGATCGATGAATCGATGATGCGGGCCGTGTCGACGGCGATGAGGGGGCCGAACCCGATCGCGGTGTGTGCCAGATCGTACCCCAGCACTCGTTCATACGCTAGGCGCCTCAAGGCGCTCGTTGGCAACATACTGATGGCGGCAGCAAGTGCCAGACGCATTTTGGCGTTCACAAGATCGTCTACCTCGCTCGACGACTGCCGCCGGAGTACTACGAGGTGGCGGCGTAGCAATCACCACATGTGCCGGCTGGGCGTTCGGTCGACGATGCAAGACCCTGGGGCAAGAGGGGGCTGCGGTCGCCATCAGGGCTTGACGACTGCAGCCGTGTGCCAGATTGCGCCGGGCGTGCATGTCGAGGCGATATGACACATCGCTCCGGTTTGTCTAGTGCATATGTGTCAACTGCGCTGTCCGGACGGAGGGCAGTATGGGCACTGTGCGGTACTCAGCTTGCGCTCTCCATCGGCATCGTGGAGCGCTGCTGTGCCAAGTAGAGGTCCTGGAACCGCCTCGACATGACTCGCGCGGCGAAGCGGTGGCAGACCAGTCGCCGCGCTGCCTCAGAGATCGAAGCTTGATCGTCAGAGGAGACGAGGCGATTGATGGCAGCCGCCAGGCTGCCGGGGTCGTTTCGCGCGAACAGGAGGCCGGCACCGTCCGAACCAAGTATCTCCCGATGGGGCGCTATGTCCGAGAGGCATACCGGGACACCGCATGCCAGCGCCTCGAGAACAGCATTGGGTAGTCCCTCGGCCAGAGCTGCTGAGATGAAGTAGTCCGCCGCCCTGAGGTGGTCTCGGACGTTCTGCACGCGCCCGGCCAATAGGATGCGCGCGTCGCCCATGGCGAGTCTGCGGCAGGCATCCGCGAGCGGCCCATCGCCGACGAGCACAAGCACTCCCTGCTGGGTAGCCCGGCTTGCCAGGAAGCCTCGTATCACGGTCAACGGATCCTTTCGTGGGATCAGTGCACCCACCGAAACGAACACCTTCTGATCGAGAGGGAGCCCGAGCTTCTCGCGGCACTCCAACCGCTGCAGCCGGGATGGGGGAGTGAAGACCTGGTCGTCTACACCGTTTTGGATCACCTCCAGGTGTGGCAGACGGTGTGGTCGCAGCGCCAGTGCAACTGTATTGGAACAGGCTACAGCGAGGTCTACGCGCCGCAGGGCTCGCAGGTGTGTCAACGCCATGGCTGTGCCCAGCAGTCTCCCGTACTTCATCGGATAGTCGTCATACGGGTAGTTATGGAGCACCGCGACGCGCCGTACGACTCCTGCCAGTGTAGTGGAGAGCATATCCGCACGGATGCCCTGGGTCTGTACGATGGTCGGAGCATGCGCGCCGACGAATCGGTCCAGGGCGGCCTGAGCGTGGAGGAGGCCACTGAAGCGCGAGAGGCCGAGCGACTCGACATGCGCGGCAACCTCGCAGAACTCCCGATAGAATGAGTGCGGGGGCTCTGGGGAGAGCGTCAAGATGATCGGTTCAAAGCGCTCGCGGTCGAGGAATCTCAGGGTATTAAGAAGAATCTGGTTTGGTCCGGAGCGCCCTAGAGTAGACACGACATACAGGATTCTCATCATTCTTCATCGTGATGCGTCGATAACTGCCTGTAGATGAAGGCTAGGGTCTCATCGCCTATCCTGTCCCAGGATGCGAACTGCTCAACGTAGGCCCGCCCGTTCGCTCCCCACACCGACCAACGGTCTCGGTTTGCCAGCATGTGGCGCAGGGTGTTGACAAACGAAGAGACGTCATCGCACTCGTACAGAAGGCCGCCCTGGACTCTGCAAACCAGGTCAAGACCTGGCAAGTTGGTCGCCAGAACTGGCAGGCCGGCCGCCCAGTATTCAAACAGCTTGAGTGGGCTGGTCTCTTCGCCCCTGATACTTTTCGACACCAAGCCGATATCAAGGCCGGCCATGATTCCGGGAACTTCTCTGGCATCGACGTGCCCCACAAAGGACACATTGGTGATGCGAAGCTCGGTGGCGAGCCGAGTCAGTCGCTGCATCTCGGGGCCGCTACCCACTATCAGCAACTCGACCCTCTCCCGCATATCGGGATGCGCCAACGCCTTGAGAACAATGTCCAGACCTTGCCACCACTGCAGGCTGCCCACGAATCCAAGCCGAACAGGCCCGTCCGTCCGAACGCGGCGCTTGGGGATGAACTTATCAAGCCTGACACCGTTGTTGAGGGTCACTACTCTGTATGGTGGAAGTGCGTACCGTTGCTGGTAGTGGGCAGCAATCTGTCTGGATACGGCTATTACGCCGTGGCTACTCCTGAAGAACTCGTGCTCCAGCAAGACCTCGGCCGCCAACACGAGCAGTCGCTTGGTTTTCGACACCCGCATCTCGGCTTCCGGTATGCCGTTGAGCTCTAGGAAGCGAGGGATAGCACGGAAACTGGGCAGGGCGAGCAGTCCCATCTGCAGAGGCCGGTATCTCAGGTACGCGAAATCGAAGGTCTTCTGCCTGAGAGCAGACCTGGCTGTCAGAACCAGCCGCAGCCCACGGCCAGCTGAGCTTCCCTTCCTGATGACAAGCGCCTCATCGACGCCAAGAGTGTCCCAATCGGCATCGACGGCCTGGCAGAGGAGAGTCACCTTGTGACCCGCGCGACGCATCGGTCTGCAGATCGCTCCTATGTGCTCGTATGCAGCCCCGCCAGGCGCGATGGTGGTATCCGCAACATACAGTATGTTCATCCGATGCCTCGACGCTTGAAGGATGGTGGGAGCCGCCGGGCACACAGAACGCAGAAAAGCAAGAGCACGATGCTCAGTACGAGCTCGGGAAAGTACAGGAGGCGGGTGCCGGAGGCTTGCGCCTGGGTACCGAACCAGCCTGCCAGGTAGGCCAATACCCCGGCGCGCACCGGCGACCATCTCCGAGTGACAAACACGAACAGGGAGGTCCAGAGAAAACCCACGAGCACGGGCATGAGCACCACGCCCGCGACCCCGAAATCCGCCCAGGCCGAGCCAATGTAATAGGCGGCCGCGTAACCAGCCTTCCCCTGCTCGACGCCAGCGGGGTTCATCCATTTCATGACGATGCGCGCGGGTGTGTCGGCTTGCTGGCGCGAAAGAAAGCCGGCGACGGACGCCCATTGCTGGAAGGGGACGACGGAAGGAAAGACCTCAAAGTGCGCCACCAGGGACTGCATTTGGCCGAACACTGCCCGGGCAGCCATGGACCCGGTGTGGAAGATGTCGAAGTTGCTCGCAAAGTCGACGCCCATCATGAAGTGGAACATCAGAAGCATCGCCATGGTGGCCAACAGGGCAACGACAGCGAGCTGCTTCGATGACGGCTTGGATCCAGCAGCGTACACGTACACCATGTACAGCGACCAGATGTGATCGAGCGGCGGGGCCTTGGCGCCATTGTAGAACACCGTGAGAAGTGTGAGTAAGCAAGAAAGACAGAAGAGCCACTTGAGCAGGCGAGTCCTGTAGTGGAGGAAGAGCGCAAAGGCGACGCAATCGCACAGGGGGACAAATGTGAGGCCCAAGACCGTGAGCACATACTGGTTGCCAAGAAAGCCCCAAGTCGCCGCTCCCCTCGCCCGGGCAATCGCATCGGGCGACGCTGTGAGCACGAGCAGGGGTATGGAAGGAAGGTGGGTATACACATAACACGCCACTATGGCGATCAGCAGCACCAAGAGCACGCTCAAGCGTATGTGCCACTTCGCCGGGCTCTCAGATGAGGAACTCGTGTTGCTAACGATTGTCTGGTGAGAGAACAACCCAAACTGGTAGCGGAGAGACCGATTCCAGACCACGACCGAAAGGATTGCGCCGAAGGGGAAGGCCACCAGAGAGTAAGCTAGCCATTGCGCTGCCCGCGTCGCACCGTGGCTTGAGAGCACGGAGGAGTAGCCGACTGCAGGATTCAGGGCGAGTGTCAGCACGAGCCCAGGCAGTGTGGTGGCCAGCGACTTGTAGAAGAAGGGAGCATAAGGGTGCGCATGGAGTATGCTCAGCCTGCCTGCCACAAGGGACAGCAGGCACCAGGACACCACACTGCTGGTCAGAAGCACGACAATCACAACGATAGCCATCTCTGCTCCGGTATCAGAGTGATCCAGAGAGCCAAGGAGGGCGTATGGACCTTCATTGATGGCGAATCGATCTCGAGCGGCATGCTCGCCAGACAAAGGCGCGGAGCTGCGGGATAGTGCGAACGGCATGATACAGATAGGCCGTGAAGAGAGCGCCAGACACAGCCAGGATGAGCCAGCTGTGTACTCGGAGAGCTTCGAGAAACAGCAGGAGCAAAGCGGCTGGGGTGAATAGCGCAAGGTTTGAGAACAAGATAGCAAGCGTCTTCCGCCAGCCGACGCCGGAGGCAGTCATGATAGCACCAAGGAGATAGCTGTAGACAAGCACTCCGGATACTGCGAAGAGAAGCATGGCCAGCCGACCGTCGTGAAGTCGGCTGCCGACCCAGAGTGACAGAGAGCGGGTGGCGATATTCACTGCATTCCAGGCCAAGTCGAAGTCCTGTCGCTCAAGTACACTGAGCAACGGGCTCAGCGGAGAGGAAATGAACCAGACGAACGACCAGATGCCAAGGATCTGCACGTAGACGCCAGCCTCGGCCCAGCGCTGACCGAACACAACCACAAAGAGGTCGCGCCCGGTGAGCGTGAGCAGTAGGAATGGCAACATGCCAAGGGCCACAAGAATGCGGAAGGTGCTCTCGACGACCTCTGCCAGCCGACCTTGCGACTTGGCCTCGGCCGCTCGCTGGAAGAAGACCTGGCCGATAGAGCTGCCTACCAGGTTCCCCGGGAGGGTTACCACGCGGCTGCCCAGCGCATAGAATCCGGCCACTGTCGGAGAGAAGAGGCCTGAGAGCAGGAAGGGGGGGAGTTGCCATGAGATGGCATTCAGCAGAGCTGAAGGCATGCCATAAAGGGGAAACCGGGATTGCGACCTCATCTGTGCGAGCATCTCATGCCAGTGGACGCTCCGCCTCAGGAACTGACCATGCGCTCGGAGTGTCTGGAAGGCCAATAGCAGCGTGGAGAGGACCGAACCGGCAATGCCGCCGCCGATTAGGCCGTCTGGGGTACCGTGGCAAGCGAAGCCCCAGGCCAGCTGGCCTGAGGTGGTCACGACGGAGTTGACCACTCGGGTAAGGGAAAGCCATTCGAAGCGCCGCATCCGCGACGCCCAGTAGTTGAGCGCGGGATGACCGAGCGCCACCCCTCCAAACAAGGTGACAGGCGGAATGAGCCACAGGAAGGGGCTCAACTGAGGGGCATTTACCGCGTGGCAGAGCTGGATCCCGCCAAACCACACGAGCGGAATGGTCAACAGGCTTACGAGGAAGCTGACTGCAAGGCTTCCGGCGAACAGATTGGCCCCCGCCCCGTCGCTCTCAGGCAGTACGATGGAAAGCTCGTAGCGGAGACAGAGCACCGTCGCGATGAGGCCCGTGACCGACGAAAACAAAGCAGAGATGCCGAACGCTTCGGGGCCGTAAAGGCGGGTCAGAAGCGGTGAGGCCAGAAGGAGCACGGACTGGGCAAACACAGTGCCCGATACGAGTCTGAGCACATCGCGGGCAAAGCTCCCAGGTCGGTGGCTCGATGCGATATCAGGCCGGTCAGGCAAGATCGACGCACCGGTAGATCGAGGGCCCGGCATTCAAGTCCGCCTCTAGTGGCAGGATGGTGTAAGGCAGAGGACCGCGATTGCAAGTGGCGCCAACCTGGTACACTCGACATACAGCGCAGTCGGGTAGCCAAGAGTCTATCTTATTCACAGGTTGTCAGCCCCGTCCCGTTGACAAGGCGCCGCATGCTGCCGCCGCGGGCTGCAAGGGGCAACTATATCCTGTCGGCATGCCCCCATACGCGCGATGCCAGCAGGCGCCTGGCGAGGCCTATCTGAGCTGAAGGCGTGAGTGCTGGCTTGGCTGCCGAGGGCCTATCCGCCTTGGTGAATAATGGACACACCCTCCGGAGTTCGAGAGTCTGGCCCTTTGAATCTACACTCGTCAGGTATCGCATGGGCACGCCGCGCGGAGGGGCATCTCGACGGAGATCAAAGCTCACGGCCACCGGCATTGTGGGGACTAGAACTCGCTCACTGGCGCCCGGGCGGCTGCGACTGGCTGGCGCCGTGGTCCAGGCATGCGCGGGTGTCCAAAACGAGGCGACCGTCCTCCCCGGCCAGCTCGCTAGCCGGCAAGCCGACAAACTCGGGGTGATCAGTGAGAACGAGCACAGCGTTCGCCCCATCCAGAGCTTCCTTCATGCTGCACACTTGGCCGCGCACTCTGCCGGGCTCGACATACGGGTCGTAGGCCCTAACGCGGCACCCTTGAGCTCCCAGCAGCTCGACGACACGAATCGCCGGACTCTCTCTCATGTCGCCTGTGCCGCCTTTGTAACTAAGGCCGAGGCAAGCCACGACGGGCTGTTCGATGCCAAGCAAAGCTTGCCTCACTCGACGCACTGTCTGCTCCGGCATGCTGTCGTTTACCCGCCGCGCAGCCTGGATCAGATGCGTGGCCTCCGGCGCGACCTCCACGATGAACCAGGGGTCCACAGCGATGCAGTGTCCGCCTACCCCCGGACCCGGCTTGAGGATATTGACACGCGGATGGCGATTCGCCAGGGCGATCGCCTCCCAGACGTCGATGCCCAGCCCCTCGGCGACCAGGGAAAACTCGTTGGCGAGCGCGATGTTTACGTCGCGGTAGGTGTTCTCCATCAGCTTGACCATCTCGGCGGTGGTGGCATCGGTGAGCAGCATGGTGCCCTGGACAAAGCTGGCATACAGCTCCCGCGCCGCTTCAGCGGAACGACGGTCCACTCCGCCGATGACCCGGTCGTTGCCTACGAGCTCCTCGAGAATGCGCCCAGGCAGCACCCGCTCAGGGCAGTGGGCAACGAGGAGGTCGTCCTCCGATGCTTCGCTGCCGGCCTCGCCACTGATGTGCAGCCCCGACCGCCTCAGGATCGGCAGCAACACGTCGGTCACCGTGCGAGGCGGCACAGTGGATTCGAGTACCACTAGGTTGCCTGGCGCCAGCTGGGGCACGATTGCCTCGGCGGCCGCGCAGACGTGCCTTAGGTCCGCCATTGGCCGCCGTCCGTCCCCCGCGCGAATAAGCGGTGTGGGCACCGCGATGATAAAGGCGTCTGCCGATTCAGGTGCAGTCGCGATGCGGAGGCTGCAACTCTTCCTCGCTGCCGCGACCAGCGTCTTGAGACCAGGCTCATGGATGTGGACGTCGCCGTTGTTCAGGGTGTCCACCACTTCGCCGTTGACGTCGACCCCCACCACCTGGATGCCATGGGTGGCGAACATGGCCGCCGTGGGCAGGCCGATGTAGCCCAGGCCAAGCACACAGAGTTTTGTCACCGTCAACCCCCTGAAACGCGGATGCTGAACGCCGGCACATGGCGTGCTTCAGTGCTGTCCTTCTGTCCAAGGAGCGCGCCCACGATCCGCTCGGCAGCGTGCCCGTCCCCGTAGGGATTCACCGCGCGTGCCATGCGCGCGTAAGCCTCCGCATCATCCAGCAGCCGCGCCGTCTCCGCCACAATCCGGGCCCGCTCCGTGCCCACCAGCCGCACCGTGCCGGCCTGCACCGCCTCAGGCCGCTCGGTGACCTCGCGCAGCACGAGCACAGGCTTGCCGACACCCGGCGCCTCCTCCTGGATACCGCCCGAGTCTGTGAGCACGAGGTCGGCTCGCTTCATGAGCTGCACCAGTGGCAGATAGTCCAGAGGCGGCGTGAGGGTGACGCCTGGCACGTCGCCAAGCAGCCGATGCGCTGGCCCCCACACATTGGGGTTCCTGTGCACGGCATAGACAATGCGCAGCCGGCCGCTGTAGCGCGCGGCCAGATCACGCAGGGCCAGGCAGATGTTCTCTAGCGGTGCGCCGAGGTTCTCGCGGCGGTGGGCGGTGACCAGGATGACCTTCTCAGCGGGGCTATCGCCGTCCAGTCCCGGAATGCCGAGGCTCCGGAGATCGAACGGCTGCCCGACGACCCACTGCAGGGCGTCGATGACGGTGTTACCGGTGACCAGGATGCGTTCGGCGGGAACGTTCTCGCGCACCAGGTTATGCCGGGCACTATCGGTGGGAGCGAAATGCAGGTCGGCGATGGCACTCACCACCCGGCGGTTGATCTCCTCTGGGAACGGTTGCCGGGCGTCCCCGGTGCGCAGGCCCGCCTCCACGTGCCCCACGTGGGAGCTGGCGTAGAAGGCAGCCAGCGCTGCCGCGGCGACGGTCGTGGTGTCGCCCTGCACCAGCACCCAATCAGGCCTCTCCTGTTGCAGCACTGGCTCGAGCCTCCCCAGCACCGCCCCGGCCACGGCAGTGGGGGTCTGGTTGTCGGCCATCACATCCAGGTCGTAGTCTGGCCGGATGGCAAAGAGGCGCAACACTTGGTCCAACATCTCGCGATGCTGGCCGGTCACGCAGACTCGGGAGATGAAGGCATCCGCGTGACGCTCCAACTCGCGCACCACGGGCGCCATCTTGATCGCTTCGGGGCGTGTACCGAATACCGACAGAACCTTAATCACCAATTCCCCCGGGGCCCATGCCTTGACACGGTGCGCCCTCTCCCGGGCATGCTCCGCCCTCGCTGCACCCTCATCGGATGCGCGCTCCGTCTTCGCCGCCAGCCCCACCTGCGAACCTGATTCCGCACGCTGGGGAACGTTAGTGAGTCATTGCCCCCGGGCATGCTCCGCCCTCGCTGCACTCTTGCGAGCGCGCGCTCGGGCGAGAAGGTGGACCGGTGGCTGGGGGAACCCCCTAGGGCGAGGGAGGGGACACCGGGTGGGTGCCGGGATAGATGACTCCCTGCGGAGGCCGGGCAAGCGTTGCGTGGGCCTTGCCCTGGGGCTCCTCCGTGGTCCGGGCGCATCGGGTTCAGCGCCGACGGGGTGGGAGTATAGTACAGAATGAGCAGGTGTCAAATTCCGTGCGACTATGCGCGCTCAGCGGGGTGTTTGGACGATAATGCATTTTGCAAAAGCCTGGCGTGGCCGGAGAATGCGCTCTGCGGCGTGTGGGACGCGGGATTCGCGCCGCCACGCGCGACACTAAGAGTAGCGCGCGCTTGTTCTCTTCCGCGCGCTCCCTGCCGCCTCTCCTCCTCCACCTCCCCTGCGGCTGGGGATTTTACCTCGCCTTAACGCTCTGTTCACGTTTGTTGCGTAGATATCGGGTATAATTCAGGTAACGAAATGGAGACCTTCGGGCGATGATGGGCGTGTTCGGGGCACAGGCGGGCGGTGCTGCGCCGGTGGGGGTGCCAACGCGTGCGGCGCTGAGGCGCTCCAGTCGCTCTCTCGTCGCGGTGACGCTCTTGGCTGTGGCGGCGATTGGGCTGCGCGAGGTGGTGGACCCGGATCTGTGGTGGCATCTGGCCACAGGGCGCTACATCCTGGCCGAGGGGCGCATCCCAGGCTACGATGTGTTCTCGTTCACGGCCGTGGGCCACCGCTGGGTGACTCATGAGTGGCTGTCGGACCTCTTGCTCTATGCAGGCAATGGCCTGGTGGGGTTCGTTGGCCTGGCGGTGCTGTTCACGTTGGTGATCGTGGCCGCCTACGCGCTGGTGTGGCTGCGCTGCCGGGGGCGGCCGGTGTTGGCGGCGTTCTCGGTGGTGTTGGCCGCGCTGGCCTCGGCACCTACCTATGGCGTGCGGCCGCAGATGCTCTCGCTGTTGTTCGCGAGCCTGTACCTTTACATCCTGGACAGCGGGGCGACGGGGCGGCGGGTGTGGCTGTTGCCGCCGCTGACGCTCCTCTGGGCGAACCTGCACAGTGGGTTCGTGGCCGGGCTGGCGATCCTGGCGGTGTATACGGTCGGCGAGGAGCTGGCCTGGCTGGGGCGGCGGGCCGGCAAGGGGGCCTGGCTCTCGCCACGCGCAAGGCGGTTGGCACTGGTGCTGGTGGCGAGCCTGGCCTGCTCGCTGGTGACGCCAAACGGCATCTCGGCGGTGCTATTCCCCTTCGGCACGCTGAGCAGCCGAGCCATTCAGGACCAGATTCAGGAGTGGGCCTCGCCCAACTTTCACGAGAGCCTGGCCTGGCCGCTCGGGGGCTACTGGCTGCTGCTGGTGGCGGCGCTGGGCGCCTCGCGGCGCCGGGTCGAGCCGACGGAACTCTTGCTGCTGGTCGGGGCGTCGGCGGCAGCCATGTATTCGATCCGCCACGCGCAGTTCTTGTCGGTGGTGGGCGCGCCGATCCTGGCCGAGCGGTTGGGGGACCTGTGGAGGGCACCTGAACAGGAGGGGCGTGCGGAGCGGCCGCTTTCGCCCTTGATGGAGAAGGGGCTGTGGGTGGTGGCTGCGGGCCTAGTGGCGCTCCTGGGGGTGCGTGTGTCGGCGGTTGCGAGGCGCGTGCCCGAGGCGGAGCGGGAGCTGTATCCGTCGGCGGCGCTGGCGTTTATGGAGGCGAATGGCCTCGGTGGACGGGTGTTCAACACCTATCACTGGGGTGGGTACCTGATCTGGCGTGGGCACCCGGTCTTTATCGACGGCCGGGCTGAGGTGTACGGCGACGAGGTGTTGAACGAGTACATGAAGGCCCAGGGGGTCGATAAGGACTGGGAGGAGCCGTTCCAGCGCTACGGCGTCGATGTCGCGCTGATCCAGTCGGATAGCTCGCTTGCGGTGGTGATGCGCGAAAGCGAGCGCTGGCGGGCGGTGTACGAGGATGACTTGGCGACGGTGCTGATACGGGCCAGTTCCGACGGCGCGGGCGGCTAGAGGGCACCGTGCATCGCTTTCGATAGGGGCCAGGAGGCAGCGGCTCTGGGTCGAAGGGGCCACGTGCGCGTGGCCGAAGGGGGGTGGGAGAATCGAACGAGAGCGGCAGGCGGCAATGCGGTGTTGGTATCCCGATTTTGGCAGTGTGGTGCAATCACCTGCATACATCATCAAGGAGGAGCATCCCATGTTGCAGTACTTCCGGACCCTGTTGCGCGCTGCGATCAAGGATGAGAAAGGGCAGGACCTGGCGGAGTACGCCCTGCTCATCGCGCTGATCGCCATCGTCGTGATCGTTGCCGTGACTGCGCTGGGCGGGCAGATCCAGACGATCTTCAACAAGATCCAGGGCAACCTCGCCATCAGCGGGTAGCGAGCCTGTTGTCCATCGGTGCGGGGCGGGTGGTGCTACCTGCCCCGCACGTTGTCTTTTGAGCTGACCGGTGGCTGGGATGGAAGCGTTGCCGGTGCTGCCGCAGCGGGTTGCCTGCTCTCTGGTCGGATGAGCAGGCAGTGGCTTTATGGGGGGGGCTATCGGCCACGGAGGAGGCAGAGGCGAATGAGAGGGGGCAGAGAAAGGGGGCAGTCGGCGGTGGAGCTGGCCATGGTACTGCCGCTGCTCATGCTGATCCTGCTGGGCTGCCTCGACCTGGGGCGGGCCTTTGCCGTCCGCATGACTCTGGCCAACGGCACGCGTGAGGGCGCGCGCTATGCCTGCATGTTCCCGGGCGAGGACCCCTACGTTCTCGAGGAGATGGCAAGGCGCGACATACTGGCGCAGGGGCTCGATGACAGCAGCCTTGCGGTGCAGGTGATCCTGCCTGATGTGCGGGTAGGGGGGAACCCGGTGCAGGTGACGGCGGTGTATACGCTGCCGATGTTCACCAGCTATCTATTTGGCGGGAAACCTCTGGTGATCAGGGCACAAAGCGAGATGGTCATCCTCGGAGGGTATTGAGTGTTGCGAGCGACATATCCGCGAGGCCAGGAGCCACAGCCCGACCGGCAGGCGGGGCAATCTCTTGTCGAGTTTGCTCTGGGTCTGTTGGTGCTGGTCCTGGTGGTCATGGGCATCATTGATTTCTCGCGCATGGTCTTTGCTCGCAACGCCGTGACGAGCGCAGCGAGGGAGGCCGCACGGTACGTCAGCCTTCATCCAGGCGCCACCCAGGCCGAGGTGGAGAACGTGGCCAAGGGGCTGATTGCCGGGCTGGACGGCAACGAGATCCACGTGTCGGTCACCTGGCCCGACAGCAAGACCGTGCAGGTGGAGGTGACCTATACCTTCCGTGCTACCACTGCACTCATCGGGCGCTTCGTGGATCAGGGGACGGGGGCTGGCGTTGTGTTGCGGGGCCGTTCTGTGATGAGGAAGGAATGAGAGATGATGCCCTGGAAGCGTGCTCGCGAACGCGGTCAGTCGATGGTGATCGTGGCGCTCCTGATGGTGGTGCTCGTCGGATTCCTGGCCTCGGTGGTCGACATCGGCAACGTGTACGTACAGCGGCGCTTCATGCAGAATGCGGCCGACGCGGGGGCCCTGGCCGGGGCGCGGGCGCTGGCGCTCAACCAGAACCCGGTGCCCGCCGTCGAGCAGTATGCCAAGTCGCTGAATGGCGCGCAACTGTGCGAGACGACGGTGGTCAGCCCCAGCGTGTACGTGACCGTGAGCAAGACCTGCCCGACGTACTTTGCGGGAGCGATTGGCTACCCCAGCTTTGCCGTGCAGGCCGCGGCGCAGGCGCGGTTCACTGCGCCGAGTTCCTGGGAGGGTAGCGATTTGGTGCCGGTAGCGGTCCACAAGGATGCCATCCGGTACGCTCCGGCCCAAACCTTGATTTGGGACAGTGACACCGTCGACGACGCTCCCAAGGACCCTGACGACTTTCCTGTGGGTTGGAACCCGGCGAGGGACTATGTCGCGCATGGCTCGCAGCGGGGCTGGCTAGACCTGGATAATAATGGGTCGCTGAGCGATGCGGACCTGAAGAGCTGGATCCAGTACGGCTTTCACGGCGGGCCGATTCGGGTGGGAGATTGGATCCGCGGCGACCCGGGCAGCCGCTCGGCAGCGCTGCAGGCTATGAATGACTATCGCAAGGTCCCAGGCGAGGTGGTGATCTGCCCGATCTACGATGACTACAAGGACGGCAAATTCCACGTATGCAGTTTTGCGGCGTTCGAGGTTACGGCGGTGAACTGGAAGGGGTATTTCAAGTACATTCTGGGAGACTTTAAGTACTATGTAGCCCCGGAAGATCAACAAGGCGGGGGGAGCTACGATGCCGGCGTGCGCGTGATCGACCTGGTGCAGTGAGACGGAAAGGACAGGGCTGACGTTGACTCGGAAAGGATGCTTGTGGTTCGCGGGCGGGTTGCTGTTGGCTGTCTTGGCCGGCGCACTTGCGTTTGTGGGGTTGATGCAGGCTGCCAGCGCGCCCAAGGCGAAGAGCGAGGCGCCGAAGGTGCAGGTGCTGGTGGCCGCACGCGACATCGCTCTGCAGACGACGATTGCGGCGGAGGATGTCACCGTCCGAGAGGTGCCTCCGGAGGTGGTGCCGGAGGGCGCGCTGACCGACGCCAAGGATGTCGTGGGCAAGATCGCCACAACGCCCATCGTGCGCGATGAGATCATCCTGGGCCAGCGGCTACTCAAACCCGACTATGTGGGGCCGCAGGTGGCCTTGGTGATGGACCCCAAGAAGGTGCTCGTTGCCCTGCCGCCGGCCGACCTGCTGAGCCAACTGGACATTGTCCGCGCAGGCGACCGCGTCGACCTGATGTGCACCCTGGTGCCAGCGAAGATCAGTGCGACTCTGGACCCCTTGCTGGTGACGACGATGCTGCTGCAGGATGTCAAGGTGGCGGCAGTAATCCATGAGCGCCCTGCCGACCCGAGCAAAGGGAGTGCTGCGGGCGGGCCACCGCGCGCGCTTCTCCTGACGCTGGATCCGCAGGATGCGCTGACGGTGAAATACTTCCGCGACAACGGCGCCGCTGTGGACCTGGCTCTGCGCAGCCCGACGGCAGCGGAGGGGCCGTTCAACGTGGTGAATGTGGACGGCGACTATATCATGCAGCGGTTCAAGTTGCGGCGGGGGGCAGTGAGATGAGTGCAGAGGTCTGGCCAGAGACGAAAGGCGGGATGCGCCTGGTCAAGGGCGCCAATGCGCCCGGCTACCGGACGCGCATTCTGGTGGTCGATCGCGACCCAAGTGCTGTGGCAGTGGTGCGCAGCATCCTGCGAGCCCAGGGCTGGGAGGTCATCCACTGCAAGACCGCGGCCGATGCCCTGGAGAAGGCTCGGCTGGAAGGCCCTGACGCGATTCTGACCGAACTGGACCTGCCCGACATGAACGGGGCAGACCTCTGCCGCGCCCTGCGCCAGCGAACCGAGACTGTGTCGACGCCCATCATCGTGCTGAGCGCTTCGCCCGGCGTGGCGGAGCGGGTGGCCAGCCTGCGGGCAGGAGCCAGCGACTACCTGGTCAAGCCGCCCGATGCCCAGGAGCTGATCGCTCGGCTGAAGGCTGCGCTCGACCTGCGCAAGGAGAAGGCCGGGTTTGTGACTGCTGTGCTCGGCAGCAAGGGCGGGGTGGGCACGAGCATGGTGGCGGTGAACCTCGCCATCGCCCTGCGGCACGAGACGCGCGGCTCGGTGGCGCTGATCGATGCCGCGACGGCGGGTGGCGCGATCGACGTGATGCTCAACCTCCAGGCCTCCGCCGGGGTGGGGCAGAGGCTGCCCAAGTTCAGCGAGCTGGAATGGGGCGACTTTGAGAGCATTCTCACCCCCCATGTCAGTGGCATTCAGGCCCTCTTGATGCAGGAGCAGGCGGCCGACGGCATCAGCCCTGAGGACATCCGCCGCGTGCTTGTCGCGTTGCGCAAGGTACGCGACTTTGTGGTGGTGGATAGCTGGGCAGTGCTCGATGAGAACACCATCGCCGTCCTCGAGATTGCAGACCGGGTCCTGTTGGTGCTGACGCCCGAGATCACGGCCCTGCGCGGCGCCAAGCTGTTCCTGGAGCGCGCCAGTGGGTTTGGGCTGTCTCGCGACCGGGTGGTGCCCGTCGTGAACCGCTTCCCACAGCGCGGCGGCTTGCAGAGGCGCGATGTGGAGAACGCGCTGGGTATGGCAGTGCAGGTGACGATCCCCGATGACGTGCGGCTGGTGACCTACAGCATCAACCGGGGGGTGCCACTCTTCGAGAGCCACGCGCGAAGCAGCATTGCGCGCCAGGTGGATGCACTTGCGAAGGGCCTGGCCAAGATGGCCCGCCAGTAAAGGAAGGAGCCGGCTTGACTACTGCACTGGCAGTGGGGTTGCTGAGCACGTTGGCCGTGATGGCTTTCGTGATGGGCGTCTATGTGGTGGTCGAGCGGCCGGGCGACATCACGCATCGCCTCGAGACGTATGCGGCGGTGGCGCGCAAGCCCCACGACAAGAGCGAGTCTCGCAAGGGGATCTCGGGGCTTCTGGGGCTGCTGGATCGCCTGCTCAGCGGCCAATCGATCGGTCGCGCCTTGGCGTTGCGCCTGGCCCAGGCCAACATCCGCATGACTGTGCCCGAGTTCATCGTCATCAGCCTCTCCCTGGCGGTGGCGTTGGGCGCGGTGGGCTTTGCGTTCCAACGCCATTTCATCTCGGGTTTGGCGGCGGGTGCGGTCGGGCTGGCTTTGCCCTGGGTGCTGCTTGAATCGAGACGGGGCAAGCGCATCAAGGCTTTCCATGAGCAGCTCATCGATGTGCTGACCCTGGTGGTGGGTTCGCTGCGGGGCGGCCACGCGCTGCTCACTGCCCTCGACTTGGTGAGCAAGGAGCTGGGGCCGCCAGCCTCGGAGGAGTTTGACCGTGTGCTGCGGGAGATCGGCTTTGGCCTGTCGCAGGCAGAGGCGCTGAACAACCTGGTGGCGCGCATGGAGACCGACGACCTGCAGTTGATCGTGACGGCGGTGAATATCAGCCACGAGGTGGGCGGCAACCTGTCGATGGTGTTGGAGAAGATCACCGAGACGCTGCGCGAGCGCATCCGACTGCAGGGCGAAATCCGCGTCTTGACCACGCAGCAGCGTCTGACGTCCTATGTCTTGGCAGCACTGCCGATTCTGCTGACGATCGTGCTGGCCGTGCTCAACCCCAAGTGGATCCTGCAGATGTTCCAGCCCGGGTGGGTGCGCATCATTCCGGCAGCTGCGTTCATCAGCGATGCGGTTGGTTTCACCATTGCCCAGATGCTCACCAAGGTTGAGGTCTAGCATGGAAGGTCTTGACACCCAGTCCATTGCTGCAGTGGTGTCGCTGCTTGTAGCGGGGGCAGTGCTTCTGATATGGGTCGGCGTGAAGAGCCGCCGGGAGGAGCGGCATTCGGCCGAGCGCATTGCCCAGATCATCGCGAGCAACCTGGTGGCGCCCAGCCTCGAGCTGGAGGAGCCCTTCGTGCGGCGCGTGCTACAGCCGATTGTCAAGCAGGTGCTCGGGCGCGTGGGGCGGCTTTCGCCCAAAGGGAACTTGGAGAAGCTACGCCAGCAATTGCTCATCGCGGGCTCGCCCGGAGGGTTGGGCGCGCTGGACTTTCTTGGGCTGCGGCTGATCGTGGCGGTGGTGGGCACCATCGCCGTGGCAGTGGTACTCTTCTCGATGTCGGTCTCTCCTCTGCAGACCTTGCTGCTGGCAGTGGGGGCGGCGGCGCTCGGCTCGGAGCTGCCCAACTTTTGGCTGCGCAGCCGCATGAAGCGGCGTCAGAAGGAGGTGTTGCTGGCGCTTCCGGATGCGCTGGATATGCTGACAGTCTGCGTCGACGCAGGCCTGGGGCTGGAGAGCGCGTTTCTGCGCATCGGCCAGGGGTGGGACCATGCGCTGGCGCGCGAGTTCCGCAGGGTGGTGGCCGCGACGGGCTATGGCGTGAGCTGGCGTGAGGCGCTGCGCGACATGGTCTACCGCACGGATGTGCCCGACTTGTCGGCTCTGGTGGCCGTGCTGCTGCAAGCCGACCAACTCGGTTTCAGCATTGCCGATACCCTGCATTCTCAGGCCGAGCAGATGCGTGTGCGGCGGCGGCAACGGGCGCAGGAGGTGGCGCGCTCTGCCCCTCTGAAGATGCTGTTCCCGATGGTGTTCTTCATTCTGCCCGCAACCCTCGCCATCGTGATTGGGCCGGCCGTCCCGGCCTTGATGGGCGCGTTCAAGTGATCGAAATGGAGGGGCCAGAAGTGCCGGCGGGGGCGCAAGCGCCGCTCGGCGAGAGTGAGCGGCCCCGCCAAGGGTGCTCGAGCATCTGCGAGGATCCTCTGTACTCGCAGGCTCTGGAACACATTCAGCGCGGACGTTGGACCGAGGCCGAAGCCGCGCTGGCCGAGTTGGGCGCACGCTATGCGGGCGATGCGGAACTCGCCAGGCTGCAGGGGGAGCTGGCCCTACATCTCTCCGCCGAGGGCACGTGGCTGGCGGGCACTCCAAAGCGGCGTGGTTCCTTGCGCGTGCCGAGGCGGCGGGCGGTGCGCATCCTGATCGCGGGCAATCTGGTCTTGTACCTGCTGGTGGCAGCGACATGGTTGCTGTCGTGGCTCAGGCATCTTTTGGGCTGAGCCCCGGATGGGTGTAGGCAGCAGGAGAGGGCCGGGCCGGAATTGACATTGGGGGGGAGGAAGATGCTGATCCGAATGGTGCGTCCGGAGAGGGCCGAGGCGGCGACGCCGGAGGTGCGGCCGGCAAGCCCGGTGAGCCGTGGTCGCGAGGAGGTGCATCGGCAGCTCGTGACCCAGGTGCGCGACCGGGTTGTGGCAGAACTGCGCAACGCAGGAGATGTCAGCGACCCCGAGGCTATCCGCCGCAAGATCGGTGAGGTCTACAGCGATCTGTTGCGTGAGACGGGGCTTGTCCTTGGCCGCGGGGAGCGCGACGAGCTGCTGGAGCGGGTGGTGGCCGAAATCCTGGGCTATGGCCCGCTCGACTCGCTCCTGCGCGACGACAGCGTGACCGAGATCATGGTCAACGGGCCCGACAAGATCTACGTCGAACGGCGAGGCAAGATCGAGAGGACCGAGCTTGCTTTTGATAACACAGCCCATCTCATGCGGATCATTGAGCGCATTGTGGCGCCCTTGGGGCGGCGTATCGATGAGGCGTCGCCTATGGTGGATGCCCGCCTGCCCGATGGCTCTCGCGTGAACGCCATCATCCCGCCCCTATCGCTGGTTGGGCCGGTGCTGACCATCCGCAAGTTCGCGCGCGTGCCGCTGGGTATCGATGATCTGATCCGGCTGGGCACCTGCACGACGGAATTCATGGAGTTCATGCGGGCCTGTGTGGTGGCACGTTTGAACGTGGTGGTCTCTGGCGGCACGGGTTCCGGCAAGACGACTCTGTTGGGCGTGCTCTCGTCGTTCATCCCCGGGGATGAGCGCATTGTGACGATCGAGGACGCGGCGGAACTGCAGCTCCGGCAGGAGCATGTGGTGACTCTGGAGGCACGGCCGGCCAACCTGGAGGGGAAGGGGCAGATCACCATCCGCCAATTGGTCATCAACGCCCTGCGCATGCGCCCCGATCGCATCGTCGTGGGCGAGGTGCGCGGTGCCGAGGCGCTCGACATGTTGCAGGCCATGAACACCGGCCATGATGGCTCGCTCACAACTGCCCACTCGAACAGCGCTCGCGACACCATTCGCCGTCTGGAGACGATGGTGCTCATGGCGGGGATGGACTTGCCGTTGCGGGCTATCCGCGAGCAGATTGCGTCGGCCATCAACGTCATTGTCCACGTGTCGCGTATGCGCGATGGCTCGCGCAAGATCGTGCAGGTGGCCGAGGTTTCGGGCATGGAGGGCGATACGATTCTTCTGCAGGACATCTTCCTGTTCAAGGAGGCCGGTTTCCGCGACGGCAAGGTGCTGGGCCAACTGGAGCCGACGGGGGTGCGGCCCAAGTTCATGGACAAGATCCAGATGGCCGGCATGCAACTCAAGCCCGAGATCTTTGGCTACACCATGGCGGTTCGCAGCAGAGGTTGACCATGGAGCGTGTGCGAATCCGCAACCGGACGCGAGGGGTCGAGATTGCGCATAGCGCCGAAGTAGCCAACAACTGGCTGACGCGGCTGCGTGGACTGATGGGGCGGCGAGAGCTGGCGGCGGGTGAGGGCATGGTGATCTACCCCTGCTCCAGCATTCATACGTTCTTCATGGCCTTCCCTATCGACGTGGCCTTTGCCGACAGCGAGCATCGTGTTGTCAAGGTGGTGCCTGTTGTGCCGCCATGGCGCATCGGACCGGTGGCGCCGGGGGCGCGATATGTGATCGAACTGCCGGCGGGGACGCTGCTGGCGACGCGGACGGTTGTCGGCGATCAACTGGAGTGGGTGCGCTGAGCCGGAAAAGCCGCTGGCGCGAAAAGGAGAGGTGGCAGGACCAAGGTGCCACCTCTCCTTTTCTGTGCAGAGGTCATGGCCAGAGGAAGAGCGCCAGTGCGCCGCCAAAGGCGAGGAACGGCGCATAGGGGATGTAGCTGCGCCGCCCTACCTGCCGTGTGAGGAGCAGCACGAGGGCGGTCACGCCGCCGGCGAGGATGGCTGCGAGCAGGCAGGGCAGCACCTTGGGAAAGCCGGCGACCAGGCCGACGTAGCCTGCCAGCTTCACATCGCCGAAGCCCATGCCCCTGGGGTAGAGAGCCCAGAGTAGAAAGAAGAGGCCGAAGCCGAAGGCGCCCCCCAGAACCATGCTGCGTGCGCAGGGCAGGCAGGCAATGGCGGTGATGCTGAGCGAAAGGATCATCGCGGGCAGGATCGCCAGGTTGGGCACGATGCGGGTTTCGAGGTCGGTGACTGCTACTATGGAGAGTACGGTGGCGTGGAACGAGGCCACTACAAGGCTCCAGGAGAAGCCGTGGCGCCAGGCAAGCACGGCAAAGAGGAGGGCCAGCCAGATTTCGAAGAGCCGACGCCGGCCTGCGAGCTGCGCGCCGCACTTGTGGCAGCGCAGGTCACCGCCTGCCCAACCCAAGAGGCTGACCCACTGCTGCCAGCGGTAGGGCGCGCCGCAGGCAGGGCAGTGGGGCCCTGGCCACAGGCCTTGGTGTCGGGGCAGACGGTCGGCCAGGTGGTTGGCGATGGCGCCGCACGGGATGCCCAGGGCGGCCCACAAGAGCACGTGCATGCCTGCAGTCTCCTCAGCGGACCAGCCGCTTGCGGAACTCGGCCGTGAGGGCTGGCACGATCTCGAACAGGTCGCCGACGATGCCGTACGTAGCGACGTTGAAGATCGGCGCCTCCGGATCCTTGTTGATGGCGACGATCACCTTGGACGTCTGCATGCCTGCCAGGTGTTGGATGGCCCCGGAGATGCCGCATGCGATGTACAGGTCCGGCTTGACGGTGCGCCCCGTCTGGCCGACTTGGTGGGCATAGGGGATCCAGCCCGCGTCGACGGCGGCGCGGGAAGCTCCGAGGGCGCCTCCGAGGACGTCGGCCAGCTCCTGCAGTGGTGCATACCCGGCCGGCCCACCGACGCCACGGCCTCCGCTGACGATGATGCGCGCGTCAGCCAGGTTTACCTGGCCGGATTCCGTCAGGAAATCGACCACCTGGCTGGCGATATCGGCCTCGGCCATGGCCGCGGGAAGGCGCACGATCTGGCCCGCACGGGCGGGGTCGGAGGGTGGCACGTCGAACACGCGGTGGCGGACGGTGGCCATCTGTGGGCGATAGTTGGGGCAGATGATCGTGGCCATGATGTTGCCGCCGAAGGCGGGGCGCGTCTGGCGGAGCAGGCGTGTTTCGGGGTCGATATCCAGGCCGGTGCAGTCGGCAGTGAGGCCGGTGCGGAGGTCAGTGGCGACGGCTCCGGCCAGGTCGCGGCCGCGGGCGCTGGCGCCGAGCAGGAAGATCTCGGGCCGGTGCTCACGCACGAGGCGAACAAGTACGGCGGCGTACGGATCGGTGCGGTACACGGCCAGGGTAGGGTCGTCGACCAGGAACACACGGTCGGCGCCAAAGGCGATGGCCTGGCGGGCGATAGGCTCGACCCCGTGCCCCAGCACGCACGCGGTCAGGGCGGTGCCGAGCTGGTCGGCGAGGCGCCGTGCCTGCCCCAGCATCTCCCAGGAGATGCTACAGGGCTGGCCGCGAAACTGTTCGACCCACACCCACACGCCGTGATAGCTCGATAGGTCGGGCTTGCCCTCGGCTGCAGGCCGCTCGATGGAGATGG
>Ga0272448_1002480_pt1 | contig 23027 bp, 18 predicted proteins | sample YNPCB0191_FD_202220 | JGI IMG/M metagenome (GOLD analysis project Ga0272448, IMG submission 202220) | Hot spring sediment microbial communities from Yellowstone National Park, WY, United States - YNP-CB-019-1 | ecosystem: Environmental > Aquatic > Thermal springs > Hot (42-90C) > Sediment... | reverse complement strand
CGGAATGATGCCTTCGGTCAGTATACAACAATCGAGGGGTATGCGAGGTACACCTCGGATCTAAAGATGAGAAACGGGTCTTATGAAGTATATCTGACGAACACTACATCCCGAACAACGGGGTTGAATAAGGGTGATGTTACAACATTATCTATCCTGAGCGGGGGCACGGAGGTAACCCTCTCTATCTCTGTGAAGGATGTGGTAAGGGACACACCGGGGTCAGGGAATGGTGCATTTCCTCCGGTCTTTGGCGGTGGGGTATACCTGAGCAGAGAGGGGATACCCGGGATGAACTATTCAAACATCATTCGTTATCTTACCCCGGATGGAAGGGACCTCGAGCGCGCAGTAAAGGATGGAGTATCCCGTGCGATCACATACGCATCACTCGGGTTCAAGGTGGATAAGGTTAAACAGAATGGACTCGATGATGCAAAGAATTTCAGTGAGCAGATCGGCGAGATCTTTCTGATCCTGGGGACATTCAGCATCTTTTCCGGGGTTATACTTGTGGTAAACATCTTTCTCATGCTTGCCGAGGAGAGAAAACACGAGATGGGTATATCCCGTGCCCTTGGAATGAAAAGGCTCCACCTCATCGAGACATTCGTGTTTGAAGGTCTGCTGTATGCGGTTATTGCATCGTTTGCCGGTGTGATTACCGGCGTTCTGATAGCGGATGCTGTGATCTATTCCTTCGGGCAGATATTCATGGCGGAGAATATCGTTACCACCCCTGTAGTAAAGGTTGAAAGTATGCTCATCTCTTTCAGTCTCGGGTCGCTGATCACCATTGCAACGGTCACGCTGGCCAGTGTGAGGATCAGCAGGGTGAACATCGTTTCCGCAATCCGGGATCTACCTGAGAGGATTCTTTCATCTGAGGAGAAAAAGATTCAGGTCATCGGTCTCCTCTGCATGCTCGCCGGGATCTCCGCAACAGTATACTCACTCCTCACTGCAGATGCTATAGGTATTGCGGTCGCACCGTGCATTGCGGTTCTCGGGGTCGCTATAGTCTTGAATCGTATCTCTCACGGAAGGGTCGCGTATATTGCCTCGGGGGCATTCATGATCCTCTGGGTGATTGGACCGTTCGGGACGGCGGTCATGGACTGGGTCGGCGCAAAGGAGAGCATGAACCTTTTGATTACTGCCGGGATGCTCATGATTGCAGGGGGAATAATCATCGTCATGTTCAGTTTTAAGGAGATCAGTGAGGGAATAGCAGGGGTGCTCTCCAGAAGAAGAACCCTCCGTTCTGTTGCAAGGATCTCACTTTCATATCCGATGAATAAACGTGTGCGAACCGCCAACATCCTTACGATGTTCTCGATGGTGATATTCACGATTACAGTGATCTCAATGATCTCCGCAATGGAGGAGGATGTCGTAAGGACATCAATCCATAAGCTCTCTGGCGGGTATGACCTGATAGTATCGTTTGACCCCGTACATGCCCCGCAGGATTTCCGGGAGACGCTCCCCTCAAGGGTTCCTTCGGTGAGGTTCAGCGATGTATCAGGCATATCCGAGGTAACCACCCGCATAACAATAAGAAATGAGACGATTCTCTACCCTGTACGGGGGGTAGACCATGAATTCATAACAACAAACCGGTATACTTTCAAGGAGACCCTGCCCGGACTGGAGGATCCATGTGAACTCTGGAGCGCAGTGGAACATAATTCCTCACTGGTTGTGCTTGATGGAACCTTTACTGAAGGGTTTTTGCAGATGAGAGGACCCTCGATCCAGGCTCACCCCGGAGATGTAATCACACTTGCCACACCCATCGGACAGGAGGTAAGACTCACGGTTGCCGGTGTGATGGATGAACTCTTCTTTCCCGGGGTTTTTGCATCCTCAAAATTCTTATCCCGGAATTTTCCCGATGTAAAGGTTACTGCATATTTTCTCCGGGTCGTATCAGGCGGGTCACCGGGTGATGCAGCACGCCTGATCGAGACCGCCTATGTCCTCGAGGGGGCAAAGGTCATCGTCGTAGATGACCTTATCAATGAGATCCTGAGAATAAGCAGGTCGATTATGACACTTGTTCAGGCGTTCGTGGGTGTCGGATTGATTGTGGGCATTGCCGGACTGGGGATCGTGACTGCCCGTGAGGTCGTGGAGCGAAGACAGGAGATCGGAATATTGAAGGCGATCGGGTTTACCGATACCATGGTGTTTAAAAGTTTCCTCATCCAGATTTCATTTATCATATTACTCGGGATCATGCTGGGTGTCTCGCTTGGTATCGTGCTCTCATGGAAACTCTACGACAGGTATTTCACCGGGATCGCATCGTTCACCATCCCATGGGTGAACCTGGCAATTATAGTCCTCATCTCTCTGGGTGCCACACTTCTGTCGACCATTCCCCCGGCATACAGGGCATCAAAGACACCACCTGCCGAAGCAATAAGATATGTAGAATAATCCCGGAGTATCAGAATACACACCCGGCAGAGAAAAAGACATCAGAACCAACCAGAAAACCAAAAATATGATATTCCCCACCTTATTCTTGTTGCAGGTGCAGAAATGAAATCAATTGACAGGAAGAAAAAGAAGATGTATCTGAGCACACCAGTTGAGAGTATCAATCTGGAAAATGTCAGGACGGTTGCTGATCTGGTTGACGCATTTTCCAGGGCATCGATTCAGGCACGTGCCCTCGGGAGGTGCGTGGATGTCTTCCGGAGGATGCTTGAAGACCCGGATGTCACCATCCTGATCGGGCTATCAGGTGCATTGATTGCAGGTGGTCTGAGAAAGGTTATCCGAGACATGATAAAGCACAGGATGGTGGATGTCGTCGTATCGACAGGTGCGATCATGTATCAGGATATATACCAGGCGAGGGGGTTCAGGCATTATGTCGGGGATCCTGCAATGGATGATATTGAACTTCAGGATCTTGCCATTGATCGGATCTATGACACACTCGTGGATGAGGAAAAGTTCGGAGAGACGGATCTGTGGATCGGAAAAATAACCGAAAGACTCGAACCCCGGGGGTATTCCACGAGAGAGTTCTTTGAATTCATTGCCTCACACCTTGATGATGAACAGTCTATAGTGAAGACTGCTGCAGACGCAGGTGTACCTATATATTCCCCGGCAATCAGTGATAGTTCCATCGGGATCGGACTTACACACTACTATGAAACAAATCACGATAGGAAGAGGATGTACATCGACCCCATCCGGGATAACTATGAGATCATGAACATCGTCATGAAATCCAGAGAGACCGGTGCGATCTATATTGGCGGGGGTGTGCCTAAAAACTGGATTAATGATTCAGTTGTGATGGCAAGGTACGGTGCAAACTTTGAGCGTGAGGGGCATAAGTATGCGTTTCAGATTACGATGGATGTCCCCTACTGGGGTGGTCTGAGCGGGAGTACCCTTAAGGAGGCACAATCCTGGGGAAAGATCTCAAAGCACAGCACAAAAGCCATGTGCTACATTGAGGCGACGGTTGCCCTGCCCCTGATTGTGGGTGCAGTGATGCAGAACGGATGGGCAAAAAAGAGAAGACCACCATCCTTCGAATGGAACGTAGATATGGTCAAAATCAGCAGGTAAATTGGTTCTGGCGGTCAATCCTTTTTAAAAAACTCCATGGAAATTAGGTTTTTTTCGAGTTGATTACGGACGACAAACTCCATTGCCGGTGATATATCCGCAGGGTCATCCCGATGTCCCTCGCACCCCAGTGAAAACCTTACGCCGTACCTTCCGAGTTGCAGGATAAGAGGTTCCCCGAGTTCATAATAATACTTTCCCATCTTTGAGTATCTCCGCCCGCAATTTAGTTCAATAAATATCTTATTGGATTGAAATACATCTGCAAGGTATTCGATATTCACTTCGTGAAAATTTCTTCCGAGATCATTGTGGGCAATACCACACGGGATCTTAAATCTCTTTCTTATAGTTATAAGCTGCCAGACAGGCATACCCTTCCATAATTCATCCTGAACAAACTCAAAAAGAATATAATCCAGTCTATTTAATACTTCATAATCCAGTGCATCAAAATCCGTCCGTTCAAAGGATGCATCCAGTTCAACCCCCGCAAGGATATCGATCCTGTTTCTGAACCGTTTCCTGAGTCCTGTAATCTCCCCAATATATTGATCAACATTATCAATGGATTTCACCCTTGTCGTTGCATAATGGTCTGAAATACCGATAACTTTTAATCCCCCCTCAACCCCCTTCCTGACGATTTCATGAATATCAACCCTGCCGTCCGACCATGTCGTGTGATTGTGAAGTGAGTGCATTAATGGGTGTATTCCCCGGAGATAATATTTCTTTTGTCTCAAAAATGAGGAGAGGGATTAAGATTTATATCAAATATGCATTACCCCCTCTGTGGAAAGGGATTCCATTATCATGATCTTTATCGTCTCGGCATTAGTCTCCATTATCCTGGCGACACCATTACTGCGAAATGAAGGGATCTCTCCGCCCCTCCCGGCAATACCTATCATTGAGATGACTATCGGCGTCGATAACATCACAAAAAACAGGAGTCTCTTTCTCAGTGCAAGCGGGATCCTGGGATCCGTGGTTTATGATGAACTCTGCCTTTACTCTGATGGTATCCGGATTATCGATATGAAAAATGTTACAACCATTACATATATCACACAGAATCGCACCCTCTCGATGAATATCACTGCAAGAGTGGAGAAAAGTGTATACTTTTACGCTGCGGTCATCTCAGTAAACTATTCTGCACCTCCAAAGGACTATATCTTGATTATCGATGAGTTCCCCCAGATCAGATCCGTTGCCAAGACGGTCAAACTCACATATGATGACCTCCCCTACAGACAGGAGGCAATGGAGGCAAAATGATCTCAAAGAAGTGGGCTATCTTCCTCATTATCGTGGTGATACTCATCGTTTTTGAGGTGGGACAGATACTCGGATGGTTCTCATATACATGGATTACAACAAACCTTTCCATATTTATTGTTGCAGTGGTTCTTATCTCCCTGTTTTCCGTGGTGGGAGCAATGTTTCTCGGTATGTATGTGAGCCACAGGTTCTTTTCAACAAAAGGGTTTACCCCGTTTGAAGAAGAGATGATGCGGGCACGTGAGGATATAAAAAAGATAAAAGAGGATATCCAGAATATCGAAAAGGCAGTTGCAGAACTGACCGAGACCGTAAAAAAGGGAAAATGATCTGCAGATCAGTCTCTGATAGTGGAGGTGACCTTTTTCATCTCATCGAGTTTAGATTTCATTCCCGTGCGCGTAAAGTAGAATTCTGCAGCGTCAAAATGGCGCAGTGCATCATCCTTTTTGCCAAGTTTCAGATGGCATATCCCCAGTCGATAATAGCATTCCCCGATCTCGGATTCGCTCCCGTATACATGAAGGATATTCAAACTCTGCCGGTAGAATGCAGTTGCATCAAGAAACCTCCTTGCACTCAGGAGACTATCCCCGACCTTTTTCTGGAGGGTTGCTGCCTTTTTCTCCATGCCCATCATAAGGTATTGATTGATTGCCGCTTCATAATAGATCAGTGCACTTACAAGGTTTCCCTCTCTTTCCGCCTTTTCGCCAGCAGCCCAGAGGTTCTCAGCCTCATCCGGTTGATATGTTTGCATTGACAATAATGAATGGATTAGAAAGTATTTATATCTTTGCAACCCCATGCACCATGATGCAAATGCCTCCGTCCGTAGTTTGGCAAGAACCTGTACCTGGCATATAATGTGCAAATAGTTATCCTCCTGAATTATCATGCACCCTATTTTCTCAAAAGGGGTGAATCCAGAGGTAATTCAGGGGAAATCATCATATATAAGGTAATGTATACAACAAGATGTTGGCAAATAAAGGTTACCCTGAAGGTGAGGGTCAAGTATGGACAGAAAAGAGATTGACGATATACTCTTTGTGCTGGACAACCCCCTGCGAAGGAAGATACTTGAATTGCTCCTTCGTGAAGATCACTATCCCCTGCAGCTTGCCAGGGTGTTGAAGGTGAGTCAGCAGTCGATCCTAAAGCACCTCAAATTGCTGGAAGAATACGGGTTTGTAACTGTAAGAAAAGTGAAAAGTGACCTTGGCGGTCCTGAAAGAAATCTCTACTCCGCAAACAAACACTTTTCTGTAACTATTGATATGGGATACTGTTCCCTGGAGACTCACATACATCCCATTGTAGAAGACGCAAAAACTGGAGTATTTGAAGAGTTTAAGAAAGATGTGGATGCCTTACAAGATGTCAGAAATGTTAAAGAACTCCAGGAGCGAACTGCTGAACTTATTTCAAGGATCAACTCCGAACTGGAGAACCTGGAACAGAGGCGCCGGGAGCTTATCCTCCTGAAAGACAAGGTTCTTCGTGATGCGATAACCTGTATTGCCGCAGATGGCGATTATCTGGAGAGGTGTGTTCTTTTCCACATGCTCATGAACGCCGGAGCAACATTCTCCGAGGTCTCAGAAACCCTTGACCTTCGCGAGGAGATCGTTAGATCTATTCTGCGAAAGTACTTCGGATGAGAGAGTTATCCGGATAGCTCATGGCGATTTACATCTGAAAACCCCCTTGAAGAGAATCTCATGCCCCCGGAGATAATAAGCGTGTTATCACATCTGTTTTATTCTGTTTTTGATAAAAATGTTGATGTTTCGCGCCCTTCCACCCGGGTTATGCACAGCTATAATACGAGGTATCCACCCCTGTCGCCAAGCAATAACTATATATTTATCCCGTGAATACGGGTATCAACAAAAAGAGGAGGAATTAAATGGGCAAGCGAATATCGAAAGAAAAAATCGACAGGGAGCCAGGATATCTCTACTATGTCGGAAAGGATGGATATGTGTGGAGAACTCCGATGAAGGCCAACAAAAAGGGAACGAAGAAGAAGGTCGGCACGGAGAAAATAGAACGAAGAGACGGGTACATGTATTACATCGACAGCGATGGATATGTCTGTGAGGCAAAGATGAAGAATGTGTAGCCTTGCAGACTCATCACCTTTTTTTTACTTATTTTTTATTTTTTAGATAATTCCGGTCAACCTGTGAGAGTGCATGAAAAATCATTAAGTATTAAATGCATACTGTTGATGATGACCAAATGGAATCAGGTTATATCCCGGGAGTTCCGTCTCCTCGACGAAGAGATAGTTAAGAGGACTCGAAGCAGAGAGAAGGAACTCAACGGGGTGATTGACTATATCCTTTCTCCGGGGGGCAAACGTATTCGTCCGGCGATCCTCATTCTTTCGTATCTTGCCTCTCATGGGAACGATGTGAGAAAGGTGATCCCGCTTGCTGCTGCAATTGAACTGATACATTCAGCCACACTTGTTCATGATGATATAAACGATGCAGGGGTGATGCGCAGAGGAAAGAAGGCTACCCACCTTAAATATGGTGTATCAAAAGCCATTATCGCCGGGGATTACCTCTTTGTAAAGGCTTTTGAGATTGCGTCTGAGTATCCTGCGATCATCATGAAGCTCACCGCAGATATATGTTCACGGCTTGCAGAGGGTGAGTTTATTCAGGAGAGGCATCTGAGAAACTTCCATACCACGGAGGAGGAGTATTTTGAGATCATCGAAAAGAAGACCGCGCTCCCGTTATCCCTTGCAGCAAGGGTCGGATCCCTGATGGCTGATGGACAGTACGAGGAGAGCCTTGCAAGGTTTGGCTACAATGTCGGGATCGCATTTCAGATTATTGATGACATCCTGGATATTACAGGCGATCCATCATCCGTAAGGAAGAGCACTGCGGTGGACATCAGACAGGGGTCTCCAAATATCGTGATAATTTATGCCCTGGGTTCACCGGATCGAAAAAGGTTACTTACACTCCTTTCCCGTAATCCGGAACCTGAACATGTGCGAAGATATATTCAGGGGACAGATGCAATCGAATACGCAAAAAAGAAGGCGATCACCTATGTCAATAAGGCAAAGGGATCCCTGATCGATATGGAAAAGGGAAAATATAGCGATGCACTGGTTGACCTCGCGGACTATGTTGTTGAGAGAAGTTGCTGACAGGGGTCCCGGAACTAATAATATTTATAGGTGGAAGAATATCCCATTTACGGGGGCGTGATATGCCATCCCGAAAGATATACTGTCCAGGGTGCGGAAGTCAGATCGTGCTCGATGTCCAGGAGGAGAGCGCTCGATGCAAAAAATGCAGGATAACGATCCACCTTCCGGTCGAATGGTTTTCCCCGAAGGAAAAGAAGGGTCCGGTTACGCCGTTCAAGCCAGCATTCAGAGTTGAAGTTACACCCGAACCCGGGGTCACACCGTCATCAGAGGTCGAAGCTGGATCAGAAGAAGGCAGCACGAGCGAACCCTCTGTACTCGAGATAAAGCCTGAAGGTCAAAGTTCAGATGTTGAGCCATCGCCAGACCTCTGTCCCAGGTGCAGGGCAAGGATGCCTACCCCGATTCCATTCCAGTGTTCAGTATGCGGACAGAACTTCTGTCTTCGCTGTCCGGGAAGGCACATCCCTCCCGGGCAGAAAACCATGGTTGCCCTGGTCAAATACAAATACCGATTTCGTGGTGCATCTCAGTGGAAGAATGAGCAAATCAGGTTCAAGCATGACCTTCCGCTGGTTGTATGCCCTGCGTGTTACGAATCGGAGTTCAATAAGGGGATAAAGAAACTCGAGATGGATATAAGAAACTGGTATCAGGAACTTGTGCAGGATGAAGATGCAAAGATTATCGAGAAGGTCATGCCGGAGATGTGCCCCATCATTCCGGGGACGGGAGGGGGGTAACCGAATTGCGATCCTCGGGTCACAGGTGTATCCACACAAATATACTCAAACGGGGTGCTGAAGCAATACTTTATCAGGGTACATATCTTGGTCGAAGGGTGGTTGTAAAAAAAAGGGTGCCCAAGGGGTACAGAAACCGGGTGCTTGATGAGATGATCCGCAGGGAGCGGACGGTACATGAGGCAAAGATGCTCTCCCTCGTAAAGAAGACCGGTATCCGTGCACCGGTATTATACGATGTGAATCTGGATGAGTGTACGATTGTAATGCAGTATATCGATGGTGTGAACCTTCGAAATATGTTTGACACGAATGTCCCCGAGGGGTTACCCTTTGAGATCGGGAGGGTGGTCGGGACCCTTCATGAGCACGGGATCATTCACGGGGATCTAACCACATCAAACATGATTCAATCCTCCGGGCTGGTGCTCGTGGATTTCGGGCTCAGCCGTCAGTCATCGGAGATTGAGGACATGGGTGCGGATTTTCTCCTGATGGAGGAGGCATTGATTGGGTTGCACCCGCACCTCTCCTGCACTCTGAAGGAGATACGAAGGGGTTACGCATCGAGGTTTTCGCAGGCGAAAAAAGTATTTAACAAGGTCAGCGAGATAAGGAAAAGGAGGAGGTATGTCTGAGGTAAAGGTTGCAACATCAAATCGGGGAAAGGCGATCGAGATCATCACACATCTTAATAAAGCCGGGATCAGGGCAGTCCACCTGGACATTCAATACCCTGAGATCCGGGCAGACACCTTTGAGGAGGTGGTAAAAGCAGGGGTTGCTCACCTGCGATCCACGGGTCTTGAAGAGTTCATCATAGACGATTCCGGTTTAAGGGTTGATGCCCTGAACGGGTTTCCCGGGGTTTATTCTGCCTATGTTTATAAGACGATCGGATGCCAGGGGATACTCCGGCTTCTTACCGGTCAACCCAACCGGGGGGCTGAGTTCATTACGGTGATTGGCGGGTTCATCCGGGGACAGGAGGTATTAATCAGCGGGGTTTGTAAGGGGAAGATCGCCATGACTCAGAAAGGGACATTCGGGTTTGGGTATGACCCGATATTTATTCCTGACGGGGAGACAAGAACATTTGCAGAGATGCCTGTTGAACAGAAAAACGCAATCTCACACCGGGGGAGGGCGGTCTCTGCCTTTATCGAATGGTATAAAAAACAATAGCACCAAACTACCCAGGAGGATAACTCCAGCCGGGGGAGCGGATCCTTCCGGACCTCGTGGCTGGAAAGCGCTGAGGGGGAGATTTGAACTCCCGAAGGAAAGATTCCCACCAGCTCTCAAGGCTGGCGCCGTCGTCCGGGCTTGGCTACCTCAGCACATCACACCTCATAACACATTCTGGTTTATCAGGGTTGTGCATCACCTTACAGATGAGAGTAAACCTTCAGTTTATATAACATGAAGTAATGACTGAAACCGGTGCGTAAATGATAGACGAACTTCAAAAGATGATTGATGGTGTGGATGCGGATTTCGTCGACATTCGTTATGAGATAAAGAATGAGACAAATATCCATTATGTAAAACGGGAATTAAAGGAGATCGGGAGCAACACCACGGACGGATATGTTGTGCGTGCACTCAAGGGTGGCGGGTTTTCGAGTACAACGGTCACGAGAAAGGGTGATCTCCCGGTTGCGATCAAGCGTGTTCTTGATGCGGCAAACCTCATGGCAAAAATCACCAAGAAACCCGTAAAACTGGCAGATGCACCTGTGATAAAAGACCGATTCTCTCCCGGGATGAATGGAGACCCCAGAGATGTCGATATCGAGGAGAAGATAAACCTTCTGAAGGGATATAATGAACTCATCCTCTCGCAGCCGGAGATCTCTGCAACAGATTCCATCTACTTTGAGGTTCACCGGAAAAAGTTTTATCTCAACTCTGAAGGGAGTATTATATCCGAGGAGTTGATGACTACCGGTATTGCCAGCAGAATATATGCAAAATCCGGATCCCTCGTTCAGGATGTGAGCGCATCAGTGGGTGGATCTCAGGGGATGAAGAAACTCTATGACCGGGAGGATGTCTTTCTGAATAAAGCCAGAATCGCAAGAGAACTCCTCAATGCGACCCCGGTGAAAAGCGGGAAGTATACTGTTCTTCTCAACCCGCTGATGACCGGGCTCTTCACGCATGAGGCATTCGGGCATTTCAGTGAGGCGGATATTATCGAAGACAATGCCACCCTGAGAAAAAAGATGACCCTCGGAGCAAAACTCGGGTCGGAGATCCTTAATATTACAGCGGATTCGACCCTTCCGGACCAGCTCGGATTCTACAAGTACGATGATGAGGGTGTCGCAGTAAGACCCGTCAACCTCATCGAGAAGGGAATCCTTTCAGGGAGGCTGCATTCCCGGAGGACTGCTGCTGCATTTAACGAACCGATATCCGGGCATAGCATCGCTGAGGATTACAGGTATCCGCCGATAGTCCGGATGGGCACGATATTTGTTAAACCGGGGGGGTCGAAATTCGATGAACTCCTGGAGACTGTGAAAGACGGTGTATACCTGCTGGATACCAAGGGGGGACAGACTGCGGGAGAGAACTTTACATTTGCAGCGCAGTACGGGTATCTGATAAAAAACGGGGAGGTGGGTCCAATGATTCGTGAGATTAACCTTATCGGAAACCTCTTTACTACGCTTGCGAATATCATTGCGGTTGGCGATGATTTCCAGCTCAGCGAGAGGGGCGGGTGCGGAAAAGGACAGATGAACATCCGTTCAGCGCTGGGTGGACCACATACTGTAATTCGTGATGCGATTATTGGAGGGATATAAATGGAAAAACTCCTTAAGATGGCTGAAAGGGTCGCTGACGAGGCGGAGGTCTTCTATCACGAATACGATGCGAGTTCGATCAGTATCCGGGATGAGGATCTCCGTGAGGTTGAGAGCACAATCCAGATTGGATATGCGATCCGGCTGATCAAGAACGGGAGGCTTGGCGCTGCCTATACTAAAAACTTGCTTGACCGGGAACAGGTTATAAAGAACGCCCTTGCCTCGCTGAAAGGGGGAATGGAGGCGGGGTATCATTTTCCCGAACCGTCAAAGATCCCTCATATTGATCAGTATGATAAGAGCGTGGAGTCACTGACATTCTCGGATCTTCACGATGCATGTAAGGGGATCATCTCGTTCTTCAAAGGAAAGACCAGAGGACAGATAGATTGTGCAGCGGGGTTCGTTCGTGAAAAACACAGGATCATCAACACCCGCGGGGTTGATTATACCCACAGGGAGACGAATGTTGCCATTATCCCGCAACTCCTTTATCCGAATACAGAGACATCAGTCTATAATTATTACATATTTCAACGCCTCAAACTCCCCAGGGAAACGGAATTACAACAGATTCTGGATACATATAATGCATCCCTGCCGGAGGTGAAGGTCGAACCGGGAAAGATGAAGGTCATGTTTCAGGATAACTCGATATATGTGTTGCTGTGGAGGTTGATGACAGGGACCAGCGGAAAGAGTGTATATGCAAACACCTCGCCTCTGATCGACAGGATCGGTGATGCTGTTCTCGGTGAGAATATCACCATTTATAATGACCCGCTGGATACTGAACTCCTCGGTGCTTCTGCATTTGATGACGAGGGTGTACCCACAAAAAAGGTAGAACTCTTTTCGAATGGCATTCTGAAGAACTATCATGCGGATCTTTACTATGCCAGCAAACTTAAAATCGAGCCCACGGGTACAGGTGAGCGTGGCGCAGGGATGTTTGGTGGTGACCCTGTAACCTCGCTGCCGGAATCCTCGCCCAGACACATAAGGTTCGCACCCGGTGACACATCGTATGATGAAATGATGAGGTTAATAACCCATGGTGTGGTGGTTGCAGGTGCACTTGGTGCTCACTCCGGAAACATAATGAACGGTGATTTCTCCATCGGTGTAAACCCCGGGTTCGTCGTGAAAGATGGTGATATCGTAGGACGCGTTAAGGATGGTATGATATCGGGAAATGTGTATAGCCTCTTCAAAAAGGTCACCGCCATCGAGAATAAGATACACAACCCGGATTCTGCATTTAAATACCCATGCATCCTGTTTGATGATGTAGCCCTGGCTACAAAATAGTCCTCTGGAGTCTATTTCTTTTTTTTGGGTCTCGAACAGATGGCAAACTCATCCCCGTCGAAGAATACCTCTCGATCCGGGTGCTGCTCCTGGATCTCCTTGATCTTCTTTTCAAGTTCCTTGATGGTTAGCGACCCATCAGGGTTGATTTTCAGGTGAACGGTTTTGTGCATCTTGATAATTGAATAGCTGGTCGGTATTTATCCTTTATTGTCCCCCTGAGGGTTACCTTCCGGGGGAGGGGTGCCCCGTCTCCGATACTGTTCTATATCTATTCTCAGACTCAATTCTGAAAGGATCCGCTCTGCCGTGCCCTCAGGGTTATTGGTATCGAATGCGCGCAGGATGACCTTGCTCTTTCCCCCTCCGGACATCACCTCAAAAAATATTCGTTCCGACCCCTCGTGCCTTGAGAACCTTGCCATACCCCGGAAAAACCCGTGGGCTGTAGTTGTCTTGGGAGCAATGGGGAAGAACCCATCTTCAATAAGGATATCCGAAATGGTATCGAATACCAGTTCACCTGGCATGGGAACATCATCAAACTCAAGTGTGAACCTCTTCATGGTTGCCGTCTCTTTTCTCCAGATCTCAGTCTGTGGATCTATAGCCCTGGGTTCCGGACGCGGAGAAACCACCTCCCCGGTGGTTACCTGTGGCATGGGCGCCATCTGAGGGATATTCTGGACAGACTGTGCCTGTTTTGATGCGGGCTGGGCAACATCGATCCACATCTCCTTCTTTTTTATATTAATTGTTCCCCCGGCACCTTCCATTGTGATGGTTATCTTAATCAGGAGGTTCCCTGCCTCCTTGGGGAGCATGGGACAGGTTATAGACTTTTCTGCACCGCTCTGGAGATCTTCGAATATGGGGTCCCCCTGTAGATCGATCGGTCCATCAATGGAGATTTTTACCTTCCTTGCCCGTCCATGCCCGATATTCTTTGCCTTTATCATGACCTTTGACCATGCGTTTGCAATAAAATTACATTGATCAAACTGTATATCCACATCCGGTGACATTAATGCGTGGAGCTTTTCAGCCATTCCCTCCAGTTCGGAGAGGACTTCCTTCACTGCGGGATAATCCTTTTCCCTCATCAGATCCTTGCATTCACCAAGGAGTTCTTCATATTCCTTGGTCTCCAGTTGTGCCTCGTGAAACATCAACAGGTTTGTCTCCATGGATTCCAGCCGAACCCTTAACTCCTCAACCAGTTTCTGCCTTTGATATATCGCTGAGAGAATTATGCGTCGTGCCATGCTAACCATTTTTACAGCATCACCATACTTCCCTGATTTATATTCCTCCTTTGCCTTTGCTATACATGCGGTAGCCTCATTCTGGGCTACCTTCTCTTCAAGGAGGGTGATAGCCTTCTCCCATCGTTTTATATCCGTTTTTACCGCATCCGGATACGAGAGGATCTCGCATATAGCTTCCACGATGTTGTATATCGCGTTGTTCTTCTCCCGGATTCCAAGCAGACCAGCATGAATCTGAATAACATGCTGAAGCATCTTCTGGGCATCGGTATACATCTCCATCTTTCCCAGTTCTCCAGCCATCACAGATAAAGATGCGATCTTTCCCGGGTCGTCCTGAACGGAGTATGCCGTAGATAATGCAAGCGATAGTGTATCCTTGCATTCATTCTCTGCACCTAACAGAGAGAGCATAAACGCACACTTCGATAATGCAATCGCTTTCAATGTCGGGTTTAACACAGAGATCGATACATCATAGGCGATCTTCGCCATCTGCATCGCGGTTGTCTCGTCACCTATATCGTTGAACCCCCGGGCAAGGGTCTGATATACGATTGGTCTCGATGTCTCATCTGCATGTGCAGCGCTATCCCTTGCTGCCGCCATGACCCGAAGAGAGTACTCTATCTCTCCGATAGATGCGAGACCCTTTGCAATCGAACAGTATGCCGCCACCTTATACGGTGTATCAAGTATCTTTTCGGCGATCTGGTATGCCTGTTGAAGGAGTTGAATGTTCTTTTCAGTTTCTCCTCTTTTCGCGATGGCTTCTGCAATCTTTCTATATCCCCTGGAGGACCATGCAGCCGTCTCGATGAACTCCATACACGATAACCCTTTGTCAAGGTGCTGGGTGGCTGCATCAACCTCATCGATCTCCCCGAGCGCCTCAGAGATATAAAAAAGGGCAGACCCCATCATCTGCGGGTCAGGGATGCGGTATGCATCATCGATACACCCCTGAATCAGTGCCTTTGCCCCGTCTTTATCAGCAAGGTGGTAATGCGTCATTGCGATGAGACATTTGGCAGCAACCCTCTGAAGTGGATCTGTAATCCCGCCTGCCATATTCATTGCAAGGGTGAGCATTCCCCTCTCGTCAGTCAGATCAATCTCCAATCCTGATGGTTTAGGTTTTTTCTTTCCGAATGCCATTACACATGAACCTCGCTGATGAAGCAAGAGGCAGATACAATTCTATGCAATATATCTTTTGGTTTCGTGTACCATTTACGCTATGCTTAAGAGTGGTAATCGAAAGGTTTAACATAAAGGAGTGTTCTCCGCTTTTTGCTGAGCAGGAGCGTGATAACTCATGGGAAAATATGTTTACATGTTTGAAGAAGGATCCGGTGATAAGGATCGATTCGGCGGAAAAGGTGCAGGACTGTGTGAGATGACAAGGATCGGTATACCTGTACCTCCGGGGTTTGTCATAATAACGGATGGGTGTGCCCTTTATGAGTCCAGCGGAAAGAAGATCCCCGATGCAATAAAAACGGAGGTTATTGCATGCATGGGAAAACTGGAGAAAAAACTTGGCAGAAAGTTCGGAGACCCGTCAAAACCCCTGTTAGTATCCGTGCGCTCGGGTGCAAAGTTTTCGATGCCGGGGATGATGGATACGATACTGAACCTCGGGCTTAACGATACCTGTGTGGAAGGTCTGGCAAAGGAGACCGGCAACCCGCGGTTTGCATACGATTCGTATCGCCGGCTTCTCCAGATGTATGGTGATGTGGTAATGGGGTTGAAACCCGAGACGCAGGAGGAGATCGACCCGTTCGAAAAGGTAATGGAAGAATTCAAGAAAGAGCGGGGATATAAGCACGACCTTGATCTTAATGCTGAGGATCTGAAGGAACTCACGCAGAGGTTCAAGGGTCTGATCAAGTCCAAACTGGGGAAGGAGTTTCCCCAGGATCCGATGGAACAGTTGATGGGTGCAATCGGTGCGGTGTTTCAATCATGGTGGAACAAACGTGCATATGAGTATCGGAGGTTGCAGGGGATACCGCACACCCTCGGGACAGCGGTGAATGTGCAGGCGATGGTATTCGGGAACATGGGGGAGGATAGCGGAACGGGTGTAGCGTTTACCCGTGATCCGGCAACGGGAAAAAATGTATTCTATGGAGAATACCTCATGAATGCCCAGGGCGAGGATGTAGTTGCAGGGATACGCACACCGATGCCGATCTCAAAACTGGCAGAGGAGTTCCCGGAGATATATGAACAACTTCTCGATGTGCGGAAAAAACTCGAGCGGCATTTCAAGGACATGCAGGATATCGAGTTTACCATTCAGAACAAGAAATTATGGATCCTTCAGACCCGGTCGGGAAAGAGGACAGGTCTTGCTGCAATACAGATTGCCGTAGATATGGTTAATGAAGGGATCCTGAAAAAGGATGAAGCCCTTCTTCGGATCGAGCCGTCACAGCTGAACCAGCTCCTGCGTCCCATCTTTGACCCTGAAGAAAAAAGGAGGGCGGAAAAAGAAGGGAGACTCATTGCAAAGGGGTTGAATGCAGGTCCGGGCGCAGCCTCGGGCAGGGTGTACTTTACCCCGGATTCTGCAGAAGAGGCTGCAAAACGTGGAGAGAAGGTGATCCTTGCAAGGATCGAGACATCACCTGAAGACATCCGCGGGATGGCATTGGCAGAAGGGATCTTAACTGCACGAGGAGGAATGACCTCCCATGCAGCGCTTGTTGCACGCCAGATGGGAAAGGTGTGTGTGGTTGGGTGTGAAGGTGTGGAGATCGACTACCAGCAGAAGAAGTTAACCGCCTCCGGGAAAACTCTCAGAGAAGGTGAGATGATCTCACTTGATGGAACCCTCGGAGAGGTGTATGAAGGTGAGATCAGGACAAGGGACTCGGAGGTGATCTCCGTTCTCATAAAGAAGGATATGTCACCAGAGAAAGCAGAGAGTTATAAACTTTTCAAGACCGTGATCGACTGGGCAAACGAGTTCAGAAGGCTTGGAGTTCGTGCAAATGCGGATAAGCCAGATCAGGCATCTGCTGCGATAGCGTTTGGTGCCGAGGGGATCGGTCTGTGCCGTACGGAACACATGTTCTTTGAAGGGGATAGAATAAATGCAATGAGAGAGATGATCATGGCAGATACACCTGAAAAACGAAGGAGGGCGCTCGATAAACTCCTTCCCATGCAGAGGGAGGACTTTGAAGGTCTATTTACAGTTATGAATGGACGACCTGTGACCATACGCACCCTTGATCCCCCGCTGCACGAGTTTCTCCCCCATATTGATAACCGTCAGGCGATCGAGGAGATGTCCCGGATCCTTGGTGTCTCCGTAAGTCAGGTCGAGGAGAAGATCCGAGAGTTGCATGAAGCAAACCCGATGCTCGGGTTCCGCGGGTGCAGGCTGGGGATATCCTATCCTGAGATTACCGAGATGCAGGCACGTGCCATATTCGAGGCGGCATGCAATATACAGAAAAAGGGAATAAAGGTAGACCTCGAAATCATGATACCGCTTGTCAGCGAACTTAGAGAGTTTAGAGGACAGAAGGAAATAGTTGACCGTGTTGCCACCGAAGTCTTCAGGGAGAAGGGGATCACGGTTCCTTACAGGGTAGGCACGATGATAGAGGTCCCGAGGGCAGCACTTACGGCAGACGAGATTGCCGCTGAGGCTGAGTTCTTCTCCTTCGGAACAAACGATCTCACCCAGATGACACTGGCAGTATCAAGGGACGACGCTGAACGGTTCCTCCCGAAATATGTCCAGAAAGAGATATTCCCGGAGGATCCGTTTATCTCCATTGATGAGACTGGTGTGGGCAAACTGATGAAAATAGGGATCGAACTGGGAAGAAAGACACGGAAAAACCTTAAAGTCGGGATATGCGGAGAACACGGAGGGGACCCGAAATCCGTAATATTCTGTCATAATATCGGGCTGGATTATGTCTCCTGCTCACCATACCGTGTGCCCATTGCAATCGTCGCGGCAGCACATGCAGTACTCCTTCAGAAAAAGGGTAAGGGCAAACGAACCGAGAGGGATAAATGATAAAAAAAGATAGCATCGAGGAACAGATACTTCGTATCCTCCGGACCAGATATCCCGTCACCGTGGAAGAAATAAAAAGAGAACTCAAACTCCACCCGGAACGCATCGATCGCGCCCTCCGGACACTTATAGATTCAGGGTATATCGAACTCGATATCCTGCCAGATAAAACATTCGTAAGACTCAGGGTGGTCTTTGGTCCATTGAAGTTCAATGATAAGCCGGACAGATCCGGGATGTACGCCTGACCGAAGCCGGAGGGGGTGTATGCAGTTCGGTCATTTCCTCAGATTATCTTCCCTGAAAAGTATCAAAGCCATGTTATGGAGCCCATCAATCTTTATATCTGAATGAATATTGAGGGTACAGGTGGCGTAACATGAATCTGAAGGTTATGGGATCCGCCCTGGTTGTAATAGCGATTGCACTGCACATGACAGGCATGCCTGTCGGGGGCAGGGATACGGGATATGAACCCGCAGACGGGTTCTCCGGGTTCACCAGACTCCTCGAGTTTGGCGCAGGAAAAGGTGTTCGAGCGGTTGCATGGTCTCCTGATGCGAGTAAGGTTGCCATCGGGGATGACTCCGGGATAGTTTCGGTATATGATTCCGGTTCCGGGTCACTGGTGAAGAGGATCAATGCACATACTAATGCGGTGAGTGCGATCTCCTGGTCCAGACAGGGAAAGGTTGCCACGGGTTCATACGACAATACGGTCAAGATATGGGACAGCGCAACATGGGAGGAGAAGGCAACCATCAAGAACCATACGGACAGGGTATGGGATGTTGCCTGGTCTTCCGATGGAAACGAACTGGCGACTGCAGGGCGCGATGGGAAGGTCTATACCTTCACACCTAGCGGGGAATACCTCGCCGAGATGGAGGTATCCGTGACCGGGCTCGCCAGGACAGTCGCATGGGAACCGGCAGGGGATTTCCTTGCCGGGATCGTAGAGGATGATTTCACAAAGAAGCCCATTATGTATAAATGGTCTGCATCCTCGGGAAGGGTAAAAAAGGAACTTACGATCAATGTAACTGCCTTTGACCTTGCATGGGATTCGAATGGTGCGCGCCTTGGCGCAGCACTCCAGAACGGAAGCATCGTGGTAATTGATGCTGACATGTTTCTCCCTGAGCGGTTCATCCCGGTATCAAACGGCGCACTGTATACGCTTTTCTGGGGAAAGGGCGAATCAAAGAATATGATAGTTACTGCAGGCGAGGATAAGAGGATTTACTCGGTTACGAGCGAGGGAAACACGACATTTATCCCGGAAGTGCATTCAGACCTGATCACACACCTCAGTTTGAGTCCGAACGGCACGATGTTCGCCTCAGCAGGCATGGACAAACGGGCAATAATCTGGGGTGACACGCACCCTCGTGTGGTCTGGCATTTCCCGGAGGATAATGCAAAAAATGTCTCACTGCACACGAATATCACTATAAAGTTTGATAGGAAGATGAATGAGACGAGCCTCCGTGCATCTATATCTTTATCCGGAGCGCAGTTCAACCTCGTTGTTAAGGAGAATAATACCATTGCAGTTATCCTTCCAGGAGAACTCGCCCCGGAAACCACATACACCGTTACAATAAAGATGGGTGCAAAAGACCTTGCCGGGGGAACGATGCCCTCAGATTTTACCTTCAGGTTCACAACTGAACAGAACCCTGCCGCCCCATTTATAGAGATCCCGTGGCTCTGGATAGGGGTCATCCTTGCAGTAATCATTCTGATATTAATCATCGTGGTCATAGTGAGCAGAAGGAGACGCCGTGGAGGAGCGGTCTCCTCGAAAGGAGACTCTGAGGTTGACAGATGAACACGATGGAGAAGGGGTTACCCCTTTCTGAGGATATTATAAGGATCATTCGTTCGATGGGGATTGATAATCTATACGACATCCAGGTAAAGGCTCTGACCCACGCACTCAACGGGGAGGACATCGTTCTCTCCATACCCACTGCCTCGGGAAAATCTCTTGTTGCGTATCTCACCCTGGTTAAAGGTGCGATTGAGGGAAAAAAGGGGGTATACATTGTTCCGCTGAGGGCACTCGCCACGGAAAAATACGAGGACCTCAAGATGTTTGAGCCCCTTGGACTCAGGGTAGGGATCTCTACCGGGGATTATGATTCAAGCGATGCCTGGCTCACCCGGTATGATATCATTGTTATGACCGCAGAAAAGGCAGATGCACTCATGCGTCAGCGGTCGCCGGTTATCCCGCAGATCCGGATCGCAGTAGTCGATGAAGTGCACCTCATGAATGAACCGAAACGCGGACCAACTGTCGAGGTGTTGCTCTCGAGGTTCAAGGAGATGGACACACAGTTGATCTCCCTTTCGGCAACGATCACGAATGCACAGCAGATCGCAGACTGGCTTAAGGCAAGGTGCATCTACGATGAGTGGCGTCCGGTCCCCCTGAGAGAAGGTGTATACATCTCGGGAGAGATCCGGTATGCCGACGGGGGAATAAGACAGCTTGTAAAAAAAAGTGATCCTGTATGCTCCCTCGTAGTTGATACGATTACGGATGGCGGACAGGCACTTGTATTCGTTCGAACAAGAAAGATCAGCGAGTCTCAGGCACGGGCACTGAGACCTCACATCTCTGCACTATTAACTGAATCCGAAAAAGGTGCACTCTCAGATCTCGCTGAGAGCATCAGAAAGGATGGCGAAGAAAACACACCCCTCTCCTCAGACCTTGCATCATGTATCGAATCCGGTGTCGCATTTCATCATGCGGGGTTAAGCGATCCCCATCGGAAGGCAGTTGAAAAGGGGTTCAGATCCCGGGTATTAAAGGCAGTAGTGGCAACCACAACCCTCGCTGCCGGGGTCAACCTCCCCGCAAGGAGGGTCATCCTTCGCGATATCACCAGATTCGATCTGGATGAAGGGTCATCCGTTCCCCTGCCGGTATTCGAGGTTAAACAGATGTGCGGTCGTGCGGGAAGACCAAAGTACGACCCTTTCGGGGAATCCATACTTATCGCAAGGACCGAGGATGAGGCTGAGACCCTCATGGAAAAATACCTTAAAGGCGAGAGCGAACCCATCGAATCAAAACTCGCATCTGAACCCGCACTCAGGTCACACCTCCTTGCAAGGATATCCTCATCCGGTACAGGCATCGACCTTAATGGAATGAAAAAGTTTCTGGGCTCAACATTCTACGCGCATACCGGAGATCCAAGGGTCATCCAGAAAAACATGAAGACCGTGCTTGCATATCTGGAACGGGCAGGGCTCCTCGAAAAAAAGGGTGAGACATATATCGCAACAAGACTCGGTCGTCTCGCCTCGGATCTATACCTCGATCCGGTAACCGTTGAAAGGTTTACCCTCGGACTGAAAGAGGCAAAGGACACACACCCGGATATAGCGTATCTGCACCTGATCTGCGGGGCAATCGAGATGCCACTCCTTTACCCGAAAAAGGGTATGCTGGACGAATTATACCTCGAGACAATGAGGCTAGACCTGTTGATCCCCCCGCCGGAAAACGCAGTGATGACTGAGTTCTATCTGGCAGAGGTGTGGACTGCAAAGATGCTATCTTCATGGATTGAGGAGAAACCCATGGAGACCATCCTCCAGCTGTATAATGCAATGCCCGGGGATATCGCATCAAGATCCGAGATAGCCGAATGGCTGCTCTATGCATGCTCCAGGCTATGTGAGGCCCTATCTCAGGATGAATGCATAAGGTCAAAACTCCGTGACCTGAGTCTTCGCGTAAGGTACGGGATCTCACAGGAACTCATCCCCCTGGTCAGGCTACCCGGAATCGGAAGGATCCGCGCAAGGTCTCTGCACAACTCCGGAATCAAAACACTCAGCGACATCATCGAAACCCCGGTAGAAAAACTCTCATCCGTCCCCGGAATCGGCACAAAACTCGCAGAAAAGATCAAAACCGCCGCACTCGCCGCATATCAGGGATAACCCCCTCCGAACCGCCGCCGAACCGCGGGAGGGGGTTACCACCCCCTCCCCCAGTTCATGGGTTTTCCTGACCCCTCCCCCGAGTATTCTGTGAGGGGGCTGACATACGTTAATATGCACGGAGACGACACTCCGGGGGCAGGAGGAATCCCGCCCCCGGAACCCCCACCTCTCTTTTCTGTAATCCTGGGGGAGGCGAAGTATCTCCTCCCCCAGACCCCCACTTCTCTTTTCCGTCCGAACTGCGGGAGGGGGTTACCACCCCCTCCCCCAGTTTGAGGTTCCTCCTGACCCCACCCCCGATTGGTTCGTGAAGGGGATGACATACGCTACTTCATACGGAGCTGGCAACGCCGGGGGCGAGAAGAATCTCTCCCCCGGAACCCCCTCTTCTCTTTTCCGTAATCCTGGGGGAGGCGAAGTATCTCCTCCCCCAGACCGCTACCTCTCTGTCCCCAAAGATAAGAAGAATCAGTTCCAAACAATGGGAAACGTGTTCCCATCCATAGTCCCAACAACTGTTAAGATCAGAATTCCGTAAGGAATTCTGCAAGAAGAGTTTCGAAAGGGGTTCGGGGGAAACCTGTTTTCAAAGGTTTCCCCCGAGACCGAACCCCATCATGCAAAACCAAAAGTGGGGTTAGAAGGGGGTCTTCGCATCAACAATTTTCATCCCCCTGACTGTGGGGGTGCGAACTCTGTTCATCGTTATGATGGGAACAACGCACCCCCACTTGCAAGCGAGCGTAGCGAGCGCGCCAGGTGGGGGGGGGTCAGAAATTCCCGAGAAATGGG
>Ga0272448_1002479_pt1 | contig 23033 bp, 18 predicted proteins | sample YNPCB0191_FD_202220 | JGI IMG/M metagenome (GOLD analysis project Ga0272448, IMG submission 202220) | Hot spring sediment microbial communities from Yellowstone National Park, WY, United States - YNP-CB-019-1 | ecosystem: Environmental > Aquatic > Thermal springs > Hot (42-90C) > Sediment... | reverse complement strand
GATGTCCAGGGCCGAATAGCCGTATTCATCAGGCCGGGGCGAAGGCCCCATGTCATTGGAGGGAGAAGCATCATGACGCAGAGATTATGGGATGCGATCTGCCGTGCGTTCACGTAGTTATCGCCATTATTGCCATACTGGCGGGGCTTCTACTGCCGGCTCTCTCGGCGGCCCGCGAAAAGGCCCGACGCACGGCGTGCATGAGCAACCTGACGCAGTTCGCACGCGCGCTCGAGAGTTACTGTGGAGATTACGGCCAGTACTACCCCTGCCAGCCGGCGTATGGTCCGGATGCCTCGATAGGCTACCAGAACTACCCGACCTGGCTCATGAACTTCCACACTTCGTGGTTCGACGACGGCTTCTACGACGATCCGAAACTCAAGGCGCAGGGGATGAGTTCCAATCAGTATCGCGTCCGCACATTTGCCCAATACTACATCTACGGCGGGGCGATTCGGTGCGAGATCATCAACAACCCCGCCACGCGCTTCCGTTGCATATTCATGGGGGACAAGGCAGACAGCGGGTGGTGGAGCGACACCGATGCGAATCGCCGCACGACTGCTCCGAAGGGTGAACTGAACATGGCACCCATCGGCCTGGGATATCTGGTCGTGGGCGGATACCTGGGCGATGCGCGCTCCCTGTTCTGCCCCTCCGTGAATGGCTCCATGAAGATCCCGGCGTCCAGCTGGTCGTTCAACTCGTGGACCATGCCTTACGGAAGCGTGTTCGGTGTGGCCGCGGCAACGAGCCTGAAGGACCTCCAGCGCGCGGGCGGGTATGACGCGCAATCCATCCTCTATGGCGACTGGAGTTGGCTCGGCTACTATTCCAACAACTACAGCAAGACTCGCGTCGTGTTCTCGGACTACGCTTACCGCGGCGTGCCCCTCATGATCCCCGCCTACTCCGGCGACGAGGCGGACCACGGTCATTCGTACTACGACAACCCCATCCGCAGCTGGCGAAGGCTGAAGAACTTCCGCGTCTATGCCACGAAGCCGGCGGTCCTGACCGGACTGGGATGCCCCGTCCTCAAGACCCAGAAGTTCGCTGGAGGGAGGGCGCTGGTCGCGGATTCCTTCGCTAGAAGCCACGACGGACAGGGCCCCTCGTGGGGCGTTCCGGAAGAGGTACCGGTCGGAGATGGGTATTACGCCCACAAGGACGGCTACAACGTTCTCTACGCCGACTGGCACGTCAAGTGGTACGGCGACCCGCAGCAGCGGTACATGTGGTGGCCGGAGTTCGGCCCGCCGGGTAGCGACCCGGGGAACGTGCCAAACTTCAACTACTGCTATCACGTGTGGAACGTCTGTGCCAACACCGGCTCGAATGGGCTCAACTGGTTCAAGAACGACGACGGAACCGATTGGGACTTCTGGTATCTCCCCGACGGGTGGATCTCCCAGAAAGGCAGCGGCTATGCCTGGCACCTCCTGGATAAGGACGCCGGCATAGACCTGGATGCCAAGGAGAGCGACGCGAACTCGAACTAGGTCCCACATGTCGGGCAGAGGTCCAGGAAAAGTCGGGTCAGGTCGTTGGCGTGTGGCCGACGGCCTGACCCGTCGCATATCCGGGGGATACATCATGCGAACGATCGCCCTGGCGCTCGCTGCGTCAACCGTTGCGCTCGCCCGTGTCTCGGCAGCGCCCGAAAGGCACTATTACACACGAGAGGTCATCCAGACGGCGAGGGACAACATCGCACGGTACGAATGGGCCAGGAAGGAGCAGGAGCGGATCGTCGGCGAGGCCGACAAGTGGGTGAAGTACGACGACTCGACGCTCCGGCTCCTCGTCACGCCACCCGAGGTCCCACGCGCGATCGTCGCGCACGAGCAAGGGGCACCGGTGAATGGCGAGGAACTCAACCGCCTCGGACGCTACTCCTGGATAATCTCGTTCGACAGGCCTTACAAGGTGCAGTCCCCCGTGGATGGCTCCATCTATCCCTCGAACGATTTTCTGGCCTACTACCGGAGTGGCCTGGACGAGCGCGGTATCTTCGACGAGAAGAGGGCGGACCGTTCGCTATTGACCGGACCCTACCCCGATGACGGCTGGGGCTGCAAGGTGCCGGGCTTCGAGAAGCCGTTCTGGTTCGTCGGGGTCTATGCCCACTGGTCGGTCATTCGCCTCCTCCTGCCGGCCATCGAGAACTTGAGCAAGGCATACCTTCTCACAGATGACCCGAGGTACGCGCACGCCTGCGCCGTCCTTCTCTGGCAACTCGCTGACTATTACCCCCGTTACGCCTACGAGAGGCAGTCGCGGTACGGAAAGGAGGTCCAGCCCGATTACGTGGGACGGCTTCTCTATCATACGTGGGAGAGCCTGTACACATGCCACGTCGTCCCGCCCGCATACGACGCCATCAGGACGGCCATCGAGGGAGACCGTGCGCTCATGGAGATGACCGGCCAGACAGCCGGGGAGATACGGCGGCACATAGAGGAACGCCTCCTGCGGACCATGGCGCGGGATATCACGGATGGTTCGGGCCGCATCCATGGCAACTACGGCATGCACCAGGTGTCGCTCCTGCGAATTGCGACGGTCCTTTCGGGCTGCGAGGGAACCCCATCTAGCGAGGAGATGGTGGCGTGGGTCCTGAGGAATCCGGACGCGCGCAGCTACACTCAAATCGGATTGTTGGACGCGCTGAACAATCTGATTCATCGCGACGGATACCCCTTCGAGTCGCCGAGTTACAACTGTGCCTGGATGCGCGAGATCGGCGAGATAGTCGCCTCGCTCGGAGACGCAGGCGAACCGATCCGGCGTTCCCCGCGCTTCCGGAAACTCTACACGTGGCCGATGCGAATGACTGTGGCCGGTGAGTTCGTGCCGTCCTACGGAGACTCGAATCACCTCTTCCATGGCCTCCTGGGGTGGTCGCCTGAATACCTCGAGACGGCTTTCCGGCTCCTCGGCGACCCGGTCATGGCGAAGGCCATCGTCTCGAGCGGATCCAGCCCCACGCGCGACCTTTTCCAGCGGCCGCTGGACGAGGAGATCGAGCGCGCCGCGACTGCACACCCTGCGCCGCTCGGGTTGACGAGCGACTGCTTGCCGGCAGTCGGCTTCGCGAGCCTCCAGACCGGCTCCGACGCGAACCGGACCGGACTGGCGCTGTTCTATGGGTATTACAGCGGCCACCTCCACTACGACCGTCTCCAACTCGACGTCTATTCATGGCGCAACGCGCTCACACCCGACTTCGGATACCCGGAGACCGCTGATTCGTACGACCCACGCCGCTTCGGTTTTCTCAGCCATACAGTGGCCCACAACACCGTCATGCTCGACGCAAGGCGCCAGGAGGCCATGGCTGGACGCCTCCATCTGTTCGACCCCGGCGAGTTCGCGCAGATCGTCGAGGCCTCCGCCGAGGATTGCTACGCAGGCTTGGCCAAGTTGTACAGAAGGACGCTCATCCTGGTCGAGGTATCCGACGATAAGGCTTTCGCAGTCGACATCTTCCGCGTCAGGGGCGGTACACAGCACGACTGGCTGATCCACGGAACGCAGGCCGAATTCCTGAGCGATTTGCCATTGACCGCGCCACGGACCGAAGGAACGCTCGCGGGAGCCGACGTGCCATACGGATACTTCTATGACGACCGGCGCTATGACGACAATAACAGGGCGCACGTGCCCTATTACGAGTATCGCGGCAGCGGCTATCAGTGGCTTTTCAACGTTCAGAGTGCACCTCTCGAGGGTGTGGGTACAGCGACGTGGCGACTGAATCGCCCGAAGGAACTCTTCCCTCCGCAACCGCGCGAGGGAGTGGCGCTCAGGGCGCATCTCATCGGCCGGGCTGAAACCGTGTTTGCATGCGATGGAATCCCTCAGAGGCGCAAGGATTGGCCCGAGAGGATCAAGTTCCTCGTCCGCCGAAGGACGGGCCAGGACCTCGAGAGCGTGTTCGTGACCGTCCTCGAGCCATACAGGAACCAACCGTTCATCGAATCGGTGAAGGCGCTTCCGATAGAAGGCAGCGACATGCCCGTGGCGCTCGAGGTCGCCTGCGACGGCGCGAGATATGCGATCTTCGACAGGCTCGATGCGGCCGAAGGGCAGCGTTCGGTCCTCCGTCTGCCCGGCGACATCCTGCTGGATGCCCGCGCTGCGGTCCTTCGCATGCGCAACGATGACGTGACCCGCGGATACGTTCTCGACGACGTGGGCAGCCGGATACCTTATGCCCCCGCTCTGGCAGCCGCGACCGGCGCTTCGGTGCTATCCGTGGATTACGCCACCGGTGAGGTAGTCCTGGACTCGCCGATCGTCTCCGAGATTCCACCAGCCGGAGGCCTGGCAATCGTCGAGGGTCACGGGCATGCCAGCGCCGTGCCGGTGGCAAGAAGGATCGCGGCAGATCGCTTCTCGGTGGGCGACGATGATTTGACCGCAGCGATGGTGCACGTCTCGGCCGTGGAGGGAGACCGCGTGATCTTCAAGCCGCCGTTCGCGGAGTTCGCAGCCCCAGGCATGACGGCCGTCAACGCACGTGGCGAGGCTGTCGGCCGCGTGCGCTCCCTGAGCCGCGGCGTCGCCATCCTCGACCGCGCCACCGCGCTCGACAGATTCCCCGAACACGAAGGCAGCCGCATCTGTCGCTTCGTGGTCGTTGGTCCGGGGGACCGCGTCACCTTCCATGCCGGCGTACGGTGGCACACGAAAAGACCGTGACCGGCGTCCCCGTTCCGCACACTTCACACCAAAGAGCGCGCACTTGTGCGGTTCGCTTTCGCCGACCGATGCGTCGGACATGAATGTCGCTCACGGGGCGACTCGTCTTACGTGCAGGCATTCACGACGCCAGCGTGTGGGGAAAACCTGCACGCGAGCCGTGCCCCACTCACGTATCTCCCGGCCAGACCTGGAGTTGAGTTTGATGAGACCGTCGGAACACGAGTTGCAATCGCGTTATGACGGCGGGGGATCCGCTGACCGTGAACGAGGTTCGAGGCGCCGATGCGAAGGTGGCTCTTGCGTGGTTCGGCGTGCGCGCTGGCCTTGACGACGGCTCTCGTCGTGCTGAGCGGCATACACCGTGCGGCGCAGCCCGCGGAGGTCAAGGCAGGGGCAGTCGCGCATCTCTTCGAGGACCCCTCTTACAGCGTCGTCGTCTCACCCGGCCACTTTGCCTGGACGGACGGCACGCTTCGTGCATATCCGATCTCACCGGACGGCGTGGATATTTACGTTTACGATCGCGCGGCCTGCATCAAGAACGGCCCTGCCGCTGTGCGATTGCCCTCTTACTCGCCGCGTCAGGTAATACATGTCGCACCGGACGAAGCGACGGCGATGACGTGGAACGCGAGGCTTCAACAACTCGTGCTCCAGAAAGACGGTTACTCGATCGTGCGATGCTATGGGTCTGTCCGGGCAGCGGGTGTGGGCTACGGGGATTGTGTCGCAGCCCAGGCCGACCTCTACAGCGTCGGGTTCGAGGGATGCACCGCGGTCGTGGCGAGCAACGGCGACTGGGTGATCTTCGCGCATGCACTCAGTAGCATGGACCAGGATGACGCCGGGGCCCTTCCGGGGATCATGCGGCGGATGTTGCCGATAATCGCGGAACTCGGAGGTTCATGGGGGGCCTGGGTCGCGGGCCCGCCCGAGTCCCTGAATTACGTTCAGGAAAGATTCGCTGAGGCCGGAGTCCCGATCGTCCAGGCCATCGAGATGGACGAAAGCGGGCACTCGGTCTTCTTCTGCCGGCGGTCGCAATCGCTCACGGTGGTGCCGGTGGCGCTGTTCGAATAGTCCGCATCCGGCACGCCCGGCGCAGCGATTCGGAGACTCGACGGCCCCCGCGTCAAACCCGCTGCGTGTCACTCTCCGCGCCGTCGCTGACCGAGGATTATGACGTCCCGCAAAGCCTGTTCGTTGCGGGCTGCCATCCATCGCTTTTCGAAGGCCGGGTCCTGGACTATCTGCGCGATTGCAGCGAGAGCGCGAAGGTGGAAATTCCGCTCGTCCCGCGTCCCCACGAGGACGAAAACCGCGTGCACCTTCGGCCCACCGCTGGAAAACGTTATGCCGCCCCTCGACCGGGCCAGGAGCATGTCGAAGATCTTCTCTCCCTCTATCACGACGTGCGGTATGGCAAGCCCGGGCGCGATGACAGTGCCGCTTTCCTGCTCGCGCGCCATGAGGAGCGCCGCGAGCCGGGCCGGACTCATTCCCACCCGCTCGGCCATCTTCTCAGCGGCGAGTTTGAAGAAACTCTCGAGGTCCATCGCCTCTTCGATGTCGAGCACCGCCGCCCTCTCCACCATCTCGTCGAAGCGGTCCGCCACGATCTGATCGCGCTCACGGATGATCTCCCTCAGTTCGCGCTCCAGCGTACCGGTCACCAGAACGCGGTCGGTGATGCGGGCCACGAGGTGAAGGAGCGCCGATTCCAACCGCACCCTCTTCCGGCCGTAAAGCCAGTAAACCGCGACGCCGGCGCCAGCCAATGCCACCGTGATCAGGTACGATTCCCGTCCCATCCCGAGGAGGAGACCTCCGTAAGCCACGAGGCCCGCGACCTGAAGCCACGGGTAGAAAGGCGTCCGGAACTGCGGCCTGTAGTTTTGCAGTCCGCTCTCGCGCAGGATTATGACCGACAGGCAGGTCAGCATGTTGGTGAGGATGAGAACTATGGAGCCGGCCTCGACCAGAACATCCAGTTTCACGAAGAGCGCCGCGATGATGACGGCCCCCGTGAGCAGAAGCGCGTTGTGAGGGGTCCCGAAGCGGCTGTGGATCCGCCCGAACGCGCCGGGGAAAAGGTGGTCCCGGCTGAGCGGCACCAGCGATCGGGCCGCGGTCATGATCCCCGCGTTTGCAGTGGTCAGGAACGCCAGGATGGCCGCGATGCTCAAGGCGACCCGACCGGGCCGCCCCATGAACACACCCGCCCCGTCCGAGATCGGCGTCAGCGACGGCCCCGCCCCCGGAACCGAGGGGTCTCCGCCGAGCACCGCGCCGTCCAGCACCCCGACCGTGACGAAGACCATCAGGCTGTAGAGAAGCGTGACCAAGAGGAGCGACATGATCATGCCGAGAGGGATATTGCGAGAGGGGTTCCGGATCTCCTCGGCCACGCTTCCGATTTTCAAGAGCCCTGCATAGGAGATGAAGACGTATCCCGTCACAAAGAAGAGGCCACCCCATCCGCCCCGCGCAAATGGTTCGAAGCGCTGAACGCTGACCGAAGGCAGCCCCATGAGCACGTAGAGAAGCATCAGGGCCAGCAGGCCGGAGGCAAGGATGATCTGGGTCCTGCCGGCTTCTTTCACACCCACCACGTTCAGCGCCACGAACACCAGGCAACAAGCGATCCCCGTGATGCGGATGTCAACGTTCGCAACCGTTGCCACGAACACACCCGTGCCGATGAGCGCGAAGGCAGCCTTCATCGCCAGCGCGAACCAGCTGAGGAGACCGGCCACCGCCCCGACCCCCGGGCCCATGCTCCTGATAACGGTGTAGCAGTCGGCGCCTGCACGTGGCATCGCGGTCGCCATCTCCGCCAGGCTCAACATCCCCGGCAGTGACAGCACGCCCGCCAGGAGGTATCCGATGACGATCGCAGGACCTGCCTTGCCATAGGCCGGACCGGGAAGGACGAATATGCCGGAACTGATCATCGCACCCGTGGCGATGCAAAGGACGTGTATCAGCCCCAGGTCCCTCTTGAGTCTCGATTGTTCCATCGGGAATCTCAGCAAGGCCTCACGGGACCCGCGATGTTTCCGATCTCGCGCGATCGGCGCTCGCCAGCGAATCGGCGGCATCCCCGCCAGGTTCGACCCTCAGAACGCGGTGCGCTGAGGTCGCAAAGCCCGTCACTTCAGCGGCCGGGCTCCCTGCGCAGAACCGGCGTCACCGGACAGTGCGACATCCACCGGCCTGCCGATCCGGTCCGACTCGTACGCCGCCTCTATCACACAGTGGTTCCACAGCCCGTCCTCGCCCGGCACGGGAGCAGGTCTGCCCTCGAGGATTGCCTCACTGAACGCCTCTATCTCGGCACGATACGTGTTGCGGGGCTCGAACACCATCGTGGCATAGCCGCTCTCGTAGCGGGCCCTTTCCTGCGATGTGAAATCGTCGGGCCCCTCGAGAAAGAACGCGCGCGCCTCGCCGGCGGGCAACTGGGAAAGCGTATATTTGCACTTTATCGCGCCCTTCGAACCGTACACCTCGAGGACGTACTCATTGGCCTTGCTGGGAACGGCGAACCCGACGTCGATCATCGCCGGCACTCCAGACTCGAATACCACCTGGAGTAGCGCCGTATCCTCGACCGGAGAATCGTGCACGCGCCGGAAACACTGGCAGAACACTCGTCGCGTCCTTCCGAAGAACATCTCCATCACGTCCACGATGTGGGAGGCGACGTCCTGCACGCACCCGCCGCCGCCCTTCCCGGGCTCGTGACGCCAGTGACCCTTTCCCGGCGGGTGCCAACTCGTCATCTGACCCCGCGCATGCGTGGGGATCCCGAGGGCACCAACGCGGATGAGTTCGCGTATCTTCTGGTGATAGACGTTGAAGCGCATCATGAAGCCGACGCCGAGAAGGACCCCGGCGTCGCGGCACGCGGCGATCATCTCCTCGATCTCCGTTCTGCTCAGGCCGAGCGGCTTTTCGCACAGAACGTGCTTTCGCGCCCGGGCCGCAGCGAGGACGTGCTCCCTGTGAAGGTGGTTCGGGGTGGCGACATACACCGCGCGCACCGCCGGGTCGCCTACCACGGCCTCGACAGTGTCGCAGACCCGGCCACCAAACTGCTCCGCCACGGCTCGCGCGCCCTCTCGGTCAACATCCATCACCGCCACGAGCCTGGCGTTCTTTGCGGGCACTATCCCCTCGGGTATCGTCCTGCGCCTGGCTATGCCGCAGGCACCTATCACCCCCCAGCCGACCTTTTCTTCTTCTGCCATCCGGCCGCTCCTTGAACGTCGCGGAACCCGTCCCGGTTATTCTGTTAACCCGACCTCGCTTGGGGATCGAACGCTCCGTGGAGGCGACATGCCCCGTGGCCGGAGGACGATGTCGTAATGGTCATGACCGGAAGAAGGAAGCCCCCTCTCCGCCGCCAGACTTCGGGATTCGAGAACGAACCCGCGCTGGAAAACCACCGGCCGACGGTCACCGAATCACAATCGCAGATGCCTGCCGCACCAGCGAGGATTGATTCTGCAAAGTCAGCGAACCACGGCCCGAATGGCTCTCGTGTCGCGCCCGCCCCTGAGCGGCGCCCACGGTCCGATACTGGTCGCGCCAGCCACCGGCGCTTCAGCGGTAGTAAGCATCCTCGGGCGGCGGCTCATCGAGAAGAAGGAGCCAGTCGAGGTCCTCGTGGATCTGCTTGATATCCGCCTTGATGACCTCGTAGTGCCTGCGGTTGTGAGCGGCATCGAAGAACCAGCATCCGCCGAGAGCCGCGCACGCCGCGGCCACGATGAGCACCGGGATGAGCCTGCGCATAATGTCTCCCCAAACCGAAGACACCAACCCCTCCTTCGATGTGCCGAGTATACGCACAGCTTCTCGCGGTGTCAAGGGGGTTCAGACACGCCCGACGCCAGCGGCCAATGTGCTGGCGCCGTCGCCGCGCACGGCGCAGTGGGCCACGAACGGCGCCGCAACGCGGCACAAACTGCGCATCTCGTCGGCGTTGTAAGGCCTTATCGTCTCGAACGCGCGATCGTAGCAGTTGACCGGCCTGAACGCTTGCAGGTAGTAGCGAGCAGCGCCGCGGATTGCCCGGGCGATCCGTTCTATTTCTCCGGCGCCCATCTGCGTAGGGCAGACGGTGGTGCGAAACTCGTACGGCACGGGCCCTCCCATGAGCAGGCTCACGCTGCGGCGAATCATCTCCACGTCCACCGGAATGCCGGCCACCACCGAGTAGGTCTCGTCGAGCGGCGCTTTGATGTCCATCGCCACGTAATCCAGGAGGCCTTCGCAGAGAAGCCGCTCCAGTACGTCGGGGCGGCTGCCGTTGGTGTCGAGTTTGACGCCCAGTCCCTCCTCCCTCAGGAGACGGATGAGGTCCGGGAGGTCGCGGTGAAGTGTGGGCTCGCCCCCGCTGATGACGACGCCGTCAACCCAGCCGCGGTTGTGCCTCAGGGACTGGAGAACCGCCTCGAGCGGGATCGCCTCGTCCGAGAGATCCGGCTCGAGGAGATGTCTGGCGTGGCAGTAGCCGCAGCGGAAGTTGCAGCCGGGGAGGAAGATTATCGCGGCTATCTTTCCCTCCCAGTCGAGGAGCGTGTTCTCGATGAATCCCCTAACCGGCGGCACGCTGAATTCCCTCGAGCACGGAGCGAACGTCTTCGGAGTTCGGAACCTGGCCGTCCCATCTTGCCACGGGCCGACCATCGAATTCGACAATGGTGACTGGTATCTGATTGACATCGTAGAAGGCCCCCTCGGCTCTCCCATCAACGGTTTCGAGGTCGCAGAATACCATCTCCACCTCGTGGTCCAGTTGCCATCGCTTGAGGAAGTGTTCCAGTTTGTTCTTGGTGGTGCGGCACAGCGCGCAGTTCTGCTTTCCAAAAACGGTCACGCGATACATGGTTGATCATGCTCCTGTCCGCCGGTGGCAGAGGAAATACCGAACCACGGCCGTCGCTACGCGATGGCCAAGGCCGGGTCTGGCGATGCCACGGCCTCGACGCTGTAGTTGCCACGATGACGGTCCTTGAGTTCTCCGAGTTTGCTCTTGTTCCAGTTGTTGACGCGGCTGTAATAGCCGACGATGCGCGTGATCGGGCTGACGTTGGGCGAGTCGCAGAAGTCGCAACGGTCGGCGAGGCGCGGGGTGACGCGGTCGCAGGCATTGCAGATGGTGAACTCGGGGGAGATGGTCAACTGCGCTGCCTGGGTGTTCTCGTAGGTCTTGCGGACGAGGTTCAGGACGCTCGCCGGCGACGGGCGCTCCTCACCCACGAAGGCATGGATGATGGCGCCCGACTCGATGAGGGAGTGGAACTTGGCCTGCTTTCTGATGCGCGTGATGAGGTCAACCGGCGCGTCAGCCCGGAGATGGATGGAGTTCGTGTAGTAGGCCTCGTCCTCCTCGATGCTTCCCTTGACGACCTCCCTTGCCTGCTGGAACCGCCTCAGGTCTATCTTCGCGAGGCGCCGGGTGGCGCTTTCGGCGGGTGACTCCTCGAGCGCGAACTTCAGGCCGCTCTTGCGCGACTCGTCCTTGCACCGGAAATACATGTAACTGACGATCTTCAAACCGAGCCTGAGTATCTCGTCCGACTCGTGCAACTCCTGTCCGGTGAGATACTGCAAGCACTCGTTGAGGCCGAGGAGTCCGACGATGTAGGTGCACTTCTCCAGGTCCACGTACGGCCGTCCGTCGTGGGCGGGCTTGCCTATCTGCCAGAGCGGCATTTCAGGAGAACTCATCAGGCGCCTGATGAAGTCGCGCTTCTGGTAATGCGCCTTGAATGCGATCTCCATGGCTCGCTCTATCTCCCTGTAGAGACCCTGGAGGTTGCCGCGGCCGGCGCGGTACGCGGCCTGGGGGAGGTTGATGGTCACGTTCTGGAAGCCGCAGAAGCGCATGCTCTCCGGATGCCGGAGCATGTAGTTGTCGTCTATGGTCGTCCGCAGACGGCAGCAAGCGGAGAGGGTGACCTCGTCGCGGTCGAAGACGAAGTAGGGCGTCCCGTTCTCGCTGGCGATCAGGCAGGCATATTCGAGCAATTCGTACTGACGCGGGTCGTTGAACGTCTCTTCGTTGATGTGGAAGTCGCACTTGGGGAAGGCGAAGATGTGGCCGCGCGAGTCGCCGGCCCGCCAGACGTCCAGGAGAGCGCGCGTGAAGCGCATCGCCGTCTCCTCGTACTCCCCGTAAGTCCGTCCGGTGTAACGGCCGCCGGGGCCTATCGCCTCGACGTTCCTCAGATAGCGGGGCACACCGGTGTGGACGTTGAAGTCGAGGAACAGCGTCTGCCCACCGCGGGAGAAAGCGCTCTGCGATCCGCTGAATATGAGATGCTGCGCCTCCTGTCGCATGGCGTTGTCGTCGAAACCCTCGAGGAACGGGGCGTAGAAGACGTTGATGTAACCGACGCCGAGCGCGCCCGCGTAATATGCCTGCATGGAAGCGAGGAACGTGTTGAGATGGCCGGTGAGCGTTCTCGCGTGCTTCGCAGGAGCGCTGCACGTATCGAGGTTCTCGAGTTGGAGGCCGTACTTCTTCAGGTACTCGAGCGAGTGAGATGAGCAGTACACGCGCGTCGGATAGCCCAGGTCGTGCAGGTGAACCATGCCCTCGCGGTGCGCCTCGGCGACGTCCCTGCTGAATATCTTTTTCAGGGCGTACTGCTTCAGCGTGTTCTCGGCGATGGTCAGGTTTATCGCTTCCGGGTTGTTCGCGGTGATGTTCGAGTTCTCTTTGCTCTTCGCGAATATCACGTTCTCGAGGTCGTAGATCGGCATGCCTATCGAGGTCTGCCGTTCCAGGGTGGCGTTGAGCCCGCGTTCGAAGAGTTCGTTGTCCACGAGTTCACGTATGAGCGACGTGCTGATCCGCTTGATGCCGCTGGCGATGACACGTTGTTCCACCGCGGAAGCGATCTCCCTCGCGACCTCCGCCGGTACATCTGCCTCGTTCTCCAGCGCGAGGGCGATATGCTCCTTGTTCCAGGGCATAAGTTCATCCCGCGTCGCCGGGTCTACGAGAAGCGAGATGTCCGTCGGGTCGTTCTTCTCGATCAGTCTCTTGCGCACCTTCATCGTCTCGCGAATGCGGCTCCGCTTCTCGCGGTAAAGTATGTAAGCCTTCGCCGTCTTCGCATGGCCCGTTTCGATCAGTACCTTCTCGACCATGTCCTGGATCTCTTCTATGGTCGGGATGCCTTCGGGCCCATACTGTTTCTCCAGAAAGAGCACGACCACGTCGGCAAGTTCCTCGGCCAGTTCACGGTCGGCGCCGCCGACGGCCTGGGCCGCCTTGAAGATCGCGTCCGCTATCCTCGTCTGGTCGAAGGGAACGATGCGCCCCGAACGCTTTCTCACGTATTTCAGGATTGTTGGATGAAGCGACATGATAATCTCCGTTCAATGACGGTTGACGTTTCAGATCTTCCGGTCCAGCATGGGCCGAACCTCGTCCACGAACTCGCTCACGTCCTCGAACTCCCGATACACCGAGGCGAACCGGACGTACGCAACCTTGTCGAGGTCGCGCAGCCGCTTCATCACCAGTTGCCCGATGTGACGGGATGTCACCTCCTTGTCAAAGTGCTGATAGAGTTCGTTCTCGATCTCGTTGACGATGCGCTCTATCTCTTCGGTGGAGACGGGCCGCTTCTCGCATGCCCGGAGTATGCCGGTCATCACCTTTTCTCTGTCGAACCCCTCCCGGCGGCCATCTTTCTTCACCACGCGGAGGGGGAGCGACTCGATCCGTTCGTACGTCGTGAATCGTCGCCCGCACTGGAGGCACTCCCGGCGCCGTCGAATGGTCGTTCCCTCTCCGGAAGCGCGTGAATCTACGACCTTGTCCTGGTCCTGGCGACAGAATGGACAGCGCATCGCCTACTCCCTGGACAAGCCTACGCCTGGCGCCGGCTCGCTAACCCCGGGCGCCGCACCGGGCGCCCGCCGGCCATTACCCCACCATATGTAGGCGACTTCGGAATATATGCCCCCACATATGGGGTTGTCAAGAAGGGGTGGTCAGGCGGTCGGTGGCCGAAACGCGTAAGCCCCGACCGCGACTATGTTAGCGCCTCGTTAAGAATTTTCTGGCTAGCCCCCGTTTGCCGCGACCGGGCGCAACCTGACGCACAATGCGTTGCACCCGTCGTTTTTCCCAATCGAAGCCATAGACTCTAACTCCTGCCTGTGTCAAGAGTTCCTTGCTCAACTGGTCCTCGTAATCCGTTTGCGCCACGATCCGCACCACGCCAGCGTTTATAAGCATCTTCGCGCAGAGCGAGCAGGGGAAAGTCGTCGAGTACAGCGTCGCCCCCTGAACGCGTATCCCATGCGTAGCCGCCTGGATGATGGCGTTCATCTCGGCGTGGAGTCCGCGACAGAGTTCGTGTCGCTCGCCGGAGGGTATACCCTTCGCCTCGCGCAGACACCCCACCGCGTCGCAATGGGGGAGTCCCCGCGGCGCGCCATTGTAACCCGTCGCGAGTATCCTCTTGTCGCACACGAGTATCGCCCCCACGTGCCTTCGGAGGCATGTGGAGCGCTTGGAGACCTCGATCGCTATCCGGGAGAAGTACTCGTCCCAACTCGGTCGCTGGTGACCCGTCTCACCGCGGGTTCCCTTGCCCTTCATTGCTCATGTTCTCCCTGCGGTGCGACCTCGCCACTTCGCGAGTGAACGTTGCGCTCACCGGCGAGGACCTCCTGCATCGTCAGGAAGGCCGCCTGCGTCTCGCCAACGCGCAGCGTCACCGCATCGAGCAACGTTCCATCGTCGGAGTAGGCCGACCAAGTGAGTTCGGTTGGCGAAGCGTCCAGGAACGCCAGGCGAACGCCCGAGGCGACATCGGCGATAGCATCGCTCGACGCACGCACGGCGGTCCCGGCCGTGGCCTCGCCTGCGATCGAGGAGAGCACGACATGGCGCGTCAGGCGGCCCGTGCGCGAGCCAACCCGCGCGCTCCGCAGATAGCCCGCGGGTCCGACCGATATAACCATGGCCACGCCCGCACGCTCGAACAAATCCTCGAGGGCAAGCCGCTCCCGATCCACACCCGGCAGAAGTGGCCCTCGCTCGACAAGAACTACCTTCCAGCGTGCCTCGGTCAGCGAAAGGCTCTCGATGAGCGGACCCCAACCCTCGGAACCGGGCCCTGCGGGTGCCGGGTCCGGGACCGCGATCACGATCACTGGACCGATAGCGGCAGAATCCGCCGGGCCTACGACGTTGCGCCACCCCTGCCCCGCCGAAGGCTCACCGGGAGTCATCCCATGACACCACACTGCGGTGGGTCTGCGACTCATCGCCGCTGCGAGGAGAGCCTGCGCACGGTCATCGGAAAGTCCGTCAGCGCTGACGAACGCGATGCGCGCCTGACGGGCAGCCGGGAGATGGTGCGCCACCGACGCGCATCCCGCCGTGGCGCACAGCGCCACGAGCATCCACAGCCACCTCGCCTCGCGCATCATGTCCACGCCTCCCGACTGGAATCGCGCGGAACGAGATTCTAGATTGTATAATGCCACTTGTCCAGAGACCCGCGGAGTCCTCGGAGGAACGGCAGATGGGCGCGATCTTGTGGATCCTGCTGGGGCTGCTCATCGGCGGCGCGGTCGGATATCTCGTCGCGCGCGCGCAGGGGAGCGGAGAGCGCGTCCGCCTCGCGACGCTCACCGAGGCGGCCGACAGGCGCGTGCAGGAGTTACAGGCGCTCCTGAGCAACAGGGAGGCACAACTGCGGGAGGCCTCCGACCGGCGTGCCGCTCTCGAGGCGGAGGTCGCGCGCGCACAGGCAGAGCACCAGGCCGCGCTGCGCCACGCGGAGGAGCGGCTTACCGAACTTCGCAGCGCGCGCGACGAGATGGAGCGCGCCTTCAAGGCGGCAGCAGGGGATGCACTCCGACAGAACAGCGAATCTTTTCTTCTCACAGCGCGCCGCGAACTGGCCAGCGTCATCGAGCCCCTGGCGGAGAACCTGAAGCGCCAGGAAAACTTCGTACAGGTCCTGGAGAAGGAGCGCGCTCGGGCATACGGCGACCTCAGGCGCCAACTCGAGGAACTCGCGCTCCGGGAGGCTGCTCTCCAGAAGGAGACCGTCACCCTCGCCAACGCCCTGCGCCACCCGACAGTGCAAGGCCAGTGGGGAGAACTCTCGCTTCGCAGGGCCGTCGAGATCGCAGGCCTCTCCCCCCACTGCGACTTCACCGAGCAGTTCCACCTGCCGGGCGACGAAAAGCGGTATGTGCCGGATCTGATCGTGCATCTCTGGGGCAATCGCAACATCATCGTGGATGCGAAGGCGCCGCTGAATGCATACGTGGAGGCGGTCAACGCCGCGAGCGAAGATGAGCGCATGGCCAAATTGCGGGAGCACGCCTCGAAGGTGCGCGGCCACGTGCGTCATCTCGCCTCGAAGGAATATGCGAGTCGTCTCCCGAACACCCCCGAGTTCACTGTCCTGTATCTTCCCGGAGAGAACTTCCTCGCAGGCGCGCTGCTCGCGGAGCCGGGCCTGCTCGAAGAAGCGCTCCAGTGCGGCGTGATACTCACCACTCCGACAACGCTCATCGCCCTCTTCAGGGCTGTCGCACATGGCTGGAGACAGGCCCAGTTGAGCGAGAACGCGCAGCGCATAAGCGAGGCGGGCCGCGTTTTCTACCGGCGACTTGCCAAGTTCGTCGAGAGACTCAACGAACTCGGGAACCGACTGAACCAGGCGGTAGAGGCGTACAACGCGGCGGTCGGCTCGTTCGATGCCCGCCTCCTCCCGGCAGTCGCGGAGATCGAGCGGCTGGGCGCCGGGACGCAGCAGGCCCTTCCATCGCTCAAGCCGGTCGTCCCGTCCTCGCGACGCATCGCCGAGCGAACCGCAGAGGATGCGACGAACTCCGATGATGCCTCGGAGGGTTAGCCACTTCAATCGTATCCCGCGTCCCGATGCACCGAACGGCGAAAATTACAGGGCCCCCTGTCCCCATGGGGGCCCTGTCGCGGCGGCGCGTCGAGGTCTCGGATCGAGATCGGGTTTACCCCACGCGCCCATCGCTTTCCTGTAGTTGCCGGGGACTTTCACCCCTGGCGTACCCGTCGCGTCAGCCGGTAGAGATGAGGCTGGGTTCCGACCGTCCGCAGGAATGCCCTGGAAAATGATGCCGCATCCCTGTATCCGACCTTTCTTGCCACGGCGCGAATCGTCTCGTCCGACTCCAGGAGGCGGTCCATGGCCTGGCATATGCGATACCGCTGGAGAAAGGCGCCTGGCGTCATGCCGAGTTCCTTCTGAAACTTTCGAAGGAAATGATACTTGCTCAGACCAGCCCGTCGCGACAAGTCCTCCAGACTCAGCGGTTGCGAATAGTTCTCCGAAATGTGTTTCACAGTCCAGGCGACGGGCTCGCTGAGTGCGCCGGTTGCTCCAGGGTCGAGCGCCGTGAACGTCCGCCTGGCGACCTGCGCCACCATCTTCCGCAGGGCCTCCAGACCGTTCGCCAGGTCGCCTTCATCCTTGCCGCGTACTCCACCCTCGTTCTTCTCAGCCATTGTCGTCCCCCATCGAAGTCCTCCGGCCCGCAACCCCTTACGCACTCGGCCCTCACGCGAAGAATGTGCCGAAAATGATTTCCCGGTCGCCTTTGCAAATCTTGCTTTGCGAGAGGGTTACGTTCGCTGGGCGAAATAGTGGACCACGCGCAATGTGACTGCGTGAGCAACGTCCGGGACGCCCGAAAGGCACCTTTGGCGTAACCCTTTTTCGGCCGGCAGCAGGACGTTGCTGAACGGGCGTCACCTCTGCCCCGATTTACTGTGGGGGTCGGCGACGGAAGGCCTATGATCGGAAAAACCGGACGGTCTCTTTGACTGACAGACAGGGTTTGTTAGAATCTTCGAGTGGAACAGGTCGCTCCCCGTTGCGAGGCGAGCCGGAGAGGAGAGCATGGGTCTCACGCTTCAAGAGTTGGCCGAGAAGATCGGCGGTCGAGTGAAGGGCGACGGCGGTCTCTTCATCACTCGCGTAGCACCGATCCAGACCGCCGGAGACGGCGAGATAACTTTCCTGAGCAACCCGAAATACGCGCCTTACGTGAGCACGACGCGCGCCTCCGCGATCATCGTTTCGCCCGAGATGGAGAAACTCGACCGGAACCTTCTCATCGCGCCGAACCCGTATCTCGCCTTCGCCCGCGCCGTGAAAGTGCTCATGGAGCGCCCCGTATCGCGCAAGCCCGCCATACATCCATCCGCAGTGATCGGGAGCGGTGTCCAACTCGGCAAGGATGTCTCCATCGGCCCCTTCGCGGTCATATCCGACTGCGCCGTCCTCGGCGACCGCGTGACCGTGATGGCGGGTGCATACGTGGGGGAGGGGGCGACGATCGGTGAGGATACGATCATCCATCCGAACGCGGTTATCTACCGGGAGGTCAGGATAGGCCGTCGGTGCGTGATCCACAGCGGCGCCGTGATCGGCAGCGACGGATTCGGATGGGTGCCGGACGGGCAGCGCTACGTCGCCATACCCCAGGTCGGCACAACCGTCATCGGCGACGACGTGAGCGTGGGGGCCTGCTCGATCATCAACCGCGGAGCCCTCGGCGATACAGTCGTGGGCAACGGCACCAAGATAGACAGCCTCGTGATCATCAGTCACAACGTCGAGGTCGGCGAACACTGCCTCTTCGTCAGCCAGGTCGGGGTGAGCGGCTCGGTGAAGATCGGACACCACGTGACGATCGGCGGCCAGGCCGGAATATCGGGGCATCTGAAGATAGGCGACAACGTTCAGATCGGCGCACAGGCAGGCGTGACCCACGACCTGGCGCCGAACAAGACATACCTCGGCGCACCCGCCCGACCGATCCAGGAAATGCGTCGCACCATCGCCGCATTCACCAAACTGCCGGAACTGCGCGAGGACATCCGTCAGGTTCGCAAGAGCATGAAGCGGATCTCCGCGCTCCTCGAACGCGACATGAAGGCGATGAGACGCGACAAGGAGAATAAACCCTCATCGGCGCGATCCACGGAATGACTCCGTTCCCGACCGGGACTCGGTGGTCGGTCGCATCGTTCGGTACGAGGTTGCGTGCGATAACCGTTGTCCTCCTCTGCCTCGCCGTGCCCTCCGCCGGACTGGCATTTCCTTCCGACAATGTGCACATCTTCGCCGACGAAGGAGAGGTCGCGCTCGCCGATCGGGCCGCTGCAATCATCCGCACGGCATCGCAGACCCTCGCCGCGGAACTCGGCATGCCCCCTCCTGAGGAAATCACGCTCGTCGTCGTGCGCGGTCATGCCGCATTCGAGAGGGAATGCGGCAATTCCATGCCGGAGTGGAGCATCGCCGCTGCACTCCCCGACAGGGACGCGCTGGTAGTTGACGCCGCGCAAGTGTCTCCTGCCACCCCCGCCGACCTGCGCGTCACCCTCATGCACGAGATGGTCCACCTCTTCCTTTTCCGGATCGAGCGCGAGAGGGCCGGAAGGTTGCCGCTGTGGTTCCACGAGGGACTGGCTCAATACCTGAGCGGCCAACCGCTCTTCCCTGCCGGCCGCGAGGCTTTCCTTCTGGCGGCATCCACGGGCCGCCTGATCCCGTTCGACTCCCTCGACCGAGAGTTCCCCACCGCCCCCGACGAGGCCCGACTGGCGTATCTCCAGAGCGAGGCCTTCGTGTCGCATGTTGCGCAAAGAACGGGGAAGGCCGCCTTCGCGAGGCTTCTCCAGTTCTATCGCCAGGGGGGATCGTTCGACGACGCATTCGCGGCGGCGTTCGGGAGCACCCGTGCGGAGATGGAAAGCAAATGGTCGAGGGGACTCCGGCGCGCCCTGCCCTCCTGGCGATTCCTGGCGCATCCCTCCGCGGTCCTGGTTCTCATGGCCCTTCTCACCATCGCAGCGTTCGCCGTCGTCGCCCACAGGGCGAAAAGACAGGAGAAACTCTGGGAACGTGAAGAAGCGGACACGACGGATTCGCCCCCGGAGGACGAGGAACGAGGCGAATAGAGGTTCCTGTCACTACACGACGCCCTCCACCGAGTCCAGGCGACCCGTCGGGCGACCTTGACCGGCACGACCCGGCCACGGCAGAATGGGTCATCCGGCCGGAGCGACGGGCTGGCGTCGAGGTTCATCGGCAGAAAGGGTCTGCGAGTGGAATGTCTCGTGACGGGCGGCGCCGGGTTCATCGGTTCGCACCTTGTCGAGGCGCTTCTGGAACGTGGCGACAGAGTGCGCGTCCTGGACAACTTCTGCACCGGCAAAAGGGAAAACCTGGCCCCCTTCCTCGAGCGCATCAGGCTCATCGAGGGCGACATCAACGATCCGGCTGCGCTCCGCGCGGCTGTCGAGGGAGTCGAGGTCATTTTCCACCAGGCGGCCCTTCCGAGCGTGCCGAGATCGGTGGCCGACCCGATCTCCACCAATCAGGCCAACGTTGATGGGACCGTCGCGCTACTGTGGGCAGCGAAAGAGGCCCGCGTCCGCCGTGTCGTCTATGCCGCGTCGTCCTCCGCCTACGGCAACACCCCACAGTTCCCGAAGGTCGAGAGCATACCGCCGGAGCCGCTCTCGCCGTATGCCGCATCGAAGTTGGCCGGTGAGATGTACATGCGTGCGTTCTTCGAGTGCTACGGCCTCGAGACCGTCTCCCTGAGGTACTTCAACGTATTCGGGCCCAGGCAGGACCCCACCTCGCAGTACGCGGCGGCGATTCCTCTATTCATCACCGCCATTCTCCAGGGGCGCCCCCCTACTGTGTACGGCGACGGAGAACAGGCGCGCGACTTCACCTACGTGGCGAACGTGGTGCACGCCAACCTCCTGGCAGCCGAAGCACCCGGCGCTCCGGGCAACGTCTTCAACATCGGCTGCGGCGGGTCGGTCAGCGTGAACGATGTAATCCGCGAGATTAACAGGATCCTCGGCAGGAATGTACGACCGCGATTCGCCCCGCCCCGCCCCGGAGACGTCCGCCGGTCAGAGGCCGACATCTCGCGCGCAAGGGCCGTCCTCGGATACGAGCCGAAGGTTTCTTTCGCCGAAGGTCTGAGACTGACCATCGAGTTCTTCGCACGCCAGGCCGCCCGTGAAGCGCGATAACACGCTCCTCGCCCTCGACGGTAGATGCACCAGAGGGCACGTCGAAAGCCAGCGACCGGTCCGCGGCCCCGGTCATGCGCCCTCGGCCCATCCCGGGATAGCCCCCGTTCCCACGCGACGGCCGGTGCAGGATACGCGGTCGAGCCCCTCGTGCCAGGGGTCGAGTTCCCTCCTCAGCGCCTCCAGACGAGGGGCCCAGTCGCGCTGTCGAGCGAGGTTGACGGCCTCCAGGGGATCCGAGCGGAGGTCGTACAACTCGTACACGGTGCGGCCCGCCAGATTGCCGCGGATGAGCTTCAGTCCATCGCGAACGATGAACGACGTGTTCCGTTTCTTGTAGCGCGCGCGATTATCCCATCCCTGGAACTCGCCCGCCGCCAGTGGGGCGAGGTCTCGCGAGTCCACATCCGGGGGGACCTCCGCGCCAGCCGCGGTCAGGCACGTGGCGAAGACATCCATGTTGCTCACCTCGCAACCCAGGCATCCGATGGCGCGTCCCCGTGGATCCCGGACAATGAGCGGCACATGCGTGCTGCCCTCGTAGGGCAATCCCTTGTAAAAGAGCCGATACTGGCCACCCATGTCCCCGTGATCGGCGGTGAAGATAACGAGCGTCTCGTCGTAAAGACCACGTTCGCGCATGAAATCGAGGAGGCGGCCGACGCAATGGTCTATCCATGCGACGTAGCCGTAATATGCGGAGAGGACCTCGCGATACGTTTCCAGCGTCCAGCCCCGTGCCTCCCGCCTTGTGCGACGCTCCAGGGCCGGACTCGCCATCAGGATGGGCTTGTCATCTACAGGATTGTCGAAACCACGGGGCAGGGGCAGCCCCGCCGGCGGATACAGGGACAAGTCCCACGGGGGAGGACACAGGTAGGGCTGGTGTGGACCGTAGAATCCCACGCAGAGAAAAAATGGCCTGGTGCGATCGCGCTCCTGTGTCAGATAGCGCATCGCCTCGCGCACCGCCCAGGCAGCCTCGTGGTGCTCCGGCTGGCCCGCTATGTTCGTCCCCAGGATGAACCGTCGCTCGTCCGTATCCAGGCAGGATTCGTCCTCCGTGAAGCGGCGGATCACCTCATCGCGCCTCCCACCGAATGCGGCACCGGCAAGGTACGCCACGTACGCTGACTCGTAAGCCTCCTCGGGAAGATAGTTCGTGTATGGCGCGTCGTGCCGCAGAAAATACCTGAACCCGAAATGGCGGTGGAAAGGCTTGAGATGAAGTTTGCCCACGAGCGCAGTGTCGTAGCCAACCTCTCTCAAACGCTCGACCAGAACCGGACGATCGGGATCGAAGAACTCATGGCTGTTGCTTTGCATCCCATGTTCGTCGGCGTGGAGACCAGTGAAGATGGATGCCCGTGCCGGCCCGCACGCCATCGTGCCGCAGTGCGCGGATGTGAACAGCACCCCGTCCTGGGCCAATCTATCCAGGTTGGGCGTGCGAACGACCGGATGGCCGACCGCGCTCAGACAGTCGAAGCGCATCTGATCGGCGATCATCAGGAGGATGTTCGGCGTCTGGCTCGATTTCACAGCGCACCCGCCCGTGGCTGAAAAACCGTTGATGGAAACGCGCGGAGAGCACGATTATGAGAACCGTGCAATGCCGCGTCAAGGCATCGTCGCGCCGCATCTCTCCCCGAGCCAGATGTGCAGGACGCTTTGTCACACATCCTGTCCTGAAAAAGTCTCCTTGCCCTGCCTCCTGGGCCGCGCGCTACGCTTGCCGGGACTCTCTGCCGTAACCGCTTGCCAAGACAGATGTTGTGGCGGTAGAAGAAAACTCGAAAAATAGTATTGACAAAAGGGAGTGGCGCAGTTATAATCTCGGGCGATTTGAAGGTCTGTCTAATGTGTCATATGTCGAACACATGAATCGGTAGACTGCGGCACATGGGCAACGACCCAGAGAGGCGGACGTCTTCGAACAGGCGTCTGGGGCGTATAGATTCGCTCGCCCGGCGGATCATGGCGGATATCGAGACGGGCAAGTTCTCCCCCGGCCAGAAACTCCCCAGAAGAGAAGACCTCGCCCGCGAGTCCGGCCTCTCCCAGAGCGCCGTCAGTTGCGCCCTCAAACGGGTCGCACGCAAACACCCCCTGAGGTTCGTCCCGGGCGAAGGGGTCTTCCTCGACGAACCTAACAAGCGCAAGGAGGCCGTCAGGATAGGCCTCATCGGCAAATACGCCAGGGAGTTCACCTCCCCGCCCC
>Ga0272448_1002478_pt1 | contig 23040 bp, 19 predicted proteins | sample YNPCB0191_FD_202220 | JGI IMG/M metagenome (GOLD analysis project Ga0272448, IMG submission 202220) | Hot spring sediment microbial communities from Yellowstone National Park, WY, United States - YNP-CB-019-1 | ecosystem: Environmental > Aquatic > Thermal springs > Hot (42-90C) > Sediment... | reverse complement strand
CGGATATTGCAACGCTGTCAAGATTGTTTATAACCCCTGTCTCAAACTGGTCGAAGATGCTGAAAGGGGATTGACCTTTTCGATATGTGCGGTTGGAGGACATCGCGTCGAATACGTCGGCAACCGCAATTATTTTTGCAAACCCATGTATCCTGTCACCTTTCAATTGCAGCGGATATCCGCTCCCATTCTCCCTTTCATGGTGCATCAGGACACCCATGCAAATGTCGTCCGTAACGCCCGGTTTTCCGACTATCATCTCATACCCGTATCTCGAATGCTGTTTGGCCTGAAGGTATTCTCCGATGCTCAGCCGCCCGCTTTTTTCCAGGATGATTTTGTCGACCTTCACTTTTCCGATATCATGCAGCAAACCCGACTTTATGAGCATCCTTACTTCTTCGTTTCCATAATCCGCCCACCTTGCTATCAGCATCGACATCATGGAAACGTTTAAAGAATGCGTGTAAATATACTCGTCCGCTTCGCGGGTATTGTTGACGCTCTTGATCAGTTCTCCGACATTGCCGCCCGCTTCATAAATCGAATCCGATATCGAATTGATGTCTTCCACTGAGATCGGCTTCCCCGAATAAAGGTCTGCAAAAACATGCCTGATCGCATTCAGGTTCCTCTTGTAGTTTGCTTCGAACGCTTCGGACGGGTTTACGGTAATATAGCTGTCGTATTGCTCAAAGACTGTTATTTCCTCAATGCCGATTTTTTTGAGTATTTTGATCATGGAATCGTCAAGCACGGTATTTTCATTTATTATGATAGCTCCGCAATTATTGAATATGGTTTTGGCTACCCTCATCCCCGACCTGCAGCGGTCCATGGGAACTCTCACCCTTGAGGCCAATATGGCATTGGTGGCAATATGTAAGGAGTTTCCGCCCAGGATATCCGACAAACCTCTCACCTCACAGACGCATGTTATCCGCTTGCCTTTATATCACAAAGCGGCTATCTCTTTCTTGGGCTTCTAAATACTATCTTACATATTGTTCGACATTTTGTCCATACCTCATTATGGTGCGAGGGCGCATAATAAATTTTTGAAAAAAAATAAAACCGGCTTCGGATTCTTGATGCGATCTAAAAAAATTATTTTTAAACAAAATATATTTTTCAGAAGGATTTTTTAATAATTTATAGAATTTAAATAATTATGGAAATAGTTTTCGCATTGTGAAAATTCAATAATGATTGGCCAAACAAATATGCAATTATGTGGAGGGTGAGCTTATGCAAAGAATCAAAACCATACAAAGGGTAGCCAATGAGGGAATCGTTGCGGTTATACGTGCGGAGTCCAAGGATCAGGGTCTAAAAATTGTCGAGGCTGTAAAGCAGGGCGGCATAAAAATGATTGAAATTACAATGACTGTCCCTGGGGCCGTGGACATCATCAAGGAGTTGGTCGAACATTATAAAAACGAAGATGTCATCATAGGCGCCGGGACCGTACTGGATCCTGAAACAGCGAGGGCATGCATACTTGCAGGTGCCAAGTATGTAGTAAGCCCATCTCTGAATCTTGACACTATTAAGCTCTGCAATAGATATAGGATACCGGTAATGCCCGGAATCATGAGTATCAGGGATGCAATTGAGGCATTGGAAGCAGGGGCCGAAATATTAAAGGTGTTCCCCGGAAGCGCATTCGGTCCGGATATAATAAGCGCATTCAGGGGACCTATCCCTCAAGGTAACTATATGCCTACCGGCGGGGTGAATTTAAGCAATGTAAAGAATTGGATTAAAGCCGGCGCAATAGCGGTGGGTACCGGGGGAGATTTGACGAAAGGTGCGAAAACCGGGGACTATGCTCTCGTAACCGAAACGGCAAAGAAATTTGTCGAAGCTGTAAAAGAGGCGAAAAATGTCTGTTTCAGATAAATTTTATATTCAATCGATCAACAGGGCTTTATTGATTGTCGATATTATTGCAAAATCCGGGGACGCCGGACTTTCACTTACCGCTCTTGCCGAGAAATCCGGACTGCCGGTCAGCACAGTCTACCGCATACTCGAGAACCTAATTTCATGGCAATATATTCTTGAAGACGAGTTCGGTTTCTACAAGCTGGGTTTCGAGCTCATAACTCTTGGCAGCATAGCCGGAAATAATATAAATCTAAAAAATATCGCCCATCCGCACATTGCCAAATTAGGGGAATTAACCAGGGAAACCGTTTATCTTGCAGTACTTGATGAAGATAACGCGTGCGCCATATATATTGATAAAATCGAAAGCAAGGGTAATATAAAACTTGCAGCCGGAATTGGTTCAAGAAATCGTATACATTCAACCGCAAACGGCAAGATTCTTGTATCCGGGTTGAAAAATGAGAGGATAAGGGAGCTTCTAAGCACAGCGGGCATGCCTGCGCTTACGGAATCTACCATAACCGATACGGACACATTTTTGGATGAAATCGATAAGGTCAGGACGCAGGGTTATGCGATAGATGATATTGAAAATGAACCTGGAGTCCGGTGTGTGGCCGCGCCGATATTGGATGATAAAAACAGAATTGTCGGCTCCGTTAGTCTTTCAGGCATATCGTCTTCAGTCACCCTGGAATTAATCCATCTGAAATATAAATTTCTGATTATGGAAACCGCACAAACAATTTCAAAAAATTTAGGCCGTAAAGATTAATCCGAACCGTTGATTCTTATCATGGCTTATATGCGGCTTCTGCCGTAAATTCATAATTCCAGTTCAATCTTCACATGCTTGAACTGTAAATATTGTTCCATGGCGTATTTTGAAAGTTCCACCCCAAAGCCGCTGTCTTTTCGTCCTCCATAAGGGGCATATATCGAATCGGGCCCTACTGTGTTAATAGCGACGGAACCTGAGTCTATGGCCTCGCTTACAATAAAAGCCGTATTCAGATCTCTTGTATAAACGTATGAAACCAGCCCGTAATCCGTGCTGTTTGCTTTCTCAACAGCTTCTTCAATCGTGCTGAACGCATCGATCGCCACAACCGGGCCGAAGGTTTCCTCATGCATTATTTTCATTTCGGAAGTTACATTTACAAGCACGGTAGGCTCGAAAAAGTTACCATTCGCTAATTCCGGCCTGTCGGGCCGTTTTCCTCCGCATTTTACGGTCGCCCCTTTCGATACCGCATCCCGAATGTGTTCCAAAGCAGTCTCTATTCCACTCTTGTCGACCATCGGGCCAAGGTCGACATCCGGGTTTGCCAGCCCGTCTCCTATGGTCAATTTTGACGTTTCTTCGACAAAGGCCTGTACATAAGTGTCAAAAATATTCTTATGCACGTATATTCTGTTTACCGCATTGCAAATTTGGCCCATGTTTCGAAACGACCTTTTAACCCCGTCTTTTACCGATTTTTTGAAATCTGCGTCTTCGAAAACCAGGAGAGGCGAATGTCCCCCAAGTTCAAGATTCAACTTTTTCAAGCTGTCGGCAGCGGATCTCATAATTTTCTTACCTGTCTCGGTCGACCCGGTGAACGCTATCTTTTTTACAACAGGATTAGAGAACAATTCGGCCCCAACCTCTTCATGGCTGCCGTATACGATATTCAAAGCGCCGTCGGGAAATTTTGCCAGACCGCATAGCCTTATAAACTCTGTTAAAGCCAGGGGAGCGAATTTTGGAGGCTTAACCAATACGGTGCAGCCTGCAGCCAAGGCAGGAGCTATTTTCCAGGCTATCAACGAAACAGGGTAGTTCCAGGCCGCCACAGCCGCAATAACACCTATGGGTTCCTTAAATACAAAACTCCTGGATTTGTTGGAGCCGGGACAACTTATTTCACCAATCGATTCAACCGCTACCTGGGAATAATATTCAAAAACATCGGCAGAGCCCAGTATCTCCTTTCTGGCATCGTTCAGAGGCTTTCCGTGCTCCTTGGTCAGCAGCACGGATAATGCTTCGGCATTTTTCCTGATAATTTCCGAGACTTCTCTTAACGCTCTTGAGCGTTCCAACGGAATCTTCCCGGACCATGTTTTGAAAGCTCTGTGCGCAGCTTCGATGGCATCGCGGGTCTCCTGCCTTGTAAGGCAGGGGATGGTGCCTACAAGTTGTCCGTTGACAGGATTTGTTACTCTAAGCTTGTTATTGCTATCATACAGTTTGCCATTTATCAGTAATTTATAATCCATAATCCTTTACACATCCTTTAATGTTTTTAAACTTCAAAGTCAATGATTTTCGGTTCAAATCGTTGCAGCGGCTTTGCCCGTAGCTTTATCGAACCTGAGGCCGGGGCCGCCTGTATCCTTTTCGTCAATCGTCTGCGTTCTAAAGTTTTTCGCAAAACTCAAGGGTCACACCGTTGGGGTCGACGAAAAGCAGTACTCTGGCTCCCAGTGGCGGAAGTTCCGTAGTTGTGAGTATTATTTTGACATCTGCCGCTCTCAATATTTCTTCGTGCTTTCGCACATCGTCCACTTCAAATGCCAGGTGCCTGAGTCCGGCTTCGCTTTCAGCCCTTTCGCAGCTTTTGTTCCCGCCTCGGTAATCAAACAGCTCCAGTCTCCCTCCGCCGGGAAGCTCCAGATATGTTATCGTAAAATCCCCCATATCGACGGTCCCGAGTTGTTTGAACCCCAGCAGATCTCTGTAAAAACAAATTGACTGCTTAAAATCAATAGTGTTTACTGCAATATGGTCAACACGTTTTATTTCCATTGCATGCTACCCCCTGGCGTTTTTGACAGCGTTTATGAAAGCCCGTGCCCTCCCGGTTATCTCTTCAAAATCTCCGGCTTCAACAAGCTTCCTGTCTACCAGTTCGCTGCCGATTCCGGCGGAGCAGGCGCCTGCCTTAATATAATCCTGTATGTTGCCGAGGTTGACACCTCCTACGGCCATCATATCTATATGCGACAGCGGCCCGCGCGCCTCCTTAATAAACCTGGAGCCGAGCGCCCCCGCAGGAAAGATCTTCACTATTCCTGCACCGTTTTCCCATGCCGTTACTATTTCAGTCGGCGTACATACGCCTGGCACCGCAAGCACGCTGTATCTCTGACAGATCCTCATGGTTCCGATATTGAGCGAGGGAGCGAGTATGAACGACGCCCCTGAAAGTATCGCCACTCTGGCGGTTTCCGGGTCAAGGACCGTACCTGCGCCTACGACCATATCGCCGCCGTATTTTTTGGAAAGTTCCTTAATCATTTCCGCCGCTCCCGGGGTGTTGAAAGTCACCTCAACGGCCTTAACTCCGCCGGCCTTCAAGGCATCCGCAATCCCGCACAGGGATTCGGCCGACGTCCCTCTCACAATTGCACACACTCCGGTTTCCCTGATGATTTCCAATACTTGATAATCCTTCATGTTTCAATACCAACCTCCAGGTCATTTTTTGTTTACGATATTGGCACACGGCATGCCTTTCAAGACCTCGACAGCGTTTTCCGCCGCCATAACTCCCATGTTTCTGACGGCATCGTTCGTATAACCTCCGATATGGGAAGTGATTATTATATTGTCCAGGTTTAAAAGCGGACTCCCGGAGGGAGGCTCGTGCTCTGTCACATCCAGTGCTGCTCCGGCTATCCTACGGTTCGACAGCGCTTCATATAGAGCGTCCTCGTTGATTATGCCGCCCCTCGCCGTGTTGATCAGCAGCGCTGTTTTTTTCATCGCCGCCAATTCCTTTTGCCCGATCAGGTTCCTGGTAGAAGGCATCAACGGGACGTGTATGCTGATAATGTCAGCTTCCTTCAACAGTTCATCAAGGCTGCAGTATTTTACTCCATACCGGTCCGCAAATGCGGTATCCTGATATACGTCGTAGCACAGCGCCTTCATGTTGAAGCCGCGGGCCCTCATAACCACACCTTTTCCTATTGTGCCGAGTCCTATCACGCCGAGCGTTTTACCCCAGATTTCCATACCCATTACGCGGCTCCATTTTCCTTCCTTAACCGCCGCGCTTACCGCAGGAATGCTTCTGGCAAGCGACAGTGCCAGGGCTATGGCCAGGTCTGCCACTGAATTATTATTCGTATTCGGCGTATTGGTAACTGCTATCCCTTTTTGGGAAGCAGCCGCAAGGTCAACGTTGTCATAACCTACGCCGTATCTCGAAATCACCTTCAATTTTTCAGCTGCCGCTATTACATCTCTGTCGACTGTATCGTTTCCGATAATCAAAGCGTCAGCGTCCTTGACAAGAGGAATCATGCCTGATGAGGAAAACGGTTTATCCGCGTCTATTTTTACCGCCTGACATCCGTTTTCCTCCAAAATCCTGAATGGTTCCCTGTCCCCCTGCCCGAATGACCTGGCAGTAATTACCACCTTAAATCCGTCCATCCGTAATACCTCACAAAAGCAGTCTGGAATTGCGTTTATTGCTTGGGTCTGCCTATTTTTTTGGTCTGCCTAAAAGATTCACTTCATAAGCATACCTGTCTCCCCTGTTATAGGCCGTGACGACTTCGATCGGTGTGTCATTGGCATCATAGGTGGTCCTTACCACATAGAGAAGGGGGAACCCCTTTTTTACACGCAGCAGCGCAGCCTCATCCTTGTCCGCGGCCTTCGCCTCGACTTTTTCAACAGCCCTGCTCAGCTCTATTCCATAGCCCTTTTCAAGAGTTTCGTATAATGATTCGCCTATTAGCCCTTTTTCGAGGAGACCGGGAACTATTTCCGGGACCAGATAGTTTGTCATGATGCAGAGCGGTTCGCCGCCGGCATACCTGAGCCTGTCTATTCTGTAAACAGGCCTTCCGGCCTCGATTTCGAGAAGCTTGGCAATTGGTGTGTGCGCAGGTTCCTGGGTGAATTTGATGCTCTTGGTTTCAGGATGCATCCCGAGCTTCTCCATGGTTTCCGCCCAGCTGGTTATCAGGTTCAGGTCCTGAATTACCTTTGGCTGGCTTACATATGTCCCCCTGCCCTGCTGGGTCGACAGGTAACCCTCGTGGACCAGTTCCTGAATGGCCCTCCTTATGGTTATCCTGCTCACCTTATACAACGACTGGAGTTCGGTCTCTGAAGGAATTATATCCCCTACATTGAATACTCCCTTGTTTATTTTGTCGAGTATCTTTTCCTTGACCTGGTAATATAGCGGTATAGGTTGAGTTTTGTCCAGCAAACCGTTCACCTCTTTTTTCTGCAAAACATGCCTATCCTGTGTTATAATCCAACAACAAACTATATATTATCCTATTTGGTGCAACATGCCAATTACTTTTTGATTAAGCATTCATAATCTCTCTCTTTGTGAGCTCCGACGATACGAATACCTTGGAGAGGTTGGGGTTTGTACGGAGTTCATGCAGCGCCGCTTCCAATTCTTCAAGCGGCACCTTCATGGAGAACATCAATTCCGGCTTTATCCTCCCGTATTGAATGAGCGCAATCGCGTCCGTCCAGTCGTTGCCCACTCCTGCGCAGGAACCGGTGACCTTTTTCTCTCCCAGGACGAAATCGAACGGTCTGATTTTTATGGTCTCTTCCGCGCCGCATATGCCGAATGCCGCAACCGTGCCGCCCGGCCTTACCATTTCAAAAGCCTGTTCATATGTTGCCGGCTTGCCGACCGCTTCCATTACGAAGTCAGCGCCCCTGCCCTCCGTCAGCTTCTTCACTTCGGCGACCGGATCCTTCACCTTCGTTACATCGACGATGTAATCGGCGCCCATCTGTTTTGCGATGCCAAGCCTCTTCTCATTATCGCCGAGCACGATAACCGGAGCCGCCCCGCGGTGTATGGCAAGCACTCCGTGGAGAATCCCAAGGCCGCATCCGATGATTGCGATGCTGCTTCCTATAGGCAGGTTCATGGCTTTTGCCTCATGTATGCAGCAGGATACGGGCTCTATGAATGCGCCCATTTCAAAGGTCAGTTCCTTGGGCAGCACGTGTACAAGATCCCACTGGGCTTTTACATATTCCGCATACGAACCGTCGGTGTGAATCCCCAGCTGCGTGAACTCCCTGCACATGAGCTTCTGCCCTCTCCTGCAGTAGAAGCAGGTCCCGCAGCTCATATTTATGTCGGCGGTGACCCTGTCGCCCACCTTCAAGCCTTTTGCGTTTTTCCCGAGTTCGACTATCTCGCCCGAGAATTCATGCCCTGCGATCATGGGGAGCTTGTCGGCCGAATAGTAACCTTTGTATATGCTCCAGTCGGTTCCGCATATCCCGGTATATTTCACCTTGATGAGCACTTCGTTGTCATTTATCTGCGGTATCGGCACCTCCTTGATTTTGATGACTTCCGGTTTTTCAAAAACCGCTGCTTTCATGCTACCCTTCATAAACACTGACCCCTTTCTGTTATTTTAGGCGCCTTTTAGTTGAAAAGGACATCGTTCCTGCCTTCATAAGGCTTTTCTATCATCAAAGGCTTCAAATATGCTATGGTCTTTGTAATGCCGTCATGACGGCTCATTGTCACATCTTCATGTTCGTAACTCATTACGTAATTATAGCCGATCATGGACAGTTCCGTGATAACCTTCTTCCACGGCACGGAGCCCCATCCGGGTATCCTGAACCTGAAGCCCCTTCCGAGCCTTTGCCAGTCGCCCTGCGGAATCATTCCGGAGCGTTTCACGTTATGCGATACTACCTCTCCGTCTTTGGCATGCACGTGGAATATCCTGCCTGCAAACGTATCAATGAAGTTTTCTACATCTATCCCGAGATAAATCAGGTTCGCAGGGTCGAAGTTGAATCCCCATTCCTTCCTGCCGCCCATAAGTTCTATGCTCTTCTGCGCGGTTTCAATGTTGTACACCAGTTCGTTGGGATGAGGCTCATGGGCGAACTTAACCCCGTATTCGGCAAACTTGTCGAGTATTTTGCCCCATCTCTCCACAAATTCCTGCTCCATATCCGCCCAGCCTTTGGAATACGGCCACGGGAAAAACCTCCCGAAATTCTCGCATCCTATGAAACCGCAAACTACAGGTACTTCCAGAGCATTTGCAGCCTGTGCGGTCTTGATCATCCTCTCGGTTCCGAATTTTATCTTTTCCTCCTTCGTACCCGGGAAAATCGCATCGGTGTCCTTTCCATAAGGACCGAGTACGATCTGTCCCTCGGGGTGGTTACTCAGGGCGGATATAATCATGCCGTGGTCGTTTATCATTTTCTTCATTTTCCTGGCGTTGTCCCCTTTAACGACCTCTTCGACGTCAAGATGCGGGTTCCCTTTGAACGCAGGCAGCTCCACAGCTTCATATCCCAGCGACGCACCGAATTTGCAGACCTCTTCCAAAGGCATATCAAGGTAAGTAGCGGTAAAAAGCCCAATTCTCATATCCCCATACCTCCTCTTAATTAAAATTTATTTTGGAAAGTTTTTTATAATACGATTGCATCTGGTCGTGCAATTCCCTGTACAGGCCGTAAATTTTTAAATAGAACTCCATCTTCCGGGGGTCGGTTTCATATGCCTTGTCAAGCTTTATCACCCTTTGCGCGGCACTGGCTACATCTCTGTACACACCTGTCCCGAGTCCTGCCAGTATAGCCCCTCCTACGACTCCTCCCTCGAAATTGCGAAGCGTCCTTACCCTCTTTCCATAGATATTGGCCTTGATGCCGCACCACAGGTCGCTCCTCGCTCCCCCTCCTATGGCCCTTATTTCATCTACTTTTATGTTCTTGCTTTCAATTATATCAAGGCTCTGCTTCAGGTCGAATGTAACGCCTTCCATAATAGCCCTGGAGCAATGCCCTATGCCGTGCCTCGGAGTCAGTCCGAAGAAAACGCCCCTGCTGCTTGAAGACCCCAGAGTCCTTTCCCCTAGAAGATACGGGAAGAACAGGAGCTTTTCGGCGCCTTCCGGCGTTTGGGCCGCTTTCGCGCTGAGGATTTCGTATGTCGAAATTCCTCTTGCCTTTGCTTCTTCCATTTCCCTGCGGCAGAAGGTGTCCCTGAACCATTTGTAGCTTCCCCCGCCCGCATCCAGGATGCCGAATGAAATCCACCCTCCGCCGGGGACGACATGATGGATATGCATCAGGCGAAGGTCATACAGCGGGTCTTTCACGAACACCGAAACATCCGCCGCCGTGCCGGTTATGTCGCACGCCTGCCCGAACTCCGCAACACCCGCCCCAAGCAGCAGACACATCATATCCCCGCCGCCCGCGACAACCGGAGTGCCTTCTTCAAGTCCCGTAAGCCTTGCAGCTTCAGCGGTGACTTTCCCTATCACATGCGACGCCTCAACAATATCCGGGAGCTTATCCCTGTCCAGTCCCAGCAGTTTTATCAATTCATCCGACCAGCTTTTCCCGGCGGCGTCGAAGAGGTACGTCGCCGACGCTTCGGAAAAGTCCGTATACATTTTGCCTGTAAGTCTGAGGTTCAGATAACCTTCACAGGTAAGAAACTTATGCGCCCTTTTATATATATCCGGGCAGTTTTCCTTGATCCACTGGATCTTAAAACCTGTCCACGACGGGACTATAGCATTGCCGGTAATTTTCAAGCCTTCATTTTCATCGTATTTTGCTTTCAGGTCCTCACAAAGAGAATTGCTTCTCTTATCGCACCACAGCAGCACCCTGTTTGATAAAAGGTTGCCTTTCCCGTCAACGGGCACCGGAGCATGCATCTGCCCTCCTATGCCTATTCCCAGTATCTTCGGATCCTCGGCTTTTGAAAGGATTTCCCTTATATTTTCTACCGTCGCTTTCCACCAGTCGTCCGGGTCCTGTTCGGCCCACTCCGCACGGGGACAATAAAGGGGATATTCCCTGGAACTGCTTGCCGCCAGGTCCCCGTCAGGGGTCAGGAGCGCCGCGCGTCCGCTTTCCGTTCCTATGTCGATGCTCAGAATATATTCGTTCGCCATAGTATCAAACCACTTCCCCTCCAGCCCGGTTATTTTCCGGTTTTACTTCACATTCACAGCTGACCTCTTCACCCTGCCCGGTCGCATAGCGCATAATCCTGGCCTCGGTAGCTTCATTGCGCGACACCTCGCCGGTTATCCTGCCGTTATGCATCACCAGTATCCTGTCGGACATGCCGATAACTTCAGGCAGTTCCGAAGACACCATTATAATGCCGATACCTCTTTGTGCAAGTTGGTTCATCAGGGTATAAATTTCATATTTGGCTCCGACGTCGATTCCTCTTGTAGGCTCGTCGAGAATCAATATCTTCGCGTCTGTAGCAAGCCATTTTGCAAGGACGACCTTCTGCTGGTTTCCGCCGCTTAATTCTCTGACCCGTTTTTTATAGCTGAGCGTCTTTATCTTCAGTTCGCTTATATAGCGGAGGATAATTTCAAGTTCCGCCTTCAGGTCGATAAATCCCGACTTGCTTATCTTTTTGATGCTTGATATGGTGGCGTTATCCTTCACGCTCAGGTCAAGGAACAGGCCCTGCGCTTTCCTGTCCTCGGTTGCCAGACCTATGCCGAGTTGCACCGCATGGTGCGGTGAACTTACATGTACCTTTTTTCCCTCCATGAACACTTCCCCGCGGTCTATCGGGTCCGCGCCGAATATGGCCCTGACCAGCTCGGTCCTTCCCGAGCCGACAAGTCCGGATATCCCGAGAATTTCCCCCTTCATAAGCTTGAAGGAGATGTCCTTTAAAAGCTTCCCGGCGTAAAGGTTCTTCACTTCAAGCAGGCATTCGTCCCTTATGCAGTGTTCACGGGGCGGAAACGATTTATCCAGCTCCCTGCCTATCATTGCGCAAATCAAACCTGCTTTGCCGGTCGAGGCCGTTTCCATGCATTTTATCAATTCTCCGTCCCTTAGAACGGTTACCCTGTCGCTGATAACAAACAATTCTTCCAGCCGGTGGGTTATATAGATTATTGTAACGCCTTTTTCCTTCAAACCCCTGATTATGCTGAAGAGACTATTCAGTTCCTTGTCTGTCAGACTGGCCGTAGGTTCGTCCATAACTATAATCTGAGCCTTCAAAGACAGAGCCTTTGCGATTTCAACCATTTGCTGCTGCGCAACGCTCAGCCGGCAAACCGGTACGTCATAGTCCTCTATTATTCCCTCTCCCAAATAATCCAGCCACTTTTTGGCTTCCGCCCTTTGGAACTTCCTATCAATAAACCCCAGCCTGTTTCTCTTTTCATGTCCCAGCAGAACGTTGTCGATAGCCGACAGGTAAGGGACGAGATTGAGCTCCTGGTATATAATTCCTACGCCGTATTCTATCGCTTTCTGCGGGCTGGTTATACCTGCCCTGGTCCCGTTTATATAAATCTCTCCGCTGTCCGGTTCGTACACACCCGCAAGTATCTTCATGAGCGTCGATTTACCCGCGCCGTTCTCCCCTACAAGTGCATGTACTTCGCCCTTGTAAACATTTAAATCAACGTTCTTCAACGCCCGCACACCTGGAAAGGATTTCGAAATCTGCCTCATCTCCAAAGCGTATTCACCCATGCCACGGTCTCCTTTCAGGACATTCCTCAATGTTCCAGCCGGGGGTTTCAGTCCCCGGCCAGCCGTTGCACCATACCGCAGCAAAGCTGCGATTGGCAATTGCCGTCCTCAAAAAGCTTTTTTACAAGCTTTTTGAGGACATAGATATTATTGATTAATAGGTCCATGCTCCGTCTTCCGCATTCGGATCAAGATACTTGTCCACATTGTCCTTTGTAACCTGGATGTTGGGGAGTTTTGTAAGCTTATCTACTTTTTCGCCGTTCAATACTTTCAGTCCCACGAGGAACGCTTCCTTGCCCAGACCTGCCGGGAACAGCGACGTGGAGTCGACTATGCCTGCCTTTATTGCTTTGAGGATTCCGTTGTAACCGTCGATGTTTTCGATGATCATGCCGTTCAGGCGGTTTGCGGCTTTCATAGCGTCAATCGCGCCGGCAAGGGATTCACCCGACTCGGATATGACTGCGTCGATTTTCTTGTTGGCCTGGAGTATGTTTTCCATGACCGACTGGCCTTTCGCCCTCTGGAAATCAGCCGCCTGCTTGGCAACAATTTTGATGTCCGGGTATTTTGAAAGCACGTTCATTATGCCTTTCAGCCTGTCGATCTGAGGCCCGCTTCCCAGGAAGCCTTCGATTATGACAACATTACCCTTCTCGGAGCCGTTCTTTTTCTTAAGCTGTTCAACAAGTCTCTGGGCCGACAATTCACCGTTGACCACGTCGTCGGTAACAACAAAGGTCGTATACTTGTCAGTGGTGCACATGCGGTCGAATACGATTACCGGTATTCCCTTTGCATATGCTTTTTCAATTGCAGGATTCAATGCATCTGCCGTTGCAGGGGCTATAAGCAGGCAATCTATACCCTTTGTCAGCAGGTCGTCAACGTCGCTGTTCTGCTTTCCGGAGTTGTCGTTCGCATCCGCATAGAACAGTTCAACGTTGGAATATTTTTTAGCTTCTTTCTGCATCATATCCCACATTGCCACACGCCAGGTGTTCGAAACCGAGGCGTTTGAGAAGCCGATCTTGAACTTCTTTGCTTCTGCTTTGGGTTCTTCCTTCTTTGTTTCTTCCGCCTTGGGCGCTTCCTTCGCCGTTTCAGCCGGTTTCGCCGCTTCCGCCGCCTTTGTCTCTGCCGCCGGCGCTGCAGCCTGCTGGCCGCATCCTGCGATAAACACAGCTGCAAACAACGCACACAGAACTACACTTAAAATCCTCTTTGCCATTTTTTATGACCTCCTTTATTTTATTTGGTTTCTTACCCAAATCGACGACTGTTGTTATTACTTTGAAGCTCTCTTCTGAAATACTACCGCCGCCAGGATGATTACTCCCTTTACAATCTGCTGCACAAAAGGCGATACATTGAGCAGGTTCAGCATATTGTTCATTATGGTTATTATAAGGACACCCGCCACAGTCCCGCCCAGGCCGCCTACTCCGCCTGCCATACTCGTCCCGCCGATTACCGCCGCAGCAATGGAGTCCAGCTCGAATCCCCTGCCGATGTACGGGTCGCCTACGCTTACCCGCGCTGCCAGCACTATCCCCGCAATCGCGGCAAACAAGCCGGAGAGCATATAGACGTAGATCTTGTTCCTGTCCACCTTTATACCTGACAGTCTGGAGGCCTCAGCGTTTCCTCCGATGCTGTATATATACCTTCCGAAAACAGTACGGTGCAGTATGACGGATGCAACCGCAAAAATGACTGCAAACACTATTACCGGCACCGGTATAACCCAGAGGTACCCTTTGCCGAGAAACGTCAGATCAGGGGATATCTGCCCTACCGGAGCCCCTTTGGTATACAGCAGCACTATACCCTGTATGACGGTGCTTATACCCAGGGTGATAATAAACGGTTCAACCCTTCTTTTGGTAATGATTATGCCGTTGAAGAAACCGAATAAAAGTCCCATTATCATTACCGCAATCAACGCCTGTATGGTCATGCCGTTCTTGCCCGCCATCATTCCTGTGGTCATGCAGGCCGCCAGGGACAGTATTTGCCCGACCGACAGGTCTATTCCTCCGTTCAGGATGACCAGCGTAGCCCCGATACTGACTATTCCGATTGCGGACGCCTGCCTCAAGGTATTGAAAATATTCGTAGGCGTCAGGAAAACGGGTGATAGAATCGCTGAGATAATTATCAGAATAATCAAACCCAGGTATACACCCATATTCCCCTTTGAAATTTTTTTATAGCCTGCCGGCAGCCAACTGTCCCGGACCTGAACATTTTTATTATCTGCCGCCTTCTCCATCAAACTTCCTCCAATCTCCTTGCAGTTGAGCAATAATAGGAGTTATCTCGGCACTATGTCTATTGCATTGAACTTGCATATTGTAGTACACATGGCACAACTGCTGCAGTAGCGGCTATCTACCACCGGCTTCTTATCCCTCAGCGAAATCGCAGGGCAGTAAGACTCGGCGCACTTGCCGCACTTCGTGCACTTTTCCTCATTGATTCTTGCGACATGGTATTCGAATTTGACATCCGCAGCGCCTTTAAGATACGGCAGCCCCATGCCCTTGAAGTCCTCTATCGTCTTGAATCCCATCCTGTCCATGTAGTTTTCCACGAACTTGTTCACCTTTGTAATGAACTGGATTCCGTCGGTAACGATCGAGGTCAGTGCCTGAGTGGCGGGCGCGCCGAGCATTATAGCCTCCACCACGTTCTCAGGGTTCGTGATTCCGCCGCCTGCGAAGCAGTCGATGCCGGGGATGTTCTTTGAGATAAGTCCGGTTGCTTTATACATACTGAACCTGAGGGCGGCTCCGCCAAAATCGGAAAGTACGTTGGCTCCGCCGACGGCAGGGAATTTTCCCCTTCCGCCGTTATAGATGTCCGGCGGTGCGACGGCAAAATACTTGTGGGTGGTGACCACATACTTGATTCCGCGTTTTTGCGCTTCCTCGACAATATACATCATCCTGGGGAAGCCGGACTCAGGCGTCAGCTTGAAACCCACCGGCACCTTTGAAGCCTTGACTACGGCGTCAAAGATAGGGAAGAGTATCTCAGGGGCAACACCCATCATCATTCCCCATTTGGCCTCAGGCGGAAGGTTCCCATGCTTCAGGGTGGCCATGGCGCTTACCGGGCACCCGGTATTGAGTTCTATAAGGTCCACACCCAGGTCCTGCACTTTCCGGAGCTGTTTCACCCATGCCTCGGGGTCTGTATCATGCACAAGAATCTGGCCGATTATCGGCACATCCTTAGGAAGCTTGGGTTTTACGGTATTGATCAGTTCTTCGGCCCACGGCAGGTAATTGAAGAGTCTCCTGGCAGTATAGATATGCCCGAGCATGGTTTTCCCTTCATTAACCCTCATCCATCTGCCTACATAGCGCTGGTCCTTGAAAAGCCCTTCAAAATCCAGGTTGACCTCTTCCTTGGTCGGTTCGCCCGGGATAATGGCAGGTACGTATATGTATCCTGCTCCTGCATCGACATACTTCATGAAGCATTCCGCGGCTTTTTTCCCCGGGAACCAGGGTTTATCAAGGTTATGAGGCGACACTCCGAAAGGAGTCCTCATTTTCACTCCGGCCAGTTTGGTAGATATGTCTGCCATAAAAATACCTCCTTAATTAAATATGTCTGGGAAATTACCACTCCGATCGCCCATCCGATCCGGAGGCCGCAAATTATTTGAGTTTTCATTGTTTTCTCGAAATGACCCAGAAATACTCAAGCGCTTCCTTGTTGGGATTGGATGTGGTATGAAAGTCACCGAAGGGCACCAGGAAAGTATCCCCGGCTTTTACCTCGAATTCGTCGTCTCCAACCTTCATTATCCCTCTGCCCTTGACAATAAAGTAAATCTCTTCATACTCGGGATGGCTGTGCCCACTGGTCCTGCATCCGGGATATACGGTGGTATATCCCGCCGTAAGCGTATCAGTGGTCGAGTTGTCGGGCGAAATCAGGATAAATGAATCCCGGAGGATGTTGTTTTCTTTTTTGGCGAGAAGATTTTCGAATGAATGTTCACTGGGCTGCAACCCCACGTTTTCGATATTGGCTACGTTGATTTTCAAACTCTTCACCCTCCTGACAAAAATAAAGAAATAAAATTAAGCAAATTGGCTGACATGTCTCCGATTGCAGACTTGAACGGCGTATATAATCCATTTTATATCAAGTCACCATCCCAATCACTGTTATTGTTTTACAGTGTTATGATAACCTAATATCCTTATAACGTTATAACAAGTCTATAGTTATAGTATCACCAATCAGCCATAATGTCAATAGCTTTGATTTTTATTTCGGCAAAACTCCTTTTCAGGGATTTGGCCTTTTACCAGAAACCAGCCGCATATCAGCCATCCTGACACTTCTTTATCAAGCAGTCGGAACCGAATTCTCCGCAAATCCCGCCTTTCCCGTTCCCGGCGGCAACCTCCCGACATTTGCCGTTATGGCGGTTCGGGACCGTTTTCTCCCGGACGTGACCCGCACCACCTCCCTACATGGAATCCACCTTTTCCCAGGTAAGGGATTCAACCGATTTATTAACCGCATCAAGTACCTGGATGTTTTTCCACCCGTCATAGAAATTCGGCGTCGGCATGGTATCCTCGGCTATGTTCTTGAAGAAATCCGCAAACTGGTTCACAAATGTGTTCTCATAGCCGATGATATGGCCTGCAGGCCACCATGCGCCGATATACGGGTGGCATCCTTCAGTGACCATTATTGTCCTGAATCCCTGTACTTCAAGCTCATCCTCCTTCGACCAGAACTCCAGCTCGTTCATTCTTTCAAAATTGAATGCCAGGGTCCCCTTGCTTCCGTTGATTTCAATCCTCTCATAGTTCTTTCTTCCGCCTGCAAACCTGCTGGCTTCGAAAGTACCCAGGGCACCGTTTTTGAACTTGGCCAGGTATGCCGCGGCATCGTCGACGGTAACCTCCGCGTAATCCCTGCTGGAGGTATCGCCCTCTGCAGTGAGCATCGTAGTGAGCTTTTCACCGATTACCTGCTTCGGCCTCCGTTTTATGAAGGTTTCCTTCATTCCCACCACCTGGTCGATTTCTCCGACCAAAAATCTTGCCAGGTCGGTAATATGGGAATGCAGGTCGAAATGCGGACCGGCGCCGGCGAATTTTTTGTCGAGTTGCCATGTCAGCGGAAATTCCGGGTCCATGATCCAATCCTGGAGGTATACTCCCCTGAAGTGGTATATCCTGCCCAGCCTGCCGTCTTCTATCATCTTTTTGGCAAGCGCTATCGCAGGAACCCTCCTGTAGTTGTGACCAAGCATGTGCTTTACCTTGTACTTTTCCGCAGCCTCAAGCATCCCCTTCGCCTCGGAGGCGTCCATCGCCATCGGTTTTTCACAGAAAATATGCTTTCCCGCTTTGGCCGCCTCGACGGCAATTTCCTTGTGGTTTGCAGTCGGGGTGGCAATGTCGACGATATCGATGTCGTCGCGCCTTATTGCCTCTCTCCAGTCCGTACAGTATTCCTCCCATCCGAAATCCGCCGCGGCCTGTTTGACCAGGTGTTCGGTCCTTCCGCATATCAACTTCTTTACCGGTTTGATGCCGCTTTTGAAAAAGAACGGCGCGGCGTCGATCCCGAAGCTGTGGGCCTTGCCCATGAACTTGTAGCCAATCAGGGCGATGTTCAGCCGTTTCATAAACCTTCCTCCCTTCTGAATTCTATTATTTCAAAGTACGCCCGCCGCAGCAGGCATGCCTTTGGCGGCTAAGTAACAAGCCGTTACCGGTTTAATGACTGTGATATGGTAATAGCTTCCTGAATTTAGATCCTTTCGGCTTCGATTTCCAGGACCTTCGAGACAAGCTCGAGCTGTACCGCCCTGTCTCCCTGCATCAGGATATCATGATGCGAATAAAGCTTATCCATAACCTTATGTCCGTCTTTTACCCTTACCAGGGCGCCGTTCCTGCAGTCGGAACCGGGGTACTGGACGTACTCCTCGATTCTTCCTCCGATTACCAGAAGCTTCTCAAGCGACGGGTGCAGTTTGGCAAGCGTAACGTCCCCTTCGGCCATCCTGGCATCTATCATTACGGCATTCCCGTCGACGATTTCAAGTACCTTCGGCTTTAAAGCCCATTCGGTGCAGAATGAACACGGCAGCATCCCCATGTATCCGCAGTGGACCACCAGAATGCAGTTGTCGGGTTCCCTGACGGATGGGAATTCGTTTATCTTTTCATGCTTCAAAGCCGCCATGCCCACCAGGAACGGGTACATGTTGCTCATCATGAGCGGCGCGCGGAGCGAATTGTATGTTATGTACTCAGTCAGAAGCGACAGAGTATCGGCTTCACAGGCCCACAGAAGCCCCTCCTCCTCAAAGAGCCGGTCCCAGGCAAGGCATGGGGTGGTGTCGGAATAAAAGGATTCATTGAGGCAGTTCATTCCTACGCCTCGGATGCTTTTGTCCCCCGAGATCTCGCGTTTTACGGCCAGGTACATCTTCACCGCGCTGCCGAAAGCCTTGCCCGAGACGTTTTCCATCCGTATGTCCCAATCTTTTGCCGCCCTTTTTACTTCCTCGTCGGATATCTTCCTTGCATCCTCCCCGAGCTTCTTGAAGCTCCTTTTTTCAATAGCGATGCCGAACTTATGCCTGATGTTTTTTGAGCATTCGTCCTCCCACCAGTAGAAGCGCTTGAAAATGCCTGCCTGCATTCCGTCCCCGGGATTATCCTGGAATACGAGGAACTTTGTATTTTTCATTTCCCTCTTTAATGCAAGTGCGCGGCAAATCGTTTTGGTAAGCTCGAGGCTGTAGGGAGCAAATGTTTTTATCCCTCCGGCCCTTAGAAAAGTGACTATCTCCCAGTCCCACATTGCAACCGTCCCGAATTCGGAGGTGACGACCAATACAGGGATATGCATTTTTCTTATGTTTTCCATCTGCTTGAAAGCTTCCCCGATAAGCTGAGGAAACAGGACCGCATCGGCGTCCGGAACCGAAAAACCAATTTTTACAGGCTCCAGGATTTCGGCCTCTTCTTCCAGAAGCTTTCTCAGATTTTCCACTTGGCCGGTAAATTCCGGGTCGTCCGCATGCCCTAAAAATACAGGTGCCAATTTTGCCTTCATAATGAATCTCCTACTATTTATAGTGTCTTTGGTTACTTCAAATCAGCGGCAATTTTTTTCAGTTCCTCAACGCTTATTGCTACAGCCTCGTCTTCACTGTCCGTCCAATCGGTATGCGGGTGGTCTATCTCTACTGCCAGGAAACCCTTGAAGTCGGCTTTATGTAAATATTCGGCCAGCTTCCGATTATTTATCAGGCCTTTTCCCACAGGTACCCCCGCAAAGAAGAACCAATCGGTCGGGGAAGCGTTTTTGTCCGGCAAGAGGTCCTTTACGTGTGTGGCATACACGTATGGAGCCAGTTTTTCCATGCCTTTGACCGGATCATCGAGCAGGCGCAGGAAATTGCCTGTATCGAAGTTCAACCCAAGGTATTCCGAACCTACTCCCTCAAGAAGCCGGAGTATCTCATCGGCTGTAAAATCGATATGGTTCTCCACCGCCATCTTCACGCCGTAGTCTTTCGCCACTTTGACCGCTTTCTTAAACATTTCGATCAGCGCTTCAATCTGGGGTCCGTGAGGTTCATGGCGGAACATAAGGCTGCTGCCGACCACACGCATGACATCCGCCCCTATGGCCTTTGCCCGCGGGATGCTTGCCACCATGTCGTTATACGCATCCCAATTCCTTCCACGCTCCAAGCCGTCCGGATGGCCCCATGCGTACACACGGTCGAAGCCGCAACTATCCAGTTGGGCTTTCAGTTCCTTCAGCCAGCCCTCGTCATAGCTGGGGAAAAAGCAGGATTCAAGCGAGACGCCGTCTACGTCGAGTTCCTTCGCCCTCTTTAGAAAGTCATGGATGGTCATCTTCCTGACCGGCGGCTTCTGGTCCGGGTATACCTCGCCAAAGAACCTGTGGTAACAATAACTGTCAATTCCGACTTTCATGTTCTACACCCTCCTTAAGTTAGTAATCGTTTCAATCGTATGCTTTTATATAAGCCGAATGTTTCGGTCATCTCGAACATACGGTAGCCGTTTGTTTTCAAAAGTGCGCCCGCAAAACAAAAGTACCTGCATTTTTTTGTGATTATAAAGTCCATATATCTGTCCGAATTTCAGTAAAGTGTTTAGATCCAAATCGATTCTTGTCTTTTGAATAGTGTTTTAAAGTTTCTTTATTCATGATCTGGCTATTTTAATCCAAAACGTTTTATATAATAGCGAAAATTTTTACCTATTTGAATAAAGCGGTTGAATTCCTCACTATTAATCTGGGTTCAAGGACAATTTCCCCCATGCGGCCCGCGTCCCCGTTTTTTTCCACCAGGTCAATCACGCGTTCGGCGGCTTTGAAACCCATTTCCTTGATCGCACTTCTTATGGTGGTGAGCCGCGGATACACCACCCTTGAAATATCGGTATCGTCGTAGCCGGTTACCGAAACATCCTTAGGTATCCGCATGCCTGCATCGTATATGGCAGCCATGGCGCCCGAAGCCATGTAATCGTTGGCGCAGAATACGGCTGAAGGCGTTCCGGAGTTCCTTCCAAGGATTTGTTTCATCGCCTCCGCTCCGCCCTCATTTGTAAAATCTGAGTACAAAATGTTTTTCCTGTCGAATTTTATCCCTTTTTCCAATAATGCCGCCAGAAATCCCCTTTCCCTCACACGGGCGTCATGGTGGTCTTTTGGTCCGTTGATGAAGGCGATCTCACTATGGCCGAGGCTTATGAGGTGCTCTGCCGCCAGGTATGCCCCTTTGTAATTGTCCATTACGACCCGGTTCTGGGGTTTTATTCCCGTGCAGGGATTTATAATCACGTAAGGGAACTGTTCCGCGTCGAGTGTCGGAAGAAAACCATAATTATATTCAAACTGGGGGACTATTATCATTCCGTCCAGCGAGCGTCCGTAAACCTTCTTTTCAAAATAGTCGGTATTCTCTATGTCCTCCCAGTCCACAACCTCAAAGCTGAATTCATACCCATGCTGCTGGACCATAGACAGCGCGCCCTTAAGCATTGCATAGTAGTACGATATCTCTTCGGTCATATCCCTGCTGCGCTTTGAATTCAGTATGAACATCCCGATTGTATTCGATTGGTTCTTAATAAGGTTACGGCCTATCGAACTGGTGTGATATTTCAGTTTTTTAGCCGCTTCCACCACCCTTTCCCTGGTCTTTTCGTTTACGCTCTTTCCGTTCAGGGCATGGGAGGCGGTGGTCAGGGAAACTTTGGCAAGCGCAGCCACATCCTTTAACGTTGCCGGCATAGATGACCTCCGTCTTATCTTTCGGCTTAAAATAAGTGTTTATTGTTTCTTCAGATTATCCAAAACGTTTTATATATTAATTATTCTACAAAAACCCGAAAATTCCTTCTTTTCAAAATAAATTTTTTTTGCAGTTTTAATTGCCCGCGCAGTGTAATTGTGTATACCGCCAACACCTTGATTTAATCATGCAAATACTGTAAAATTACAAAGAAGACAAGTCTTAACCAAATATTAAAGGATGCCGGGGGGACGAATATGCGTGAAAATGAGAGGACACCGAAATTTCAAGACAATAAGGTCAGAAGGGCCGAGCAGGGTGCATTCTACCATATAACCGACAATTCAGGCAAATTCCTGTCCATAACGTTGGGTTATAAGGATGCAAGCCCCGAAAAGTGCCTTGAAGCGGTCATTGCCCCTTATGAAGGGAGCAATCTGTATTCATTCAAGGCAGGGGGAAGGGATTTCATCTGGTATGACCCCGAATTGCCCCTGGCCGATTTTCTCACAGGCACTCCGGTGCTGTTCCCGTTTCCCAACAGGATAGAAGACGCCGTCTGGACCTGGAAGGGTAAGGCGCACCTGCAAAAAAAGGACGGCATTCCCGTACAATTGCATTCGCTCGTCTATGATGAAAAATCGTGGAAATACAGCGGACCGGATTTTCGCGACGATGCGGTATTCCTGACCACTTACATCGAGATGGATGAAAATCATCCGATCTTCCGGGGCTTTCCCTTTAAATGCACACTTTCCCTCACCTTTGCCTTGACTTCGGAAAAGCTCACCGTTTCATACAGAATTGAAAACAGCGACAGCACCGAAATACCCTTTGGCTTTGCGCTTCATCCGTACTTTGCCAAGCTCTCGGGCGAAGACGGGACGCTGTTATGTGTCCCCTGCAGGTATTGGTACGAGTTGAGGGACGACGCCGATAAAGCTTTCCTGAATAAATTCAACGGCGGCTATGCGATGGTCCCGAACCTCCTTCCCACAGGCCGCCTGATGGATGCGGATACTTGCGGCCTCAGCCTCAAGAATCCCGCCGCCGTGGGCACTCTTGACCTCGACCATGTTTATACCGGCTTTATTGAAGGCAGGTCTTCGTACATAGATTATGCATCGCTGGGAATGCGTTTGAAAATAATCGGCACAAGCGATTTTACGCATAACGTGGTCTATACCCCGAAAGGCCGGCCGTTTTTCTGCATTGAGCCGCAGACGTGCTCCACCGATGCCATAAATCTTCACGCGAAAGGCATCGAACACGCGCACCTGATGGTGTTACCTCCCAAGTG
>Ga0272448_1002476_pt1 | contig 23041 bp, 12 predicted proteins | sample YNPCB0191_FD_202220 | JGI IMG/M metagenome (GOLD analysis project Ga0272448, IMG submission 202220) | Hot spring sediment microbial communities from Yellowstone National Park, WY, United States - YNP-CB-019-1 | ecosystem: Environmental > Aquatic > Thermal springs > Hot (42-90C) > Sediment... | reverse complement strand
GATGGAGGCATGGTACCCGAATACGATATGGAACCCCTACGGGAAGGGTGTGGTTCTCCTTTCGGATTACGAGTTCTATAATGGAAGAAAAGAGTATGCCGAGATTGGGGGGTGCTATTATGCATCCCGGCTTGCGGTCAACGAGCACCTTACCCGGGAGAGGAGGCAGGCAGGTGTAGTGGTAATGAGAGAGGCACACCCGGGGTATATCATGCCTGTTGGTGTATGGAATGTGCGTGAAGCCGTAAGGAATGCCCTCCGTGGTAAGCCCCGGGTATATGCAACACTGCACGAAGCCCTCAGGCGTGTGGGCGAGGTCATGGACATACCTGTCACTACTTGGGTGAAAAAAAGCGGAATATTAAGCGACCTGATCCTCCAGAGGAGGCTGGATGAGTTTACAGTGTGAATACGATGATTGAAGAACGGATAACGAGAACTGCACTTACGCCATGCGGGTTATCCAGCATAGACTACTCTTTGAACCCGTATCGCGGGTGCGGGTTCGGGTGCAGGTTCTGCTACGCCCCGTCAACCCTCCATGAGGGACGAGAATGGGGCAGGTTCCTTGAGACCAAGGTGAATATCCCGGATATCCTGAGGATCGAGGTGAAAAGGAAGAAAAAGGGTCTTGTCTGGATAAGTTCTGTCACGGATCCTTATCAGCCTGCAGAGGAACGGTTCCAATTAACAAAGAGATGTCTCCATATCTTAAGGTGTGCAAACTGGCCAGTAACCATACAGACGCGATCCACACTCGTCATAAGGGATATTGACCTGCTCCTGGGGTTTGAACATGCAGATGTGGGGTTCAGCGTGTCCACCCTTAATGAAGAATATAGAAAGGTGTTTGAGCCGTTTTCCCCGCCATCCCTTGAGAGGTTCAGGGCAATGCGCATACTCTCCGATCGCGGGGTCCGCACATGGGTATTTCTTGGTCCGATCCTGCCCGGAATAACGGGGGATGAAATCGATGAGATCATCCGCCTTGCCCTGGATTCCGGTGCAAAGGCGCTCCAGTACGACAGGTTGAGGTTTAAGCCCGGGGTCTGGGAACGAATCTCAGAGACCCTCCCGGAGGAACTGATGAACGAATTTCTCTCTGCAAAAAGGGATGGACCCCGGTATTTCTTTCCAATCGAGAAGAAGATCCGTGAGGCATGCCTGAATTCCGGGATCCCGATCGAGCCTGCATTCTGAAAGGGTGAAACGGTTATTTCATCTTTCGATGATCTCATCGAAGTTTTTCTTAAGGACGGTAAGTGGATCCGGCGCAAGGGCTGACGGGTTCAGCACGATGATAAGTGTGTGTTCCTCCTTTGAGGCAGTATCGCAGATCTTCTTTACGAACCTTGTAACACGCTCAAACCCGTTTTCCATGATGAGGTATTCAAGCCCGTCAATGAATACCACCCCGTGCTGGACACCCTTCATAAACTCGAGAACCGTTTTTGTGACCTCGAACTCTATCCTTCGCGGGTTCAGTGCATCCTTCTCATTGCTCGTGTCTGTAAGCCAGTACATCGATGCATCCTGAATCCTGTATCTTATCCTGAGTTTTGATGGACGTGTGGTGGAGAGACATAGACCCTTTGCCCCCTGCGAAATCAACTCCTTAAACTTCTCGTAGCACCATTTCGGGTCTGATGTCAGAACCAGGTTGTTCATTCCTCTGGTAATATCTTTTTCAGGAACGGTCGTTATCACGGGCGAGGGTGCAGGTGTCCCTTCTTCGACGGGTTCAGGTCCCTTCTCCGGGGGGGCAGGTTCTTTCTTTTCAGATTCAGCTGGAGATCTGGGTTCTTCCTCCTTCTTTTCTTTTTCCTTCCGCTTTTTGTTCCGATACCATATTAATAAAAGTGCTATCATCAATACGAGGATAATAAGCGTCAGCAGGACAAGACCCGATCCAGTGACACCCTTTGATTCACGCACATTTATCTTGATCAGGTCGCTACCCGAGTGAGCAACCTCATCCTTTACGGTTAGTTGAATCAGGTACTCCCCTGTCCGGTTGCATACCAGATCAACCTCCATCCCGTAGAAGACAAGGGTCTGATCCTCAGGTGTAACCACCTTCCATGTCCAGTTCACAATCCGGACATTGTCTTTTGACCCTGTACCTGAAAGTGTTATCTTTGAGCCAAGTAATACATCGAGGTCTTTGCCTGCATCTGCTATTGGAGGAACTGCATCAACAACAAGTTCAACCGCATGCTCGTTTTCGGTGTTGCCAACCATATCAATTGAATGATATCGGATCATGTGCGAACCGTTTTGTGAGATCTTGAATGGCGCAGTATATATGACCTCCGTGCCTGAATCGACGCTATAGTATATCGCAGATACGCCACTCCCCGCATCAGTTGCATTCAGCATTAGTTGTGTATTCTCGGAGATGTAAACCGGGGATGTCCCGTATCTGGGTTCACCGATCGTCAGCTCGCTCCCGGGAGGAGAGGAATCAATATAAATCGTAATCTCGTGAATGCCCTCACGATTCTCCACCATATCAATACTGTAGTATCGCAGGGTGTGCGCCCCCGGAGAAAAGTTCTTTACCTCCACGGGGACATTATAGTCAATCCACTCGAGGTTATCTATAGCGTATCGTATCCCGGATACACCACTCTCGTTATCCTTCGCTGAAAGGGATATCCTTGCATCAGATGTGATGTAAATCGGTCTCTCGCCATACGCCTTTCCCAGAACGGAATGACTCGTCCTCGGGGGACTGGTATCAACCGTGACTGTAATATTTCTTGGATCCTCAATGTTTACGGATCCGTCACTGCTATAGTAATCGATTTTTACCTTTCCCGACAAACCGGAGAGGTTGAATGGCCCGCTATATTTCTTATACATACCTGAATTAATTGCATAGTATTGATATATTGTTGCAGGACCACTGTAATTCAGTGAGAGTGTAAATGGTGTCCGTTCGCTTACATACCAGTCCCCGCTCGAGTTGTAACTTGGGACACCGATCGTAATCCGGGTGAACCGTGCATGGAACTCTTCCCTGTGAGTCGTATTTGTGTCCACCTTTCTCGGGTGGTTGTCGAATATATATCCCTTCCACAAAAGATAAACCCATGTATCATTGTATCTCGGGTTTGTATCACCGAAGTATATCCGGTTTGTTACCACCACCCAGGAAAAACCGGTATCTCTGGTCGTCGTATTGGATATCTCTTTCCCGTTATCTTTAACTACGAACCGTACCCCTCCGATCATTCCCCCGCCAGCAGGATCTATCACCGCAACATGCAGAAAATTCTGAACGATGATCTTCGAACCCGGGGTGATCGAAAAGGTGCTGAATGTCGTATTTAATACGGTGAGCACCGAGTTCTCAAGGGCATGAATCTCCTGCTTTGAGATGCCCCTGAAGGTCATGTTTGCCGTCTGGATATTCGTCGAGCCCTTATACAGACCAATGCCAATACCCCCATTCTCCACGCTTACTCCTTCCATATTCACCCCGGACGCCCCTTCCAGATAGATTAAAAACGCATTAGTTGCCTCCGGGGAGAGGCTTACACCGGTAATCGAATCACCTGTCATATTTGCATTCTTCGTATTTTTATAATAGATTCCATAACTCTTTCCGGAAGGACCTGAAAGAATCTTCGAAACGATGTTTTTCTCGAGTCTGGTTCCGGCCACATTATCCATGTAGATGCCATAAGATGCCCCTGCACCTGCATCCACATCGGTTACCCGGTTTTTCCTGACATCCGTAAAATCTGCTTTATTGATGATACCCAGACCGAAAGTACTCGCCGTGGGCTCGGAACATCTCACATCAGAAATGATATTCTCCGATAGAGTATTACCCCTTTCAGGCTTGAACAGCGTACCGATTAGAACCCCGAGCGAATAGGAGATCCCTGCTCTCGTGGAAATATTCGTTATGATGTTTTCAGTAAGGGTATTCCTGCTGGAACCCTCCCATGCAACGATGCCGAGGGCATACCACGGAAAGAGGAGATTCCCGTTTGTAGATGTGGATGAGATGTTTCTCACCTCATTCCCTCCCAGAAGATTATCCGAGGATTCCTGAACCATGACCCCGTATGCATATCTCTGTGCGGATATGCTATCAATCTTATTCCGGTAGAGGGTATTATTACCTGATCTTAAAAGGTATATCCCCTTTACATCATCCGTGGAGACCGTGATCTTGGCGAGTGTATTGTTATGCACAGTGTTCCTGGAACTATCTTCAAGGTACATACCGTATATCTTCGTTCCCCCGGTAATGCTGAGGATGGTGTTATACCCGACTTCATTCATCGAGGAGTTGAACAACCCCATTCCGTAGATCGCGTTTCTCACAACATTTGCCATGATCCTGTTATGAAACGAATTTGTCAGTGCGATCCCTACCGTCTGATGATTGAGTGTATTCTGAAAGACGGTACTTTTGTTTGATCTGTTCAACACCATACCCTGCTCTGTCTCTTCAATGGTTATGTCCGGCCCAAATGTGATGTTTTCTGCAAGGTCGGTAATAATCCCGGCATACCCTCTTGAGATATTAAGCATGGTGAGCCTTGATCCTTTCGAGCCACCTACCAGTACCCCCACAGTATTTCCCCAGAAGAGGGATTTTCTTATCACCGAGAAATTGGATAGATATAAGGTGAGACCAACGCTGTTGTTAAGGGATACTGCATTTTCCACGGTGATGTTCTCAGCCACGGCCAAGACCATCCCGCCCGTGTTATTTTCAAACCTGAGCGTGGTAAGTGTCTTGTTTTTGGTTCCCAGAAGGATCAGACCGTAATAGTTTCTCCTGAATGTCGTCTTTGATATCGACAACTTATCCGATGCGATTACCACACCTTGATTTATTATATCTTGGTGTTTATATCCTGCATGTTCAAAGGTACACCCTGTCAGTGTAACGGTTGAGCCAGTATCCGCAAAGAAAGTATAGTTGAACGCCGGCGGCATGAGGGGTCCCATGAAGGTTGAGTTTATTGCAGTGAGTCTTCCTCCATTGGCTATCCTAACACCGAACTCTCCATCTCTGGCCCCATTAATCGAAATCGTAACATTATTAAGAAACAGGTGTCCTCCACTAAGGATGCTCAGGTTCCCGTTCACAACGACACTCTCGTTTCCCACATAGGTATACCCTGTGATGTTCCAGTCCCCGCTCCCGGGGTATGGATAGTCTGATCCATGACCATCTGCGGTTACCCTGCCCGGAGGAATGGAGATCCCTGCAATCACCAGCGCTATCAATAATAATAAGGCTCCGATCTCAGACCTCATGAATGACGCTGATAACTTACGATTATATAAAGTTAGATGGTTTAAATATCAGGTCATCAAACCCTCCTGAGGGTTCGTCCAGCAATATGTTTTCACCCTTAATTTTAAATACTGGCTCGGTATCCTTTTTCATGCTGGCTGACCGAGGTTACCGTCTAATTACCCCCTGAGAGGTCACCTCGTCACCAGTCTTATATTCCAAGGGTTTCGCCGGACAGGGTCCTGCAATTAATCAATAATGTATTTATAGGCAACAGATGATTTCGGTGCGGTGCAAGGTATGTACTGTGAGTCGTGTAAGCGAGAGATAGTAGATACTGCGATAAGGTGCTACTACTGCGGGGCAAGGGTCGGTGTACCTCCGGAGGTCGTTGCCCCGAAGGTTGAAACCCCGGATAAGAGTTTAGAGAGTGCATTTGATGATGTCATTTTGATGAGTTCTGGTGCCTTTGAAAAGGCAAACCGGATACTTGAGGAGAGGAAGAAAGAGATAGAAATCATGCTCAAAAGGGTGAAGGAGGAGAGTGATACTGCCAATGAAAGGTTGAGGCACATCCGAGCCCGGGAAGGGGTCCTGCGAAGAAAAGAGGATGAACTTAAGGCACTCGAGGCGAAAAAGAAGGAGGTCGAAGAGCGGATCGCGTATCTGAATCAGAAAGAGGAGGAACTTAAAAGCATGGAATCAAAGCTTCAGCACCTTGAAAACGAGATCTCTGCGGAGAGAACCAGAATGAGTGATGAGATCCGCGAAAGGGACCAGACGATTGCCACCCTTGCACAGGAGGGGGAAAAACTGAGAAAGGAGGTAACGAGGTTATTAGATGTGATCCGGGAGAAGGATATCGAGATCACAAATGCAAAGACCGGAGAGAATGACCTGACAAGATCCCTGAGGCAGCAGATCTCACAGCTCGAATCTGAGCTTGAAGAAAAGAAGAAAACTCAGATCAGTCAGCAGCTGGAACTGATGAATCTCCAGGAACGGGTCAAAGAAATGGAGGCACAACTCAAGGAACGGGAATCGAATATTGATTCGCTGACAAAGGAGAAGGCTGCACTTGCATCCGAGGTGAGCCAGCTCCGGGAAAAGATCGAAACCATGGGTAACTGGAGTGAATCAGTCACCGTCAAATTAAAGACCGCAGAGAGCACCATTCCCGCACTCATGAAAGCAAGGAAAGTGCTTGAGGAGCGGGTTGCTAACCTGGAAACCAATCTGAAGTTGAAGGAGTCTCAGTTGAATGAGCTTCAGACCCTTCAGAGTGCGCTTCCCCTTCTTCAGAAGGCGAAATCCACGCTTGAAGATCGGATCCAGGAACTTGAGGCTGAACTTCATGACCGGGATAAATGGATTCGAGAGGCAAATGCACTTAAACAAAAGGTTACCTCAGTGGAGGAAGAAAATGAAAAACTGGAGAAACAGGTGAAGGGGTTAGAAAATGAGAATATCGCATTAAAGCAGGAGATGGTACTCCTGAGGAAAACCATTGCCTCTGCCCAGGAGGTTATTGAAAAAGAGAGAGGCGCTAACACTCAACTTATCAGGGAAAGGGATGAACTGAGGAGCAGTCTGGAGGCGCTTACCAGGTTACGGGGTGAGGGTGATGCGAGGGTTCAGGCTCTCTCAAAAGAGGTTGAAAAGTTGAAAAAAGACCTCGACCTTGCAAAATATCTGGTAAAAGAGAAGGATGATGAGATCGTTGCGATTCAGACAAAATCAAACACGCTGGAAAACCAGATTACCTCCCTGAAAGAGAATATAACTCAGCTCATCAAGGAGAGGGATACATTATTAGAAGAGATTGATAAGAGCTATGAGGAACATGAAAAACTATCAAAAGAGATGGAGGACCTCCGGCGGACCTCTGACTCGCAGAGAAAAAGGATCACTGAACTTGAAGGTTATCTCTCCACGGAGAGGAAGACAAGGAGTGATCTTGAGGACAGGTTGAGACTTACAGAAAAGGCGCTCGGTGAGGAAAGGGAGGCACTTGCAAAAGAGAAAAAACTCAGGGAGGAGATAGTAAAGGTTCATGCAAGGGAGATCGAGGGGTTGAAAAAGGAATTGGAAGTGCGTTCACATGCTGCTGGCAGTCCTGCTGCAAAAGAGAAAGATGATGCTGAGGTAGAGCGATTGAAGGCAAAGATCTCATCCCTTGAATCGGAGTGCGCATCACTGAGGGAAAGCAATGCTGCGCTTCAGGCAGCCATGATGAAACCGATCCCGTCTGACGGGACCCCGCAGGTGGCTGAACTGAAGAAGAGGGAGATGTTTTTGCTCTCGGAACTGGAACGGTATAAGAATGAGGCGGTAAGGCGAAACGATGAGATCGAGCAGTTAAAGAATGAGGGTATCTCACTGAGGAAGAGGATAAGTGAACTCCTTGAGGCATCGAAGATTCAGGTGGAGGAACGGAAGAGGATGCAGGATGAGGTCGAAGAGATCAAAAAAGCACTGGAGGCGGAACATGAGTTAAGGGTGAAGGCGGAATCTGCGATGAAGCGTGCAGTATCCGAACTTAATTCTCTGAAGGCGAGCTCTGAAGAAAAGGATGAAATGAAATTGATTATCGAGAATGAAAGGGCGAGGCTGAGCGAGAAAGAAAGGGAGCTGGCAGAACAGGAATCGTTATTATCCAGCAGGATGCGTGATCTTCAGCGGGAAAAGGAGATCCTTGAAAAAGAAAGGGAAGAATTAAAAAAGAAAAGTATCGAGTTGAAAAAAAAGGAGGAGGAGATGCAGGAGTTTGTCACGGAGACCTTCCTTCTGGAATCCAAGGGGGAGAAGAGGGGTGGTGCCTCAAAGATAGATCTCGAATCGAAACTTGCATCTGCATTTGAGGATGCTGGAAAGACGAAAAAAAAGGAGAAAAAGGATGAGGCGGTCTCTGATAAGGCGATGCAGGAGTATGTGAGCAGGGTGATCTTCGATTATGAGAAAAAACTGGACTCATTGAGCCAGCAGATTGAGCGCATGCAGAGGGAACTTGATGAAAAGCGCAGGGAGAACTTAAAACTCAAATCGATGCTGCAGGATGCGGTTTCATCCGCAGGGAAAAGAAATAACCCGGGTGGTTTCTGAGGGGTTCTGATGAGCGGTGAAGTGATGAACGGCGAAAAGGATCTTTTATTTTTAAAAGAAAAAGTAAAGGAGTACTATCGGATGCGCGGGGTGGAGGTGATCCCGGATATCGAAAAGAGGGAGTTTGCATTTTTTCAGTTTAATTCTGTATCCATGCACCGGGGAATAGGGTTTCGATCGATAGACGGGTTACACAATTATCTAATGGATCGGGCACCAAAACACGCCTACTTTTCCTCTGCATATTATGATAATCCCGCACTGCCGATCGGACAGAGGAAGTGGCTGGGTGCAGACCTTATATTTGATCTCGATGCGGACCATCTTCGCGGGGGAAAAGAGATGAGTTACGAAGAGATGCTGAAAAAGGTTAAAGATCGGTTCATCTATCTCATAGAAGAGTTTATCCTTGGAGACCTCGGATTCGATGAGAAGGATTTGCATATAGTTTTTTCCGGTGGGCGGGGGTATCATCTCCATATAAGAAGGAAAGATATCCTCCACCTCAGAGCAAGGGAGCGGAGGGAGATCGTGGATTACATCACCGGTCGTGGAATAAGGTTATTTGAAAAGAGGATTGCCTCTGCGGATAAATGGAAAACCATGTATGACTATCTTCTTCCGGCGCCGGAGAACGGGTGGAGGCGCAGGGTAAGGGAATGTTTCGCCAGGGTTGTGCGTGAATTGAACGGTATGAATGAGGAGGCGGGTGTTGAATATATCTTGAGATATACCCCCGGGGCAAAGGAGAGAACTGTAAAAAAGGTTCTTGAATTTTTCCGGGGCATTGATCCCTTGATTCTTGACAGGGATGAACCTGTGAGCATAACAGCATCGATGGATGTTGACCAGGAGATGGAGAAGATAATCAAACAGATACTTACAGGCAAGATCGCGGTGGAGGTGGCAGGGGAGACCGATGAACCCGTGACCTCAGATATCAAACGGGTGATTCGCATCCCGGGGAGTCTTCACGGAGGGAGCGGGTTGATCGCCTCAACGATACAGTTGAATGACCTGAAAGGGTTTGACCCGCTTGAATCGTGTATTCCTCCGACACTTGGAGATTCTACGATGCGTATCCGATGGAAAAAGGGTATGGAACTGAGGCTCCGGGGGGAGAGATTCGCCGGGGGTGAAGGAAAAGAGGATGACCTCCCGGAATGGTGTGCGTTTGTGCTTATTGCCCGCGGAGGGGTAACTCTTGCCTGATCATGAGACCCGGATAAGTTCCAGTGATGCAAAAACAAGGGAAGGGTTCGGAAGACGGGCAATGCTTGTTCTGATCAGCAATATCATCGGCGGAACCCTGGGGTACATCTCCCTGTTTTACATGTACCGATTCATAGGAGACATCGCTCCTGGGGTTCTGGCGTTTGCCCTCAGTTATGTAGGTCTTGTCTCGATCATTGCAGACCTTGGATATGGAACCGCTCATACCAAACGCATATCCGAGGGAAAAAACCAGGGAGAATGCATCGGTGTGTTTCTTGTTATCCGGGTAGTACTTACAATCTCGTTTCTGGTAGCAGGAATCGTCGGGTACATCATGCTAAAATCCACATCCGCTGAACAGACCCTTACCCCGTATCATGAAAAACTGGTACACATCCTGCTCTGCTATCAGGCAATAATCCTGATATCCGATGTCCTGCGACTGAGTTATATGGCAAAACTTCAGGTGGCAAAGGCATATATAGCCCCAAATGTCGAGAATGTTGTTCGTCCGTGCCTTATTGTGAGTATTGCGGTGATGCACAGCATCCACCCGCTGGGCACAGAGTATGAGGTTGCAATCTATCTGGGGTATGTGTATCTGGCTGGCGGGTTCGCATACCTGATCTCATCCCTTGTATTCATCTCAGGTCTTGAATTCAGCAGACCCACATGGGGGATGTTTAAATCATATACCCGGTTTGCGTTACCGGTTATGATCGGGATGGCAGGGGGAACAATCCTGACCAATACGGATAAGTTCTTTCTGCAGATCTTCTGGGGAACCGAGGAGGTAAGCCACTACTTCGGTACACAGAGGCTTGCACTGATCATTACATACGTTGGCTCAGCAATCGGAGTGACACTCTTTCCTCTCATGTCTGAACTGGTATCCTCCGGGGATCGGGAACGGGTAAAAAGCATTCTCTCCCTCGGCGAACGATACCTCTCCCTTGCAGGGATGCCCCTGCTGATCCTCATCGTCGCAATCCCCTCACAGATTATCCATATAACATTGAGTGACGAACTCCTTCCTGCCACACTTGCAATGATAACCATTACAATCTATTCATATTTATCGTTATTGAATATACCATACAATAATATCTTTGGTGCATCGGATAAACCCCAGATCGGAACGAATATCACGATTCTTACCGCAATTCTCAATGTAATACTGGTAATTTTCTTTGTTCCAAAATCCTTCCTTGGTCTTCCCGGTCTGGGGTTGAAAGCGTATGGTGCAGCCCTGACAACCCTTATTGCAGGGTGCATCGGTACGATCCTTATAAGGTACTATGCAAATAAACTCGGAGGTGTATGGTTTAATCGAAGGGTCCTCCTTCATATTGCAGGCGCAATCCTCACTATTCTCGTAATATCAATCATCGCAAACGGGTTCCCCCCGTACCTCGATCCAATTCACCCGGTAACGAGGTTTTATGATCTGATTCTTATAGGCATACTTTCACTTGCAATCTTCTATGGTTTCCTGTTTATTTCCGGAGAGTTGACCAGAAAAGACCTGATACTGATTAAACAGGCGATTCACCCGGCAGGAATGGTTAAGTATATCCGGGATGAGGCATTCAGGAATCATAAGTGAAGAGACGATTCCTAGCATGGTAAAGACCAGCAGGTTTTATATAGCACTCCTCAATTCCTTATGAAAAGGCGGTGTTAAGAAATGGAACGGAAAAGTATATCCGCACTGGTGCTGGGTCTTGTGATGGTAGTCTCTGCGCTGGTCCTCCCGGCAATGGGGGCATCGCAGGGTGAGCGAACGATGGTTTATATATATAAAACGGAGGAGACGGCTCCATTGCTTGCATATGGAGGGGTTGATATCCTTTCCGACCAGGGGAAATATGTGATTGCAGATGTAGACACTTCGATGGTTGCCTATATGTCGGCGAAGGGGATCCCGTTCAGACCGGTATCCACAAAGATCCTCCTTCAGAGAAGTGTATTCGATACATCGATCCCGGAGGGTATCCCGTCTGCGATGAGGCTTGATGCCTCGAATAGCATGAAACTGGTTCAATTTGTGGGTCCGATCATGCCGGAATGGGTAGATTCGATCCAGTTGATGGGAGCAAAGGTATACAATTATATTCCGGATTATGCGATCCTTGCAGATATCCCTGCTGATTCCGTGGAGAAGATCTCACGGTTATCTTATGTGAGGTGGATGGGTTCCTTTGACCCCATGGAAAAGGTAAGCAAGGGGCTTGATCAGGCGACGGGCAGGGTCCCAGTAACATTGATGATTACGGATTTTGAGACTGCCCGGAAGGTTGCATACAGAATAGTAAAATCGGGTGGCGGGATCGATTACATGAGTGAGAACAGACCATCAATCGTTGATGCAAGGGTTGATGCAGGGCTTATTCCGCAGATTGCATCGATGCCCGGGGTCCTCTGGATCGAGCCGAAAGTCCAGATGGTTCTGATGAATGCAAACGCATCAAAGACCGTACAGAATTTCCACGGGTGGAACACATCGTTATGGGACAGGGGTCTCCGCGGGGAGAACCAGATAGTAGGGATCTCGGATTCAGGACTGAATGAAAACCATACTGCATTCAAATCTGTCCCCGGAAAGGTCGCATGCTACCTTGTGATGCCCGGTGCTAACCGCGGGGATGAAAAGGATTACAGTTATCACGGGAGTCATACCTCCGGTACACTTGTGGGGTATGACCCTGGAAACACGGTGAATAAAGGTATGGCATATATGGGAAGTGTATGTATTGCTGATGTGGGTCGTGTTGGAGGAACCGGTCTATATGTTCCATCGGACCTCAGGGATATGTACAAACTCATGCTTCCCTATGATGTTAAGGTGATATCCAACAGCTGGGGTCGCGGGTATGACTCTTCCCTTGCGGGGAAGTATCTCACCCACTCATATACTGCGGATGCATTCATGTGGGAGAACCCGGAGAACCTTCTTGTATTTGCACAGGGGAATGCAGACCACTCCAAAGATGGAAAGGTTATGTCTCCATCCACTGCAAAGAGCCTGATCAGTGCAGGTGGAACTGACAATGGTAACATGACACCGAGACCACAGGAGAATGCGTATGTTGCATCAAGTTCAGGACCAACTGAGGATGGAAGGATTAAACCCACGGTGATGGCACCAGCAAACCCGGTCTACTCCGTGGATGGGAGCAGGGATAGTGGGGATATCGGTATGGCTGGAACAAGCATGGCGACACCTGTGATAGCGGGGACATCTGTATTGGTGAGGCAGTACTTCAAGGAAGGGTGGTATCCTCTTGGAGAAAAGAGGGCAGATAACGGGTTCAATGCATCTGCAGCACTGATAAAAGCGGTGGTGATGAACAGTGCAGACGATATGACAGGGACGGATGTTACAGCACCCATTCCGAATAATGTTGAGGGGTGGGGGAGGATGGACCTGGAGAACACGCTATACTTCGCCGGCAAATCGAGAACAATGAAGGTAATCGATTTCAGGGAAGGGATTGCCACCGGGGAGTTCATGGAGTTTGCATATAACATCTCTGCTGGCGAGCCCCTCAAGGTTACCCTTGTATGGAGTGACTATCCGGGGAGCACATCCGCATTCAAGCAGCTTGTTAATGACCTTGACCTCGTGGTTACAGCACCCAACGGCACGGTATACTACGGGAACAACTTTGCCAACGGGGAATCAAAGGCGGGTGGTTCACCGGATAGCACAAATGTAGAGGAACAGGTCCTGATCAAATCCCCTGCCGCCGGGATATATAAGGTCCGGGTGTTTGCATCGAATGCCCCGATGGGTCCGCAGCCATATGCCCTGGTGGTCACATCGAAATTCAACATGGAGCAGGGGACTGTACGCCTAGATAAGGCTGCATACGGCGAGGGACAGACCGTGAAGATCACCCTTGAGGATAACTCGTTCTCAGGTGGGTCAACTGTTCAGGTACCGGTAAAGGTCTGGAGTGATACGGAGAAGACCCCGGAGACCATCCAGCTGAGTGGACGGTTTGGTGTCCTGAAGGGGAGCATCCAGACAACACTGGTATCTCCGGCTTCTGACGGGAAGATCTCCGTAAGTCACGGGGACACGATCACGGTGGAATACACGGATACCTCCCCTGCAGGAAAATCCTATGCAACAGCCAAGGTTGATCTGAGGACACCTGCAATCACGAATGTCCATGTTGAGTATATAACAGACTCGAGTGCACTCGTACTCTGGAACACAACAAGTTCATCGACGAGCACAGTCTACTATGGTAAGACCCCTGGCGATGTGGTGAATAAGACCAAAAAGGTCGTGGTTCCGCAGTTATCCGTACTGCATCAGGTTCTTCTTACCGGACTGGAGCCACAGACACTTTACTACTTTGATGTAGAATCTACGGACAGGGGCGGGCATACGATCCTTGCGGACAACGCAGGAAAACACTATACCTTCACAACGATGGCGATTGCGGATATCCTGCTGATAAATGGTGGAGGCGTAGGTGATGATGCCACATATCACTATATGGATACATACGCAAAGGCGTTTGCCGATGCTGGGTGGAGCGCCAACACGATGACCCTTGAGATTACAGGTCTTCCCACACTGGCGACCCTGCAGAAATATAAGGTGGTATTCTTTGAGAGCGGGATTGACCACTATCCCCCGGTAACCAAGGATATGGCAGATCTGATCAAGGATTACAATGATCATGGCGGCCGGCTCCTTGTTACAGGTCATGATATCGGGTGGGCGCTGATCGACCCCGGGTCCGGGTACACCCAGCCATGGGGACGGACATTCGTATGCACGCAGTTGAAATCCGACTGGAAGAGTGACCCTGTACAGACCGCATGGAAATTGATCAAAGGGGTTGCCGGGGATCCGATCAGCGGGGATTTCGCCGCCGGGATAAGCTATGCTACCGCAAGGAGTGGGGCTGACGGCGAGGAACTCGATGTATGTCATGCAGGGGGAACATCGGTGGTTAACTGGAAGAACGATCAGGACCTTAAAGTAGCGGTAAGATGGAACTCATCAGCCAACAACGGGACTGCAGGACAGGGGTTCTGGGGAGGCACACCATCAAAAGTAGTCTACGACTCGTTTGAGATATTCCGCATCACAGATCCAGCGATCCGGGCACAGGTCTTGAACCTCACATTCGTGTGGCTGATCGGACATGCTGCACCTACTGTAAAATTAACCTCACCGACTGCTGGCAAGGTCCAGGGTACGGTCACGGTATCCTGGGATCCGAAGAGTTTTGGAGGAACAAACATCAAGACGCAGACCCTCTATCTGAGTGAGGATAACGGGCAGGGGTGGTTCCCGATTGCAAGCATACCCCCGGGAACAAAGACATATGCATGGGACACTACAAAATACAACAACGGGGACAAATACATGCTCAAGATCGTGGTTGCCGATGATGGGACACCAGGGCTATCAGGTTCTGCTGTTTCGGGGAGGCTGATCATCACCAACCCCGCCGGGGATAAGATTGGTCCCATTGTAGTTCCGGGGAGTGTTCAGTTTGAGCCGAACCCCGGAAAGAGCGGGATGCCGATATTCATCAATGCAACGATCGATGATACGAACTCAGGTGTCTCAAATATAACCGGGGCAGAGGTATTCTTTGATGCGCCGGGTCAGAACGGGACCGGAATGGCAATGAACGCATCGGACCTTTGCTGGGACTCACCGGTGGAGAATGTGTTCTTCTTTGGAAACATGAGTCTGGGTGCTGGAACGCATCAGATCTATGTTCACGGGCTGGATGAGGCTGGCAACTGGGGTCCATTCACAAATGTTAGCCTGACAGTCAATCAGGGTACGCCAAACTACTCAGCGCCGCCGGAAGTGCTCTACCATGCTCCGACAGGTGATAATGTGAGCAGGTCAACGCAGGTATCTGCACTCTTCAGTAAACCCATGAACTGGACCGCAACAAAGGCGGCATTCTCCCTCAAGGATAGTGGCGGGAATGCGGTCACAGGGTCGGCGTTTGCCTCCGGAAACACCCTCATCTTCACGCCGCAGAAGTTACTTGACTGGGGGACAACATATACCGTTACAATTACCACTGCCGCAAAGGATGAGAACGGGATCCCCCTGAAATCCGATTTCACATGGAACTTCACGACCCTGCCCTACTTTGGCTGGATTGAAGGAAAGGTCACAGCGGATGTGGGCGGAGTTGTTCCCGGGGCGTTGATCCGGATACTGAACCAGACCGGAGAAGTGGCTAACACAACTACAAAGAGTGATGGCACATATGTAGTTGGAGTTGAACCCGGGACATACTCGGTGAATGCATCGAAACCCACATATCTACCGGCACAGAAGGATAATATCATCGTCAGACCGGGGAAGTTCACGAGCGGTGTTGATCTCATGCTGGAACTTGGTGTAGGAATAATCAGCGGAAATGTTACATGCAGTGGCGCACCGGTTGCAGGTGCATCCCTTAAACTCTATGCGGAGAATGGAACACTTGTTAAGACTGGAAGTACACCGGTAAACGGCAGGTATGCAATGACAGACATCGTGATGGGTACATACTCCTTGAATGCATCTAAACAGGGTGTGGGTGAGAAGAATGTTTCTGGTATCGTTGTCCAGCCAAAGAAGACCACATGGCAGAATATTGAGTTATGCGGTGCACCGCCATCAACCGGCGGTATATCAGGAAAGGTCATGGACCCCGCAGGCAAAGGGCTTGCAGGTGCAAGTATAAGTGTGAAGTTCAAATCCAATGGAACGGTTGCAGGAAGCGATACCACATCCTCAGACGGCTCATACGAGGTCAAAGATCTGATACCCGAGACATATACTGTGACAGCAACCCTGACAAACTACAACCCCGGGTCAGTAGATGCAGTGGTAAAGGCAGGTGAGACTGCCTGGGCAAACATTACCCTGACGCCCATCGCCGGTGCAGGAACAATCAGCGGGAGTGTGAAGGATCAGGATGGGGCACCAATTGAGGGTGCAAAGGTAACTGCAACGAACGGAACCATATCCCTGAGTGCAGACACAGGATCCGATGGAACATATACCATTATGAATGTGCCTCCGGGGACATACACAGTAACCGCATCAAAGACCGGGTATAAGAGCGCTAAAAAGACCGGAATAGCAGACAACAGTACAAATGTGGACTTTACCCTTACGATGATCAAGGTCTTAACCTCGACACCGAAGAACGGTGATGTGGACATATCCATTGATGCATCGATCACGATAACATTCTCGGTCCCGATGAACCGGACGAGTGTAATGAATGCCCTGACACTTACACCATCTGCAGGGGACCTCACAGCCACATGGAACGCGGATAACACATCCGTTACCATAACTCACTCGAAGGAGTTCGATTACAAGACTGCATACACCCTCCGGATTACCACAGCGGCAACTGATGAAGAGGGAAACAGCATGGCACAGGAGTTCGTACTGACATTCACAACAGTCTCTGGGGCGGCACAGCCTCCTGACATGGGGATATACATTGCGGCGGGTGCGATAATCGCCATTATCATCATTGCAGTGATCCTCTTTGCGGTTCTAAAGATGAGAAAGAAACCTGCTGAGGGTGAGGAAAAGAAAGAGGGTGAGGAAAAGAAGGAAGAACCAAAAGAGGAGACCCCGGCAGAAACCAAGGAGGAAGAGCCAAAACCCGAGGAGAAACCCGCAGAACCAAAACCGGAAGATACTGGCTCCAAATCCGAGGAACCCGGACTCATCTCGTGAACTCCGGCATCGCAGGAGTAAACCCTCACTCCTGCCCCCTTATCTTTACCTGATTCGGGGATCTCCACTCTGTGGTAGATTGGGTCAGACCACAGTGACACTCTCGCCGCCGTGCATGGTCTCTCTGGGTCTTACCTCGACAAGGATAGGCATCGGCAAGGAGACCGTGGAGACCAGTGCAACACCCACAGGTAACCCCTGAATCTGGTTGATCGTCCCCTTGGTAATCCCTTCAACGGATTTTTCGATTGCTGCAAGGTCGTTCGGGTTCGTAATCTTGAGGATGAACTGCGTGTTACACTGGGAGAGGACATTTTTGTCTACTTTTGCAGCCCTCTGCGACACCACAACAAGACCCAGACCGAACTTTCTCCCCTCGGAGGCAATCGTCCTCATGATCTTCGAACTTGCGACCTCTTCAAACTGTGGCGCAAAATTGTGAGACTCCTCCACCACAAGGAGAAGCGGGGGGATCCGATTTCTTTTCCGGAGTTCGAAAAGCGCAGATGCAATCCGGTTGACGATAATTGCCTGAACCTCCGGAGGAGACCCTTTCAGGTTGATGATCGTGGTCTTTCCCTTTTCAATCAGATCGCTGACCGGTGTCCCCTTATCTGTAATGAACCCCATCTCCTTGATGTAATACAGCTCCTGTAATAGGGGGAGTTTTGCCGTCTCCTCATCGGATGCAAGAATGGTAATAATATCATCAATCCCCCATGCCCGGTCTTTTCTGTGCTCCTTGAGAAACTCCAGCACCCTCGCAAGCGGAACCAGAGACCGCTTCTGTGACCTTCCCCCGGTGAGGGCAAGGATCTCATGTGCACTCATATTGGCAATGCTGAACCTTAACGGTAGTGTCCCCGGATTGACTGACTGATCCGGAGAGAAGACCTTTACATACGGTGAGTAGTCCTTTGGCGAGATATTGAATCGTTCCATCCCCTTAGCAGGTCTTGCGGGTTTACTGAGGCTTCCGTATTCCCCGTGAGGATCAAGCACAACACAGGTGACCCCGTGTTTAATCATCTCTTCAATCAGGACGCCAACAAGGTATGACTTTCCTCCGCCGGTCTTTGCAAGGATGCTAACATGCTTCTGTACCATCACATTTATATCCACATAGACTGGAAGATCATAATCGTATAATAACCCGATATACGCGCCTTTTTCAGGTCTTTCATTCAGACCGAGAACACCGGATATTGTATCCCCCTTTGCCCTGCAGAGGTATGCCCCCGCACGGATCGGTGTTCTTGGCTTCGTGAGAATACCCCTTCCATCCTTATATCCAATGATGGAGACATCAGCAACAAGGGTCTCATTCACGGAGGATGTCTCACCCTTAAGCAGTGCTTCCAGATCAGTCTGGCTCAGCTTTGACTCGTCGCGCACCTCCTCCACACGACATAAGACCCACCCATCATCGTCGTGATATACCTGGGCATACTCCCCTGCTTCAACCCTCCTCAGGAGAAGACACCTGAACCCCTGAAGGTCAATATCGCTGTATATGATACCGATCCTGTCCTCTTCACTGACTACTGCGGTCATCAACCCATCCTGAGTGTAATAGCCAGCAGAGATTTAAAATCTTTTCCATCGGATTGCCGCACAGGATAATTCATCCCTTCCTCCTCAGTTCGCCGGATGCTATCGGTTTTCATGCATACCGGGGGTTAAACCTGCCTTTATCCAGTGCAACCCTCGAAAGGTTTTTTAATAGGGTTGGTATTTTGTGATTGATGAGTGAAATTAAACCCGAAAGGGGTGTGTCCTCTACGATACTCGTGATAATCGTCATTGTCTTCGTAATGATTATCTCCCTGATTTATGCATCGATTATCTTCTTCAGCGGGCTCGATCGAGCTGGCATGGGGCTCTGGATCGGTATAGTCTCGCTCATCTTTGCAGTTATCATATACTTTGTTCATGCAGTGATAGGTGATCCAGTCACGCTGGGGCTTTTCGGTGTGTTTACCTCGCTGGGGTTTATCTCCTTTTACGGGGCGATATTCCTCAGCCCCTGGGAGATGAATAGCAAAATAATTACTGCGGTGATACTCTCAGTTTTTCTCCTGATTCTCCTGGTAGTTGCATACAGGCTGCGAAGGTATGGTGAGTTGCAGGAGGCAAGAATCCTTGCAAGGAAAAAGAGGAGGATGGAGGGACAAAAATGAAGGGAATAAAGGCAGGAAACCGGGTCATCAATATTGAGGAGTTACCGCTCATTATGGGAATCCTGAATGTGACCCCGGATTCCTTTTCTGATGGGGGACGATACCTGAAACCTGAGGATGCAATCCATCATGCAAAACTCATGCTTGATGAAGGTGCAGACATCATCGATGTTGGAGGAGAAAGCACACGACCCGGGTCGCATGGTGTCCCTGCAGAAGAAGAACTCGAGCGAGTTGAACCCGTTATCAAAGGGATATTGAGGGAGCGCCCGGATACGGTTATCTCTATTGATACACGCAAACCCGAGGTGGCAGAGCATGCCCTCTCTCTGGGTGCCTTAATTATTAACGATGTGGGGGGAATGAGAGACCCTGAGATGAGAAAGGTCGCCCGGAAGTTCAGCTCCGGGGTAGTTATCATGCACATGAAGGGTGAACCTGCTACCATGCAGGATGCACCGTACTATGATGACCTGATGAGAGAGGTGACAAAGTTCCTCTGGACACAGGCGGAGACATGCGTTTCCGAGGGGATTGATCGATCATCGATTATCGTTGATCCGGGTATCGGGTTCGGAAAGAGGTATGAGGATAACATTACCCTTATTCGGGAACTGCGTGTGATAAAAGAACTGGGGTACCCTGTTATGGTAGGTGTATCGAGAAAATCGTTTCTTGAGGGTATAACCGGGAGAAAGGTGGAGGAACGGATGGTAGCAAGTGTTGCTGCAAACATCGTTGCCATGGTTAATGGCGCAGATATACTCCGTGTACATGATGTAAGGGAGACAAGGGACGCAATCCGTGTGGTGAAGACGATCTTATCCCTTCCAAAAGAGTAATCATCAGGGATCTGTTTCCGGTGGTATATGCGAACCCGGGTATTCAGAGAGGTATACGACACCCTGCTTGAGGAGTATGGACCACAGCACTGGTGGCCCGCAAGGACCAGGTTTGAAGTTGTGGTTGGCGCCGTTCTCACACAGAACACAAACTGGAAGAATGTTGAACGCGCAATCGCAAACCTGAGAAAAAGGGGGTGCCTCACCCCGGAAGGGATACTCCGATGCTCAGATCTTCCGGAACTTATTCGTCCCTCGGGCTACTATAACATAAAGGCGGAACGTCTCCGCTCCCTCTGTAAGGTGATTATCTCGTATGGCGGGCTCAGGCGGTTGTTCAGCCTCTCATCTGAGGAGATAAGAAAGATTCTCCTCTCAGTTAAGGGTGTGGGGGAGGAGACGGCTGATAGTATCCTTCTCTATGCTGCAGGGAGACCTGTTTTTGTTGTCGATGCATATACCCGGAGGGTGTTTTCGCGCATGGGGGTGATATCCCCTGATCTCAGGTATGAAGAGATACAGCAGGTGGTTATGGAGAGCATTCCCCGGGATCTCAAGATTTATAACGAATACCATGCACTTCTTGTCCGGCTTGGAAAGGAGGCGTGCAAAAAGAAGAACCCGATGTGCAATAAGTGTCCAATAAATACCTTATGCAGTTATGCTGCGGAAATGGGAGAGAAGGTTTCCGGAGGGCATACGAACATCAGAGGATGCAGACATCAATAATCAACCCAAGAAGGATAAGGGGAGATACCCACATATTCAGATCAAATGCGTGTTTCCACTCCCCGTTTCCTGCGATCCGGATCTGATATGCAAGGAGTACCCCTGCAATCACGCATGAGATAAGGTAGGCATACCCTGTAACGGGTGTAAAGAACCTTACGAGATAAAGGAATAATACCGAGAGCGCATATAAACCCGAGACGAGATAGAGGGATCTCTTCACCCCCCATCTCGCAGGAATGGAGTATAAGTGAGATTTCCTGTCGAACCCTACATCCCCCAGGGAGTAGATGATATCAAACCCGGAGACCCATGTCAGTATCGCAATCACAAGCAAGATCATGGCGGTAGTAGCGTTCCATCCATACCCCTCAACCTGTGTGGAAAGGAACCCGCCCACCGGTGCAATGGAAAGCGCAAACCCGAGGATGAAATGCGATGCAGATGTGAATCGTTTCATATACGGATAGATAAAGAAAACCGCAACAGCGATCGGGGCAAGGTATGCAAGGATCGGGTTGATAGTATATGCTATAACAATCAGCAGAATCGCAGACAGTCCTGCAATGAGGGTAAGGTTCTTTGAACCGAATCGGGTAATCAATTTATATCGATACCTTGTCCGCGGGTTGAGGATATCAATATGCATGTCGATGACCCTGTTCAGGATCATGGCAGATGTACGCGCAAACACCGCACACATCGTCACCTGAAGTAAAAGGAGCGGTGTAACCCGTTCAAGCCCGGGTGAAATCATCATCCCGATATAAATATGGGGAAGCGCAAACACAGTATGTTCAAACCTGATGAGCGTGAGGAATTCCTTCAATCTCGCCATGCCAGCACCGAATCATCTTAAGTGTATAAGTATTCTGGTGAACTAACTGTGCTCCATTATCCGGTTAAGCATCGTTGCATGAATTCATTTATATGAACCATATTCCATCACCATGCGAAACTCACCAAAACCGGTATCTGAATCCATTCCGGTAATTATCCTGATAATGATCAGTGCACTCGCAGTATCCCTCTCCTCAATCCTGATCAGGTACAGTTCATCATCAGCCGTTCAGATAGTATTTTACAGGCTGGCTCTCACCGCGATCCTCGTGCTCCCCTTTGTTACCTGGAAAAAGGGGATGTTCCCATCCACAATCAGAGGATATGCATTTCTCCTGTTTTCGGGGGTTGCCCTGGCATTGCACTTCATCTTCTGGGTCTCATCCCTATGGTTTACCAGCGTATCCGAGTCTGTCCTGCTGGTTGTCTCCACACACCCGGTCATTGTAGCAATTGCGTCATCCCTCCTCTTCGGGGAGCGCCCGGGTTCAAGGGCGATCCTTGGTATGGGGGTCGCAATCCTAGGTAATGCACTCCTGGTTGTGACAGCCCTGGGAAAAGGTGACCTTACCGGGGACATCCTTGCAATCCTCGGAGGTCTGATGTTTGCAATCTACCTTTTGATCGGCAGGGCATTAAGACAGAGCATCAGTGTGGGAAACTATGCGTTCCCCGTTTACGGGTTTGCATCCATAATTGTAGCCCTCGTGGGAATTGCCATGCACACACCTTTACTCGTAACCGATTTAAGGGAGATCGGACTGTTCTTTTTAATGGCTCTGATACCCGGGATGCTCGGGCATACACTATATAATTATCTCCTGAAAAAGGTGAGGGCATATGTAATTTCTATCACTCTTCTGGCTGAACCTGTTGGTGCAACGATCCTCGCAATCCTCCTTCTGAACGAGTTTCCAAGAGCGATGGAGCTCCCCGGTGGTTCCATGAACATCCTCTGGGTCTATCCACTGATAATCCTGGGAGTATACCTCGTCATCTCAGAGAAGCACTCCCGCACACCCATCGATTCCAAGAGGTAAACAGAAGGAGATCCAAAAGATGGGAAACGTGTTCCCATCTAAAGCCCCAACAATCAAGATCAGAATTCCGCAGATGCACTCCGGTC
>Ga0272448_1002472_pt1 | contig 23051 bp, 14 predicted proteins | sample YNPCB0191_FD_202220 | JGI IMG/M metagenome (GOLD analysis project Ga0272448, IMG submission 202220) | Hot spring sediment microbial communities from Yellowstone National Park, WY, United States - YNP-CB-019-1 | ecosystem: Environmental > Aquatic > Thermal springs > Hot (42-90C) > Sediment... | reverse complement strand
TGAGTTTTTATCACCCGATTGTCAGCCCTTTCTTTAATTCCTTTGGCAAGCGGATAAGTAATGTAGGGCAAGGCTTTAGCCTTGCATCCCCATCCGAAAGCAAACCTGAAGGTTTGCCCTACATCTTTGCCTCTACCTCTCCTGCTGTAGGGCAAGGCTTTAGCCTTGCATCCCCATCCGAAAGCAAACCTGAAGGTTTGCCCTACATCTTTGCCTCTACCTCTCCTGCTGTAGGGCAAGGCTTTAGCCTTGCATCCCCATCCGGGAAGCAAACCTGAAGGTTTGCCCTACATCTTTGCCTCTACCTCTCCTGCTGTAGGGCAAGGCTTTAGCCTTGCATCCCCATCCGGGAAGCAAACCTGAAGGTTTGCCCTACATCTTTTAGGTAGTTCAACCGGGCTGGAGAGGAAAAGGAGGCGGATTTTCATTTTCTGTTTGAAGGCAGTTCTTGACCGTATCGGGAAGATTTATATATTGAAGTTGTAATCAGGAGGAATAATGCAGTTTAAATATCTGATTCTGAATAAGCAGGCGCCGGTATGCTGGCTGAAGTTCAATCGCCCGCCGGTTAATGCCTTAAATACCGAGATGGTTTTGGAGATTGAGCAGGCGTTTGATTTGCTTGCCCGTGATGACGAGGTAAGGGTGATTGTTTTGACCGGTGAGGGCCGGGCGTTTATCGCCGGTGCCGACATTGCCGAGATGGCAAGGTTTTCACCGTTTCAGGCACGTAAGTTTGCCCAAAATGGCCATCGCACTTTAAACAAGATTGCCGGCATTGAAAAGGTGGTGATTGCGGCAATCAACGGGTTTGCCCTTGGTGGCGGGTGTGAACTGGCGCTTGCCTGTGACCTCCGCATCATCGCCGAGGGTGCAAAAATCGGTCAGCCCGAGGTGAATCTCGGTCTTTTGCCCGGATTTGGCGGAACCCAGCGCCTTGCCCGGTTAATCGGACCAGGTTTTGCCAAGGAGTTGATCTTTACCGGTGATGCCCTTGATGCCGATGGCGCACTGCGCATCGGGCTGGTGAATAAGGTGGTCAAAACCGAGGAACTGATTCCCTATGTAACGCAACTGGCAAACAGGATTGCTGAGAAGGGTCCAGCCGCAATCCGGCTTGCCAAGGTCTGTATCAACTATGGCCTGGAAACCGATTTGACCACCGGCTGCGCCTATGAGATTGAGGCGTTCGGGCTCTGTTTTGCCAGCGGTGAACCCCAGGAAGGGACCGATGCATTTCTAAATAAGAGAAAACCGGATTATCAGAAAGGAAAGGAGTAAAGGATGACAATTGGTCTGGCAAAGGACACATTGATCGTTGGTGCCGCCCGCACCGCGGTTGGCAGATTTTTGGGCGGTCTTGCCAGCCTGCGCGCACCAGAACTGGGCGCGGTGGCAATCAGGGCGGCAATTGAGCGGGCTGGGGTCAAGCCGGCTGATGTTGACGGCGTAATTATGGGCAATGTCTGTCCCGCCGGTATCGGTCAGGCACCGGCAAGGCAGGCAGGAATCAAAGCCGGTCTGCCTCCGGAAATACCAGCCCTGACCGTGAACAAGGTCTGCGGCTCAGGGATGATTGCCGTTGGGCTTGGCTGTCAGCAGATTAAAGCCGGTGATGCCCGGCTGATTGTTGCCGGCGGTCAGGAGTCAATGTCCAATGTGCCTTATTATCTCAAGAATCTGCGTCAGGGTCAGAAGATGGGCAATGCCCAGTTGCAGGACGGGATGATTTATGACGGCATCTGGGACTATTTTGGCGATGTCCATATGGGCGAACTGGGCGACTTCACCGCGAAAAACTCCAACATCTCCCGGGAGGAGCAGGACCGCTGGGCTCTGCGCAGCCATCAGAATGCGGTGGCGGCAATTCAAGAAGGCAGATTCAGAGCCGAGATTGTGCCGGTCGAGATTCCCCAGCGCAAGGGTGAACCGGTTGTCTTTGACACCGACGAGGGTCCGCGCGCCGATACCACCTTAGAAAAACTATCTGCCCTGAAACCGGCATTTACCAAAGACGGCACGGTTACCGCGGGCAACGCCTCATCAATCAATGACGGCGCCGCGGCACTGGTCCTGGCCAGCGCAAACCTGGTCCGGGAATACAACCTCAAACCGCTGGCACGGGTTGTCGCCTATGCCACGGGCAGTGTTGAACCGAAGATGCTCTTTTATGCGCCGGTCAAAGCGATCAGGAATCTGCTTAAGGTCCAGGGTGTGGGCATTGACTATTTTGACCTGATTGAAATCAACGAGGCGTTTGCGGCGCAGGTCCTGGCTGATGCTAAGGAACTGGGCTGGGACGAAGCAAAGGTCAATGTCAACGGCGGCGCGATTGCCCTGGGTCATCCGATTGGCTGTTCCGGCGCCCGGATCCTCGTCACCCTGCTTTATGCCCTGAGGGCGCGCAACAAAAAAAATGGGCTGGCGGCAATATGTCTTGGTGGCGGCGAAGCGGTGGCGATGAGCGTTGAACTTATCTGACCCGAGCGAGCCGCTGGTCTTTGAAACCACCAGTCCGGCAGCCACCATCCTCCTGGGCGAAAGGCTGGCGCAATTTTTGCCGGCAGGGATGGTGGTTGGCTTTTACGGCGAACTGGGCTCAGGCAAGACCACGCTCATCAAGGGTTTTGCCCGGGGTCTGGGTGTCAAAGAGATGGTCAAAAGCCCCTCCTTTGTTATCATTACCGAATATCAGGGCCGGGTCCCGGTTTATCACATTGACCTTTACCGCATCCATTCGCCGGAAGAGTTCATTGAGATCGGGCTTGACTCCTATCTCCGCGCTGACGGCGTCTGTCTGGTGGAATGGGCAGAACGGGCAGAACAACTGCTGCCGGCAAATGCCATCCGGATTTATCTCTCGGTAACACCGGCAGGAAGAAGGATTGCAATCCTGGGTTTAGACCCGGGGCTGGCTGAGGAACTCAAGCAGACCGGTTAAGCCGCCCGCAAGGTGCATTGTCCGCTCTGCGGTAATTACGGTTGCCCTTTCCCCTTTCAGTTGCACCTCAAGGATTTTATGCTTTCGACACCGCACCCGGACCAGCGCCAGTTTAAAAAGATTTTCCACCGCCGGGGGATATTTGCCAAAGCGGTCGTTCAGTTCTGACTTCATCTCCTTCAGTTCCTCTTCGCTCTCAACCCCCAAAAGCCGCTTGTAGAGGGCGATGCGCTGCAGGCTGTCACCGATATACTCCCTGGGAATAAATGCACTGATGTCAAGTTTCAGTTTCGGCTCAAACTGGGCCTCCTCACCTTTGAGTTTGGCAATTGCCTCCTTCAGCATCTGGGTCCAGAGATTAAAACCGACCCGGCGGATATGGCCGTGCTGTTCGGTCCCGAGCAGATTGCCGATGCCCCGGATCTCCATATCCCTGAGCGCCAGCCGGTAGCCCGCGCCCAGTTGTGAATAGGCTAAAAGTGCGGAAAGCCTTTTTTGCGCCTCCCGGTTCAACTCCTGCCGGCTTGTGACCAGAAACAGCGCATAGGCCTGTTCTGCTGAACGCCCGACCCTGCCCCGCAACTGGTGCAGGTCTGCCAGTCCGAACCGCTCTGCCCGGTTGACAATAATCGTATTGACCCTGGGCAGGTCCAGGCCCGACTCAACTATCGCGGTGGACAGCAGCAGTGGGTATTTACCGGCGGCAAAATCAAGATAGATTTCTGCCAGTTCCCTGCTGGGAAGCCGGCCGTGCGCCACCATCAGGCTAACATCGGGCAGAATCCGGCGCAGCCTTTTTTCCACCTCCCGCAGACTGGCGATTTCATTGTGGACAAAAAAAACCTGACCCTGACGGTTCAACTCCCGATAGACATAGCCCTGAATCAGCCCGTCGTCCCATTCTGCCACCTCGGTTCTAACCTCCCGCCGGCCTGGCGGCGGGGTGTGAATCGGCGAGATTGCCTTCAAACCGGCCAGCGCCATATAAAGGGTGCGCGGAATCGGTGTGGCGCTCAGGGTCAAAACATTGACATCGGCTTTAAGTTGGCGGATGCGCTCCTTCTGGCGCACACCAAACCGCTGCTCCTCATCGATGAGCAATAGCCCCAGGTTTTTGAAACTGACCTTCGGGTTGAGGAGAAAATGGGTGCCGATGACAATATCAACCGTCCCCCGCCTCAAGCCGTCAATAATCTCCTTTTGCCTTTCCCTGGGCACAAACCGCGAGAGCATCTCAACCCGCAGCGGAAATTGCTCCAGCCGGCGCCGGAAATTGGTCCAGTGCTGATAGCAGAGCAAATTTGTCGGTGTCAGCAGCGCCACCTGCTGGCTGTTAATTGCCACCTGAAATGCGGCGCGCAGGGCAATCTCGGTCTTGCCAAAACCCACATCGCCGCAAATCAGCCGGTCCATTGGCACGCCCTGACTCAAATCCAGCTGAACCTCCTGCAGTGCCTTTAACTGGTCCGGGGTCTCTTCATAAGGAAATGACGCCTCCAGTTCTGCCAGCCAAGAGGGTTCAACCGGCAGCGGTTCAGAACGAGCTAGGGCGCGGCGGGCATAGGTTTTTATCAACTCTTCTGCATATTCGGCGCTGGCGCGTGCCGCCTTTGCCTTCGCCCAAAGCCAGGACCTGCCTCCCAGCCGGTCAAGTTTCGGCTCTTCATCCTCAGCCCCGATATAGCGGTCAATCAGTCCGAGATTTTCCACCGGCACATAAACCCGGTCATTGCCCGCATATTGGATGACCAGATAGTCCTTGGCGATGCCGCTGTGCTCCAGCCGTCTGGTGCCGACAAATACCCCCACCCCATAATCAATATGCACGACATAATCACCGGGCCGCAGAGAAAACAGACTGTCAACCGGCAGACCCTTGAACCGGCGCCGAACCAGACCGGTAACCGGCGTGCCGTAAATTTCACGTTCGGTCAGCACCACCCACTTCCCTGACTCAGAAACAAAACCGGCACTCAGACCACCAACCACATAGTCCGGCTTATCGCCCAAAAGACTCTGCAACCGCTGCCGGTGATGCTCAGATACCGCCACCACTGTCCAGTCCCGGTCTGAACCCTCAATTTCCTGCCCCAGGATTCGGAAGTTACCCAGATAACTTGGTGCCGGCTGATAATCAAGTTCAATATCCGGTTCGCTCTCCTCGGTAAACCGGACTCGCCACCGACCATAACCCACCGCTTCTCTGCCAATAAAAACGGCCGGCTCAGGCAGCAGGGTGGCTGCCGGCGCACCGCTGGTTGCCGAAGGGCACCGGGAGAAGACCACCGCCTCTTTTACCGTCCGCTTTGAGCGCTGCGTCAGCGGCTCAAACAGCCTTAAGGAGGCGACCACATTGTCAAGCAACTCAACCCGCAGCGGTTCCTCCCCGTCTTCTGAAAACAGGTCAACAATTCCTCCTCGGACCGCATACTCACCCGGTTCGGTAACCAGGTCAACCCGCTCATAACCCTCCCTCTCCAGCCAGTTGATCAGACCCTCTCTGGTTAAACCGGCACCGGTAACAAGTGTCAGGGAACTATTCTCTCTTTGTTTCGGTGCGGGCGCGGCCAAATCCGGTTCAGCGGCAACGATTACCGCTGGCTCACTTCCGGCTGCCTTCACCCGCTGCCAGAATGCCGGCGCATCGGGCACCAGCAGGAGCACAAAAATTTCCGGAAAAAGGGCCTTAACATCCTGAAAACTAAGGCGCGCCTGGGCAATGTCCGGCCTGACGAGCACAACCAGAGCATTCAGGTTGGTTGCCAGCCAGCCCGCCAGCAGGGCCTGAACCGGTGGCGGCACGAGGCTCACTGATACCAGCCCGGAATTTCTGAGTCCGGTCAGGAGGTCAATAAGGTTGGTGTCAAGGGCAAACCGCTGACGAATAACTTCCATAAAATTGAAGGGGGCGCTTGCCCCCTTCTTTTGACAGCCGTTTATTTCTTCTTTTTCTTAGCCGTCTTCTTTGCGGTTTTCTTCACACCGCGCTTCATGCATGCCATCGTGCCTCCTTTTTTATTAACAGTTAATAATAATTTTCCCCAACCCTTTGTCAAGAAATAATTTGTCGCTTCAGCGTGCATGCATTCCATATCATTTGACTGTAAGTTTATTCAGGCTAAAATAAAACAATAATTTAATCGCAAAGGAGTTGGACTTGAATACCGAAGATTTCATCAGACTTGCCGACAATTATGCCGCTCATAATTATCAGCCCCTGCCGGTGGTGATTGCCCGGGGTGAAGGGGTCTGGGTTGAAGATGTTGAAGGCAGAAGGTATCTGGATATGCTTTCCTCCTATTCGGCACTTAATCAGGGACACCGGCACCCGAAGATAATCAGGGCGCTGATTGAGCAGGCAAGCCGGCTGACTTTGACCTCCCGCGCATTCCACAACGACCAACTGGCGCCATTCTGTAAACTGCTTGCCGAAATCACCGGTCAGGACCAGGTGCTTTTGATGAACTCAGGCGCCGAGGCGGTTGAGACCGCAATCAAGTGTGCCCGGCGCTGGGGCTATACCAGAAAAGGGGGCAAGCCTGACCAGGCTGAAATCATCGTCTGCGCCAATAACTTTCACGGCCGGACCATCAGCATTATCAGTTTCTCAACCGAAGCCCTTTACCGGGATGGATTCGGCCCATTCACCCCCGGGTTCAGAATCATCCCCTATGATGACATCGAGGCACTAAAACAGGCAATTAATGAAAACACCGTTGCCCTGCTGCTTGAGCCGATTCAGGGCGAGGGCGGGGTGATTGTGCCGAAGGATGGCTACTTGAAAAGGGCGAAGGAAATCTGCCAAGAGAACCGCATCCTCTTCATCCTTGATGAGATTCAGACCGGAATGGGTAGAACCGGGAAACTCTTTTGCTATGAGTATGAGGATGCCAAGCCCGATGTTTTGATTTTAGGCAAGGCGCTTGGTGGTGGGTGCGTCCCGGTTTCCGCGGTCCTGAGTTCCAAGGAGATAATGGCGGTGTTTGTCCCGGGTAATCACGGCTCAACCTTTGGTGGCAATCCGTTAGCCTGTGCGGTGGGCAAAGCCGCAGTGGAAGTCATCCTTGAGGAAAGGCTGCCGGAACGGGCCCTAAAACTGGGCACCTATTTCCTTGAAAATCTGAAAAGACTTAACTCCGCCCGGGTGGCAGAAGTCCGGGGCAAGGGGCTTTTCATCGGTGTTGAACTGAAACCCGAGGCCGGTCCGGCACGGGTCTACTGTGAAAGACTTTTGCAACTTGGCATTCTGGCTAAGGATACCCATGAACGGGTGATCCGTTTTGCGCCACCCCTGGTGATCAAAAAGGAGGAGATTGACTGGGCACTGGAAAGGATTGCTCAGGTGTTATGAAATTGGTTCCTGGTTCTTGGCAGGGGGCAACCGGAAACCTTCCTTATGATGCGCATCGTCAGTCTTGACCATTATCAGGACCTGCAGGCTGAACTTGCCCGCATCGGGGTTGACCCGGCAGCCTGGAATATCTTTGCCGCCAAGAGCCGGGTGGTCACGATAAAACTTGAAGGGCTCTCGGCCGCCACCGCCAATATCCTCAAACAGACCGCACTCATTACCGGTGCCGACTGCGCGATTCACCGTCAGGTCATATCCGGGCGGAAGAAGAAAAGTGATGCCATTCTCTTTGCCACCCCCCGCTCAATTGACGAGATCTGTCTCCGGCTGGAGCATCAACCGGCATGCGCTGCCCGGCTGGTGCCGGAACTGAAGATGTTAACCAGCCGGGTTTTGAATCCGCCCGCACCGGTAAAAATCAAAAAGACGACCCTCAACTTCAGCCAGAAGACGCTGATAATGGGCATCCTCAATGTTACGCCGGACTCGTTCTATGACGGGGGCAGGTTTTTTTCACCGGCAGCGGCAATTGAGCAGGGCTTGAAATTGAGCGAGGAGGGCGCCGACATCATTGACATCGGCGCGGAATCAACCCGTCCCGGCTCAAACCCGGTGGCACCACAGGAACAGTTGCGCCGACTCCTGCCGGTGCTAAGGAAACTGGGCCCGAGGGTCAGGGTGCCGATTTCAGTGGACACCACCAGCGCCCGGGTGGCTGAGGCGGTCCTGAAAGAGGGGGCAACCATCATCAACGACATCTCCGGACTCAAATTTGACCCGAAGATGGCTGAGGTCTGTGCCCGTGCAAATGCCAAGGTGATTGTGATGCACATCAAAGGCAAACCCAAGACCATGCAGAAAAATCCGGTCTATAAAGACCTGATGCAGGAGATTATCGCCGGACTTGCCCGGGCCCTGGCAAGGGGAATCAAGGCGGGCATCCGCCGCCCAAACATATTTATTGACCCTGGCATAGGCTTCGGCAAGAAACTTGAGCACAACTTAGAAATTTTGCGCCGGCTGGAGGAGCTGCGTTCCCTGGGCCAGCCGATTGTCGTCGGTCCCTCCCGCAAGTCATTTATCGGGTCGGTGCTTAACCTGCCGCCCGAGGAACGCTTAGAAGGGACAATTACCGCCTGCCTGATTGCGGCACTTAAAGGCGCCAACATTCTCCGGGTTCACGATGTCCTTAAAGTCAAAAGGGCGCTGTCCCTGCTTGATGCCCTGCGCCTTGCCCCGGCTACTCCTGCGGTCGGGCAAGGCTTTAGCCTTGCATCCCCATCCGAAAGCAAACCTGAAGGTTTGCCCTACATCGTAACCCTGTTCAGTCAGAAATGAATACCGGGTTTATCCGCTTTCGAACCGTTGATGCGATTGACATTATCGCTGTTGCCGTCCTGACCTATTACTTTCTCCGGTTTCTGCGGGGCACCAGGGCAATCCGGATGCTCTACGCCCTGCTTTTGTTGGTGGTGATCGGCTCAATTGCCCGCTGGCTGGACTTCAAGGCACTCGGCTTGATTGTCAACTCTTTGACCACCGTCTGGCTCGTTGCCTTTGTCATCCTCTTTCAGCCCGAAATCAGAAATCTACTCTCCCGCTTTGGCCGCACCCGTCCGATCCGCTTTCTCTTTCGAGCGGCGGCTGACTCCAGCCTGATTGAGGAACTGGTTGCGGCTGCCGCCCAGATGAGGGAAAGGAAAATCGGAGCAATCATCGTGCTGGAACGGGAAATCGGGCTGCGCGAGTACTCCGAAACCGGCACGAAACTGGAGGCGAGGGTCTCGGCACCGCTGCTCGTTTCAATCTTCACATCCCCTTCACCTCTGCATGACGGTGCGGTGGTGATCAGTGGTGGGCAGATCATCGCGGCGGGCTGCACCCTGCCCATTGGCGATGCCGAACCGGGTGTCGGTATGCGTCATCGTGCCGCCAGTGGTATCACGACCATTACTGATGCGGTCGCGGTGGTGGTCTCGGAAACCAGCGGCAATATCAGTTTTGCCCAGCGGGGCAGACTCCTCATCAACTTGACACCATCCCAGTTAAAGTATAATCTGATGCAAGCACTATTAAAGGAGCGTTAAATTGATGAAGGAATCGCAGTGGCGACTGATAATCTTTTTTGCAGTGTGTCTCACCGTGCTGGCGGTTTACCTTTACACCGTCGCACCAACCGCCTCGTTCTGGGACTGTGCGGAACTGATCGCCGTCTCTTATATTGCCGGTATCCCTCACCCCCCGGGCACACCGCTGTTTGTAATGATTGGCAGGATTTTTACCCTGCTGCCCATCGGGAAGGAAATCGCCTTTCGCGTCAATCTGGTCCCGTGCCTGTTCGGTGCCCTGTCGTGCGGTCTGCTGTATCTGATTGTAGTAAAACTGCTCTCGATCAGGGGGGATGCAAGGCTAAAGCCTTGCCCTACAGCTGAACGGGGGGATGCAACAGCGGAACGGGAGCGGGAAGGGCGCTGGTGGCTTGCCCATATTGCCGGCGTGTTTGCCAGCCTGATGTGCGCATTTGCCTATTCCTACTGGGATAACTGCGTTGAGGCAGAGGTTTATGCACCGTGCGTGGTTGTTGCGCTCGGTGTTCTTTATCTTGGCATAGTCTGGCGGGAAGGACGGGAAAAGGGCACGGGCGATAACCGTCAGATTTTCGCTGCCATCTTTTTGCTGTTTGTTGCCACCGGGATTCACTTCACACCGATGCTGGTGGTGTTTGCCATTCTCGTGTTTGCCCTGCTCGTTGACCGTCAGGCGGTAATCCATCTGCGCTTCTTTGAGTTCGTCGTCGGCTATCTCCTGATCCTTTGCGTGCAGGAGATGGGATTGTCGGTCGGCACCTTTGTCGTTGTGCCCCTGATGCTTTTGGGTACCTATTACGGGCTCTGGATAATGGAGCGCTCAGAAAAGAATACCGCTTTGATCTACGGTCTGGCTTTACTCGCCGGCGTCTTCCTGGTTGCCTATATCGGTGCGGGCCAGAAACTTTTGGATGATGTTGTGCTGTTTCTTGCCTCACCGACCGTGGCGTTTATTGAGCGCTGGTTCCGCTCGCCGGCCTTGGTTGTTCTTTTCCTCATCGGCTATTTTAGTTACCTTTACTGGCTTCATACCCAGAAGAAACTGCGCCCGGGATATGTGGGTTTGCTTTTGGGCTTAGTTTTGCTTGCCGGCACGGTCCAGTTCATTATGCTCATCCGCGCCCGCCATTATCCGAGTATCAATGAGGTTGAACCTGCCCGCTGGCGTGACTTTGTCAGCGTGCTTAAACGGGAACAATATGACCCGATGCGCCTCTTGCCCCGGAAAACCCAGTTTCTTACTGAAGATGAGTGGCGCCGAAATCAGAACCCCGCCTTTGATATTTTCCGCGCCTATATTGAGCAGATTGCCTTCTATGTCCGTTATTTCCTCTGGCAGTGGGGTAATGAGCGGTTTTTAGACATCCTGTTCACCAACATTCCCAGAATCTTTCTGCGCCTGGGCTGGCAGGGGCTTTTTGGTCTTATCCCGCCCTTGCTGGGTTTATGGGGAATGTGGCACCAGTTCAAACGGGACAAAAAATCATTTGCCCTGGTCTTTATTGCCTTTGTCGTCGCCTCAATCGGGCTCCTAACCTACCTCAATCTCAAATATTCACCCTCTGACCCCAGACCGCAACTGAAATTCCGTGAGGTCCGTGAACGTGATTATTTCTTTGCCTTCTCCTTTGTCTTCTACACGATTTTCATTGGCATCGGCACCTATGCCTTCCTGAAATGGGTCGACCGCGAACTGAAAAAGAAGAAACTCGTGCCGCTGCCGGTAATTGGCGGACTGGTTCTTGCCTTCGGGTTTGTGCCGATGCTCCTTAACTATAAAACCGTCACCCGGCGTTACAACTGGATACCGGCTGAATATGGCTACAATATGCTCATCTGCTGCGAGGGGGAGAAGGCGGTGTTATTTACCAACGGCGATAACGACACCTTTCCGCTCTGGTTTATGCAGACGGTTCCATCATTAGTCGCCAACAATGACCGCAATTTTGGCAAAAATGTTGCGGTTGCCAACCTGTCCCTTTTGAATACCCCCTGGTACTGCAAGCAACTCAAACGCTGGGGCGCACCGGTCTCTTTTACCGAAGATGAAATTGACCGCCTGCCCCAGGGGTTTATCGGCAAGCGCAACCGGGTCGTGCTCCTCAAGGACATTATGATTCGTAACATCATTGCCACGGCTGGTGGGGTCAAACTCAACTGGCCCAGCGACTACGAGTCCACACCTGAAGAGTTTATGGCCAAGGTCTTTGCACCTGGTTATCAACCCAAGAGCCCGGTCTATTTTGCGACCACGGTTTCCCCCGACAATATGACTGATGCCGCTCCCTATCTCCGGCTGGAGGGCTTGGTGCGCAGGGTCACAGGTGAGCGGGAAGTTATTCCCGGCGAAGGGCTAGTTGACACCGCCCGGACCCGGCGACTGTTGCTGGAAGAGTTCAAAATGGCTTCGATGCTTGACCCCAGGGTGGAAAAGGATGAAAACACCCGGGGACTGTTAAGCACCTACGCCCACTCCTACCTGATGCTGGCGCTGGAGTATGCCCGGGTTGGTGATTACCGCGGGGCACAGCAAACCCTCACCCCGGCACTCAAATTCCCGCTCGAATCGGCTCAGAAGATGCTGCTTTTTTACCATGTCTCTCGCTTCGCCGCTCTGAGCCAGGATTTTGATGGCGCGCTCAGGGCGAGCGACTCCGCGCTTGCCTACAGTGAAAACGACCCGCGCCTGCGCCTGGAACTTATGCTCCAGCGCGGCTTTGTCTGCCAGGGAATGGGCAACTATTCGGAGGCGGAAAAGATGTATCAGCAGGCACTGGCGCTTCAGCCCGAGGAATGGCAACTGGTGCAGATGCTGTACAATTTATATACCGAAAACCTTCACGACCACAATCGCGCCCGCGCCCTGCTCTCTGACTGGCTCCAGCGCCATCCCGCCGACTCCAATGCGGCCAGAATGTTACGTAGCCTGCAATAAAATCAGGCGCGGCTGGATTTAACATTATGCATGAGCTAGCCATCACCCGCAGCCTGCTCTTTCAGGTATTGCAGGAGGCAAAAAGATTTGCGCCCGGAAAGGTAATGCGGGTCAAACTTCTCATCGGGGAAAACTCGCCGGTCGTGCCCGAATGTGTCCAGTTCTATTTTGACCAGTTGAAAAAGAACACGCCGGCGGCCAGCGCCGTGCTTGAGTTCCGCCGTATCCCGCTACGCATCCGCTGTCTTAGGTGCGGCAGGGAGTTTGGCTCAATTGAAGATATGTGCCACTGCAACGCCGGTGCGGAAATAACCGGTGGGGATGAACTGGTAATTGAAAGCATAGTAATCGAAGAAAAGGAGGCAAGATGAACCTACTTGTTATTACTTTTCTGCTCAATACTACCTTGGCACTTCAGGTGGAAATGACCGGGCCCGAAGCACCAATACCTGGTGCAAATTTCACGCAGGAGGTGATAATACCTGAGGTCAAACCCGGTCCTGATGAACTCCGCATTATGCCCGGCTGGCCTAAAAAGGTTACTTTCAACCCAACCTTTGGACCGAGTCGCGGGGTCGCACTTGCCGATTTTGACAATGATGGCAGGCTCGAGGTAATAATGCCCTCAACTGCCGGCCAACTCCATGTCTGGCGCTCTGACGGTACCTATTATCCTGATTGGCCCAGGAGTTTCAGCGGAATGGGTCAGTATGCCGCGGCAGTTGCCGATATTGACTGTGACGGTGAATTTGAGATTGCCATCTGCACCCGGGGAATGACCTCGGGCGGTGCGGTTTATGTTTATAAAGAGAATGGGGCGCTGAAATCAGGCTGGCCCTTTACCGGACTGGTCAACGGCAACTTTTCCGACAGTCCAACCCTGGCCGATATTGACGGCGACGACACCCTGGAAATTATCGTCGGTGAGCGCGACTGGCCCATTGGCCATCTCCATGTCCTGCGCCACAATGGCATTGAACAGCCCGGTGCCTGGCCCTGTTCTCTTGACCATGTGCCGGCTTTAGGTGCGGCGGTGGGCGATATTAACCTTGATGGACAGAAGGAAATAGTCTATGCCTCTTATAACTCCCTTTATGTTTTTAAACCGAATGGCACAAAAGTGTCAGGCTGGCCAGTAACCAATCCCCAGGGTGGCTGTTTTTCATACCAATCACCCGCGCTTGCTGATGTTGACGGCGATGATACCCTTGAGATTGTTATTGCGTTGCACCGCGATGGACAGGGAACTTATGTGTTCCGTCACGATGGCACTATTCTTACCGGCTGGCCCTACTCCTTTCCCCGCTGGACCTATTGTCCACCCACGGTTGCTGACCTCTATCTGAACGGTGATTTGAAGGTCCTGTGCGGGTTGTCCGGAATAATGGGCGGTGCAGCAGCGGTGCTTTACGGATTTGATGATGATGGTTCGGTGCTCAGTGGCTTCCCGATTGTTCAGACCAATGGCGATGCGGCTGAAGGCAATATTACCGTTGCGGATATTGACGGCGATGGAGATATGGAAATCATCTTCACCAGCAACCTGATGACCTCAGACACCCTCGGATTTTTATATGCGGTTCATCATAACGGCACACCGGTCTCAGGCTGGCCCCTGCGCCCTCGTGGTTTCACCTACCTGAACGGTGCCACGGTTGCGGATGTTGATGGTGATGACACAATGGATATCGTGGTGGTATCCTATGACAACGGTAATACAATGTCGGTTACCATCTGGGAAACCGATGTGCCATTCAGCCGGGAACGCTGGCAATGGCAGACCTACCAGTTTGATATGGCACGGACCGGGCTTTACCAGCGGGCAATCACCGGAGTTGGTGAAGCAAAGCAGAACCGGCTCAATAACAACCTGCCGATTTCACCAACCATCGTCCGGGCGGGTGCCAGCGTAAAAATTCAGTCATCTCGGCCCGGCCTCCGGTTCCGGATTTACGACCGTGATGGCAGGCTGATTACCGAAACTGTCGCCACTAACGGACAACTGAAATTACCCGCAAAACTCAATCCTGGTGTTTACTTTATTCAACCCGCGGGCACCGGCTCAAAAACCAAACTTATGATTATTGAATAATCTGCCTTATCTTATCAAAAGCATCCGCACCCGGAAAGCAGACCTGAAGGTCTGCCCCTCCCTTCGGGCAGTTCTATGTTCTTAGTTTTAGGTTCCAAGTTCTTAGAACTACGAACCAGGAACTGCAATCCAATCCGGTTAAAAATCCTGAATCCTGATATCCAAATCCTCGGAGATATGAAGTGATGAGGTCTTCTTCCCTTCCTCTACCTTTACCTCAACCTGTCCTGATGGTAGTGCCTTCCCACCTGCCAGGGCAGAGTAGCCTTGCATTCTACCCCTCGCTTTCTGTCATTGCGAGCCGTTAGGGCAAAAGGATGGCGCGGCTGAGCAGTTGGAGGTCCGGGCACCGGAGTTTGATGAAGTAGATGCCCTGAGCACGCCTTTCTGGGTGCCAGCGGAAAACAGAAAGCGGCTCTTTTCTTCTCAGCGAGTGAGAATAACCTTGCTAATTATCTTCTGGTTGTCGGTTTCCAATCTTATGAAATACACACCATCGGGTAAAACCCCTTGTTCGTTGGCGCTATTACTTAAAACCCTCTTGTACCTGCCGGGTTTCATCTCTTCGTCGCATAAGCGTCTGACCAACTTGCCGGTAATGTTATAGACTTTAAGTCTGACCTTTTGCTCAGATGGCAGTGAAAAGTGGATGGTGGTCTGGGAATGAAAGGGGTTGGGTGAGACTTTCAGGTCGGTAAATAAGGGCACAACTCCAGCCTCCTCTTTAACTTCCGCCGGCGTGATTCTGAAGATGCGGTCGGACTCGTCATATTGCCAGCCCGGACCATAGGCGATGATTTTGACCCGGCAGGAGTCAGAAGAGACATTGGGAACGGTCCAGAGATAGGAACTGTCTGTCGCGGGAAGACCGGTTATGATTGTGTCATAACTTCTGCCGTTGTCTAAGGAATAAAACAGGGAGAGCGAATCGCACCTGGGCGGATAGAATTTCTGCCAGCGGATAGGTTCTTGGGTATTACCAGCAAAATTCTCGCCGCCATTAGGTCTTAAGAGCATCACCGCCTCAAGTTCGTAAATATAAGTAGCGTAATCAGGATAACCTGGCGAACCGCCAAAGATTCCACTAAGAACGATTTCATTATAGCCATTATGGTTTAAGTCATAAATATTTACAAAGGCATCTTTTACTATATCTTGAGTAGGATTATGCCATGACCATACCAATTGAAACTGATTGTTGCCAATCGCCTTATAAACAAAGACATCAATCCCAATCGACCAAACCAGTTCTTCAATTCCATCACCGTCAATATCGCCACATTTGCTGATGGCTCCCCAATCAAGCCCAATATTTCGCTGAAGGTGTGCCAAAAGCGTTTTCTCATAAGTGTTATTTCCGGTTGCTTCCCACATATAAAGATAGAAGTCAGCAACGCTACCCGGAAACCAAGCAAAACAGACAAAGAATTCTGGTTTACCATCGCCATCCAGGTCCTGACCCGAAAAAACATCCCTACCATTGGGAATGCGAACGGTATCTTGGAATATCATTTCATACTGGTCATCTCCGGTATTTTCATAAACCGAGACTCTCCCTAAGCTTCCCAGATTGGCTGTAACAAATTCTTTTCTACCGTCTAAATCAAAGTCATTAAAAGCAAATGACCAAGCCCCAACTTCTCGGTGCCACACCAACTCGTTCTGGTTGTTTCCTACATTTTCCCAAATTCCAGTGGCTATATCAGGGTTTGGAGTAACCATAATAATTTCCTTTTTACCATCACAGTCCAAATCAATAGTAAAATAAAATGGCTCTGATATTACTTCATTATAAGCATACCGATACCACCAGGACAGACTCTCAGGATAAGATGAATAATCCGGGCTTTCCTGAGTAGTTACAACATTATACCAATTTGTATCCGGATTTTGGGGATTGTCTATATTCGGTCCCAATAAATCAGTCAAACCATCCTGGTCAATATCGCCAACATCCCAGGGCATAAAATTGCCAGTGGTTATGCCCGGTGGAAATGGATAAGCACCGGTGTCGGCATAAACCAGTTCATAACGATTCATTGGACGATGCTCATAAATTTTCCAAATTGTTATATATGAAGCAAACATTGTTGAGAAAATTACTTCATTTAAACTGTCCTTATCAGTATCGGCACAAATTACATAAGTAGAAGGGATGTCAGCCCCTGATGGCAGTAAGACAATTCGCTTCATCCTTATTCCGGTTGACATTGTTGGATAGTTTGATTCCTGGAGAGGTGTTCGGCTCTTGTTTGCAGGCGTAGTCCATTGCTCAATTGGCCAATCCATTCGTCTCCTTCTCTGCCAGATTTCTCCGAAATTGGGATTACCCTCTTCATTCGGTCCGCGCCAGACCACATAAACCCATTCCCCCTCTGCCTCAACAAAGGGATTGGAGGCGGGTTCGGTTGGCCTTTGGGGTGGGCGAGTTGAAATCGGAACCCTTTCCGACCATACTGGTTGTCCTCCATTTCTAATGTCCTCGGGCGTTATTCCTGTAAGTGTAGTAACATAGTAGATTCTATCTTCCTTGCGCCAGACAATATGGAGAAAATCCTTGGGCGTAATTGCAATTGCAGGTTCGGATACATCACCCGAGTCCAAGACCGTCCGATAATAAACCCCAAGGCTATCAAAAGCGCCAAAGTAAATGTAAGATTTTGCCCCTCCCTTGAGCGCACAGACCACATAACCCAACTCTCCCAATGCGCTCGCCCCTCCATAAACCGAAAGATGAAGCGCAGGAGCGGAAATGCTCTCAGCCTGAATGTCGCCCCAGCCTCCAAGGGCAACAATAGTTACGGACACCAACAACTTTTTCATATACTCCTCCTCGGTTTATCCTTTTGACCCTGCTGTCTGAGCAGGCTTGAGCCCAGACAGCACAATAAGTTAAGCCCGCACAATTTTAATGTCAAGTTTTTTCTTCGGCAGAACGCAACGACACATATCCAGTTAAAAATCCCAAACAATCCCCAATACTACCGAGTTAAGTATACATAAAAGTCTACTTTTAGGTAGAATTTTTATGATGGGTTTTCAGTGGTTATGTTATTGAAATGTAGTGGTTTAGGCAAAATTTTGCCCAATTTTAGACCCCAACCCCGATACCGTCCCCAAGGCTTTTTTCAAGGTTCTGTTTCAGGCCGTTTTTATCACTCAATTCCAGGCTGAGATTTCAGCCATTTGAACCTTTATGAGATTTGCAACTGGTTCAATTTTCTGTTAAAGACCCTTGCCCGTTCCCAGATGTTGTTTTTCTTATCGTGCTGTTCAGGCTCGGCTTGATGTTGTTTAAGAACACCCTATTCCTTGTCTTTTTCCTTTCTTTTTCTTAATTCTTAATCGGTGGGAGTTTTGGTTCGGACAGGGTGGGTAAAGAAAGATTGAAGTTCTGTCCGACAGCGAGACTCTTCAGCGCCATCCCTTTTGGCGATAGCCCCTTTCCAGTCTGCTCGAACAGGGGCGTCGCATTTGTATCTTAACTTTTCAGCAGTTTTTTAAAAAAGGGCGTGCAGATGCACGCCCTTTGTCTGTGATTCTGTGTTCAGCGTTTGATGACCAGTTTCTGAGTCTGGGTCCCAGCCGGGGTATTAAGCCGCAGCAGGTAAACACCACTGGCAAGTTTGCTCGCATCCCAGTGCAGGTCAACCCTGCCTGGCTCAAGTTCGCGGTCAAGCAGGCCGGCAACCTGTCTGCCGGTAATATCAAACACATCAACCTTTACCCTGCCCGCCTGAGTGAGGTGATAACTGATTACCACTTGACTGGAAAACGGGTTGGGCAGGACCCTGATGCCGGCAAACTCCCGGGTTCTTGGTGTGGATTCATCGTTGGCGATGCCCAGGTAATTCTCATACCAGGACTGGGCGCTGTCCGCATTGGCTTCAAAATCGGTCTCCGATGTCCCACCAACAAAGGCAAAGGCTGCATGGAAGGATTCATTCGGACTTAGGTCAAATGGGCCAACCGAAACCCCGACCGACCAGTCGTAACTGCGATTGGAGTTGCGCTGGACAATCGTCCCGTTAAGGATTCTGAACTTCATTCCATCGGTCATTGCCGATTCCGGATAAACATAGCGGGCGTGGTCAATCGCACACAGGTTGGCAAATGACTCGGGTGCAAGAATTTTGACCCCCACGCACGGGTTGGCGCTGCCAGCGGCACGCATATAACTGAACCGTTTGGTCTCGCTGGTGGTGACTGTATTCTGGGTCGGATCAGAACCGACATCAAAGTCAGCAAAAATCCCGGCATAGAGTCCATTGGCCGCAGTTGAACCTTGATTCATTATATCATAGACCAGGACAACAAAGTCATCATATCCGCTCATCGCACTCATATAGGAAGACTGGGTAATGCGGATATTTCTGGGTGTGGAATGTCCGGCATCGCTCAGCACCGCCCGGAAATGCTCATCACCCGAACCCGGGGGCAGAATAATCCGCAAACTGTCAATTAGAACAAAATCGGTGTTGATGGGATGGGTCTGACCGGTGCCATAAAACCGGTCCACAACATAACCGTCACTGTTACCCAAAAGGAAACTGCCATAGTAGAGTTGGCTGGGGCTGTTTTTCGGATAGCAGAAGCCGGCACCGGCATCAAGACTTGGTGGCTCGGTAAACCCGATTGAACCGAGCGCGGTTACGGTCAGTTTGCAATATCCGGTATCATGAGTGAGCCAGACCGCACCCGGCTGCTGGGGTGTGCCGATGGTCAGGGTAAATGTCGGATTCCAGCCGCCTTCATTACTGGTGATGTTCAGGGTGAAAGGAATCTGGGTCCCGGGTGGGGTTGAACCGGCTGCGCTCAGGCGATACCGGTCCCCGCGCGCGGTGTCATTGGCATTGAGGTTGCCATAACTGGCAGAGGAATCACTCAGCGTGATGTAGGAGGAAGATGTGCGCAGTCTTGCCGTTACATTGGTTGCACCGGCATTGCCGATATTCTTCACTGTTATATAGAGGTCAGCGGTTTCACCCGGGTCAAGTTGATGGTTGTTACCGTCGTCAACAAATGTCCGGACAATGGTGATGTAGGGCTGAGGTGTGCCCGGAATCACGGTTACGGTTTTCTCCACCGGCAGGAACTGTTTCCGGCTTATCGTCAGAAACATCGTTCCGGTGTCGCGAGGATTGATTGTTATCTGGGCAACACCGCTGGAGTTGGTATAGCCAACCTCGTGGCAATCGCCTGGTTTGTAACAGCAGACCCTCGCGCCCACCACCGGCGCACCGCCCCTTGTTACCGTTACCTGAAAACTCTGGGCACCAGTGGTAATGGTATCCTGATTCTGGGCATTCATTGAATCCGGGTGTCCATTCCAGAGGGGCAAATCCGGGTCACCAAACAGGTTCAGTTCATAATAGCACCAGCGCCAGATTGCCTGATTCTGCGCAATATAGCCGTAAACATTTTTGCTCGCACAGTGATTCCTGCCAATCTCCATTGTGTCACCGATGAAGTAATAGTCATAGAACATACAGTCCAGTTTCTCGCTCGGTCCCATCGTCGGCGGTGTACCCCAGCCATAACGGGAGTTCATAATCGTCGCCACGGCACCGCCATTTGCATTGTTCATCAAAGCCTCGGCAAGACAGTCTTCAGCCTCAAAGTTGCCCGAAATACAGGCGATGGAGTTTAAAATGACTGGTCTTGTTGAGTTGGTCTGGCCCGCGGCGGTGGTTGTGCTGTAGATTGTCTGTCCGGATTCGGTATAAAACCCGTAGTCATCGCCATGGGCTGCCACATGGCAGAAATGGTAACCGGCATTGATTGAATCCCGCATCGGCGTGGTATTGGTCGGATTGTGGATATAGGCGTCACGCCAGCCGGATGGTGTCTTTGCTGCAATCGTGTCTGAAACCACCCTGCCCGAATAGCCGGATTGTGACCAGAGCATCACATAGGGCAAAAGCATTGTCTGGAGATAGTCGGTGGTCGGGCTCTTTTCATAGAATAGAGTCTTGTTGATAAAGGTGCTGACTTGAGTGGTATTGTCAACACTTGCCCGGCCGATAAACAAATCATAGAACAGGTCAACCGTGTCCCCACCCATCTCACCAAAGATGTTATTCCGGTTGCCGTCCCAGGACCACTGCAAATCAGCATAATACAGGTCTGAAGGAATATTTCCAGTCTCGTTGCCCACCACACAGCGTGCCCTTCGTGCCGGCACAATTGAGTTATCACCGGCTAAAAGCACATAAATCAACCCGTGATTATTCCAGTAATCAATAATAAAATTCCTGATTTTCTCCTGCAGGTCTCTGCCCGGATAGGCACTGTTAATGGAGTCGGTTCTGAATATCCGGGTGTAGAACCCCTTTTTGGTGCGCCAGGTTGCCAGTGGCAGAAAACTGCTGGCAAGTGTGGAACTGGTGATAATCGCATAATCGCAGTCCATATTGTCAGTCAGCCTTTTGGGCGGTCCAAACTTATCCACCGCTTCCGGGTTGATCACCAGACTTTTGACCTCCGGTGCAAACGCCTGCCACTGTTTTTCTGAAAGCCGGGGTGGTGCTACCGTCCCTTCATCATAATAAATCTGCACCTGCACTCTTTGGTAAAGGGTCAGTTTGCCACTTCCGGGCTGATAACTCAACGGATAGATGCCAAACGGGCAGACGCGCCAGCCGGATTTGGTTGCGGTGTAGTTATTCCAGTCAAGGATTTTGCCCGGGAAAGGCTCATTACTGCCATAAACCTTTGGGTCGGGCAGAACGAATTCCGGCATTGTTTTGGCGGAAATGACCACCGGCTCCTGTGCTGGATGAACCCGATAGGTCCCGGTAAGTTCCTCAGTTGCCACTGGAATCACCTCAACCCGGGTGACGGTGGCGGTTGCCGGCACGACCGCATTGAAAACCGCAATCGGCAAAGCCGGCTTGCCCGGCTCAACCATTGCCGCTGCGTTTCGCAACTGGACAACATCAAACCCGTTTGCCTCGGTGATAATGATATCCCTTGCGTCAAACTCAAGCGTTTTGGTGATTATAGCCGCAAACGCCAAAACCGGCAGTAAACTAACTATTAGATACCTCTTCATTTTGACTCCTTTTTATTTCCAAAGAAAAAGTCTAACTCCTTATTGACATCCTCATCCGGATTAGCGGCGTGAACCGCATTCATCCTGACCGAGGTGCCAAACCTTTGTCTGATTGTTCCCATTTTTGCCTTTTGCGGGTCGGTTGCGCCGGCAAGTTCACGCACTCTTTTCCGGGCATCTTTTCCTTCAACCCGCACCGCCACCACCGGTCCAGAGGCAATAAATTCGACCAAACCGGTGAAAAATTCCTTTCCCTGATGGACGGCATAAAACTTTTCTGCCTCGTCCGGGCTCAACCGGCGCATCACCAGTCCGGTAATTTTCAGCCCCTCCTTTTCCACCATTGTCAGAATCTCACCGATACAGTTTCTCTGCACCGAATCCGGCTTGATGACCAAGAGGCTTTGCTCCAAGATATGTTAAATCTTGCCCGCCAATCTGCCCAAGTCAAGAAAAATTTTATTCCTTAGTTTTGCCTGTTCCTGGCTGAATCGGCCGGGAGACAAATAGGTAAAGGGCGGGAAAATGGGAGATGGCAACTTGCTTAAATAGACTTTATGGATACTTAGACTTGGGGGAACAAAACAGTCTGCTGCCTTTGACTGGTGCGAATGCACCTACCTGACCTTTAAAGTTGTCGGTCCTTGGTTCTTGGAACTTGGAACATTTGTTGAGATTGATAAGCCTTTACCGGGTTAAGGGTCATTAACTTCTCATTGCGTCCATTGACCCGAAGATGTAGCCAATTATAATTTATATATATGGCAGGATGGAATGGACCATTAGAGAAGATTGACGATACCCGGCTTTTAATTCCGAAAAGTTATAAGCCAGGGATGAGGGTTGACGGTATTATCTATGCCGATGCCAATCTGATTGAGGATATCAAAGCCGACCAGGCACCGGAGCAGGTTGCCAATGTGGCTACCCTGCCGGGAATTGTCGGCAACTCGCTGGCAATGCCCGATATTCACTGGGGCTATGGTTTTGCCATCGGTGGCGTAGCGGCATTTGACTTGAATAACGGTGTCATCTCGCCCGGTGGAGTCGGCTATGACATCAACTGCGGTGTCCGACTCTTGCGCACCACCCTTGAGCGCACCGACCTGAAACCTGAACTCCTTGAAAAGCTGGTCCGGGCGATATTTTACAATGTCCCTTCTGGTGTCGGGTCAAAGGGCAAGATAAGGATTGCCAAGGAAACGGTGGCACAGGTGCTGACCAGGGGCGCACGCTGGGCGGTTGAACAGGGTTATGGCACTGAAGAGGACCTGGTCTATACTGAGGAAAATGGCACTATGGCCGGCGCCGACCTTGCCGGGGTTTCCCAGCGGGCTCTGGAAAGGGGAATGCCCCAACTGGGCACCTTGGGTGCGGGCAATCACTTCCTTGAGATTCAGGAGGTGGTGGAAATCTACGACCAGCAGGCGGCAAGTGAACTGGACCTCCATCTGGGCCAGATTACGGTAATGATTCATACCGGCTCCCGGGGCCTGGGTTACCAGATTTGCGATGATAATGTTAAATCGCTTTTGGCTGCGGCACGCAAATACGGGATTGAACTTGTTGACCGCCAACTCGCCTGCGCACC
>Ga0272448_1002471_pt1 | contig 23054 bp, 21 predicted proteins | sample YNPCB0191_FD_202220 | JGI IMG/M metagenome (GOLD analysis project Ga0272448, IMG submission 202220) | Hot spring sediment microbial communities from Yellowstone National Park, WY, United States - YNP-CB-019-1 | ecosystem: Environmental > Aquatic > Thermal springs > Hot (42-90C) > Sediment... | reverse complement strand
GGATCAGACGGAGTGACGAGCCGCGTCACCACCCACTGAGGTGCGGGAAAGTCAAGCAGGGCCTCCAGCAAGGCGCTCCAGTCGTCAACAGCGGGAACCCAGGGAAGCAACTGTCGGACAACTGTTGGTTCAGGGGGGACTCGCGGTTCGCCTTGAAACCCGAGCCTTCCGGACGACCAACGGAAAGGTTCACTCAAACGGATCTCCGCTCTGCGCCGCTCGATACACAGGGCTGAGCGAGGCACAAAAGGCGAAAACAGCTTGCGGAAATCCTCTTTCGTCAACAAGGGCGCGAAGTACCCGTGCGGCCAAAAGGCGCCAAGTATGGGCCGCAGAGCCACGTAATCAGACAGGCAGCGTGCCAAGGCCTGCTCTCGATCCGATTCCAGCGCCGTGAGCCGGAGGGCAATCTCTACCTGCCCTGGGGCTTTTTGCGCGTCGAGTGAAGGCACGCTTATCAGGTGCAGTTCCACAGAAGCTGGTCGGGGCCATCCGGCGATCAACTCCGCCAAACGTGCGCTTCTTTCGTGAGTTTCTGCCAGACGCTGGGCACGGGAGGCCGCCGACATCTCCTCGGGCAAGCGCTCCGACTGCAATTCCACCAGCCGGAAGCCGACACTCGCTCCCCAGCCCAAAGCGGTCTGTTGCAAAGCCACATAAGGAGCGGGCAACATCGTTCACCTCTTAGAACCTTCTTTAAGGCTCGACGAGTCCTCGAGCTTGAGCCCTGTGTCCTTTTTGCCCTCCTGATTGCTTTCAGGCACATAGGCCAAGTATTCGGGCGGCATTCGCAAAATGCGGCAGATTATCTCATCGGGCAGCGATGGATAGGCCTTGCGGAATGAACGGAACACCTCCGACCAGCCACGGATGGAGGGCAACTCCTCGTCTCGGTCTTTGCCTATGCTTTGCAAATTCTCCGGCATGCTCGTTGCCCGTGCGAGAAAACCCGCTGATTTAGGTGCCGGGCTTTGTTAGCCGATTCCGTTTCCCACGCTGCCCCCAGCCTGCAGAACCCACAAGCCTACTTCGGCAGCGGCACAACTCTCTTAATCGCCTCGGGCGGCACGCGTTTCGGTGACGTCAATTCCCGGACGCCGCGTGCCGCATTCGTAGCGTGGCTGTGGCGCACAGGAAGGCCTTTGGGGAGCTGGATGGTTTCCCGCACCGAGGGTTTCCGGAACAAGCCGTAGTGCTGCTTCGCCTGCTGGGCACTCATCGGCCGGCCCCTTCTTGCGACGGCGGTCATGTGGCTGCCGGGGGCGATCCCGTGCCGCAACTCCCGTTGAGCTCGGGTCATCGTGGTATAGCGGTGTACGGTGCGGGGCTGCGCCAGAGGCCGAACGGGCACCCGGTGACGGGCAGCATCGAGCTTGAGGATCTGCGGCCGCATAGCGCGGCGGCTGGCCGCCCGCGCCACCGCACGGCCCAGCGGCACTCCCTCCGCAAGCTGCGGCACCACCAAAAAGGCCGAAATCAGAATTGCAAGTAGCTTACGCATCGTAACTTACCTCCCTGTTTCCTTTAGGCTCTGCGAAATACCCACCAAAGAATGCGAAACGGCAGACACGCCAATACGAACAAGAGCCGGAACCCAGCCCGGATTACGTCTGCTGCGAGGCTCCCGACGGCTTCGTCGGCCGCACGCGCCCCCAGAAGCAGTGACAACACCCAGCGGAAAAACCCCAGTGCGGCCCACAGCAGGAGGAGGAAAAGCATCCACCCAGGCAGCGCGTCGAGAAGCGCGGCGATGAAGGGACCGGCGAGCAGCATCAGCACCACTGTTCCTAACAGTCCCATCGCCGCTCGACGGCTGATCAAGCCCACAATCAGGGCGAGCCCGATGAGGGCGATGACCAACACCATCGCCTCATCCGGTAACCACAACCACAAAGTGCGCATACGTACCTCCCTTTAACCCACCGCCGCCATCCGCGGGTAGAGAAGCCGAAGGGGCACTTTCCGCTCCTTGAGACACCGCTCCAACTCACTCGGGGGCAGGACCTGTCGTACATATTGGAACCCGCCGCCGTAGACGGGATCGGAGTTGGCTTCGATCTCCTGGGCGTAGAGCCGGGCTTCCTCCGTGCCCAGATCGCCGTAGAAGCGCCAGGCCAGCAGTTCACAAAAACCTTCTTCGATGACCGTAGGCAGCCAGATGCGGTGCACGGCCAGCCAGACGTGTCCCAGCTCGTGCGCCACCACGCCCTGGAAGCGCAAAGGCTCCAGACCCTGAACAATCTCCATGGCGCGGATGCGATTGCGCACCAGCTTCCGGCCTCGCCACAGCCTTTGGTGAATGGTGACCCCCAAGTGGCCCGGGCGGTTGGGAGCAGAACGGCGGAGGCGAACCTCCAAGGGCATCCCGTGAAAGCGCATGCCCACGCGGGCGGTCCATCGCACCACTTCCGCAAACAGCGGCTTTGCCTGAGCGGCGGACTCAATCGGCGCTGCTGCCATGGCAGTCTCCCATTGCGTTGATTTCCCCGAGCACGGCATCCGCGAACCGCTTCAGCCAGCTCTGGCTGATGCGCGTCCAGTCCTGATCCACCGCCAGCGAGCACCGGCTCCAGTGTTCTGCCTGCGGACACTCGCCCGGAGCAGCGTTCACCTGAACCCGGAGATGGAGAGGCTGGTGTACCTGTCCATTTACAACCGCGAAGCCTTCCTCGGCCAGCCTTCCCCGGAGTTTCAAAGCCAGGCTTTCCTCGGGCAAACGCAGCACATAGCGGTGAAAACTGTGGATTCCCTGTGGCGGATCCGAAGGTGCGACCAGCCCGGTCCGGTGCTTCAAGCGCTCCGTCAAATAAAGGCATGCCCTGCGCCTGCGCTCCAGCCAGGCGGGCCAGAGTTCCCACTGTGCAGCCACGAGTGCCGCCGGCAAGGGATGCATCCGGGCGTTCATGGCCAGATCGCCCAAACCCTCGACCTTTTCCCGAAGCTGACGCAACGGGTGCTGGCACAGGCCCACCGCGCCCCTCCAAAGCTGCGCGTCGCGGAAGACCACCGCTCCGCCCTCACCGGCACAAACGAGTTTGCCCCAGCCAAAGCTGAACACAGCCGCATCACCGAACGAGCCAACGGGGCGGCCTTGGTACCGCGCGCCCAACGCCTGGGCGCAGTCTTCGATCACAAAGAGGCCGCGAGACCGCGCCACCGCCACAATCGCGTCCAGTTCCGCCGGGCATCCGGCCCAGTGAGTGACCACCACCGCCACGGTCCGCCGCGTGATCCTGGCTTTCAGGGAAGCGGGATCCAGCGTCGCCCGAACGGCATCCACATCGGCAAACACCGGCTGGGCGCCGCAGCGCAGCACTGCCCCGGCCGCGGCGCCCCAATCGTAAGCCGGCAGCACGACTTCGTCGCCGGGACCGACGCCCGCAGCCCGCAGAGCGACCTCCAACGCCACCGTACCGCTGCCGACCGCCAAGGCGCGCCCCCCGACGTACTCCGACAACAACTCCTCGATCTTGCGGATGGGCGCTCCGCCGGCCGGGGTTTGAGGCCAATCCCGCAGCGCTTCCAGCACCGCCCGGCGCATCGCGCCAGCCCTGAACGAATCTCGACCCATACTCGCCCTCACACCTTGGCGTGCGGTTGCAGCTCCCTGATGCGTCGCTCGAGCGCCTCCCGATCTATCTCACCCGACGAGAGGTCCACGATCCCCTTCAGATAGCCGGGCAGCGGATAATCTTGGCGCCCATGCCAAGGGAAAAAGCTCTTGCTGGTGGTCAGCTTGATGGCCCACAGGTCGGCGTACACCGCCGAGTGATAACCGGTATCTCCACAGAAGTCGTCTGCTGCGTTCAAAACCTCTTGCGGCCCCAGCCGACCGAGCCTCAGGTAGGTATTGCTCAGGGCCGTTCCCATGTGCCGCGCGGAGGCGCCTTCCCCAAAGAAAATCTGGGCGGCGGCACGGAGCTGCGCATCGTCAGGTGCAACCTCGACACCGGCGGTACGCCGCACCAGGCTGCTCAGCATGCCGGGGTAGTCTTCTTTGAGCGGCATCAGCACCGGGATCACGGTGAACCGGGCGCGCAGGGCGTCGCTCATGCGCCAAGGGCAGTTCGAGGCGCCCAGAAACACCGTTCGCCCGCGGCGGCTCTCCTGACCCAGATAGGACAATAGTGCGCCGATGACCGCCCGGCTGGCACCGGAATCCAGGTCGTGCTCGGGGCGCTCAGTGGTCAACAGCTCGGTGACCTCATCCGCGAAAGCAACGTTGGGCGCCCACTCGTCGAGGATGCGGAAGAGCAGGTCGGCCCTTCGCTCGGTCTCGCCCACGATCCCGGCCTTGGGCGAGTTGATCCGGTAGCAGTTGATGCCCGCCTCTTTGGCCAGCCAGCGCGCCAGTTCGGTTTTGCCCGTGCCCGGGGCACCGGCCAGCAACACGTTGTGGGACGTGCGCGGATCAGCCTGCCGCAGCCCGGCGGCCACGCGCTCCAGCAACTGCCGCGCATGCTCGATGGTACGACCGAACAGCTCCGGAGGTTGCTCCTCCATGGGAGTCAACATGCCTTCAGAAACGGCTGCCACGTCCTGGCCTCGTCGGCGAATCAGGTCTTCGGCGGTGACTGGTTGGCCAACGGCGTGGGACCGTCGCAAGAGCGTCTCTAAGCCCCAATTGGGCGTGTTGGCGGACAGGTACGCCGCCGTGGCAGGATCGAGCCCGCCGGTCAGCCTAGCCCGGGAATACGTGGACAGCAGTATGTCCAAAAACGGGCGTTTGGCTTCTCTGTTCGGCTGCGCCAACCTCACCAGTTCGAGGCCGGTGCGGGTGTGTGCATCGAGGTGGCCTTCATCGGGGACATGAAGCAGCAATGTGTGACCATGCTGGCGCGAGGCCAAACTGGAGCTGAGCAGGCGAACCCATTCGATAGCCGCCAGTTCGTCATCGCTGGCGCCGGAATGATCGCGTGGCAGCAGGTGCTCGGCGAACTCGACCAGCAATGCGAAGCGCAGCGGGCGACCGTCGGGCCAGGTGCCGCCGCTGGAGGTGCGCAGGAACCGCCACACGGCGTCCATGAACGGGGCGAGGTTGCCGCCGGGCGCGCCCAGATTCAGTAGCTCATGGGCGCGCAAGGCGTTCTCCACCACGCCACGCACGCCGTGGTTGGCCAGTTCGGGGCTGTCCCAATCCAGTCCGGTAGCCTTGCTGTAAGTCAGCAAAACCATGCCGAGGCGCTGGCGAAGCTGACGGCGCAGCCCTTCGATCAAGGGCCGGATCCTCCCGTCTTCGTCTACGTCGAGGTCGCGCGGGCTGCGCCCGGTCCAGAGCACAGGAATTCCCCCGGCTCCCAGCGCAATCAGGATAGGTTCAATGGCTCTCATTTCTCATTTCCTCCTTGATGTTTTTGATCGCTGCTGCGATGGACTCGAAACGGGTTGGCTGGTAGCGCTCGACAATTCCCTGAACGGCAGAGCCGTTCACGAGCAACAAGCGGGTGTTGGCCGCGAGCGATTCCGGGCAGGCGGAGCCGCGCACGTTGTGAAGGCCGTCGCTGATCAGCATCAGGAAGCGAAGCGTGCCAGCCGGGCAAGGTTCCGCCAGCATCAGATCGCATCGGCGAATCGCGCCGCAGACATCAGTCCGGCGCGCCAGCGGGGACGCAAGGCGAGCCTGGGCCTCTTTGAGAAACCCCTCCTCCCTGGTTTTCATGTCGGATTCCCAGCGGTTGCGTTCGGCCTCGGCCTGTTGAAGTTCCCGCTCCCAACGCGGCCGGTACAGAGGATTGTGGGGCTCGGGCGGTGGCGGCGCAGGATTCTCATCCACCACAAAGCGCGCCAGGCCACGGTCGCTTTGCTCCTGAATGACGCCGAAGCCGAGCTCGCCGCCGCGGTCTTTGATCAGGTTGGTCAGCGCCTGGAGGTCCGGTTCGGTGATCCGCGGCGTGCGGGTCTCGACGATGGATCCGCTCAGGTCCTGCATGAGACACACCCGCAAGGGTGCAGGGCTGGGATCTTGTGCCGGTGGGTGTGCTTGCTCAGGCGCAGTGCAGCCCGCGAGGATGATGAGTATCGGGGCGATGGCGAACACCTTCATGACGCTTACCTCCTTATACGCACGGGGTTCTTGGTAGCCTTTACGCGCCGATCGGTGGCGTTGCCGGCTTGGGTCGCAGGCAGCCTGGCGCCCTTCTGCGCGGCCCAGCGGCGTCCGGCATTCGTGTTGGGCGCGCCTCCGGTCCAACGCCGATCGTTGACCATGGCGATCTGGACCCCCTCGTCCGCGAGCGCCCGCAGGAAGCGATCCAGCACGGTGTGGCAAGAGCCGTCGGCGATACCCAGGACCTCGGCCCGGAGGGTGCCGTCCTCGCCGACGTGCACCGCGAGCGCACGCCCGTTGCGGTCTTCCGCTACGAGCTGATCCCCGGCCTGCTGAATCGTTCCGAACTCCAGTTTTCGGCACGCTCGGGAAACCGCTTCCGTCAGCGTTTTGCGGAAGGCCTGCTGGTGCTCTTGGCGGATGATCCCGGCCCACTGCTCTATGGGGCGCGCTTGAAGCACTTCCTGGAGTCGGCGCGTTTCGCCCACCGCCAGCGACGCCACGGAGGCGAGGTCCCTCACCAGCCGAGCCTCCCCCACCGACAGTGGGTGAGAGGCGAGCCGGGCTGGGGCGGCGGAAAGGTGAGCAGGGCCGATGCTGTCCAGGGTCGTCGGCAGGCCGGCCGTCAAATTGTCTAAAACGCGGCGGCCCTGTGCCGACAGACGGCTCGCGGCCAAAGCTGTGATGACTGAGGCGGCCGCGGCCAGGGTGACGCCAGTTATTTCCAGGGCTACTGCGGAGACCGTCAGGGTTACTAACTCGCTCATGGATATACCTCCTCTTGTCAGGGCAATCTGGTGGTGAAGTCATGGGGCGGCGTCAACTCGCCATCCTCGGCAGCAGCGCGCTGCTCGCGCTGGCGCCGCAAGAACTCGGTTTCGTCGTTCGGCGGATTGCCGTTTTCGGGCGAGACGCGGGTGCTTTCTCCATTGCTCGACGCATGCACGGCATCCCCGGATTGCGCCTCTATCGGCTGTTCAGGCGCCTGTGCAGCCGCGTTTCCATTCGCCGCGGGCAGCGGCTGCGGCGGAGGCGGAAGCGGCCGGGGCTGGTCCATCGTGACAGTGAAGTTGCCCCGGCTAATTTCGGTGATCAACTGCTGCGCCAGTTCGCTGAGCATCGGCTGGACGAGCTCGTTGAACCTGCGCTGGTGCTCCTCCACTGCGGCGGCCAGGCGTTGATATAACCGGAGGAGCTCCTCGCCGCGCCGGTTGATCTCGCGCCTGACGCTGGACTTGCGCCTGTCGCCGGCCGTGATCCGACAGAGGAACACAAGATATTCGATAGCCGTGGCTGTGTAGTAGCCGGAAAACACCGGAAAGCTCGAGAGAACCCAGCTGAAGGGCTGCAACATCCAGCGGGCCGGCCCCTCGAAGACGGGCGCCACGACGAAATACGCGATGGTTGGCATCGCAATGACATAGGCCAGGGCTGGCACCAAGTCGAACCATATGGCCCGCTGGCGGCTCCGAAACCCAATTCCCAGTTTTGCCCCGATGCCGTAACCGAACACCGTCCAGATGAACGCAAAAGCGATCCTTATGGGCATTCGGTGATTAGCGGGTATGTTGGCCCAATCCAACATGAAGTCGGCAAGCGGCGCCAAGACGATAAAGTCGACAATCCAGGACGCGAAAAACGCAAAAACGCCCAGGACAGCGGCCGCCACATGACGCCCCTGGTTTCGGGAGAAATCCGGGTGACGGTCCCGAAGGTCCTGGAGCCGCTGGTCGATACTCGGGACCTCGTCGCGAAGCCACTGGATGCGAAGGGCAATAGTATTCACGTCCTCGGCTTGGTCGCTGATCCGGCTGCGCGATTCGGCCGCCAGATCCGGGGGTTCACCGAAAAGGCTGATCGGCATCTGTCACCTCTTCCATTACTGGGCCTTCCGCCCTGAAGCGAAGCAGTTCAGCGCGCTTTCTTGGAGAGCCCGTTTCTGTTCTCGGACCTCCTCGAGCCGCACCTCGAGCTCGAGTTCCTCATCTTCCAGCTTCTTGACCTTGGCCACTTGGTCGTAGATGGCCAAACACCAAGCCCACGCCTCCTCCGTCGAGATTTCCCGAATCGGGAGCGGGGTATTTTGAATTGGATTGTTCGCCACCGCCTTGCCTCCCTGCAATTCGATGTCCACCGAAAACGGTTTTAGAGTGTTCACCAACTGCGCTATCAGCTCCGCTGCGCCGAGTTCTCCGCCGCGGCGGAGCAATATCAACACCTGCCGCTTCCCGTTGCCCAGAAAAAGGGTCCCTTGAAGTACGCTCGGAGCCAACTCGGACAGCCGAAGCTTCCGTTGCGTTCCGCCGGTCCAATTCAAGTACAATGGCTCCACTTTCTGGACGAACGTTAGTCGCGCCAGCGCCGCCAGGATCTGGGGTTCCTGCCGGTCGAGCAGCGTCGTGTGGCGCGTGCCTTGCAAGAATCCGCGCATGGGTTATTTCCGCTCAGGATTACGGCGCTCCGCCAAGTTCAGCGATCTGCCAGGCACAGGTTTCACAGACGTGGTATTCGCCGCACGCGTAGGTGGCATCATCACCGCAGGCCCAACACGCCGGCCGGCCCAGGTCCTTCCTGGCATTTCCGACGTCAAGTTCTTCATCCCCGCCCTTGCGAATCTGCGCATCCGTCTCGATCAGTTCGGGCATCGCCGCAACCTCCGCTTCGTGCGAGGGCAATCGGGCTGCCAAAAGGGTCGGGGCCATCGTTTTGTGCGCCTCGCGCTTCCGCGGGCCTCTTGCCTCCCCGCCAAGGCGTTGAGATTACAGCAGGACTCAGCCTTCAATCTACATACACGCGGAGCAGCCCACTAGCGCTAAGCGGGACCAACCGCGCTCCTAAAGAACAAACTGGTTGCGGCTACGTCGCACTTCCGTTCCGCCGTACGCAGGTCGCTTGTCCTGGCTGCTCGGCATCGGTATAGGGACCGTTCATTCAATTCCTCAAGGGGCTATTCCTGAGGCGCTCGAGCAGGGCGCCGGCCGTGGTCGGAAGGGTGTCCCACAGTCCAAAGCGCCATTGAAGACGGCAGCAACCAGGCCAAGTGCTCCGAAACTCCAAGGAAGCGGGAGGCTTGCGGCACCCGGCGCCTGCCGCCGTGCCCGGGTGCGCAAAGCTGGCCGTCAGGCTGTGCTTCAGCCGCCCTCGGATTTGATTATCATTATTTCGATGGCAATGCCGACGGGTGCGAGCCGCCAACAGCCTACGCCGGCGGAGCGTCTGGTCGACCAGGTCGAAGCGTGCCTGCTTGTGAAAGCCGACGAGTGGATTCCTCCGACCGCTAAGCGCCTAGCGCAGCTGCTCGAGATCAAGAGAATCAAGGACGATTTCCTGGGATGGCTCCAGCGCGCGCCGTCTTCTCACGGGGAGCAGCCCTCACAGGTCACTAAAGCGGTGAAAGGATGGCTCGACACAAGGCAAGCGTTCATTCGCTCCAAAGCCGAAGCGGTGAAGTGGCTTATAAGCCAACTCTCCAATGGGCATGCTCTTCGAGACGAAGACTTGCAGACGTTCGTGGTCCTCGGCCTACAAACCGTTCTATGGACATACCTTCCCGCGACCCATGAGTTCCGCGCATGCTTAGTCCGCAGTAATCTGTTGCCGCGCCCGGTTTTGGAAACCCTCCGCCAGTCCTTCAGAGTGCCCTACAAGCGGGGTGCTTTGAATTGGATGACCGATTTTTTTATCCAGTCGGCGAAGTCCTCCGGGCAGGAGCCCAGCCCAGTTGTACTCCATGATGCCGCCTTGGACCTCCGGGGACGCGTTGCGGCAGAGGATCTGATCCTCGGCGACCGGTCCGTAATTGGCTTCCCGATCTTTTCTAGCGGCCCGGAAGAAATTCCGGATTTGGAAATGATTGATGCCTACCTTGTGGGATACCTGTTCTTTGGCTACCCGGTGCCAGGGCTGTTCGATAGTTTCTCTCCAGACGAGCCCTCCCTGGTGAAAGCCGTTGCGGACGTGCGGAGGGAACTCGTCAAAGACCTAGCCCACGCACTTGATGTCCAGCTCGTCGAAGACTTCGCCATCAGCATCCGGGAAGGCCCGGCACACGGACCGCAGGGCCCCCGTCGACGCCCCTTGATCGCCCTCGCCAGCCACGATCCAGCCGGATCACTGGCCTACGTGCTGTTGGAAGGCGAAGGCAGCAACACGAAGTGCAGCTCTTGTGACATCAACGAGACCGCGTTCATGGAGCGCATCTGGGATCTTTACCATCTGGCGGAAGTCTTTCCTAGCGGCTGGGCAGACCCGGTTGTGAGGCACATGCAGTCCTATGCTGACTTATTGGAAGGGGATGCATTGAAGCCCGCGTCAGCCCCCCTCGCGTGGTTGCCTCGTCAGCAGTCCGAGGATGTCAAGGCGCTCGAAGAGGTTGAGAAATACTACCCCGACGGGATTTTGTCGGCGCTGAACTCGCTCATCCCTCCTTCCAGCCGCACCGGTCAAAGCTGGTTCGACTGGCATCTGAAGAGCTACCTGAAGGGAGCGTCGGAGGTGGCGGACAATGTCATTCATAGAGACCTTGAAGCGGCTCTTTCCTTGTACCGATCCAGGGGTGGTTCCCACGACTCTCCTCACGCTGACCTCGTAGTTCCAATTACTTGTATGGCAAACCATAGGGTCCGGGTCGTTGGTTTCCTTCGATTTAGCTGTGATTCTAAGTTCACCCCCTTCGGCGAAACAATCTGGAAACTTGACGATCGTATCCATCGGTTTCGCACGCTATTCCAAGTGGTGCAGCAAAAGAAATCGGAACTGGACGGGTCGCTGGGTAAGCTTTTTGGGCTGCTCAGCGAACAACTCAAGCAGAGCGCCTGCGGAACTCCGGCGTCTGCGGACGTACCCGCGGTCCAGAAGGAGGCTTTCGAGGCTCTGCGGCTTCTTTGCGAGCGGATAACGTTGCATTGCACCTCCGCCCTGTCGGATGGCAGCGTCCCCAAGCTGGACCTCGGAATTGTGCGCGAGGCCTTCGCGCATTTGCCATTCAGCTCGACAGAATACAACGAGCTTCTTGAGAACACTGAACAGAAGGCACGCGCACTCGGCGATGCCTTGGCACAACAACGCGCGCAATTCCCCTTAGTAACGGCGGTCTCGCTTTGGCCGCGAGTGTGGCAGCCGGTTATTAACGTTGTGTCCCCGGAATCCGCCTCGAAGCCCTTAGCGGAGCTGTTTACACGCGATCCAGGCCTTCCCCAGCTTCTGACCCATCTCGTTTCGACGCCAGCCTGGCGAGAAGCGGCGACCTTCGAGCGCGACGACTGGTGGAGCCTCTCCCAGCGGCGTCACCTAGTATTCGACCCAGAAAGCGATCGGCCTTGGTACCCCTTGGAGCGTGTTGGAGAGCGTCCAGCATCAGAGTCTACCGTGGGATCGAAAGAGCCCAAGCCCACTGGTATCGTGTTCGATTTTGGATTACCTGCACGCACTTCCAACCTGGATTCTTTGAATGTGCAAGGCACTGGGTACAAGATGGCTCTATCCTGGAAGTACGGTTGCCACCAGACCGAACATGAGGCGCAACTAGAATGGGACCTCGGCTCCGAGCCTTTCCTGCTCGGGGGCGCCAGCTTTGTTCCCGGCGCTGTAAGCCTGCGAGTCGAGGCCGGATTGGGGCTGCCGGCTCCCATGAGTGTCCGCGAGGATGCTGTGAAGGCCTGTAGGCCGGAACCACTCGAGAACCTCCTGGAAGGTCCTCAGGCTCTTCGGGATCGTATGAAGGTGCTTGAGAAGACCCTGGGAGAGCCTTCCCGTATGCACTGGCACCCTGCGGACTTGCAGGCCGGGGAAGCCCGGCTGCTAGTGCTGTTCGATTGCTCGATTCAACGCACCGTTGTGAACTCGTTTCGGAACCTGGCGTTGGCCTCGGCTGCGGGAGAATACCGGGGGCGTGTGCTCGAGAGGAAGATTGCCGACCTCGCGGCTTACCAGCGCCAGCGGGCTTCAATCGACCATGGCTATGGCACAGCGGTTAAGAAGGTCAAGGACTCACTGCCGACGATCGTGCATCTTGTCCGAACACAAAAAATAACGTACCAACAGCTCGAACAATTTTTAGTAGACCTCCAGGAGCAGCTGGATGCGATCGAAGAGCTTGCCCAAGCCGCCATTTACTATGCTCGAAATCTATTTAATCCCTCGGCAGCGAAGCAGTGCACTGGCACACAAGTCCAGCAAAACGTCGAGAGGGTGTTGCGCGCGTTTCGCAGCTCTTCCGATAAGCTGGTCAAACCCGTCGAGATCTTAAACACGACTCAGCTTGGTTCCGTCCAGGTCTCGCTGGTAAAGGAATTATTCATCCATGGCTTTGCACGCCTGGTCGAAAACGCGCTAACGGCGGCCAGCGGCGTCACGCGCAGAGAGACAGCGGTTGCTGTAACTCTAGAAGTCAAAGACAAACACCTGGAGGTTGCGATTGCGAACTCAGCAGAGAAGGTAAATCTTGAAGATCTGAGCGCCAGACTTGGGTCCCCCGGACCAGCTTCCGCAGCCGACTTGCGGGAGGGCGCTCGGCGTGGGCTTGGACTTCTCGAGGCACGTGACTGCTTCGAAAAACAACGCATCACTCGTGTGGTTAAAGGCGGCGATGCTCCTTATGATGTCCGAATACGATTATTAATCCCATTACGCCAACCATCGGGTGCAACTAACGGAGGTTCCGATGAAGGTTTTGATTGTTGAAGACAACAAACAGCACGAGCACACTATTGTCAGCGCGTTGCAGCTGGCCCCAACTGAGGAACTGAGCGGTTCGCTCGACCAGCGTGGTCTGGCCTTTCCCTGCCTCCAAGATGAAGAGATTAGTGTCGCGCGCCACTACGAGGCGGCGATGGAGGAATTCCAGAAGCCGGTCGTGTACGATTTGTTAATTTTGGACCTGTATATTCCCAGGGACGGGACTATGAGTCTGCCTAACGATCCGACGGAGTTGTATGGAATGGAGATTTTGAAGCAGGCTCGGCGTCTTGAGTATTACCTTCCCGTGGTTGTCCTGTCAGCCTACGTGGATCCCGGCTTCGCCGGTTCCCAGCAGCACCTGCTGCTGCTCGAGGCGCGGGAGACTCCAGGCCCCGATGAGATCCTGTTTAAGGGCAGAACCGGGCAACGGGGCTGCCTGGACGACATTAATTCGTTGCAGCGGAAACTTGCACCTTTTCTGGTGGATCTGACGGACGAGGACATCAAACGTTTAAAGGAACATCGTTTTCACATTCCTGAGCAAGGGAATACGACACGAAGGGTGTTGCGCCAACTGAAACGGCTTGCGCGCTCGGCACCCTCGGGGAAACCCCTGCCGGACATTCTGCTGCTCGGCGAGAACGGCGTCGGAAAAACCAAATTCGCGGAGGCCTACCATCTTTTCCGCCCGCCAGTCCCACAGCGGCTTCGGTTTTTCCATGAAGACCTGGGCAGCCTCGACGTTGCGGGTTCGGCTCCCAGCATCCGGCTTTTCGGCGCTACGGACTTCGCAGCCGGTACGGATGCTGCCTGGTCGCTTGGAGCGTTTGCGAGATGCACTTGCTACAGGCGCGCAAGTAACCAGGTTTGGTTCGAAACCCAGGAACTGGAGGAGGGGTCGCCACAACCACGGTTCATTCCTCTGGGGCCCAGGCAGTACCCTGACGAAGGTTACGCTATCGACTTCGATGCTTCAGGGACGCTTTTCTTGGACGAGGTTCTTAACATCGAGCCGGACATTCAAAAGATGCTGCTTCAAGCGATCGGCTACGATCTGGAAAAGCGGCATGTGTACACCACGGGTCGGGTGACCCGCAAGGTTCCGGTTGGACCGGCACTGGTCCTTGCCACGCGGAAGGACATCAATGACGCGCTACGTGAAGCGGAGGAGACCAAAGGTCAACGTTGGCTGGGCACCCTCGACTATCTCTATCGGATCGATCAAATCCGGGTCACGATTCCGCCGCTGAGGGATCGACGGGAAGAAGTCACCGAGCTTCTGCAAGGTCTTGTTGAACAGCGAACCGGAATCCAGAACATTCCGATTGACGCGACTGTTCAGCCCCTATTCGAGCGGCTCCAATTTAAGAACAACGTGGCCGACCTGCGGCGCATTGCAGACCAAGTGACACCCGAGGACAAATTCATTACCTGGCGGCACATCCGTGCTGTATATGAGAGGGAGAATCCGATCGTAATGCACACCGCCGGGGCACCGACCGTAGCCTGGACTCGGAAGGACTGCGCCGATTATCTGCAATCAGTGCGAGACGGGCAGAAGTCGCCCCTTTCGCTCCCCAAAATCGAGGATCAATTCAATAAGCTTTCGGCCTATCGCATGGGGCTATATTTCGCCGAGTACTGTCGTGTTGAAAACACAAAAACTTGGCCCGCTAAAGCTGCGATTCGGCAGATGTTCAACATGACGCCAAGAGCCTTCCAAATGCAAATGAAGCGATATCGGCCCGGCCACAGCCCTGGGGACCGGTTCACGCTCAACGACTTGATTGAGGACATTAGGAAGTTCCGTGAAGGCGAGCTCTGATTGGCTCACCCGCAAGGAAGCAACCGCGGGTACCCGTGGTTCCGCTCGATGCGGTAGTACCGGGCGGGCAGGGGGAGTCTTGTGTGCTCCACCACCAGGAACCCCGTGCCCCATTCCTGTCTGGCGTGCTCGATGAGGGAGAAGATCTCAACGCGATTGGCTGGGTCCACATTCGCGGTCGGTTCATCGAGAAGGGCGAGCCGTGGGCGCCCCGCCAAGGCTTGGACCAGAGCCAGGAGCGCCCGATTGCCTGCGCTCAACTGTTCGACACGCTTACGCAAGCCCGTGCGTCTGGCAACCTCGAGGACTTTCAATGGAACGGGGCTCTCTCCCGCCCAGGCGGCAATCTTAACGACATCCGCCACGCGCAGGCCCAAGAAGGATGACCGGTTTTGCCGCATGTATCGAATTTTGCCGGATTTCAAGGCCGCGGCCAGGTTCGGAACCGCCACGCCCTCGAACTCGACACGACCAGTTATTGTAGTCGGCGGCAACCCCAGCAAGCCCTTGAGCAGCCCGGTCTTGCCCGCACCGTTGTCGCCCGTGATCACTGCGATCTCTCCTGGGCCAAGGCGGAGTTCGTCGCACTGCACGGTGGCTCCGGGATACCCCGCTCGAACGGAGTCTAAAGCCAAAAGGGGCGCAGTCTCAGCACGCCCGGCCTTGACCGCATCGCCGCCCTCCCACGCCGGATGCGAGCGGGGCGGAGCTTCCTCAGTGCAATCTCTATGATAAGGGAATTGGACAGTCTCCGCGAAATCGAGCTTTTCTATTTGCGGGCGGTGCTCCGCTACCAGCAAAGCCACACCTTGGCGCTTGACTTCGGAGAGTAGCTCCACAATCTCCTCCACGCCCGAAGCGTCCAACCCAGTCAAAGGTTCGTCCACCACCAATGCTCGGGGCGGTAAAGCTGGTCCGGCGACGGCAGCCGCGATGGCGAGGCACCTCTGTTGGCCGAAGGAAAGCGCAGCTACCGGAGCCTCTGCGCAAAGTGTGCCACCGAAGACCTGCTCGAGGTGGGGTCGCACTCTCTCGAAGAATTGAGTGACTGCGTCCGCACGGGAACCAAGATGGAATGGGCGTAAACTTCTTGAAAGAAGGAAGGCAAACTCGGCCACGGACCTGAAGGTGAGTTCTCCCAGGCTGTCAGGAATGTAGCGGATATCGCGATCTCGGAGGTACGGGTCTGAGGAGAAGCTCTTTCGTGTGCCGTCCTGGTGGAGAACAACCTCCCCTTCGTCGAAGGGAACCAACCCAGCCAACCCAAGCAGAAATTGAGTCTTGCCCGCACCGTTCGGACCGCAAAGGCGAATGGCCTTGCCCGGTTTGATTTCCAGGTCGAGACTCTCAAAGAGGACATCGGCGCCAAAACGTTTGCTCGCCTTGTGCACCGAGATAACCCAGTCCGTGTCCACCATTTCCATCTCGCTACCGTACGATTCGGGCGCCTGCTAATTGCTTTTCCGCAAGAATGATGATGGCGACACTCCAGATGATCTCTCGCACCTGAGCCATCGCATTCCGTTGGTAGCCGACCAGCAACGAGAACAGATCCGGGAAGATGAAGAACGTTAAGGCGATCGCCGACGCTCGCCAGGGACTTCGACCTCCGGCGAGTGTGGCGACGAGCAGGGGTATGGCATTTTCGATGCGAAAGACATTTGGGTCCACCCGGCCTGTGTACAGCGCCTGAAACGCGCCACTCGAGAATGCCAGCCCCGACGCGATGAAAAAAACGAGCGCCGTGATTGGCCATAATGGAATCAACGAGATTGCCTGCTTTTCCTGCCGGGCCATACGTGCGACCTCGACCGCGAGGCCAAACTGGGAGCGCTCCAGGAGCCAGATCAAGCCGAAGGCCAGCAAGAAAAGTGGCACGGCACACCACAAGAACGGCCCCGGCTCTTGAGCTCTCAGTACTGAGGACGTCGAACTCATCCCCAGTTGACCTCCTAAAGTCGCACTGGCGCTCACCAACGCCCCGCCAACACCGAGCATGGCAAGCGTCAACAGTAGGTAGCTGTCCTGGGGTAAGGCTCTCACCAGTGCGGTGAAGACAACGACGAGCAACACCGACAGTGCTACAGCAAGGATGAAGAGTAGCGGGCCAAAATGAAGGGCCGTTGCCACGCCGTATGCCGCTAGGCCGGCGAACAACGTAATGGCCGCAAAAGGAATGCCCAAGCGGTTCAGAATCAGCACCTGTGCCAGCACCAACGAGGAGTCCAGAAGCGTCCGCACTCCGATGTCAGCCCACTGGGCGTTCATTGAATCGCTCCTTCCCCATCACGAGAGCCCACCTTCTCCAAAGAGGTCGCAGCACATAGTTCGCCATTACGCCAATGATCAACACGGTATAGCCGACCCCGTGCTCCAGCCCCGCCGCTCCAGGAATCCCTTGACAGAGACGCTCTATGCCTCCCATCATCACAACCGCAGTTGCGCTAATCAGCAGCCGGTCCGGTCCCACAGCTACGGCGACCGCAACAATCTTCAGTGCCGGCGTAGTCATCATCTGAGGGGTCAGTCCGTAACGCAGGGCGTAAAGGATGCCAGAACAGGCACAAAGTGACGAGGCGCCGAAAATCACTAGAGTGTCTATCCTGTCGGCATTTATGCCATGCTCCCTTGCTAGATCCCGATCGGAGGCGACGGCGCGGTACGCCAAGCCCAGCCGTGTGTGATTGACGGATAACCACAGAGCGGGCGCCAGCACAGCCAGAGCACCGAGCGACACCAGGTCCGGGAGCCGCAGCGTATCATTAAGCGGCCAGCCGCAGACAACCTGCCAGGTCGGACGCAAAGTCTCGAACGCTAATGCATATCCGCTACTCATCAGTCCCACGACGTTTTCAATTACCAAGCTGACCGCAACCCCCCGCAGAAGTGCGGCATACGGCTCTCGGCGTGCTACGTGTCCGGCAAAAAGCAGCCGGTGGCAGGCAACACCCAGGACGCCCCCCGCAATTAGCGCACCGACGAGCGAGCACGCGCCGTTCCACCCCGATCTTTCAGCGAAGTAGTACGCCAAATATGCGGCGATCGTTCCACACTGTGGCAGCCAGAGAGGAAGATAGCCTCCGTGGCGGGCTGCCAGACAAAAACCCAGCACCGCAGGAACGAAGTAGGTCGCCCGGAGAAGTCCGCCCACGAGTGTTTCAACTGACATAGAGCAAGGCCCTTCACCTCTGTGGCGCAGGGATCATTTTCCCGTCCGGCGTGTACGTCCAAAGCGTGTAAGCCGCTCGCTTTAAGTCATTATTACTGTCAAACTCAATTGAGCCCGTAAGGCCTTCCGTGCGTATCTGACGCAGTGCGGCCTGCAAATGGGCGCCATCTAGAGGTAGGCCCGCTTTTTGAACTGCTTCGATAGCGCTCACCAGCACCATATAGGCATCGTACGCCCGGAAGGCTAAGCCTCCGGGCTCGCGATTGAAGCGAGCGCGGAATTCAGCCGCAAAACGTTGAGCGGACTCCGACCTGGCAACCGCAGGGAGGACAAAGCGTACCTGTGTCTTGGCGCGGCCTGCGGCGTCTACAAACTCCTGCTCGTCGAAATTATCCACCCCAAGGAATGGCTGCGTGACTCCTTTATCTAAAGCCTGGGACACGAACAGTCCGGCTTGAGCGCCTTGAAGCCCAACGAACCACACGTCCGGATTTTTCCGCTTCAAAGCGGCAATTGCGGCGCTGAAATCGAGCGTGTCCCTGGTCACTCCAATCACAGCATCATCGGGCAGGAGTCCGCCCCTCTGACGGTAAGCCGTCACGGCCGCTTCCTTGAACCCAGTGGCCCATGCGTTTTGTTGGTTAAAGACCATCACGGCACGCTTCAGACCTGCCTCGAAGGCCCAGTCCGACAACGCCGGCGCAGAATGCTCATCTGAGGGAATGACGCGAAAAAAATAGTCGCCCCCGCCGGCTGTGAGCTTAGGGGATGAGGCAATTGCTGAAAGTATTGGTATCCTGTCTTTGCCGGCCTCTACCGAGACCGCGAGTGCCGGACCGCTCCCCGCGACCTCGACGAAAGCGACCACCTTCCGCTTCAAGTCCTGGTATTGCCTGAGAGTGGGTCCGACCTCCATCAATGAGTCGCCGTAAATCACGTTCAACTCGGCCCGTCCGAGATGCTTCGCATCATCGCGGGCTATCTCGTAGGCCTGTCGGCAGGCCGTTCCGTAGGACATGTTCGGCCCGCTTAGGGGCACCAACGCGCCGACGGCAACGGCGCCGGGGTGTTGCTGCCGACATGCGGCCCCCACGAACAGAATGGTGGCAAGAAGTGCATAGAGTGGCTGTCTTTTGATATTCATCGCTCACCTTCCCTTGATTCCCATTCGGGGATTGTGCATAAGGTTCGATAGCCAAGTGCAGTTGTTGGTGAAAATAGTGTCATACATCAGCTCGTAGCCGACTCGACACATCCCATCGACTTCGATGTGCGTGATACCTCCCAGCGTGTAGTGGGCACGGGCAGCACAGTCGACTTGGTGCGGACACAGGGCCGAGAACACGCAGTCCCGGCAGGGATGTAGAGTCGCAATGTTGCGCTCTCGCATCTCCCTGGACACCGGAGTCGCCCGGTGGTCGAATTGCGGATCGAGAATTGAACCCAAGGCCTTGCTCTCGTGGATGAATCCTTGACAAGGGTAGACCTTCCCGTCTGGCCCGATTGCAATGCGTTTCACACCAGATGAGCACTTGTAGAAAGTCCCGCCCATCTGTGCCTTTGCGGCTAGGTCAGGTTCAAACACTTGATACCCGAGCCGGCGAAGTTCGAGGAGAACCTCGATGAACTGCGCCACCAGGGTAGGAGCGTATGCCTTGGTTTGAGAGCCCACTGTCAAGGCCGGGCCCTCCCTCTGGAATGAAAATGTATGCCACACTGTGTGCGGCGACGCATCGCGATACACGTTCGTTTTGAACCATTCCGCCACTGCCCGTGCCCGGCCCAAGTCCTCAGGGAGTAGTACCGTATTGATCCGAATTTTGACGCCGGCGGCGCGGAGAGCGCGGTATGCTTCAAGGACTTTGGTGAGAGATCCCTTCCCTGAGGCGTAGGGGCGGCGGGAATCGTGATCTGGCCCGTCAATCGACAGCATCACTGTGAAGTTGTTTTGCCGCAGAAACTCAACGCGGTCGCGGGTCATCAAGGTGCCGTTGGTGGTCACAAAGAAGTCAGTGGGCACGTGCCTACGGAGCTCCTGGGATAATTGGGCGGCCGCGTGGGAAGCCCGCTGGACGCCGTAGCGAATACGATCGAAAGCAACAAAGGGTTCGCCTCCAAAGAAGTGAAGACCGAGGTTTGCCTCGCCCTGATAGCCGTCGCCGATGTACAGGGCTCGGAGCTGCCTTACCAGATAAGCAATCGTGGCATCGATAACCTCGAGGCGCATGTGGCTGCGCTCCATTCCATAGCTTCCGCCGCTCGCGAAACACCCAGCGCACGTAAGATTGCAGTGGTAGGAGACCAGGAGGATGGCTGACACGTGCCGATTGAGGTTGGGGCCGGGCTCCGGCTCCCCGTCGAAGAAATGATGGCGACGGAGCGAGTCGATCAGTCCGGCGAAGGCACCGGGCCACTGGGAGGGCCTTCCCGCAGCCAAGAACTCCTGGACGGCTCTCAATTCGGCCTCCTCTATCCTCGCGACGCTGAACGGAAAAGACCGCACGAGTAAGAAAGGAGGACCTTGGGAACTCACGAACAACCAGTTTGCTAGCTTTTCAAAGCGGCCGCCCTGATGCGGCGGGCCGCCGCACCCTTGCGGGCGTTCACTACCCAGTTGGCTCAGCGGGGCAAACGCGCTGCTACCACCCTGCCCGATAATCGGCAACATCCAGCGGAAAGGGTTGCAAGTGGATTGCCAAGCTTGCGGGCCATCGGAAACGCGATTTTCGAATGGCCATAACCTACGTGGAATCAGCTAGTTAGCTCGTGGCGGCTAAACTTCGCAAAGGCTGCCGCAGCACAGTCGTAGGCGGGTTCCGCCACAAATCAGTTCCGGGGGCGTAACAGCAATGTGCCGTTTAGGGGGTAGGAGGAACCGCCTAAACGTTGCACCCCTCGGCCTGAGCGTCCTCAACCTTGAGCGGGGGCAGGAAGATCACTTGGAAAGCGGATTCCGATGCCTCCGGCACCGCGACGGGGCCGGGATCCCCCTGTGGCCCCGCAGCCCTGCTGATTGAGTCGACCATGTCTGCCTTCCCCGTGTCCATCATCTCTACTATACCAAACGCAAGCAACTTCGTTGCCGTTGCATAGGAAATTCGGAAATCCTCGCACCTCCCTGGCCCGCTGATTGCAGACCACGGGGTACTCCTCACGCCGTCATGTTCGACCGGACGATCCGCAATACATTGCCACCCATGATCTTTTGAATTACCTCGTCCCGGTAGCCCCGCGCCAACAGAGCTGCAATGAGCATCGGCCTTGCGCTCACGTCTTCAAGGCCGCGGGGTGGAACTATCCCACCGTCGTAGTCGCTGCCAATGCCTACACTCTCAACACCCGCTATCCGGACGGCGTGATCAATGTGCGCCACAACATCGTCGATTGTAGCAGAACTCAGCAGATGACGCGCCACTATCCGCCGATGCTGTTGTGCCGCCCATTCGTCCAGCGCCTTGCCGGAGAGGTTCGATGCCGGCTCTGCGTCGCTGGTGGCTTGAGCTGCCAGCGCGGCGTCTCCGGGGTTGAGGTGCGGACTGTGGAAGTTGATGCAAATTACACCCCCGTTGTCAGCCAAAGAACGTAGCATTTCGTCGCTCAGATTGCGCGGCACGTTCGCAACGCTGCGACATCCGGAGTGGGACGCAATGAGTGGCTTGCGCGCGACCCGCAGGACGTGAAAGAACGTCTGATCCGACGCGTGAGCGACGTCAACAATCATTCCGAGGCGATTCATCTCGTCGATCACTTGCTCGCCGAATGGAGTCAGACCATGGTGCCGGGGGGCGTCCGTACTGGAGTCGGCCCAATCATGACTACGAGAATGCGTGAGCGTCATCGAGCGCGCCCCCAGGCGATGGTAGATACGGAGGACCGCCAGGTCATTGCCAATCTGGTGGCCTCCCTCAACCGTAACTAACGCCGCGATCTTGCCCCTTCTGCGCGCACCTTCTACATCAGGCCAACTCCGAGCGAGCTCCAGCTGATCTTGCGCTGCTTCCAGCACGCCAAACAACACATCAAAGAAATCCAGCGTGCGCCGTACCGCTTCCGCGCCCTGGTAGTACGGGGGCACCCACATGGCGAAGAACGCAACGCCAACTCCCGCCTTCCTGAGCCGAGGTAAGTCCACATGGCCGTCGCGCAGTTCCTGACGAAGGTCGACATCTTCGTATAAGACGCGTTGCAAGGTATCTACGTGTGCATCCACCCCGCTTCCCTCCGCTTGGATGCGCAAGGCGGACGCTAGCAGTTCCGCGGGAAGCCTTGCGTTTGGTAGGCCTTCAACCATCCTGATAAGGATAGAACATTCCTATGCCATCTGTCTGGGGCACAGGCGCACAGGCGTGGGTTGGGTCGGCACCATGGCTAATAGCCATCAGGACCATCGCGCTGCTCGGCCAATATCGCCCGTTTGTGGTTTTGCCAGCTTCCCAGCCATTTTGGAATCGCCCCAGCCCTCCAAAGGCTGCGCGGTTTGCCCGTCCAGGACCCTTGACATAGAACTTGCCTCCGAAAAGGGGGACAAGGACTACGCGCAGGGGAACTGGGACCGCTTCCGCGACCGCAGTGATCGAGATCGCGAGACCGAAGGCGTCCCGGTGGTCTAAATTCGTGGGACCTGTTTCTGTATGGTATGGGCTCCGGAAGGAGCTTCCCGCGCCTCCTGCCCTTAGCAAGATTGTCCACATGCACGGGGCGAGAACTCGATCTGCCCTGGCATCAGTCGGTTGCGCTGCGCCTGATCTTCGCCATGTCTTCGCTGTGGTAGAATTCCCCCTTCCGGCGATCCATTCCGCCGATAAGTAAAGTTTCATCCAAAGGACAATCCATGAAGCTTGAGTACAACCAGAGGAACTTTCTTCGTCTCGTTCCAGCCGCGTTGCTCGGCAGGTATTTCACAAGCCGCGGGGTTCTCCGCGAGATCGATTGGGAGGCGCCTCCCGAAGTGGACCAAATCAACGCCGCGCTCGTGGCGCTGCCGCGCGAGGAGCGGCAGGCAGTCGCCGTGGATTTCCAGAACGTACATCGGCTGGCTTCGCGCCAGGGGATCCTCACGCTGCTCGATGTCGGCCGGGCGCGCCGCATGGATCTGGTACCGCTGATGGGGAAAGCGCGGACCAACCTCGAGAAGGTCTTCCGTGTGCTTCTGGAACAGCCGCGGCTGTTTCGCATCGCCGGCCAGTTTGCCTGGGCGGATGGTCTCAAGCGCTACTGGCACCGGCGCAGCGACCTGCCGAAGGTTGCGGCGGACAGCGGCCCCGCTGCTCTCGCAGGGCTGCGGCAGGCGATCTCGGCCTACTACGTCAAGAACGAAGGCCGTGGGGAGTTCGGCA
>Ga0272448_1002470_pt1 | contig 23062 bp, 22 predicted proteins | sample YNPCB0191_FD_202220 | JGI IMG/M metagenome (GOLD analysis project Ga0272448, IMG submission 202220) | Hot spring sediment microbial communities from Yellowstone National Park, WY, United States - YNP-CB-019-1 | ecosystem: Environmental > Aquatic > Thermal springs > Hot (42-90C) > Sediment... | reverse complement strand
CTGTCATCTTTGCCCTCCCTCTCTTTTATTATATGCCATCCTCAATAAGAGATGAACCAAACTTAAGGGGTTGTCCAGAATTTGGGGGAAAGTATAACAACCCTAATCATGTCATCAGAGAAATCCTGAGCCTCGTCGATAAGAATGGCATCATATCGGGTACCGGTATCTTTGATTCTGTCCAGGGCAAGGGCTGTCACGGTTTCATAGTATGACTGGTCTTCCCGTTCATAGTGAATCTTCTCATTAAGCAGTTTACCACAGAGCTCAAAGAAGTGCATGACCTCAACACCGTCTTGTCCCAGAGCAACACCCTTGTCTGCAAGCAGCCGCTTGATGTAGTTCACCAGGGTGATGTTATAACAGACAAAAAGAATGGTTTTTATCCGGGGATTATACCGTTTCAGAAAGACCGCCTTGTGAACAAGAATGATGGTTTTGCCGCTACCGGAAGGCCCGATGATAATCCGGTGTCCGCTGTCGAATTTTCTGGCAATTGCCTCCTGGTTGCTGTCGAGCATCCGCAGGCGCTCGTGCTGTTCTGCATACGCATGGGTATGGTGCCTTGCAGGCAGCTCTATTTTTATTTCAGGGAAGAGAAGCGTTTTGAGGCTGTTCAGATCCTTTCCTGTAAGGGAAAACGTGAACGGTGGCGGGAATTTTGACTGCAACATATCTGAAAAAGACTTTCCGGTTGTATCGGCATAGAGGGGCGATTCTGCATGGAGGTCGTCCCAGAAAAAAACCCTGTCAGGGTGGATAATCTTATCAAGTTGTCGGTCAAGATATTCATGCCTGGTGATGTTGGGGAACACCACCCCGCAGGAAAGGGGGATTTTCGGGTTTCCGAAGTGGTCCGGATTCTGTGATACCAACCGGCCATCGGCCTTAATCTTGTCCATGAGGGAAGCGAGGTATTCCCGTGCCTGCTGGTAGGGGTTTTTCTTTGATTCAGTTCTGCCACCTATGTTCAGGATAAAGGATCGTGGATTGGCTTCTTGAAACTGCTTACACACCCAGTCCTTCACTTCAAAAATAATAAGCCCTGCCTTGTGAGAAAAGAGAATAAAATCCGGTTCTCTGTTATGGATATCCGGTGTGTACCAGGCAATGTATTGTGAATCAGGTTTCGCAGTAGTCTTCAGGAATGTGTAGAATCGTCTCTCCCCTTCGGTTGTAAATTCCTGCACATCTGGAGGAATCATAGTAGCCATAGGTATTTGTTAACAATTCTATCTTTCTGAACAAAAAATATCAAAATATAATGTCAATAAACTACTATAGCGGAGTGACACCTGTGTGTCAGTGGATTTTCAGGAATATACCACAAAGACTGCTTTAGTCTTACGAATGTGTGCTGAAAATTGGAACTACTCCTTCTTTAATTATATCAGTATGTACCAAGACGGCTACATGCTGAAGCAGCATAATGCATCCTCTTAAGAGAGATCTTACCATGAAGTCGCTTTGTGATGCTCCCATGAATAACCCTGTTTACGGACATCACCACCCCCTATTTTTGCTTGAGCCATAAACCGAAAAAGATGAGAGCAATAATCCACAACGGGTGAAAGGCGAACCCCAGAACTGCAAAAAAGATAAAGACGATAATATACATTAACCCCTCTCTCACCAGAATGTGCAGAGCCATTTAATCATCAGAAGGTTCCTTTGTTTCGCATTTTTTGAACGGTGAATAAATAGTAATCTCTCTGATACAGCCATGTGTTTTTGCGTATTCATCAGTGTAATAGTATTCCGTTTCTGTCTCGTTCCCGTCTGCATCGTAGTAATAGACCGCCCCGGAAATCCCGGTAAGCTGTGCCATTCCGTCTGAAGAAAAGATTTCTGCCTTAACCACATTCCCGTCCCGGTCGAGGTGATGGATGATTGCAGAAAACCCGCTCTTGTTTGCATAGTCATCAGAAAAATACATTTCTTGCTTCGTTATTCTTTCTTCCGCATCATAGTGAAATATGATTGTCCGGAATGACATTTCCGTTTCAGGCAAATCTCTGTAGTATGCTTCTTCTTTTACAATCTGTCCCACACTGTTAAAGTAGTTGACAAGCCTGTATGGAAATTTTTCCTTTATTGGATCGTCTCGAAAGTATATGTCACTCTTTATCTGTTTTTCTTGCTCATCATAATATTCAATTATCATGGCAGCCTTCTGGTTTTTAGGGTTCTCGCCGTTCACATGCAGCTCTCGTTTCACCAGCTTTCCCTCTCTGTCGTAGAACAGTACGCTCTTTGAGAAGCCATTTGTGAATTCCTCATCATTCGTGGCATACACAATCTCTGTGGTCTTCCCTCCATATTCATTGTTTTCGGTAATAACGTGTATTGATTGCATGAGCACCTCCTTTTTTGGTACAGTGACAGTCAAAAACCAATCTTCTGGTTCTGTGTCTGTATTTCAGCCTTAAAGGAGTTGTAGAGTATTTCTATCACACTGAGCAGTGTCTCTACATCGTGTCTCCTGTCATCGAACCGTGGCCGTCTGAGGTACCTGAGAAGGGATACGATGAATGCACCGGTTGCCTGAATATCCCTCAGTTTTTTCACGACCCGCTTATCCGTAAAGAGCCGGATTATGTTCTCATCTCCCGTCTCTCTCCTGACAAGGGAAAGGTAAAATTCCGGCTCAAGGGAGCTGAATTCCACAATAAGGTCAAACCGTCCGGGCCGCTTCAGTGCAAAATCTAAGAGCGTCCTGTCATTGGTTGTGGCGATAAAGTATGTTTCTTCACCCGTTACAAACCCGTTGAGAGCCTGGAGGGCAGATGAAAGGTCAACCCTGTCCAGCCTTCCGTCACGCGAACCAACTATAAGGTCAATATCGTCAATACAGACGAGGGCCGGCCTGAAGATTTCTGCATACTCGAAGACAATGCTCAAGGGAACAACACATCCCGCGTCTACGATGAGGACGGTCAGTGAGGGGTCGGCATTGTGGCACTCCCGTATAATTGCCTTGACTGTGTCTGTTTTTCCTGTACCGGGCTTGCCCACAAAGAGGTACCGGATGCCCCGGGCTTTCGCTTTGTGACTACCTCTACAAAATCATAAAGGTCGCTCTTACTGGTGCAGTAAATATCATTGAGGGTGATGTCAGGCTCTGGAAGTTGATGTACGATTCCCTGCTGCTCTATTCTGTCGAATGTCACTTTCAGTACCTTTCCTGAATAGCCGGAATTTCTTATGCCCTCTGTTACCAAAAGATTGCAAAGCGCTTCGGGATTGCACTGCAATGGATTGCTCCCTGAAATGTTAATGATATATTCTTTTCTGTCACGGAATTTCACAAGACGTATTAAGGATATATAGTATTTGTTCCCTTTGTACTGCACGATGGCAAAGAAGGCGCTGTCTCTCGATACCACATTGTCAAAAAGGTCCAGGCCTGCAATAACAGGATCGCTTACAATGCCGATCACGTCGCTGTAGGACATGACCTCCGTGAGCTCAAATTTTTCAGTCCTCACGTCGTGGGCCCAGATTTTTATAAGGTATGACTTCACCGCATTCCAGACCTCACAGGTAACGGTCCTGGTCATGCAGGAGACATTAAAATAGACTTCGTTAGCGGTTACACTATCGCTTCTTACAGTGTTCATTCGTTCCTCCTTGTATAAATAATCCAAAAGCCACTGAGGGCTCGAAACAAAATTCGCAGTGATAGATTGCTGAAACGATACCTGTGAGCTACTGTTGTGGTCATGCCGGGAGAAAAACCGTGATTTTCAAAGCCGATTTCCTGTGATGTCATGCTAACCCTTCCCTTAACCTTTCACGTATGCCCTCAGCTTTTCCAGAATCTTTACCATCCCCAGGGTATCGAGTTTGCAGTATTCAAGGAGGGCTTTCCTGATGCGTTCAATCTCTTCCTCATTATCTGACGCACACATACGGCGGTAAGCGTTCATGGCCATTCCGCCATTTGCAATTTCCATCCCGTTATAAGTGAATCCAGGCACCAGGGCCGGCAGTACAACCTTCTGTGAATATGAACCGGCCATCTCCCAGGAATAGACATGCTTGCTCCTGAACGGAGCTGCAAGATCAACCATGTTCTGTGTAATATGAGCAACTGCATCCCTATATTCCGGAAACCATCCGGCACAATTGTTGAGCACCTCTATCTCGAATGAGGCGTTGTAGGCGAGTCCGCATGCATCTTTCGGGATTTCGTGAAGGAGTTTCTTGATCAGTTCTCGCCTCGGGTCAGTATTCGGTTGTGCGAGGAACTCATAGTGCTCCAGAGGCGCGCCTTCACTCCGCTCAATGAACAGAGAATACTGAAACGGAATCTGCTGGAACGGTGATGTTCCGTCATATGGGGGGATAGCGGTTATGAATGTTTCGAAATCGAGAAAGAACAGCGGGTACCGGATGAGCGAAAGGAATTTCTTCACCTGTGCCGCATCAATTATACTGCCTTTATTCCGTGCGCATTCAACCTGGATCCTCTGTCCTTCGGAAAGGATTTCCAGCGGAATGTCAGTAAGCCGACGAATCCCCCTGTAATAGAGGTCGTACGGGTCAGCGCCCTGCCGCTTGAGTTCAAAGACTGACCCTTCGGGTACGCCGTGGATATGCTGCCAGCAGTGGTTCATGAAATCACACTGATACGGTTCTTTGCAGTACTTCCCGATATCGGTTGCAGGTATCCCGCCCCTGAGCATCTCGCGCATCTCTGTGACCTTCTCCCTCAGATAATCCTTTTTCTCCCTTACCACATCAGTGAAATCTTCACAGACAAAAAGACGTTCGATTTCAATATCACCATGACGGATGTACTCTTTGTTCAGGTGCACAAGGTATGCTTTCGATATTGGAATGCCGGCGTTTGTAAGGACATAGTACTGGATAGCCAGGTCATCAAGGTGATCCTCATGCACCTCTGCTGACCCTTTCACTTCATATATCTCCCATCCTTCATCAGCCTTTGTTAATATATCTGTCTTGAGAAATATGTTGTCATACCTGAATGCGCCTTCATAGATGGTATGGCCTTTCCTTACTGCTTCATCTGTCCGTGCCAGCTGCTCATCATAGCTTAATCCCTCATAGGGAACTTCTATTCCCCCGGGAAAAAGACCTCTGGCAAGCATACCAATCCTGTTACCTTCCTCCATCCGTGCCAAATCATCCTCTGATGGCGGCGCTGCCAGTTCCGGGTGGTATTTTGTAAGGTAGAGAGCCTTGTGGCACCTGAGCCCCTGTATGAAGAGGGATTTGCTGAGAAAGATGCGGCTATCCGTTGTCATGATCAAAAATCATCCTCCATACACTGTTACTGCCTCACCTCCATACCCGCTTTTATCTTATTCTTCATACAAGATTCCGGTATATATATCCTGCTGTTCATCAACTGTGAGTATAGGGCATTCAGTTACAATTAATAAACATGTTTTTTCACCCGGTAAATCCAGAGGCCGCATATTCAGTATACCGTTCACGTTCTGTACGACCTTCTCTGCCGTACCCCTGACATCCTTCCGATTTTCTCGCTTTCTTCAATACTGAAGAAGGCCATGTGCACAACAGTATTCTCATACACGAGCGCAGAGCCTACTATCCCCTCTCCCTCAAAACGGTAGTCCCATCCAAGACCCACGGATTGGTATCTCTTCTCCGCGCTTGTGACGGCAATATGGAGGAAGTCTTCCGCCTTATCAGGCAGCGGTTCTGTTTTCTCTTGGTTTCTTTCAAGGAGGGCTTCCATGGCATAGCTTTTGAGGAGTTTTTTATGGAGCATCGCATAGGCAGGTGCATAGGAGAGAATATCAAAACCCATAATGGTACCGTTGATAAACACCATCATGCCCTTCTGATCGGGGATGAGGGACAGTGCCTTCAGATATGCATCGAGATCCTTCTCCTTTGCATCAAAGGCATCCTTCATAGCGCCTGTCGGGGCATCCACCTTTGCCGCCCTCATCATGTAAGCAATACCATCCCAAACCGCACCCTGGTTCGACCTGAAGCACATGGATGACTCAAGGTTCCTGGACACACTCTTCATCTTTTCCCTCCGCGTTTTTGCATACATCACTGTATCAGAATCAGCAAACGTCCGTGAGGTATATGACCACCGCCCCTGTTCTGTGCAGCTTACCGGAATGACTGTTTCCGTGTGTCCGCCCAAGAGGATGGTTGTATTGAGAACCCTGTTCTGTTTTGCCCCTGCGAGTTCCTCACCGTCAAGGAGAAGGACAGCCTGATCACCCCTGTTGACAACCTTGAGTTCAGGGACTGAGCCGCCTTCGCCCAGTTCTGTAATGCTCAGTACTCCGTTCTCAAGGGCATCTTTCAGCGTCATGTACTCAGGACCACCGTTTCCCGGACATACAAGAGGCACAATAGCGAGATTTTCATATACCTGCATCGCCTTACGTTCAATCCGTCTTATATACTCACTAATAATCTGTTCCATTTTTCCATTCCCCCTTCTCTGTAATATGTTTCACAGATGTAATATATATCCTGTCAATGACAACTGTATGTCAGGGAATGATAACAAAAATTGGCTTTGGCAAAAAGTCTGTGAAGGTTATCTTGTCTACTCTTCCTTATTTCATGCCGGATGGATTGCGGCAAAACTGTATCGTCTAAGAACGCTTATCACCCTTTATATCGATTGGTTTATCGTCTGTTTCTGTGTTTGATGCGTACATGCACGTACCGTTCTTCTGGTAGGCATCGCAGGATGAGAGCGGGATACAGGGCATATTGGTGAGTCTGCACCAGGTCACCCCTTCTGTCAGTTTTCTTCCGGATCCATAGAATGACATGCCAAGGATATCAAACAGGTCATCATCAAAAAAATCATCCTCCATACAGTATTACCTCCTTATAGTTGCTCTGCTACCGATTTGTATGTATTCGCCACCTGAGGTTCCAGTTGGCGTCGTAGATGCGGTCTCCCTCTCTTCGGTATCTGAGGTTCCAGTTGGTATCATAGATTTTATTCCCTTCAATCCGGTATCTGAGGTTATATCGTTCATCATAGACCTTGCCGTTCTGCATCCTGCCTTTAAGGTTCCAGTTGTTGTCATAGATTCTGCCAGTATCTTCAATACGGTACTTAAGGTTCCAGTTGGCATCGTAGACCTTTATATCTCCGGCATCGGACAGAAAGGGGCAAAGACATAGAGTGAAGATGAAGAAGAGAAATGCAAAGCGCAATTGTACCATGACATACCCTTTCCGTGTGATAGCACAATACTGCGTATGACACATAGTGAGCTCCCGCTTCTTCATCATACTAACTATCCTTTTGGAAGTAGTATACAATATGAGACTGACAGCAGTATGTCATCACATCATGTTAGGTGTGGTACTCGAGAGACTGACGGAGCTCTTCTACAACCTGTTTTCTCAGCCACTGGGGTTTGACAACCTCTATGGAGGGGAACCACGAATAGATCCAGCGCTTAATCTCTACCACACCGGCAACAGTGAACGTGAGTTCTGCCTCACCGTTGGGGAGCATGGTACGTACTTCAGAGGGATGCCACCTCTTTCTCAGCACATAGTCTGCGATTTCAGGTTTGATTCGTACGGTCACAGTCACATCAGGACCGTCATGGATACCCCAGCTCCGGGAGAGGAATGACTTGAGGTCAAAATCCTTTTTCTGCTCAAAGTAGCGCCACCGCTCTTTGAGGTCCCTGATACGGTCAAGGACAAAGCTCCGTATCTGCTTGCGGAGATTGCAGAACCCCACGAGCATCCATATGCCGTCGTAGAAGACAAGGCCATAGGGGTCCACGGTTCTCAGGAGCGCTTCTTTACTGTGGCTCGCCTTATAGAGGATATCGACAGACCGTTTTTCGTCCACACATCGGGAGAGTATCTGCACATACTCAGCGATGCGTTCTGATTCCACGGCATCAGGGATTTTGACAATCACAGGAGATTCCTTCTGTGTCCCCGGTTTTCTTTCACGGAAGACCATCTTTTCCACCACACGCTGGAATTCATCCCTGAAGGGGTGTCCGAGGTGGGAGACAGCGTCACCTGCTGCTAAGAGAACGAGAAATTCACTGTCTGTGAGGCCGATTTTCTTGATGCGGTCACCGGTGGTAAAGACATAGCCCTTCCGTTCCTGGTCCAATTCAATAGCGTCAATCATGTTGATAATCTCCAGGTAGCGGTAGATGGTGCGCGGTGATACCTTGAAACGCTCGCTGAGGAATGTAACTGTGGGATACTTCTTGTGAGCAATCATGGTGTAGATCTCAAGGAGATAGATAACCTTGAGCGAGATGCCGGCAGGCTTTTCTTTTCTGCGGTATCCTTTCTTTGTGAGCTTTGATGGAATCGTGTGAGAGGATTTTACTCCCATAGCATCCATACCCCCCGTACCCTCATTATTACCCTACTCTTCTTTAAAAATGCAAGATAATTGTGGGGGAATGGCAAGCGCATACGGTTTGGTTTAATCGAAATATTTCTGAAATAATTTTATCCTTGAAACAGCATAAAGACTTTTATACAATCCTGCTATGAAGGGGGATAATTACAGAGAACTATTCGTTTTTGTATTAGGTACAACCCCTCAAATCATTACAGAGACCATCTATGCTCTCTCCCAAAAGAAACCTCCCATCTATCCGGATTCACTATACATTATAACAACAAAAACAGGTAAAGACCGCGTTCAAAAAACATTGATAGACCAGGACATCATTGGCAGTCTCATAAGGGAGTATAAACTACCGCACCTATCATTGAGTGACGACTCCTTTGTTCTAATTAAAGATTATGAAAATCATGAATTGGATGACATCAGAGATACAAAAGCAAATGAATCAACAGGCAATCTTATAACTCAATTCATAAAAAATTTAACAGCAGACATGGGCTCCCGACTCCATTGCTCTATTGCAGGAGGCAGAAAAACCATGAGCTTCTATCTTGGAGCTGCGCTTCAGCTTTTCGGGAGACCGTGGGACAAACTGTACCATATCCTTGTGACACCGGAATTTGAATCAAACCCTTCCTTTTTCTATAAGCCGAAGAAAAACAGGATTATTGAAATACAGCTTATGGATGGCACAATAAAAAAGGTAAACACAAAGGATGCTGTTATAGAGCTTGCTGAACTTCCGTTTATCAGGCTCAGCAGCAAACTTGCCTTGCACAAACAAGACTTCCAGAGTTTAATTGAAGAAGGCCAGCAAGAGATTGACACTGCCACATTGCAGGCAGAACTCAGGCTCAACCTCGCAGATCGCACAATCTATATTGGCAACACACTCATAGAAATGGTGCCTATACAACTCATGATTTATAGTGCTATGCTCCGTCAGAAGATTGCCCATTGCACCCATACGGAGAGAAGATACTGCCAGGATTGCACCGAGTGCTTTAAAACCGTAAGTGAACTGGCAAACAAAAAAATCCGTGAAGAAATGGCGCAGGACTACACAGCTATCTATCGTGGAAACACATTGAGAACAAAAGAATTTCTTGAAAAATGGGACAAGGCATTATCTCCTGGGGACATTGTGCGGCAGAATATAAGTAAAATCAATAGGTCGCTGAAAGAGCAACTACCAGATACTGCGTTGCTGCCCTACTATACAGTTACAAACATTAGAAAGTACGGTGGTACACGATACGGCGTGAGGGTTGAAAAAGGAAAAATCAGGATAGAATAAAAAATGTTTCGGAAATATTTCTATTCTTGAAGAAAAAAAATGCTTCTGGCATAATGGACAAACGAGGGGGGTATGACTGAAAAAATCACTATAATTACTTGCCCATACTGCAAGCGAGAGATTCCTCTCGATGAGGCGCTTACCCACAAGATTAGGGAAACGATCCAGGAGGAGTTCAAAGAGGAACTGAACAAAAGAGAAAAAGAGCTCAAATCAAAGGAAGACACCATAGCAAGAAAAGAGAAGGAATTAGAGAGGATAAGAGAAGAACATGAACAAGAGCGAAAAAAGATACAGGAGAAGCTTGAGAAGGATTTTAATGCCCGCCTCGAGCAAGAAAAGAAAAAAGTAGAGGAGTCCATAAGAAAAAGGATAGCTGAAGAATCGGCGCTGGAGATAAAGATTTTAAAGGATGAACTTGCCGAGAAGGCAAACAAAATAAATGAATTTAAAAACCTTGAGCTTAAACTCCGGCAGGAGAAAAGAAAACTTGAGGAGGAGAAACAGAACTTAGAGCTTGAGGTGGCAAGAAAACTCGATGCTGAAAGGGAAAAACTGAAAGAAGATATAGAAAAGAAGGTAAATGAGCAGCACAGGTTAAAAGACCGAGAAAAGGATAAACTCATAGAGACAATGAAAACCCAGATAGAAGAGCTAAAACGCAAGGCAGAACAAGGCTCCCAGCAGATGCAGGGTGAGGTATTGGAGAATGAGCTTGAAGAATTATTAAAAACAAAATTTCGTCATGATATTGTTTTGCCTGTTCCCAAAGGCATGAGGGGCGCTGATGTTATTCAAAAGGTAATCACTTCTTCCGGTCAGCCATGTGGGACAATTATATGGGAATCAAAAAGGACAAAAACATGGAGCGACTCCTGGATTGACAAATTAAAGGAAGACCAGAGGGAGGCAAAGGCGGACATTGCAGTAATCGTGTCTACAACCTTGCCTAAAGACATAACAGGTATAGCACAGATAAACGGGGTATGGGTTACAAACTATACCCTTGCCACAGGTCTTGCAGTGGCATTAAGATCAGGGCTCATTGAGGTGGCAAAGGTAAAGACAAGCATAGAGGGAAAGTCAGGCAAGATGGAGATGCTCTATGAATACCTCTCCGGTCCTGAATTCCGTCAGCAGATTGAAGGGATAGTTGAGGCATTCGCCACCATGAAAAATGACCTTGACGCTGAAAAAAGGGCGATGGAAAAGATATGGGCAAAGAGGGAAAAGCAGATAGAGAAGGTTGTTAAAAATACAGGACGTATGTATGGGAGCCTCCAGGGGATTATTGGCAGCCCCCTGCCGGAACTAAATGTGCTGGAACTTAAAGCATTGAAAGGGGAATGAAAGGAGTTAATGGTGAATCTTGAACGATATGCCGAGAAAAGGATATTGTTAAACATACAACATAGAACGTTGAACTTTGAACGCTCTTTACAGGGGGTTTAGATGTCATTTAATGAACGTGAATATTATACAGTAGTCTTAGGGGCATTACTGCATGATATAGGGAAACTAGTTCAAAGGGCGAATGAAAACTCCACATCAAAAAAACACACAGAGTGGGGATACGAATGGCTGGAAACGCATTTTCAAGATCACCCAGCAAAGCTTGCTACTATTGCCCATCATTATACAAAGGACGATGATTATGCCTTAAATAATAACCTTGGATTAATATGGTATCAGGCAGATAATCTGGCTTCCAAAGAGAGAAAAGGAAAAGAAAGGCTAGAGGAAGGGAAATGGCATTCAGAGATAGCTATGGCCTCACCGTTCAGCAGAATAAATAATCCTTTGAATAAGGATGAAAGGCCGCCCCTTACTTATCTTCCACTTAAATCAAAAGGTATTCCCTTTACACTTACCGAAGAACCATTATGTTCAAACAAAGACTACAAAGAGATACTTTCTGAATTTGAAAAAGATCTAAATTCTCAGATGTCTGAAAACAAAAGCTCTATCATTTTTTTACTGATGCTTATTGAAAAACATCTTAAAAATATACCCTCTATAACTCTGAGGATCTATGATGGCTTAAAGAAAGATGAAATAAAGGACAAACACCCTGACATTTCACTTTTTGACCATCTAAAACTTACTGCCGCAATAGCAGGCTGTATGTATCACTATTACAGCAAGGAATTTTCAGTAAAATGGGGTAGTAATGAACTTTTAAAAGTAGAAATATTGGATGTGCCTAAAGATAAAAAGCCTTATCTATTAATAGGAGGTGATGTTTCAGGGATTCAGAAGTTTATTTATACAATAACTTCAAAGGGAGCACTAAAATCGTTAAAGGGTAGATCCTTTTATGTTGAACTTCTGATTGAACATATCGTTTCAGAGATTGTCGAGCGCCTTAAGCTAACAAGATGTAATATCATATTTTCCGGTGGCGGATCTTTTTACATACTCTCCTATAACACAAATGATGCAAAGATGACCATAGAAAAAGTGAAAAAGGAGATAAACGAGTTCTTATTTGAACAGTTTAGTGGAAGTCTTTTTTTGAACATAGAAACAGTTGAATTTCATCCTGATGCCTTCCAAAACTCCCAAGATTTATGGCCAGAACTTTCCAAAAAACTTGAGGATTCAAAAAAAAGAAAGTGGAACGAAAGACTCGAAGATATTATTGCTTTTTCAATGCCCCATAACGATTGTTTAACAAGATATTGTGAAGTATGTTTTAGAGAGGATCTCCCCCTTGAACCTGTTTTTATTGGAAACCAACAGATATATGAAAATGTGTGTAAACCCTGCAGTATTCAATACGCGCTGGGGAATACTTTAAAAGAGGCTTCCAAATCGCAAAATTATGTCGTCTATTGCTTCGATGATAATGATTATCCTTTAATGAGCGAGAAAGCCTTTACCATTGGGAATTCGCGCTATGTTTTAACCAAGATAAACTCTGAGTTGGATAGGCTTGCAAAGAGGGTATACATCATAAATAGTCTTGATGCACAAAAATATTATCACCCCCAATCTATATATCTACCTGTTGGTATTTACCAGCACAAGGAATTGAAAGAGCTTTCAGATGCTGCAGACGTTTTTGGTATTAACAGGCTTGCGGTTTTAAGGATGGATGTGGATAGTCTTGGGAAGATTTTCTCATTAGCGGTGCCTGTTGAGCATCGAACTTTTTCAAGGATGGCATCCATATCAAGGACATTGAATGATTTCTTCAAATACTATCTTAACCCTATTGTACAAGAAATAAGAAGCTGTATTGTAAAAAGAAACGGAAGTAATGAAAGGATGCTCTCCATAGTGTATTCAGGAGGTGATGATCTATTCTTAGTAGGGCACTGGCTCGATGTGATGGAAGCAGCAATTGATATAAGGACATATTTTGAAAAATATACAGGTAATCCATTTGTTACAATTTCAGGGGGAATATCAATAAACCACACTAAATACCCCATTTATCTGTATGCAAAGGAAGCAGATGAAGCTGAAAAAGAAGCGAAAAGTTTTAGCGAGGACAAAGAGACAAAGGCCAAAAAGAATGCTATCACCTTTTTTAAAGGAAAACCATTAAGATGGCCTGATATAGAAAGGCTCAAGAAGAGAATTTCTCTCTTTGAAGAGTTTCTCATCCAAGGAGAAAAATCTCTTGCCATTGATGAAAAGAAGTTACCTAAGACGTTTTTTTATAGACTACTTGCCCTTGCAAGAAGGTTTAATGAAGATGGAATGTTGGTCTTGCCTAAGGCTGCATATTTACTATCGAGGGCACGCTTTGGGACCCATGAACCAGAAACCAAGATGAAATTTAATGATGCCATTATGAACTCAAAGGAAAAGGAATGGAAGATTACAGAATTAGCAACACTTATAACTCTAATGCTTATGAGGAAAGGAGGGAAAGAGGATGAGAGATAATCGGCAGCCAAGAAGTGGAGGAGGCCCTATGGAAAAAGGAGGTAATGACCTTGTTAAGGATTTGGCAGAGAAGGTTAGGAAGTTTGAGCCCCAAGGTCTTTCAAAGCTTCCGGCTAATACATTGATTGAAATAGCCGAGGAGCTAGGAAAATACCTTAAGGATAGCGGCCTCAAAACAACGCAAATAAGAAGGTTTTTAGATGGAATTAGAAGGCTCGATGTTCAATTCAGCAAGGGCAAACAATTTTTAGAGGATCAAGTTGTACTTTTAAAACCTAAGCTTGCTTATGCTGCAGGTAGGAATAAAGAGGTAAGGCCATTGATGGATGTTTTGCAGCCTGCAATCACCGCTGGTAGTAAAAGTTATGCTGACTTTAAAAAATTACTTTCACTTATAGAAGCGATTGTAGCTTATCATAAATTTCATGGTGGTGCAGATTAATAACAATTTAGGAGGAGAATTATGGACAACAGAATGCTTTTAGGCAAGGTAGTAATAAATGGTTTTGTCATATGCGAAACTGGGATGCACATTGGTGCATCCAAAGAGAACATGGAAATAGGTGCAATTGATGCTCCTGTTGTGCGAGACCCTGTAACAAGACAGCCCTACATACCAGGTTCGTCTTTGAAGGGTAAATTGAGGGCATTGTTGGAAAAGGCGCTGTTAATATCAGAGAAAAACCTTCTAAAAAAAAGGAACATAGGTACTGAAAAAAATCCCTTATTGATTCATGTATGTGACAATAGCAGCTTGGCAAGTGACTGCAAACTATGTCGTCTATTTGGTTCAACGGCAGGTAAAGGCGACGCAAACAACAACTTTCCATCTAGACTCATAGTGCGAGACCTTTATCTTACCTCGGAGAGCGTTGAAAGATTGACAGGCATTGATACAGGCCTTCAGTATACAGAATGGAAGTTTGAAAATGCAATAGATAGGGTTACCTCTGCTGCAAATCCAAGACAGATTGAGAGGGTTCCAAGGGGTGCGGAATTTAAGCTTGAAATTATCTATGATGTTGAAAATCTTGACCATTTAGCGACAGATCTAAAAAATTTAAAGCTTGCTTTTGAATTATTGGAATTAGATGCATTGGGTGGACATGGTTCAAGAGGTTATGGAAAGGTATCTTTAAAAATAGAAAAAATTGAGGCAATGTCAGTAGCATACTTGAGGGATAGAAACCTGAAGGATGAATGTATCGTGTGCAAATCTCTTGATGAAACTGAGCTTCTGAGAATAACTAGCATTTTCACTACAAGTAAAGTATAGAGGTAGAAATGGATATATACATATATAGGTTGGAATTTAAAGGCTCCACACATTTTGGTGACACAGGTATAGAGCTTGAAAATGTTACCGAAAGAGTAAACTCTGATACTCTTTTCTCCGCCCTTATCAACGCCATGAATATTCTTTACAAACAAGAAAAAACAGATACATTTATAAAATGCTTTATCGAAAATCCGCCTTTTATTATAAGTTCTCTTTTTCTTTACAGCGGGGATACATTTTATTTACCACGTCCATTTGTTGATGGACAGTTAAAGGAAGAATTAAAAAGAGAGCTTGGAAAGGAATTGAAAAAAATTATGTGGCTTTCAGATACAATGTTTTTAAAGTGGATATCGGGAGATGAGTTTAATGAAAATGATGTAGAAGTAATGAAAGATGACCTTGAAAATTACAAGAAGGCATACACAATAGAAATAAGGCCGAGGGTATCTCTGGATAGATCTACTCAAAATAGCAACCTATATCATTGTGGCTATGTATATTTTAAAAAGAATTCTGGTCTTTATGGTTTTGTAGCCTTTAGAGATTCCAATGCAGTTGAACTATTTCAGAATATTTTGACAAACTTAGGAGAAATTGGGCTTGGAGGAGAGAAGACATATGGTTCAGGAACGTTTAAAGTGATAGACTTTAAAAAAATTAACGGCGTGTTTCTTAAGATTTTTAGAACAAATTTATCACAATATGTTTTATTATCACTTTACCACCCTTCCTCAAGTGAGATAGGTTCTCTTAGAGAAGGCATAGTCGCCTATGACATCGTAAGAAAAAAAGGCTGGATTACATCAGGCAAAAATGCTTTGCCTTTAAAAAGAAAATCTGTTGGTTTTTTTGTTGAGGGCTCTGTGTTTAAGGGTTGTCCTAATGGTTGTCTTGTAGATGTCACACCTGATAGCGATCTTAATTTAGCCATAAAACACAAAATATTCAGATATGGCTATGCCTTTACTGCTCCGACTGGAGGATAAGAATGTTATATGAGGTCTTTGATGCAAGGCTTGGCACTTTAAGTACAATAGCTCCCATTCATATTGGTAGTGTTGAACAAAGACTGACCCCTTTTGAGTATATTGTCAAGGATGGCTATGTCTATCAAGTGTCTGAAGAAAGGCTTTCACACTTAATAGCAAAATTAAATCTTATTGACTATTTTGTGGCTGAGGTGGGAAGAGAGGGCCACCGCTTTAGAATCATGGATTTTCTCAAAAGACAAAAAGTGAAAGTGGATACTAATTACCTTTTGGACTTGAGCGGCGGAAGACGTGCCAAATTAGCTGGAGACCAATCACAGATGCAGGATTATAAACCTTTTATACGAGATGGTATGGGAAATATATACATACCGGGAACTTCAATAAAGGGTGTTATAAGGACTGCAATTCTTTATTGTGCCCTTAAAAATTTGAAAGAAAAAGATTCTGTCGGTTTTTCTACACGAATTGAAAACAGAATTGAGCAAGATATAAGAAATAAAAAAAATAAAAAGAAGATGTTTGAGTTGGGTAACGAAGAGTGGCTTGAATCTTTTCTTTTAGAGGATAAAAGAAATAGCCCCAATACTGACTGGCTCAGACTCCTTCATGTTTCAGATGCGTATCCAAATGATTACTTTGAATCCTTTATAATCCCTGTTTATGTGCTAAAAAAGGAGAAAAATGTCTGGCAGTTAAAAAAAGAAAAAACAGAAAGGCCAACAACCATTTGGGTCGAATGCGTACCTGAAAGAGTTTCGTTTAGTTTTCAAATAACATGGGATAGGCGATTGCTTGATGAATTCAGCAGATTAAATCCTGAGGTTATGTTACCTAAGAATTTAGATGAGATTATGGATAGTGTTAAAAGATGGATCGACGATGTTATAGAGGTTGAAAAATCATTTTTTTCAAGTCATAGTAAGGTAAAATTTTATAATTTCAGAGATTCAACACCAAACTTCAGGATAGGTTTTGGCTCAGGCATGATGGCAACTACTATCTTTCCCTTGCTCTCTGATGATTTAAGAAAAAAGATTCGTAATTATGCTGGATTAAATAGAGGTAATGATGAAGCACCTAAATCAAGACGTGTGTGGGTAAAAGAAGATTCTTATACCCCTCTTGGCTGGGTTAAGTTTGAAAGTATGCCTTACGAAAAAGGAAAACCCATATTTTTTGAGAGAAAAGAACAAGAAGAAAAGATGATTCAAGTAGAAGCAACAGCACATTTAGAGGTAGAAGAAAGAGGAATTACTTCTAAAAAATCTCCTGAACCCATAACCTGGCCTGGAGCATATATTACTTACTTACCTAATACTAAAACCCTGGTTGCCAGCTATGAAAATAAGAAGGCTGAAGTAAAAATAGGTGATGATAGGTCCATTGTCCCTGAGAGATTTCATAAGACACTTTTTGAAAGAAAAAAGGGTGTAAAAGCGAATGTCATCGTTGAGACTGTAGGCAATGCCTTTAAGATTGTGAGAATTGATGAAAATTAAACTGATTTTAGATATGAAATAATGACCCGTATCCACGTCTGTCTCGTCTCTGCTCAGCCCATACCAAACCTTATCCCCCTGCGTATGGAGGAACTACGGCCTGATAAAGTGATACTCCTTGTAAGCCCTGATATGAAGATTCAGGCAGACAGACTTGAAAGGGTAATAAAAAACTGGGCACTAAAAACAGAAAAGATTTCCATAGCTCCATATGATTTAGAATCTGCCCGTAAAACTCTTAAAGAAATATTATCACGTCATGAAAACGATGAGGTTATCCTGAATGCCACAGGCGGAACAAAAATAATGGCATTTGCAGCCTTTGAAGTGTTCAGGGAGAAGGAGAAACCGGTAGTTTATGTTGATACCCAGGATAAGCGCATTGACGTTCTATCACCTGAAAGAAAAAAGATGGAATTCAAGGGGGTAATGTATGTTCGTCAATACCTTGCAGCATACGGACAGAATATTGTCTCAGAGACGCATAAGGAAGATGTGCCAGCCGCACATTGGGCCGCAATAGAAGCTATCATTCAAGATGGAGAAAGACTGGAAAGGGGTATTGGTATTCTTAACAGATACGCAGCTCCTTTGCGGAATGCAAGGACATTCCCGCTTGAAATAGATATAGAAGATGAAGACTTCGAAAATGAGCAATTCCAGGGAATCGTCTCTATTCTTTCAACACATGGTCTATTAACTTTAAAAGAAAGGCGTATCCAGTTCCCATCCCTTTCAAGTGTAGAATTTTCATCGGGTGGATGGCTCGAAGAACATATCTTCAAAATTGTACAATCTCTAAATCCAACCGATGTGAGGATGAATGTAGAAGTAAAATGGGCACGGCCGGCAGAGTCTAAAAATGAATATGATGTCCTTTTTACTTATAGCAACAGGCTCTATATTATTGAGTGCAAGACAAAGCGTTTTACTGGAAAAAATGTAAACAATTTCGGCGAAGATTCTATTTATAAACTCGATAGTCTTCGTGATGCAGCAGGTGGACTGTATGGTAAAGGAATGTTGGTCTCTTACAGGCGTTTGACAGATGATCAAAAAAGACGGCTTAAAGCAAACAGACTTGAATTTTGCGAAGGACGAAATATTAAAAACTTGAGGGATATAATCAAACAATGGATTCAGAAATAGAAAAAGAAACAGTAGTCGACGCTATGATCATTTCCATAGGAGGTACTCCTGCCCCAATTATAAAGACTATCATCCATTATAGGCCCGAATTCATCTCTTTTCTGGCATCCCAAGATACAATCTACAATGTTTCTGATATAAAGAAAGCATGTCAGGATCAATCGGTCAATTTTAAAAGTGAAGTCACTATTGTTGATAATGTCAACGACCTATTGCATTGCTATGAAAGGGCCGAAGAAGCGATAAAGCGAGTGACGGATAAAAATTTCTCACAAGATAGGGTAATAGTTGACTACACAGGAGGAACAAAGAATATGTCTGTATCCCTTGCCCTTGCAGCGATTAGTCAAGGTTTTTCCTTTTCTTATGTAGGAGGTAAAGAAAGGACAAAAAATGGTGTAGGGATAGTAATAGATGGCACTGAAGAAATCTATAAAAGTGTTAACCCATGGGATTTTCTTGCAATTGATGAAAAGAAAAAAATTGCCCTGCTTTTCAATCAATACCAGTTCATGGCTGCAAAACAACTATGTGAGACGATGTCAGAAAAAGCTACAAGGCAAAAAACATTATTCAAAAAATTAGGTTTTGCAATAGAAGGATATTATTTATGGGATCTTTTCCGGCATAAAGACGCATTGGATAGGTTTCAAAGGGCAAAAATCGAGGAGATTCAAGAATCGGGTGATGCTACATTTAAGGAGTTCGCTGCAAAAGCAAAAGAAAATATCCGTTTTCTCGAGATACTTATTAAGGACAGCCAAAAACTCTCCATCAACTACATTCTTGACATCTATGCTAATGCTGAAAGACGATTCGAAGAAAGAAAGTTTGATGACGCCATCTTAAGGCTTTATCGCCTTTCGGAGATGATTGCTCAGGAACGACTCATAAATCGTTATGGGATAAATACATCAGATGTAAGGCCAGACAAAATCCCAGCCACTCTGCATGACGAATTCGTAAGACGTTATAAAAATTCGTTAGACGGCAGGATTAAATTACCTCAGAATGCCTCTTTTGAGCTTCTTTTTGCCCTTGATGATGAATTAGGCAGGGCATTCGAAAAAGACAAAAAAACATTTCTGGATATCCAGTCATCTAGAAATCAGTCCTATCTTGCCCACGGATTTAGCTCCTCAAAGGATAGCACATATATAAGATTAAGGGACTTTCTGCTCAGGCTTGACGTAATAAATATTGAAGAAGTGCCAGTATTTCCAAAGTTATGATTATCTAACGATAGATTCTTATGGGTAAATATTGCCAGATCAAGAAAAGGACATGCCAAAACTGGATCTCAGTTCTCCCGATGCTATAAACGTTGCAAATTCAATATGAGGATTATTATTCTCATCTACCGCTCTCCTGTTACAGGCGATGTTGTAATATTCGACCATAGTCCTGATTAAAAATTTCTTTTGAAAGTTTAATGTTTAAAGTCGAACAATGAAGTATTATAATAAACCATGGTTCAAGAAACTCTATCAAGAACTCTAACCGAAGAGCAGAAAAAGATACTTAAACAGGCGCTCTGAGACCTCAACCTTACCCCTGAAGAGTTTCTTGCCATAATTGAAGGCAGAAGCGATAGAAAATGGCCTGACCGTGGCTTCTGTGTGGCAAGACTCCTTGAGAGCGTTAACTGGTTTAAAATTGTCACCATAACTAACCCGAAGGTTCTATGCAGCGTTTGGGACGGTGCCAAAAAATATGTAAGAGCAAGAGAGATCAGCAAAGGAATGGATTTTGCGAGCAGAATATTACAATAAAATCGTTTATCCTCTCCAGGATAAGGCTATTGTAGCCTTCAAGGATTCACCATTTATCTTACTGGTGGGACAGCCCTTTCACGTGGATATTATAATCACAGATACTCTGATGATTTAGACTATGTTGTCAATTTCCATCCAGAATTTCAAAGATTGGCACAAATTCAGGTTGATAAACTAATGCTGGTTTTTGAATCTACGGTTGACGTGGACTATAAAGGTGAGTACTTTTACAGAATATTTGTTGCTAAAGAAAAATTAAAGATTGAACTCATTAACGATGTGCCATCCCACATCGGTTCAATTATTGACCATCCTGTTCTTGGCCGCATCGACTCCAAAGAGAACATCCCTGCCAATAAGCTTACTGCTATTGTTGACAGGGCATTGCCAAAAGATATTGTTGACATATACTTCCTCTTGAAAGATGGCATTAACCTAAAAGGGGCACTTCTTGATGCAAGAAGCAAAGCTGCCGGCATAGCGCCTCTCCTCATTGCAAAAATATTTGCTGAGTTCGATTACGAACTTCTTGACAGCGAAATAAAATGGATAAAACCCATCTCAAGCGAAACTATCAAAAACTTTATGAATACCCTTTCCTTTGCTATCGTCAATGGCAAGATGTAATAATCGCGGTATCACCTAATAAAAACGTTTCTGAAATATTTCTTTTCGTGCATTGACTATTAATGACTCGTATACTCTTAACATGGAACGGACGCTCTACCTCATTGCCTACGATATCACCAATGATAAACGCCTTAATTCTGTGCGCTTTTTTCTCAAAGGGTACAGCACTGGCGGTCAGAAATCTGTGTATGAATGTTTTTTAACTGAAGGTGAACTCACTGTAGTTACCCGGATACTGAAAAAAATCATCAATGAAAAAGAGGACAGGATACATATTTTTACTATGGACGGGAGAAGCAGAACCCATACGCTTGGTATAGCAGTCGAGCCTCACGATCCTGAATTTTTTTATATTGGATGAGGACATGGGAACCCTTTTTATTGACCGCAAAGGCATTCATGTGACACTTGATGGTAATAGCATTGTCTTTTATGCAAATGGTGTGCGCGAAGGTACTGTGCCCATAAACCCATTAAAACGCGTTGTCGTGGTAGGAAATGTAACCATTGATACGCCGGTTATCCATAAGCTTGCAGATGAGAACATTAGTATGCTGTTTCTTTCAGGCAGGAGAATGAGATTCCGTGGCATGCTCCATGGAAGTCTCCACAATAACGGTATACTCCGTCTTAAACAATATGAAAAATCCCTCTCAAGCTTTGTTGTTGATTTTTCAATAGACCTTGTTAAGCGAAAAGTAGGCAGTCAGTTGAACGTTTTACGACAGGCAGTTGATACTCGCCAGGATGCACGATTTACGCTGACCAATGGAATAGGTACGTTAGAAAAAATACAATCGTCTCTTGATTCCTTTGTTGTCAATATTGAACTCAAGGAGGAGATAATGGCTATGCTGAGGGGGTTTGAAGGGAGCGCTTCAGCAGCATACTTTTCAGCATTGACAAGCCTTTTTCCCCCATCCCTTGAATTTACTAATAGAAATAGAAGGCCTCCCCGAGACCCTGTCAATGCAATGCTATCGCTGTGCTATACACTGCTCCATTATGAAATAGTTCGTGAAATAGAAGTCATAGGCCTTGATCCTACAATTGGGTTTTACCATCAATTTGAATATGGAAGAGAATCGCTTGCCTGTGATCTTGTGGAGCTTTTCAGAGCTGATATTGATAGTTTTGTATGGACAATCTTCAGAGAAAGGGAATTCACAGAAAGGGACTTTACATACGATAGGGAACGTCCTGGTTGTTACCTCAAAAAAGGAGGGAGACAGAGGTTCTATCTACTGTACGAAGAATGGGCACAAACAATGAGAGCCAAGTTTGTTGAATGTGTGAAAGGACTTGCCAGAAGGATTATGGATGGTGAAATAGACGATATATATGCAAATGAGTAACCTATGAACCAAGAGAGAACATTATATCTAAACGAAAAGAAAGGCTTGACTGTAAGACGTGATGGTCCTTCACTCTGGATCAGAGAAAGGAATAGTGCTGGACGTCGCATCCCCGCTCGTTTTATTGATATGGTTTACATTATAGGGAACATTAAAATGGATGCGGGTGTTGTTACCCTCTTTGTAGAACACAATGTACCTGTAAGCTTTATGAATTCAAAAGGCGAAACCCTTGGGGTTGTCATGCCGTACAATTATACTCTGTTGAATTATTCCGAAGACCAAAAAAAATTACTCAAGAGTGAAGAATATATTGAAAGATTCAGATTATGGACTCTCTCAATGAGAAGAGAGATACAATTATTTATTTTGAGAAAGGTGGCATTCGCTAAGACAACTACCTTCATGTCAGAAGGGTTCAAGGAATACGATTATAAAGAAATTATACGCTCCTTTATGTACCGTAAAGAAAAGGAGTGGGAGGTGGTTCATCAAGTAAACAAAAATATTTTCATGGAAATGATAATAAAACATCTCGTTGATGCCAAGCTTGACCCACATATGGGAGTATTAGAACGAAGGAAAAACTTTGGCTTTGCTTTAGACTTCTATAATATACTGAGTCCGGAAATCGACAGGCTTACGATTGATTTTTTTACTTCTTTGAGATGGCATGACTTTATTTTGAAAACACAAAAACATTGCATCTGACCCCTGATGTCAATAATAGACACGAAACTTTACTCATGCTGCCTGCCTCATGATATAAAACTGCTTTAGGTACTGAGCAGGGGATAGATAATTTAGCC
>Ga0272448_1002468_pt1 | contig 23065 bp, 31 predicted proteins | sample YNPCB0191_FD_202220 | JGI IMG/M metagenome (GOLD analysis project Ga0272448, IMG submission 202220) | Hot spring sediment microbial communities from Yellowstone National Park, WY, United States - YNP-CB-019-1 | ecosystem: Environmental > Aquatic > Thermal springs > Hot (42-90C) > Sediment... | reverse complement strand
AAGGAATGTATCAGTTAGTGAGGATAGAGGCAAGATTACAGGGATTTGGTGATATTGCAGTTGAAGAGATTGATGTAAGGTTTAGGAATGCATTGATAAGTACTGAGCATTTAGATAAGTTAGAGTTCATAGCGGGTATGATAGAGACTGTGAGGGGTGCTGTTGATGCGGTGAATGAGATTGCTTCAGCGTTAGAGGGCGTTGTGGATAAGGAGAAGATCAGCAATTTTCTGAATGAGTATCTAGGTCTTATTGGACTCGATGGGGCGGTGAAGGTAGAGAAGGCTCAGAGTGAAGAAGTTAGTAATGCGGGAGCAGATGTGTCAGATGTTGGGGATTGGATGGGGGAAGAGGAAGAAGTAGGTTTTGAGGGTGAGGAAGAAGGGGAAGAAGAGTTTCCATTTGAGGCAGGCACAGAATCCGAGGAAGAAGAATTTCCGTTTGAAGCGGAGCTTAGAGGAGAGGGGCATGGTAAAGTTTAAAAATAAAATTGATGAGGATATTTTCAGGTCGGAGTTTTTGAAGAGTGGGGTATCATTGAATGAGTTTTTAGTGAATAGGGGGGAGTTGGAATTAGGACTTGTTGATTTTGAGAGATCACAGAGGCAGAAGCAGAATTGGAGGAAGCACCGGTGGAAGTATCTTCGGGGGATAAGGAGTTTTCATTCATCTACTGAGGGTAAGAGGTTTCATAGGAATTTGGGAAGGTATCTTACAACACGAGATAGTGATTCTTTATTAAAGTCTTATCAGGTAGAGAAAGAAAAGGAGAGGGAAAGTGGTTATAGGTTAGACATAAGGAAGGTTTCTGAGAATTTAGAGTTTTTGATAGGTGCTATATCAGCAGGAGTTCATGGGTTAATTGAGAAGAGGTATTATAGAGTGAGTATAGATGAAGAGGTCGAATATGATTTATTTCTTGAAGAGTTATTGAAAAAAGTGGTAGAAGTAATAGAGTGGGCATTTGGTGAGAGGGATGGGGTTGATTGGGATTTCTGGGTTGGAGTATGTAAGGATGGGTTAAGTAAGCTGGGGTTGGAGGTTCCTGAAAAGGTGGAAAAGGAAGGGGAGCTATTAGAGTGGTTTATAGAAAAGATAAGGGAGGGGGTGAAGGTAGAAGATGATGACAAAGAGTCGTCTTCGGAAGGAAGTGTATGATTTTGCAGTAGCATACATGCATCAGTTTTTATTGCAGGATGTAGGGCTTTTACCTGATTTAGATCCATTTGTTCGGAAGGTGATGTTTTCTTCTACTATTATAGATTTCTTTTCGAAGGATGAGTTACGGAGAGAATTTTTAATATTTTCTGGGTTAGATAGTAGTGTATTTGATGAAGTTGGTATGGATTTTCCTAGTGATTTTATTGTAGAGATTGATACTGGAAGTGAAGATGGGTTATTATTGTGGTTACAGGATAATGTGGATAAGGTATGTAGGGATGAGGGTGTAGGTGAGTTGTGGGTTATAGAGAAAGTTGGGAGAGGGTATGTAGTAGTGCTTACTGACAATGGGGCGTCAGCAAATGATATAGTGAAGCGGTTAGAGGAAAAAGGCATAGAAGTAAATAAGAATAGTGCTTATAAGTTTGAGAGAGGGGATGCTCCAAGGGCTGGTGATGAGAAGTGGGTGTATTTGTTGGGTGCAGTAAATGTGTGGAAAAGTGATGAAGTTGAAACGATAAGATTAGGAGGTGCTAAAGAGAACATGATATCGGTAAGGTTAGGAGATTTATTGAAGCAGTTGAATGAAGGGATATCGATTGATGCTTTGTATCGTGGGGCGGATTTATATAGGAGGACACAGCGTGGGAGTCAAGATAGGGTTGAGGCTGGAGAGTATTTAATGCATGGCAAGGTGATGAATCTAAGATTTCATGCGCTGTGGAAGTTAAACGAGTTAGTAATAGAATCGAAGGTAAGGAGTGAATCGGATCATAAAGAGTATTTAGTGACAATTGTAGTGGAGGATATGGATTTTTCGGAAGAGTTTGATCCGTGGACACCAGTTAAGGTATTAGACTGGAAAACACATGAAGAGTTCTATATGAGATTGGTTGATCCGAGTGATGAAGTGAGATTAAAGTGTACGTGTCAAGATTTTCAGTGCAGATTTGCTAAGGTATTGAAATCTATGAAGGCATTAGAAGGTGAAGTTACGTGTCATCTTAAAGGGACTGGAAGAAAGTCGCAAAATGTGGGAGGTGTTCCCAGTGCTTGTAAACATATATTTGCTGTTTTGGAAATTTTAGTAAGGAATAAGATCTTAGTCTCTATGGTATCTTCGAGAGCGAGGGAGATTGATACAACATCTGGGCTTTGGGTGTAAAAATGGTGTAGTTTTTAGTTTGTTGTTTTATATTATATAACGAAAATAATGACAGGGAGGTAGTAGTAATGAAACGAAAAAGAGCTTTAGCGGAAGAGCTAATAAGTGTAACGAAGAAGTTTTGTAGAATGTTTCTAGAGCAGACGGTTGCTGATATGGGTGAAGTTCCTGCTAATCCTATAGAAGGTGAGGGGGTTAATATTAGTGCTAATGATGTGGGTATGGAAGCGTATGGTGATGTAGCGCAAGAGATAGTTTCGAAGATGCGTGATCTGGGTGTTGAAGATGTTGAAGCTGAGGGTGTTACGACTTTTGTATTAAAGAAGGATGGAAAAGAGATTACTTTTGAGGTGGGCACAATAGATTCTGAGCCTGTTGTGGCACTTTATACGGAGAGTGGAAGGATTACTGTGTCTTTAGCACCGCTGATTGGTTATGTTCAGTCTGCTGAGGATGCAGTTGAGAAGATTGCAAATGATGGAAGTGCGATGAAAGAGTTTTCTGGGTTAGTTGGCGAAGTTGCTGGTATAGAAGTAGATGTAGAAAGTGATGCAGAGGAATGTCAGTGGTGTAGTGATGGGTCTGGAGAGGATGAAGAGGAACTTGGGGTAGATGATGGTGAAGGTGATGTTGATGATACAGGGGAATATGGAGAGTTAGAAGGTGATAGTGAAGAAGGTGAAGTAGATCTTGAGGGTGAAGATAATGAAGATGAAGAAGTAGGTTTTGAAGATGAAGAGAATGAGGGTGAAGATAATGAAGATGAAGAAGTAGGTTTTGAAGATGAAGAGAATGAACGTAATACTGTTAGAGAGTCGTTACGAAAAAGACTAAGAGCGTTGAGGCTAAGGGAGCAAACTGATCAGTATGATATGGCTGCAGGTAGAAGAGATATAACGGTTGGGATGATTCAAGATAGTGATGAAAAGATTGGTGGAATTCCTGTGAAGACTGTAGGTAGTTTAGGCATTATGAAGAGTCAGTTAGATGACAAAGAAGGTCAAGCTGTGACATCGTATCCTAATTTATATGCATTGTTTAGAGAAAAAGAGGGTGGTCCTGATGTAGAAGGAGTTGTAAAGGAGGAGATTCCCTCCTCTAATGCAGACGAGTTAAGTAATAGAAAAGAGGGGTGATAAAAATGTCTCAGCTAATTCGTGATACATTAGCAGGGGAGCTGCGGTTAGTAGAGTCTAAAGAGAGAAAGCGGCCGGGTGTCCTTGCTGTGGTGGAGGGGACGTTTTTTGTTGCGGATAAGCCTTCCCGGAATGGGAGGGTGTATCCTCGTGGGTTGTGGGAGAATGTATTATCGAGTGCTGAATTTAAGAGGATGTTAAATAGCAGGTTACTGTTTGGGACAGTGGGTCATGCTGAAGAACAGCTAGATGATTTAATACGTGAAGGGAAGATATCGCATGTAGTTACGGAGATACGTATACTCCCGGATGGGAGTGGTGTAGGAAAAGCTGATATACTAGATACTCCTGTTGGAAAAGTACTAAAGACGTTATTTGAGAGCGGGAGCAAGTTATCTGTAAGTAGCAAAGCGTATGGCGATTATGAAGGACAAACGAGTGAAGGGCACTGGCGGGTAAGTTCTCAGAATTTTATATTAGAGCGGTTTGATTTTGTAGTTGATCCAGGTTTTCTGGAAGCGCAACCTACTGTGAAGGAAGTTTATGAGAGTGTAGTAAAAACGCAATGTAATAATGGTGTGTTGGCGAAGCTTATTGAGGAAAAGAGCAAGCAGGAAGGAAGGGTAGTTCAGCTTTTGAAAGAAGTGGAGAGTAGAGAAAAGGAGTTAAATGAGTTGAGGGAAAGTGTAGAGAAATTCAATAAGTTGAGAAATGGGATTTTGGAGAAGGAGATAGAAAAGATTGGAGATATATTAGTAGAGAAGTTTGGTATTAGTGAAGAGAGAATAGAGTCGGATTCTCTATTGGGAGTTGTAAGGAATATTAGAAAAGTGATTGAATCGATGGATTTTCAGGAGGATGATGAGCATAAAGCGGGTGAACGTAAGGTAGATGAGCCTAAAGGTGATAGTAGTTATGAAGAGGAGAGTGGATACAAGGCTGATGCGTATGAAGTAGTTAATGCTGATGAACATGAGATAGATGATGGAGCTCATGAATATGAGGCTGGAGAATGTGATGTAGATGATTATGAAGTTGATGACTATGATATGTGTGATGATGCTGATGGATGTGAAATAGATGATTATGAAGTTGATGACTATGATATGTGTGATGATGAACATGATGTAGATGATTATGGATCGGGAGAATATGAAGCTGATAGTAGTTACATGGAAGATGAAATGATAGAGGTCCCTGTTGATTTAGAAGTAGATGATAGTGATATAGATGATGTAATTTCTGATATTGTGAGCAATGCGTTAGGGAGAAAGATAAGAGTAAGCGATTGTGATTTTTGGGAGGAAGGTGATGATGTTCTTGGTGCTGGGGAGTTTTTAGATGGGAAGGTGTATGTAGTGGGGAAGAAGTTAAGTAGTTATAGTAAAATATATTTAGTATCAGCAATAATAACTATAAATAGCGGGGAGGGTGTATAATGGCAAGGATAATTCCTGAGAGTATCAGAATGAAGTTGAAGAAGAGATTGGAGGAAAGTCGTATGAGTGGGGGTAGTGAGAAGAAGAAAGTTATCGACCGTGTTCGGGAGAGATTGAGAGCTAGGTTTAAAGAGGCAAGAAAAAGTAACAAGTTTGATACGAGTTATATTGATCGTATTCGTAGAAGACTAGAAGAGCGGATGAGTAGACGTAAAGGTGGTTCAGTGTTGAGAGAGAAGTTGAGAGAGAGATTAAGGAGAAGACTAGAAAATATTAGTGAGCATAGAGAAAGTAGAATAGAGCGTGGTTATGATGTTGCTGATCGTATTCGTAGAAGACTAGAAGAGCGGATGAGTAGACGTAAAGGTGGTTCAGTGTTGAGGGAAAAATTGAGAGAGAGATTGAATGAGAGGAGAGGGAGTGGTTTAGTGTTGAGGGAAAAATTAAGAGAGAGATTAAGGAGAAGACTAGGAAATATAAGTGAGCATAGAGAAAGTAGTATTGTTGAAAGGATGCGGGAACGGATAAGGGCTCGTAGGTTAGGTGAGGGTAGAATAGAGCGTGGTGATATTGCTGATCGTATTCGTAGAAGACTAGAAGAGCGGATGAGTAGATATAAAGGTGGTTCAGAGATGGGAGAAGGTAGTGTTTCAGACGAAGTGCGTAGATTGGTAAGAGCTAAGAAGGGGTTGTATGAACGAATAGGTTCTTTGAAAACATTTCCGATGACTAGGTTATCTGATACAGATTATGATGAAGAAGGTATTGAAAATGTTTTGGGTGAAACAGATCGTCTGCTTGGGTCTGGGCATCGTTATATGAAGGAGAGTATCAATAGTAGAAAGTTAGAGATTTATAAGAAAGCGCTTAGCAAGCTGAAAGAAGAATCTGAGCGTAGGAAATTGATACTCAAAGAGGCTTATAAGGTTGTTAAGAGAGTTGAGGAGCTAGGTGGTATTGATAAGATAGAAAAGTCGTTAAAGCTTGCGCATGATGCTATTATCAAAGCTGGTTCTAAGATGTTCAAGGAAGCGGTTGATAAAATTGCAGTTGAAGCTGGAGTTGGTAAAGAGGAAGCTGCTAAGATTCTGAGAAAGTTGGGGTTGAAAGAAGCGAAGGAAGTGTTGAAGAAGGGTGGTAAGAAAATAAAAGAAAAGAAGACAGAGGTTATTCCTGTAAGTGGTCTGGTGAAAGAAGAAGGTATCTCTCCTGTAATAGCTAAAAGGCTTGCTGAAAGGTTATCAGGTGGGCCTGAGGCTAATGGTTTGGTAAATTTGAAAGAGATGACCGAGGCTACGTTTGGTAGGAAGTTAGGGTAGTGGAGTTGGGTTATAGCCTTGCACTTATAAGGCGGATATAGTAATAAAAGGTTATTAGCCTCTCACTTTTGGGGCGTATATGTATCAATTAGAAGGATAATATTTATAATAGGAGGATATAAGGAAAGATGGGTGCAAAAAATTTGGATAGAATGGATGAAAGTTATATTATTAGTCAAGTAGAGCGTGAAGCGGATCGATATTATAAAAAGTATCGTCCGTATATGCAATTGATGGAGAATGTTTGTCATTGGAAAAGGTATAGACCACTAAGTGCTTGGGATTATAAAGCGCTGGGTAATATGCTTGAGTCTACTGATGATCTAGTGAAAATGTGTGAAGCTAATGGGTCGGTAGCTGATCTTGGTGTGCTTCCTCGTATTGCGAGAGATGTTGTGACGATTATGTATGGTGTTAGTCCACTTCCATTAATTGCCAGTATTCAGCCAATTGATGAAGAAATTGGATTGATCTATTATAAGAGAGTGAGAGCGGTTTCTGGAAGAGGGAATGTAGCATCGAATTCTGTGCTTGTTAGTGTATATGGAGATTATCTAACACCTCAAGGTTACACTAATGCAGAAGTTACGGAAGCTGTTGGATCTGGGGATGGTAATACGACAACCTTTAATGCTACTTTGGGTTATAAACCTATTCGACCTGGGACGGTTGTGGTGCAGGCTGGTAGCATTACTGGTCAAGATTTTAATTACGATGGCAACATTGTTGGAAATGGTGTTTCAGGAACGGTTGATTATAGCACAGGTGCTATTTCGGTAACGTTTGCTACAGCGCCTTCTAGTGGCGTTTCTGTTTCTGTTATTTATTGGGGCAATGTTGAAGATCTGAGTCTAGGTATTGCTGAGTTGAATTACGAGTTGGATACGAAGCAGGTGAGGGCAAAGATATTTGCGGTTAAAGGTCTTATGGGATTGTTCAAGAGCTGGCAGCTTCAGAAGCGTTTTGGTATGTCAGCTGAGGAGGAGCTAGCAGCGGATCTTGTAAATGCGATCAATTCGGAGATACTAGGTGATCTAATTGGTAAGATGCAGCTGGCGGTTCCTTCTACGGTTACATGGGATGTAACGCCGCCTAGTGGAACTGACTACTTTTTCCATTATCAAACATTTAAGTATTTTGTGTCTGGTGCTGAAAGAAAACTGGTTGATCAGGCAAAACGTGGTGTTATTTCATTTATTATTGCTGGTACTAAAGCGTGTGCTACTATTAGATCTCAGTTTGGGTGGAAGCAGCTGTTTGATGGAAAGGGAATGTTTACTGCTCATTTGTATGGTGAGTATGATGGTATTCCTGTTATCAGAGTAACGGATGCTAATGTATTGCCTGCTGATAGAATTATATTTGGTTACAAGGGAAGTAGTGAGTTTGAAACTCCTGCGGTATTTTGTCCATATATGCCTATTACGGTCACTACAGTGCTCCCAACGACTCACCCGCTTGTAACACAAAGAGCTGCTGCATGTTGGGCTGGAGTAGAATGTCTTGTGAACAGATTTCTGGTAGGTGGACAGATCACTGGAACATATCCATGGGGTGAATAGTTAGGATGTAGGCAGGGGGTGTAAAGCTCCCTGCCTATTTTTGGTAAATGAGGGGTAGGTAATGAATAAGCAAACGAAGGTGATGTTGGATGCGGTAGTAAATTCAGATTACTTGTGGGATGAGCTGTTAAAGCTATTGGAGAAAGATGATTATGATAATGATAAGATATCGAAGTATTTTTCAGATTTATTGAAGATGGAGATAAATCCGAAAGCGGATAAATATGTTAAGGCGTTGATACAGTTTGCTGTGAATAGGTTTTTAGAGGAGGTGGATTGGGGTAAGATTTTTGAAACTTTTGTGGATATTGTAGTTGTATGAAAGATCAAGTAAGTCGAAGGTTAGTAGAAATATTTTTTCAGTTGAAGAAGAGTGGTGTGGAAGGTTCCTGTGAGTTGGTAGAAGGAATTGAGGAAGCGGCGAAGGGTGGAGGGAGATGTTTAGAGCATTATATAGTAGAGAAGTTTAGTGGAGTGAGGCATTTTGATATGTATTGGGGGTTTTTAATTTTTGATTTATTGTTGACGATGTGTATGTTAATAGATTGGGAAGAGGTAGCTAAAGTAATTGTAGGGGGAGAAGGAGGAGAAGGATGAAAGTAATTGCAACGAAGAAAGATGGAATGGTGAGAATAAAGATGGGTGGGAGTTTCATATATGTGACTGGTGGGTATCCTGTTGAAGTAAATATGGCAGATCCTGAGGTTCAATCTCAAGTTGCGTCTATGATGAAGTTAGGTTGGCTTGCTGAGGTGAAGGATGTTGAAGTGAAAAATCCAGAGGCGAATAGTGATCAGAGTAGTGAAGCGCAGGAGAGCACGAAGGGGGGCAGGAAATATCGGCAAAGAGGCGAAGCGGATACTACTGAGAATGCATAGCGTAGAGGGAGTATTATTAAACTGAGCTAAAGGAATATATGGATGTATAAATCTTACATTCAAAAAATAAGCATTGATGAGTTGTATCAGACAGTGCTAGTGAGGACAGGACAGTATCTTGTGGAGGATGCGTTATTAAACAGTGAGTTTCCACTTGAGAAGTTTAAGATGTTGTTTAAGTATCAGGTTTATTCTTTATATCAGAAGTATGTGTATAAAACAGATAAAAGAAATATTTACATAACATATGCAACACCGTATACGTTTCCAGATCCTGCTCCTGATATTGTTCATGCGGTGATTCCCGTAAGCATATATGGGCTTTATCTTGGAGAGTTAATAAATTTCAGGTTTTTGACTCATACTTCGTATTTATCGACGAAGCCGCTGTCGAGGTTCACGATGGCGTGGGATTATAGAAAGCCAGTATTGCATGTAGGGTATCAAGGTCAGGTAGAGGTAAGGGTGTCGTGGAAGTTGGAGTATGATGAAGTTATGGGTGAGGCTGAGGTAGATCCGGAGACAAAAGATATTTTAATTGATCTGTGTGCTGGGTATGTTATGGCTGCGCTAGGGAGAAGCAGGAGGATGGTGAGGATAGGGGATACGAATATGGAGTTTGATACTGATTTAGTATCCGAGGGGGAAGAGCTCATAAGGGAAGCTCGAGGACGTTTAATTGAATTAGCGGATCTTTCCGTGGTAAATATCTGATGTGGGAGAGGCAGTAGAGGATGATAAAAAAGTGTAGGGAGAAAGATAAAAGATCGGCAGGTGACGTGTGGTGTGTGTATAGTAAGGATGAGGATAGGTTGTTAGGGAGGTATAGAACGAAGAAGGAAGCGGAAAACAGGTTAAGGCAGGTAGAATTTTTTAAGCGTAAAAAGCAGGGGGAAGGGAAGTAAGTGTATTTCAGAAATTTGATTTCAAAGTTCAAGACGGGGGAGCAGTGGTTGTTACAGTATTCTCAGTTGTACTGGTATCCGGTTGATTACTACATGTTAGACGAAAGTGAGAGGGAGATGGTAGGTGAGTTAAGTGAGTATGATAGGTATGTGGACAATGTGGTTAACTTTTTTAAGGTGTTGCCTAAGAAGACGTTGTATGTGAGGCTATTAGCGCCGGAGGCAGAGACGGAGCAGGATACTTTGGGGTGGTTGCTAACGGCAAAGTTTAAGGTGGCTGTTGCTGATGTTCTTTTAAGACAGGAGGAAGTGAGCCCAAGGGTAGGTGATGTTATAGCAAGTGCTGGGGTATTTGAGGAGTTAGCTCAGTTGAAGAGTTTTGAGCAGTTCACTAAGCCAGTATTTGTGAGGTTTGTGCAGGATATAAAGCCTTCAGTATTTGTGCTACAGCATAATAATATTTTGGAATGGGTGATGGAAGTATCAGATGCTGACGTAGTTTTTAGGCTTGCTGTTTAAGTTGGAGGCAGTATATGGTGAGAAAGAAAGGAGATAGGGGCAAGAGAAGTGATGAAAAAGGTTCAGTGTCAGAATTGTGGTAAGGAATTTGAAGTAGTAGGGTGGTTAGTTGGGTGTAGGAAGTTCTGTAGTAGAAGATGTGCAGATTTGTATAAAAGGGAGAGAGTGAAGAGAGTATGTTTAAATTGTGGAAAAGAATTTGAAGTATGGAGAAGTAGAGTTAAAAAGGGATATGGAAAGTTTTGTAGTCGGAGGTGTTGTGGAGAGTTTGAGAAAAAGAGAGAAAAAGTAAGATGTTTAAATTGTGGTAGAGAATTTGAAGTGTATCCTCATGTGGTAAGGAAAGGGAGGAAATTTTGTAGTAGAGAATGTTATAGACAGTATTGTAGAAGTGAAGGAGGAAGGGCAAGATACTCAGAGATAAGTAAAGTTGTATGGAAAGATGTTGGTTTTGTAGAGAGGATGAAAGCAAGTTTAAGGAGGAGAAAAAAGAAGGTTTGTTGGAACTGTGGAAGGGAGTTTGAGGTGTGGAGGAGTAGAGGAGAAGTTGCCAAGTTTTGTAGTTTTGATTGTTATAAACAAATTGTAAAAAGGAGGTATTACAGTGGCTAAGGTTAGATTAGATCATCTTTCAGATGAAGAACTTGAGTATTTAGTGTTTCTTTGTAAAGATGCGGTTAATAGGTTGGAGGAGGTTCTTTATCAGATAAGTCAAATTGGGACTACTCTGGATGATATAAGTGATGTTATGGATATTCCGGAGTTTTTTGGTAGAAGACCTCATAAGGATGATCAGGCGGCTAAAATACTTGGAGATCTTTATGATGATATAGATGAAATTGTGAAAGAGGCGAATATGCTGTTACGTAGATCTAAGTAGAGGCAAAGTAGATGGGATTGGTAATGGGTAAGTTAGGACTTACCGAGCCCGTTTTTGTAAGGTTAGTGTGGGTGTAGTTTACATACTTGCGATTTAGTAAGGTATGGGTGTGGAATTAGAAGTCCAACGTATTGTTGGGTGTTGTACCAATGATAAATTAAAAGGGAGGTATTACAATGGCTAAGGTTAGACTAAATCGGTTTTCAGGGGAAGAACTTCAGATGTTAATAGCTCTTGGTAGAGATGCGTTTAGAAAATTAGGTGGAGCTATCAATCAGATAACAGACGCTTGGGAGACCTTAGATGAAATAGGTATGCTTATAGATGATCCAGAGTTTTTAGGTGGAAGACTTCCTAATGAGGATCAGGTGACTAAAATACTAGGAGATGTTCATAGTAAGCTGGAGGGTTTTATAAAGGAAGCTAGTAAGCAGTACCTTTGGTTGCATAAGTAAAAGTTAGTGGGCTTGGTAAGGGGTAAGTTAGGACTTACCGAGCCCGTTTTTGTTTAGTATTTGTATTGCAACGTAAAACTATTGAGTAAAGGTTAATGTGATTTGTATAGGTTGAAGATGAAGATTAAGTGTGTATTTGATGAGTAAAATGCGGAGCGTTAAAAGATAATAAATATGATAGAAGGAGGTATTACAGTGGCTAAGGTTAGATTAGATCATCTTACAGATGAAGAACTTGAGGATTTGCTGCGGTATAGTGACGACGCGCATAATAAGTTAACTAAGGCTTTTTCTGTGATAGTTGATGCTGAATATAGTTTAGATGAAGTGCGTGAGATTTTAGGTGATTATAAATTTTTGGGTGGTGGGTTATTGAAGGAAGGGAAGTCAGTTAAGGTAATAATGGATCTTATAGAGGAGTTAGAGAAATTCATAGAGGAGGTAGGGTGGTTATATCACTTTGGTAGGGGAAGAAAGTAGATGGTTTTAGTGGTGTTAGAAGGGAGTGTTTAGAGTAGTTAGATATGCCGCATTGAAAGGAGGTAAAAGGTGTGGCTTTGAAAGAATATCCCAGCATTCAGGCAAAAGTAGTTAGTGTAATTAAGGAATTGTTGGAGGATAAGATTGATGATTTGGAGCGTCGTCATCTAGAGAATCCGTGGACGGAGAGAGGGGATTTAAATAGCTTGATAAGTGATTTAGAGAAGTTGATAGTTAATGCAGAAAAGTTTCATGAAGGGGGTTATACAGTTTTTGTGTATAATGTTTTGTTGGGGGTGTTAGAAGGGGTGGTCGAAGTTTTTGATCGGTTGGATGGGTGGATTGATAATTTAGAGTCGGATTTTGATTCGTATATTGAGGATGAGGATTAAGTTAGGAATTACCGAGCCCATTTTTGTAAGGGTTGTGTAGGGATATGGGGTAGTAAGTTTGTGGTAATGTAGGAAGCCTTAGTCACGTGAAAGGTGGAAGGAGCGGGGAAATGGCTGTAAGAAAGATTGTATCTTTGTATGAACGTATTTTGAGTGTGTTAGAGAAAGTGGTGTTGAATGGTTTATTAAAAGATTTAGAGAGTGCGTATGAGGATAGGATGGATGATTTGGGGAGGGATATAAAAGTTGTTAGTTCGTTTTTAGACAGTTTGTATAGTATGTTGGAGAGGTTCAGTTCGTCGAATTATGGCAGTCCTTTGCTGCGGGTGGTTATTTCAGTGTTAGTTGCGGTGATAGATGTATTAGTAGAGTTAATAGAGGAGATGGAGGAGTTTCTTGGAGAGGTATCTGGAGATGAGTGATTATGAGTGGGTTGATGAGATTTATGGGAGTAATTATAAGCCCATGTTAGGGATGTGGAATAGTAAGCCTGTGGAAATGCAGGAAGCTTTAACCATATGAGTGGGCGGATAAAAGCAATAAAAAGGAGGTAAGATTATGGCTTGGAGAGTTGTTGATTGTAGATCTAGAAGTTATCCTTATGATGGTGAGGTGGAGGGTGATGTTTATTGGGCTTTATTGATGGATAGTAGGACAGGTGAGGAGTTAGAGTTTGAGCTGTTGGACGGACTGTATTATGGGTCAGAGGATGAGGAAGATTCAGGGGAGCCTTTGGGTATGGTAGAAGTGTTAATAGATGGATCGGTTGACTTTAGTGAAATTTTCCCGTTGAAGGATAAGAAAAGGGTTGTTAGGCTGTTAGTTAGGAAGTATAGTGATATTATAGATGCGATAAATAGTGAATGTAATGAATTTGATTTGAATTTTCGGTAGATAGATGTTCTTACTGACTATGTCGAGTGAGGTGGCGGTAATTTACAAATGTAATCCTGAGTCCCTGTTCAATAAGGCAGGGATAGGGAATAGTAAGCCTGTCTGTCGTTAGACAGGAAGCCTTAGCTCTGTGAGGGAGCGGGTGAGGTGCCAGATGAAAAGACAATTACTGAGGGAAAAGATCAGCATTTCTAGTAATATTTTTAAGAAGCGAGGGAGGGCAGTGTTTCCTTGCGATGAGGAGCGGTGGGAAGGTGGATGGTGGGAGGAAGGGTTTTCTGAAAGGGAAGCTGCTGAGTGGGGTGATTGGGGTTTTGATTATGAAGAAGCAGTAAGGTGGCATAGAGCGGGGTTTACGCCTAAGAAGGCATCAGAGTGGGGGGATTGGAATTTTCAGCCTGAGGAAGCGAAGATATGGGTAAAAGTTGGGGTGAAAGATCCGGAGGAAGCATATTTGCTTGCTGATTATGATATAATGCCTCAGGAGTATGTGAAATGGCGTAAAGCAGGTGTGAAAGATGTGGAGGATATTATAAGCTGGGTGATATTAAATGTAACGCCTCAAAAAGTTGCAAAGTATTTGAAGCGTGGGTATTCACCTGAGGATTTGGCTGATATAGAGTTTAAAAAGAGAGACAAAGGTATGGGGAGGAGGAAGTCTGGTGGTAGATTTTATGGCGGAGACTGGTGGTAGGGGGTAGTAAGCATGTCGTTAGACAGGAAATCTTAGCCTAAAGGGGAGGTAATTGATGTGGAATTAAAAGAGTATCCAGGCATGAAGGATAAAGTATCTGATGTAATTTATGATCTAAGGTATAAGCATCTTTATAATTTAATGCGCCGACATAGAGGGTATATGTATGAGCAGAAGGAAGATTTAGATAAATTGATAGCGGATTTAGAGAAAATAGTAGCTAATGCTGAAGTGAGGTTTAGTGAAGGGGGTTATACAGTTTTTGTATATAATGTTTTGTTGGGTGTGCTAGATGGATTGTTTGGGGTTTCACTTGATCTAAGTAGGTGGATTGGAGAGTTTGAAAGGGGGACACTTCCTGATAAGGATTATATTGAATACTTTGGTGATGAAGATTAAATCAGTGGATTGGATAATGGTCAAGTTATTTGATTTAATTTACAAAAGTAATCCTGAGTCCCTGTTCAATAAGGTAGGGATAGGGGATAGTAAGCCTGTCGTTAGATAGGAAGCCTTAGCCCAATAGAGGTGGCGGGTGTTAGATGCGTTAAATCGAACAGTTCTAGCTGAGGTAAGGGATGCGTTAGGTCTTCAGGATTCGGATTTGTATTTTATTCAGCATGAGAGTGAAGAGTTTTTAAATGTAGCGAAGAGGAAGGCGCAGGTAGATTTCAATAGTTTAGAGGTAAAGGTTCCGGATAGGCCTTTGGTGTTTATAAAACTTGATGATGTAGATTACGCACGAGGAATGGCAGGGTATCATAGAGCTTATTCTGAGTTGATGTATATAAAAGATGTTGGGGGTTTTGTGGGGTTTAAGTTATTAACGATTGAAGCGAAGTATCGGTTAGTAGTATATAGTGCGTTTGGCAGGGTAGGGATGGATTTAGTAGGTGTGATGTTGGAGGAGTTACGGAGGTCTTCTGTTATTAGGGCTGTATCTTCGGATGGAGAGATTTCAGTAGATTTACCTGTAAGTTTATTACTTGAGAAAGTTAATCCACCTGTTGTAGAGATGGTGTTAAGAGAAAAAGGGATGAAGTTATATAAGATAGAAGGTGACTTGCAAGCACTGGGGTATATGTTACAGATAGGTGTAAAGAGGATGGGGACAGGTGATTATGGGTTAGGAGCTACTGGAGTGGTAATGTATAAGCCGATTAAGGGTATAAGATTAAGGTTTAAAATGGGATGGAACTTGTGGGATGAAGATGGGAATATGATTGATGAAGTGTTACCATGTGTGCTAAATGTATAAAAGTTGGGTGGTATTTTAGAAATAAGTTTTATATTTTGGTTGAGAGGACTTGATATGGAATTTGCAGAAGAGAATGAGCCCTGGCAAGGGTGAGGATAGGAGGTAAAGTATATGGCAACGTTTAGGTCGCCGAATGTAGTAGTAACTGAAGTTGATATAAGCCAGTATGTAACTAATGTGCCAACAAGTACTGGTGTTCAAGTTATTAGGGCTAAGAGGGGGCAGGTTGTTCCGAGATTTATTTCTACAACGAGACAGTTTAAAGAGATGTATACGTTGGCGCAGAGAGGTGTTGAAAGTAATTATGTTGAGCAGTATTCCGCAGTAGCTTTTTTGGAGGTTGGATATTCGGGGCTATGGGTGGTTAGAGCGGTTGGGAGTGAAGCAAAGTATGCATATATAGTGGTAAATAATAGTGATGTGACTGATGCTGTAGTAGTTCCTACTGCAGGGTTGGATGTAGCCTCTGATAGATCAGGACCTGTGTTTTCTGATTGGTCGTCTTTGGGGGATGATGCGGTTATGTTAATTTATTGTAAGAGTCCTGGGGCAGTAGGAAATAATGTAGCTGTGATGATAAAGATGGTTGATAATACTGGCAAAACATTTAACTTATCGATAACGGAGAAGTTACCTGACGGTTCTGTTCAGATTAGGTATGATGGAGTAGTAAGTTTGGATCCTACCTTGAAAGATGGATATGGAAATAGTCTTTTTGTGTCGAGTGTATTAGATAAGAATGAGTATGTAGGAGCTGTAGTGAATCCGAGTGCGTATAGTTTATTACCTCATGTGGTTTCTACTGCGACGAATCTTGCTGGTGGTGTGGACAGTGATCCGTCGAGTTCTGATATTGAACATGCTTATGATCAGTTTAGAAACAGGGAAGTGTGGGACGTTGATTTGTTTATACAAGGGGGGATTGGTGATGCGATAGTTCAAACGTTGTTAATTGATATAGCGGAGAAGAGGGGGGATTCAGTAGCGATACTTGATGTTCCAGCGGACATTTATACAGTAGAGAGTATAAAAGAGTGGAGAACTTCAGGATTGAGTATAAGTAGTAGTTATGGAATTGCGTTAGCTCCGTGGTTGAAAACTTATGATTTTGATAATGATATTCAGGTATATGTCCCACCGAGTGGTGTAGTAGCTGGAATGATGGCGAAGATGGATAGAGAGTTTGATCCATGGTGGGTACCGGCTGGGTTGAATCGTGGTAAGATAAATGTGTTAGGGTTGAAAGCGTATTATAGTTTAGCTGATAGAGATGAGCTAGATTCTGTGCAGGTAAATTGTTTTATCAGAAAGCCTGGGGTTATAGCTTTATGGAATAACAGAACGCTGCAGTCGTTTGAGAGTTATTTTAGTTTTATTGAGGTAAGGAGACTAACGAATTATATAAAGAAGAATGTATGCAAGTTTCTGGATGCATTCTTGTTTGAGCCTCTGACTGATTTTACTCGTGAAAGAATGGTTGCTACATTGAGGGAGTTTATGGATGCTATTCAACGGAGATTAGGGATAATGAAGTATGCGGTGGTAAGTGATCCACTTGGGACTGGTAACAATCCGCCTGAGATGATTGATAATGGTGTGTTGACTGTAGAATTATTTTATCTACCAGTTAGAGCAATTAGAGGTATTTGGCTAAAAGCTACAGTGACAAGGTTTGGGTATCAGCTTACTGAGACTGTTAGCCGTTAAGAAAGGGGACAAGAGATGGGTTTGACGGGTTATAAGTTAGCTGTTGTGATGGATGAGGATGATTTTATATTTTTGATTGAAAGATCTGTAAAGGTAGCGAAGAGGGAGAGGAGTATAGATCGTGTAGATGATTCTAATATGAATGAGTTTCTTGATTTGTTAGCTGTGGTATTATTTGAGGAGATAAGGAAGGATCGTGCTAGTGCGATAGTAATAAAAGGTCGTGTGGAAGGTGAATGTTATTTGATCGATTCGGAGGAAAAGCTAGTTGATTTAATTAAGAAGTTGGGGATATTTGAGGAAATAGAGTAGGAGGGGAAGATAATGGGAAATGTTAATTTCAATAGATTACGTAAAGTTGCGGTATTAGATTCTGATGAGGTGGGTAGGCTTGTTCATGGGTTGTTTAAGCATTATATATGGAGGTATGATGTTATTCCTAACGAGGATGATTGGACGAAGCAATATCAAATTTTGGTATATAATAGAGAAGTAATAGATAGGGAGATTGCAGATGGTTTGGATAAAGAGCTGAGGGATGCAGGGTTGGATGGTGTTGCGGCGGAGCAAAAAGACAGGTGGGTGGTTACGTATGGAGGTAATGATTTTGTTGATAAGATAGATATGATTCGTAATTATATGTATACAAATCCTGGGAAGGATTTACGTCGTCCGCTTCTGGATCATTTTGATTATGGTATTGTATTTACAAAAAAGGATCAAAAGGAATTTATGTATGAAGTTTGGGATGTGTTTCTGGATGAGTATCCTGATATGCGTTCAGATGAGATTTTGGGTAATTATCAAATAGTTTATAAATGGATGGGGGTGTATTTTGATAAAGCGCTAAAGAGAGCTGGGGTTGATTGGATAGTATTTGAGTTAGAAGATGGTGATTGGGAGATTTTACGGAGGGGTAATGATGTAGTTATGAAGTTAGAACCATTCTTAACGTCACTTTTGAAGTGGTCGTAAAATATTTGAAATGAGAGCGTTATGTGGCGGAAAGTCTTAGTTCTAGTATGCGTAGGTAGATAAAGAGGAGGGGAGGTAATGGAAAGAGTTGATTTCAGGAAATTACCTAAAGTTGCAATATTAGATTTAAGTGAAAAGAATCAGCTTATTTACAGTTTGTTTAGTTATTATGTTTGGGATCGTGGTGTTGTTCGTAGTGGCAGGGATTGGGATGATGAGTATGATATTTTGCTAGATAATAGGGGTGAGGTTGAAGATGCGATTGCAGATGGTTTAGACAAGGAGTTGAGGGATGCTGGGTTAGATGGTGTTGTAGTTGCGGCTGAATGGAGAGAGGGATGGTTAGTTATATATAATGGCAAAGATTTTGTAAGTAAGATTGATGTAATTGATCATTATATGCATATAGATCCTGTAGATGTTTTACGTCGCCCGATTCTGAGTCATTTTGATCGTGGCGTGGTTTTTAGCGCGGAAGATCAAGAGGAGTTTATGGATGAGGCGTGGGATGAGTTTTTGAAGGAACATTCTGGTATGAGTGCTGAGGAAATTATAAAGGGTGATGATAAAGTTTATGATTGGATGGAGAAGCATTTTGATAAAGAGTTAGTGAAGGCTGGGGTTGACTGGGTGGTGTTGGAGTTGGAAGGTGGGGGTAGTTGGGAGATTTTGTGGAGAGGTAATGAAGTATTTGATAAGTTAGATCCATTCAAATGGTTGTAAAGAAAATGAGGGAGGGATAGGATATGGCAATAGCAATAAATCAGGTAGCTGGAGTTGCGGAGCCACTCAGAAGGTATTTGTGGGAGGTGCAATTTATGCGTACTCCTAATGGGGTGAGTGTTCCTCAGAATTTTAACTTAAAAGCGACTTCGACGAGGATACCTGGAAGGTCGTTTGAGCGTATTGAGATGAATTATTTATGGATGACGTGGGCAGTGCATGGCAGAGAAACTGCGGATAAAGAGATTGAGCTTGAATTTTGGGAAACAACTGATATGGAAGTTCGAAATGTTTTTATGCCGTGGTTAGAATTAGTTGGGAGATGGCAGGATGGGACACAGAGGGATAGGCAGGATATAACGGGTGATATTACTTTAAAGTTGTTAGATGGACTTGGGAATACTGTTAGAACGATAACTTTGTATAATGCTTTTATTTTATCAGTTGAAGCGAGTGATACTAGATATGATGCAAATGAAGTGGTAACGTTTACTGCGAGATTCTGGTATGATTATTTTGAGGAGGTTTGATGTGCGGTTTATTTTACATTGTGGTTCACTGAGTGGGGGTAGTGGGCGTGTAATGATGTGGTAAGCCTTAGCCCTAAAGGGTGGCGGTGATGAGAAAGATGAAAGGGAGATTAGTGATAAGGGGGCGTAAAGCCCCTTTTTTGTTTTTGAATGTAGATGGTTGTTGAAAAAGTGTGATTTTCTGTTTTATATTTTAGATGGGATGGAGTGGAATAGATAGGAGGAGTTAGTGATGGGTAGTAAAGTTGGTTTACCTGACATTGTTGGAAGGGTAGAAGACCCGGTTAGGGCGTATGCGTTTAATGTAAGACTACCATATGATTTTGGTAATGCAGAGTTATTGAGATTACAAGTAAAGTCTGTGCAGTTTCCGTTTTGGTTGAGTATAGATACTGAGAGTTTGAGGTGGCAAGGTCAGGGGTATTATGTATTACCGAGCGAAATAGAAACACATGGTGAGTTACAAATAGAATTTTGGGAGAGTAAAGGTTCTTTGGTGCAGTTATATTTTGATACTTGGAGAAGCAGAATAGTTAAGGATCCATTTGAAGCTGAGCCGTTTAGGGAGTTGAAGGCTGTCCCGTCTAAATGGATGAAGGATGTATATATAGATATAGTAGGATCGGGTGGGTATTCTGCTGGTACTTATAAATTTGGTTTATGTTATCCGACTAAGATAGATACGTTGCGGTTTGGGTATGATAATAATGAAGTATTAACTGTATCGGTGACGTTAGTTTTTCATAGTGTGTTGTTAGCATAGTAAAAAATAGAGGAGAGGTGGAGTTATGCCAAGAATGGTAACAGTAGATGAGGCAAAGAAGATTAAGCAGCAACCAGACAAGTTAACAAGTGTGGATGAGCAGGTGATTTCTGTAACGTTGTCATCGAGTGGGAAGCATGGTTATCCTGAGACATTACGTTTAAGACCATTAAAGGTAAAGGATGTGAAGGCGTTAGTTGAAGATCCTATAAATGAGGAGATACCTTATGTGCGAAGGCTTGTTGAGGTAGTTCAGGGGACGGTGTTAGATGAAGGGGTTGAGGTAAGAGAGATGACAATGCCTGATTTTAGGAAAGTATTACTTGCGCATAGAGTAAATAGTATTGGGAAGATGATAGAGTTGAGTTTTAGGTGTTCTTGTAAGAATGAGCTACAGGTAGTTCCTTTTGATTTGATGAATTTAGATGAGAAAATGATAGATGATGAATATAAAGAGCCTGTAGATGTGGGGGGTGTTCAGGTAAGGTTTCCTCGTGTTTGGGGGTATTTGCCCGAAGGAAAAAAGAGTTTTGATGAGGTAAATGACTATGATGTTTTAGCGAGTGTTGTAATAGGAAAGGATGTAGATGATTTATTATTAAGTGAAGCGAAAGGTGCATTAGAGTTTATAAAGAGGTGGGAAATGAGTTATGGGGTTCAGACTGACATTGAGGTTCCGTGCAAGCATTGTGGGAAGAAGGTAAAGATAGGGGTGCCATTTTTTCTTTTTCTTAGCCTCTGGTAGTATATGGGAGGCGCTGATCAATGTAAAGTTTACTATGATGTATGTTTGTCATGTAATGTTATCTGAAGATGAATATGTATATTTATGGTTTAGATATATGAGGGAGTTAGAGAATGTAAAGCGTATGGAAGAAGAAATGATGAAGAAACATTATAAAAACAAGAGGTAGTAAGAAACGATGGCTGATGATAATATTAAACCTCAGCAACCTGTGTCTACTGATGAAGATATCTATGAAGAAGCTGATGTTGAAGAGAGTGGTGTTGAAGAAGGGGGTAGAGTATCTTTAACTCCTGGTGCGCAAGGTGTGAGATCCCAGAGGCGTTCGAAGAAGATTGAGGAGAAGATAGACGAACAAGGGAATATTCTGAAAGAGCTGAAGAATGAGATAAGGGATCTTCATGAAATAGTGCAGGGGTTGAAGAAGAATGTTGCTGAGGGATCTGAAGCTTTTTCATCATTTAATAAAGATTTCAAGCAAGTAAGTGAAGATATATCATCGGAATTTAAGAAGCTTTCTGTAAGTTTGAGGAAGAATTTCAGTGGGTTAATATCTAATGTAGATGATTTAGCTAGTGAATCAGAAAGTGTAGTAAGTAGTGTTAGGGATGTTGCGGGGAATCTTGCTCTAAATATAAGGAAGGTAACTAGAGGTTTAAATACAGAAGTCAGACAGATTCAGAGTGGGTTAGTTAAACGACTGAGGCAGTATGATACGGAGAGCAGGCAGATTAAGAGGAAGCTTTCTGTAGAGTCTAAGTTACTTGGTGGAAGGTTTGGACGTGGTGGTGTAATACCTGGAGGGAGGAAGAAAGAGCAGCAGCAGGATCTTTTTGATATTTATGGGAGTAGATGGTTTAGCAAGAAAAAAGAGAAGAAGTGGTGGAGTGGCAGTGTAAGTCGATGGGGGAGACATGCTGGTGGGCATTTATCAGAAGTTAAGGGAGATATAAAAGATGTTGCGTTAGCAAGTATTTTCGGGCCTTTGTCACCTTTTGCGGAAGATGCGATGAGGCGTATTTGGGAGTCGGAGAAGGTAACAAAGCTAAAAGAAAAATTAGGTGTTAAGTTTCAGAGGACAAAGAGGAGAGTTACGTATGAGTTAAAGCGTAGTTTGGGGATAGGCGCATATAGGGGAGAGGAGATTGGTGAAGAAGAAGGTGGTAGATATTTTGGCAAAGATATAGAAGTTGGAAGAGTATTATTACGGCAAAGAAGGAAAGGGTTTGAGGAGGCTGAGCGTGAAAGGGCTATTGGTGGTAAAGTAATACCGTTTCCTGGTCGTCTTCGAAGAGGTACTGAAGGTAGTGAATTTGGAAAGCAGATAACGCCGTTATATAGTAAGTTATTAACAGCACCTACTGAATTACTAAGAAAGTCAAAGGTAATAGAGTTAAAAGATACGGAGTTAGTGCAGGAGAGGAATGCGAAGATTCATGCTGATAAAGTGTATATTCAGGCTAAGAGTGTGTCTGGAGGAGAAGGTGGAGGTGGCGGGGTATTAGAGACTGCGTTTGAGGTAATGATGGGTGGTAAGTTATTAGGGAAGCTTGGTGGAGGTTTTGGAAAGTTAGGTGGAAAGATAGGTGCACTTGGAAAGCTGGGAGTAGGAGCACTTGGAAAGTTAGGTGGAAAGATAGGTGCACTTGGAAAGCTGGGAGTAGGAGCACTTGGAAAGTTAGGTGGAAAGCTAGGTGGGTTAGGAACACTTGGAGTAGGAGCACTTGGAAAGTTAGGTGGAAGGCTTGGAGTAGTTGGGCAGTTAGGTGCTGCTGCGCCTCGCTTATTGGGTCGTATTGGGCCTTTTGCTGGCGCTGCGATGTCGTTGTTCAGTGGGCTACAGGAAGGTGATCCGCTAAAGGGGTTGTTTAAAGCGGGAGGTTCTTTAGGTGGTGCGCTTGCGGGTGGGAAGATAGGTGCGGCGATTGGGACGGCGATTGCTCCTGGGGTGGGAACTGCTATAGGGGGTCTATTGGGTTCTGTAGTTGGTGGGATTGGTGGCGAAGATATGATGGATGCTGTTTATAATGGGATGAAGAAATTAGTAAAAGACAAGGAATGGGTAAGTAGTTTAAAGACTGGATTTTCTGATGCCGTGTCAAAGCTGGGGTCTTTTTTGAGTGGGTTATGGGATAAGATGAAAGAAGGTTTTGGGTGGGTGAAGGAAAAGGGGAAAGAAGCTGTAGAGTGGGCTGGTGAGAAAGGGAAGAAGGCTGTTGAGTGGGGTAAGGAAAAAGGGAAGAAGGCGGTAGAGTGGACTGGTGAGAAGTTGGAGGCGGGGAAGAAGTGGGTAAAGGAAAAGAGTAGTGGTTTAGTTGAGTGGGCGAAGAAAGCTATAGAGGGTGATGTTGGTGCGATAGCTAGGAAAGCTGAGACTGGATCATCTGATTTAACAAAGGCTGCAGGGGTGGTAGGGCTAACGAAAGGCGATCCTGGTGGTATGTCGCTGGGTATGTATCAGTTTACGAAACAGTCTGCTCAGGAG
>Ga0272448_1002467_pt1 | contig 23068 bp, 16 predicted proteins | sample YNPCB0191_FD_202220 | JGI IMG/M metagenome (GOLD analysis project Ga0272448, IMG submission 202220) | Hot spring sediment microbial communities from Yellowstone National Park, WY, United States - YNP-CB-019-1 | ecosystem: Environmental > Aquatic > Thermal springs > Hot (42-90C) > Sediment... | reverse complement strand
CGTCCCCTTAAAAGGGGACGTTATTATTGGAATTATTATTGAGGCAGGCTAATAAATGAAAAAAATAAAAAGAAGACAAAGAACCGGTGGTGCCGGAAAAGCTCTTTCCACCCAGTTCAATCATTCTGTTTAGAATTTAGTTCAATTTATAATTCTTGTCAACCTCTCTAAGGCTGTTCAATTAAAAGTGTGGTAATTTGGAAAATAAGGGCACCCTATAATTTTCCGATTTTTCTATACCCGCTTATACAGAATATTGAGTGAGAAATTAGGAAATATGTAGGGCGTCCCCCTTTTGATGTTATGATTCACCAGATAACTCCACAGAAATCTTTCTTGCCACCCTTCTTACCTTTTCAACATCATCTATGTTGTCAATTATTTGCTTCAGGTAATATTCATTGAAAACTACAAATCCATTTTGAAGACACTTAAAATATTTATGAAACGATTCCAGAGACTTTTGATATCCCTTTTTGTCTTTTACTCTGGGACTATTCAGCTTTCTCTCCATCTCTTCTATGTTAAATACCGCATAAGGAATGGTTAAAACTGTTTTCTTTTTTCCAACTGTTCTGGCTTCTTTTCTATGACTTATCTTGGCAATCTGAAACCCAATCTCACCGACCATTGCGTCAATCCCTTTTGCATCTAATTCCGCATTTGCCACTAATTCCAATTTTTTTCTTTCCTTGGCACAAACATATTCAAACATAAAATTAAAATCTATTTGGGTCAGCACCGAAACCCAGGTTCTGTACATTCTTGCTTTGAATCCTTTCTTAAACCAGCCATTCTCATCAAGTGATTTATCAAAGTAGTATTTCTTAAATTCCTCCAGAGCCCTCCGGCTCATAGGCACTGTATTTATCTCTTTCCAAAATTCTTCAAACCATTCATCAAACTCAAGAAATTTTCTTTCTTCCCAATAATGCTTAAACATAGAGGATAAGGGCAAAATTTCTTTTGGTAGGTCCTGTTCTACCCATTTAATTTCTCTGAATTTATTGCGGTATTTACCCAATGGAATGCTCGACAGGAATTTACGGTATCTTATTAAATCTTTGATTGGATCCCTCATCAGAGCTCCTTCTTGATTGTTTCAAACTCTTTCTTATTGGGAATGGGAAGGTTTTTTAACTGAGTTATGCTTAAATGATAAGTAATTTCACGATAGGTATCTTTTATATACCTTTTAACATAATTTGAATTTAAGTATTCCACCACCTCTCGCTCACTCATATCAAACCCACTGATTGAACTGAACAAATCGCTTTTCCTTAAGAGATGATATACATCACCCATCCACGGATAACATTTTTTATCTATTGCCGCGCCTATCTTGCCGTCTCCTCTAAATCCTAAACCCACAACAATGTGCGGAGTCCCAAAGTATCCACGATATTTTTTTAACTCAGACTTTTTAATCCAATAACCCGTAAAGTTCCTATAAATGACCTCGTTACATTTAAGATTTCTTCCGTTTAGCAGCGGCAGATAATCTTTTTCTTTAATGGGCTTATCTTTTTTGATATACGGGTTAATTTTAATTTCTGGAGTCCTGGGAGATATCTTTATTTCATAAATATCGCCTAACTTGTAAGAACAGTGTCTTTCTATTCTCTTAGTATAGTCTGTTTCAAAGGTAATTATTTCGCCATTCCAACTTGGGTTAACTTTTATCGTTCTTAGCTTATTATCCCAATATTCTAAAAGCTCTAACCTGAAGCTAAACTTATCAGATTTAATGAAATTCAGCACCACTGAAGAAACATCCGCTTCTGGCTTAAACACATCCGGCCCCATATATATTAAGGCTGTTCCCCCGTTACGTGATAAAAAGGACCTTAACTTCTTAAACTCATCCAAAATCATAAAGGTGGCCGGAACGATAAAAATTAATTGACCATCCGGTTTAAGTAATTTGATAGATTTTTCAATAAAGGCGCCATAAACGTTATATTTTCCATACCAGGTCTCATACAGAGTTTTGTATTTTTCTTTGGTCGCATTATCAACTCTTATCGTATAATGTTCTGAGAGACTCGGAATGCCATAAGGTGGGTTGCCAATAATTAAATCAAAACAGGATTCTGAAGGCCATAGTAAAAAGTCATCTTTAATTATGTTGATATTTTGTCCAATACCTAAAGCAATTAGATAATTCACAATTTCCTGATTAATTTCTATCCCATAGAGCTCTGCCCGTTGAGAGAGTGCTGGCAGATTTCTTTTTACCCCGAGTAAAAATTGAGCCAAGCCACAGGCCGGCTCCAAGATGGTAATGTCTTTTTTATTCCTCAGCTTGTCTATGTCAATCAAGTTAACCATAAAATCAACGATAGGCTCTGGGGTAAAAAACAGCCCATAATCTTTCTTAACTCCTTTCAAACTGTTATTGATTATGCTTTGATGCGTCTTGTAGTCTGCCAATGCATCTTCCCTCACCAATAACGATTTGTGTAGCTTCTTCTTGCTTCCTATTTTTTGCATATCCTTATCACCCTTAATGAAACAACTTTACCCGTCCTAAATTTGCCCTTTATCCTAAAATAATCCCAACAGGTTAGATGAAAAACGCCTATTTAAGGCCCATTTTGGTCATCCTGTTTAGTATCTCAATTTATTATTTTATGCATTTTGCATGCTCAGCTCAAATGCTTTTTGCAGGGTCGGATTGCTACTATTTTCATGCGGCTCCTCCTTAAAAAGTGTGGTGACTTTAGCAATTTTTTATCATGAATATCTGGTCCTGTATCCGACTCAACCGACTCTTCTGTATGGAGAAAAGTAAGCTTTTTAAAAGCCTTATCCTGGCTCCTTTTTAGGAATAGAATGAGAAAAAAATGTGTTTTAATAAGAGAAATGATTCATACTTCGTCTAAAATCTTTTAATTTATTGAACTTAAAAAAATTACAGACGCTATAAGCATAATAAATTATCACACTTTTTACGAATGAGCCGAAAAAGTCTTGACAGGACGTAGAGGAAAGTATTTAATGAATAAAAATTTTGAGAGTAAAAAATGGAAAAGAGTTTAACCTTAAGAAGCTTAGGGTTGAGATTCTGGAGTTTCATCACTGGACTGGGAATGGCAGTGGCTTCCTATCTGACCATTGACCATTTCTTCCGGGCTAATTTTCCGGAGACCATTTTCACCGGTTCTTTCTGCGACCTTAGCAGTTTCTTCAACTGCGACAGCTCAGCCTATTCCTCCATCGCCCATTTTCAGGGAGTGCCGCTCGGCTACTGGGGATTGGTGCTGGGCCTGCTGGTAATGCTGGGAGCGGTGCTGCCTTCGGCCAGGATGGAGAAAGTCAACAAACTTCTGGCTTTGCCTAACGCCCTGGGAGTATTGACACTCTTTTTCTATTCGGTCTTCTTTCTGAAGAGCCTCTGTCTGCTCTGCTCCGGGTATTATGTTTTTTCCCTTCTCAATTTCTTTCTTTTCTGGAAATATGGCTTAAAACCCGAGATTCCCGGTCTATTCGGCTTTATAAAGGAGCTGGTTGCTCCGGCCATAAAGCCGATTGCGGTCGTTGGAATATTGACTATCATGGGAGCCTATGGCTTCCATCTTTTCTATCAGGCTAAGAAAGACGCTCAGTTAGGAGGTGTGGCCACGAAGATCGTCAAAGAATTCTACAGTTTGGAAAAAGTCAAAAACCCGAGCCTTATCTCTCCTTACTGGACGGCCAGGGCCACGGAAAAATTTGAGGATGCTCCGATCCGCATCATTGAATACGGTGACTTTCTTTGCTCGGATTGCTTATTCTTATTCAAACAGCTGGAAAGGATAAAAAAAGAATATGAGGGGAAAATTAACATCGCTTTTCAGTTCTTTCCACTAGAAGCTAAATGTAATGAGGTGGTAGATAAAGATAAACATCCGGGTTCTTGTGAACTCTCCTATATTGCAGCCTATGACCCGGCCAAGTTCCTGCGAATACATGATGAAATTTTCCGGAATTTTGAAAAGGCCAAGAATCCTGAATGGCGGCTGCAGCTGGCCAAAAAGTACGGAGTAGAAGCGGCCCTGAAAGACGAAAAAACCAAAGCTCTAGTCAAACAGATAATAGAAACCGGCAAAGAATACGAGAAAACTTCTGACCGTTTTCCTTACGGCATCAGGTCCACCCCAACCATAATAATCAACAATCGGATGATAATTGGCACTCTTCCATACGCCCACTTAAAAGCTATCATTGAATCACTCCTGAGTGAGCGGGAAACACAGGCAACCGGCGAAACTAAGTTCCTGGAAAACTGGGTGGATACCAGAAAGATTAAAAAGTAAGTTTATTATTCGTTGCTCCGACCCTATTCAGGAGGGGTCGTTAGCTCATCAAAATAATGTCGTTTGCTCTGGGTATTTCCTCAGCAAGAATTCAAGGCCTAACACTTCTGAAGTCGGTTTTCTTCACCTTGAAGAATAATCAATCTTCTCCTTAATAAAAATACCTTTTCTCCTCAAGCCTTGCTGAATGAACTTGAATACTTCGGGCTCTGAGCCCAAGAATTCAGGCGCGATTATTCCTTTTCTGGTAATCAGGCCACTGGCCAAAGCTCTGCTCACCACAGTAGCCGTATATCCCGTGGTTCTGGCCATGCTGTGGATTCCTGTTTTTTGGTCAAAGCGGTCAAGAAGGTCATAAGTCAGCTTGACCGAGCGACCGTTTTTTTCTCCGTTGACCACGACCCTCAGAACAGTCAGGTCTGCTTCTCCGGGTGCCAGGTTAAGTCTGGAGAAAAGAATCTTTGCCGAAAAATCTGCCGGCCGTATCTTATGACCGGAAATCTCTACCGGTTCCGAATCAAAAAATCCCGCTTCCCTGAGAATCATCATTTTTTCCCGGTGTCCGGGATAGCGCAGTGTTTTTTCTTTCATCTCGGGCAAATCCAGGGTCTTGAGAAGGGTTCGCAGTCCGTCGGTATTAAAGGCCTCCAGGGTGCCGAGGTTTTCAAACTCCAGAAATTCAGGGTCTGAAAGTGCCGGCCTGACCACCAGCTCGCCATTCTCCTTGAATCTGGCCGGGCGGAGATATTCTTCTATCACGTCCCGGGGGGAGAAAACTGCCTTGTACTCAAATGGCCATTGTCTGACCAGTGGCAATCCGCCCACATAAATAAGAAGTGATTTTCCCTTATCCAGCTTATTCAGTCCAAAAGAGGCTAACATGTTGCTCAGCCCTGGAGCCACTCCACAATCAACGATGGCCGTCACCCGTTTCTTTTTAGCCAAACTGTCCAGCTCAAAGGGGTCTTCGGGGAAGAAGGCTATATCCACCACATTCCGACCGGCTTCCAGACAGGCTCGGAGAGTTTGAAAGCCAAGATAGCCCGGTAGGGCGTTAATTATCAAGTCCTGACCTTTAACCAACTCTTTTATCAGCCTGGGGCGACTCAAATCTCTTTTTAGGACCGAGATTCTTGCCTTTTTCAACCCAACCAGCCGTTCTTCATTTATATCAACAGAAGTAACCTTAAACTCCGAATCAGAAGCCAGGTCCAGAGCCATGGCTTTTCCCACCAAACCAGCGCCGAGAATCATAATTTTCATTTTGGTCTCCTTTCTTAAAATAGTTTCTCCATGAAAATGTATTGGAAAGGAAATAGAAACTGGAGGTTAAGACCGGGGATTATAAACCGCTAAAATGGTTGACATAAAAGAGGAGGAGTAGAAAACAGTATAGGTCAAAGATTGGCTGATTTTTATCAGGCAATAAATCTTTGCTCATAATTTTTTTAACTTGATTACTCAATTCTTATTCCCAGTAGGGAATTATCATTATAATTGATTTCCATCTTGAATGCATCCAAATTTTCAGGTCTCAGCGCTGTTGTTGATTAAACCTTTCATCAAAAACGTTGCCTGGCTCTCAGGCAGCCCTCTGAGACAATCAATCAACCGAGAGACTTATTTCTGGCTAAAAGCTGCCTTTATTTCTTTCAAGCTGACGCCAAATATTTTTTTGGCGATTGGCTCAAGGTCTTTTTCCTCACCCTGAATGTGGATTGTGGCATGGGCGTGCCGCAGAGATTCACCGGGACCGAGGGCGGCTCCAGGTGAGGAAGTCTCCAGTTCATAAAAAGGACCGAAGGGTTTGGCTCCAGGAGCAGCTGGCCCGTCGTTATAGCTATTGACCACATCTCCGGCAAAGGGGGCTTTCTGAATTTCCCACATGGAATTGACGTAGTCCTGCGCCGCCGGATTCTCGGGAAGGGTCAGATGGACGATGGTCAAGACCTTATTGTCTGCATCATAACTGCCACAGAAAGGCTTAACTCTTCTTGGGGAGACACCAATTTTGCTCCGGTACTGGCCGTCAGCCTTAAAGTAAATAACTTTATCGGTTATCTTCAGACGGTCAGCAGGGACTTTGCCGAAATAGGCATCGTTCACTATGGGCCCCAGCTGGTCTTCGGGCCCCGGATTAAAAGGCACAACTACCGTGGTACCGGGAGAAGGGTTAAACATTCCCAGGATCCAGATAGAAACCAGACCCGTTTCTTTCTTCCAGCGGAAATCTCCAGCATTGGTGATGAGGTTGTCAGATTGAAAAGCTACCCATTTAATCTTCCCGGATAAAGGTAATCCCAGGGATTCCAGGTCAGAGCGGCTGAGGAGCCTTATGGTTCTGTCTACTTTTATCCTGAATTCAAAATCAGAGTAGTTAATCAGGTTCATTTCCTTTTTCAGCCGGATTTGCTTTTCATCAAAAGAAACAAGCTCAAAACTACCTTCATTGATTGGGGGTGGGGTGAACCAGTGCTCTAAGTCAAAGGGTGAATCTTTTTTGAAGAACAGAGAGAACTGTCCGCCTTCCGGGCCGAGCCAGAACCGGTCTTCGCCGCCGAAAGCGTTAAGGTGAGGATTGTTCTCTCCCGATGCTATAAGCTCCCGGTTGATCCAGCCGAAACTGATTCCATTGAGTCCAGCTGCGGTACTGGTCATAACTCTTCCCTGAATGTCTGGGTTGATGGCCACCATGGCCTGTTCGTCAGGGGTGGAAAGAGTGATGACTCTGGTATGTTTTTTCAAAAAATCCAGGTCATCCTTGAACAATGTTCCCTGAGCCTGGCTTGAGCTTTTGGAGCAGGAGAAGAGAAGGATCAGGGAAACAAAAGATAGGATCATAAAAGAAGCTTGAAGTAATTGCCGCATTTTAGCCTCCTTACTGGAGTGAATTCAGGATAGCAATTGAGCTTGAGATTCTCAAGCCAAAAATCAATTGGATTGGCGAAGCTCATGGTTTTTCTTCAAGACCTCACAGAACCAGTGCCAGAGCCGGCGATGAAACTCCAGACTGGGAGGGTTGTTATTCAGGAGCTCCCAGCAATTGAAAGATTGCTCCTCAGGCCGCTTTTTTATTTGCAGGGTCTTATCCCAGAGACGGTAATGTTCTGGGTGGAACTGAACTCCGAGGACATTTGGGAATCTGGTGTGGTGGATGGCCTCTATTATTTTACCATCCGGTGAAGTGGCCACAACCCTGAATCCCTTGCCCAGCTTCTTAAAAGCCTGATGATGAGAACTCAGGATGCAAGGCCTGTCTTTTTCTGAAAAGCCCAAGGTCTTGACGAAGAAACCGTCGGGCAGAAGTCTTATCCAATGGAAATTAAAACTGGTCAGCCGGAGGTCGGGATAAAGCTTGATAAAGGGATTGTTGTGCCAGCGGTCTGGACCGAGAGCGATGATATCCTCAACATATTTCAGACCATAGACTTCAGACCAGATATCTTGGATTAAGGTTCCACCAGTCCCGACATTCAGGCTCTGAGCGCCCAGACAGATACCCAGGATGGGAAATTGGGGCTGGTCTTCAAGGAGCGGTATAAGGGCTTCGCCTTTGAATCCACCGAGGAGGCGATAGATAGCTGAGATTTCCAGATAATGCCGATAGGGGTCTGAAATTTCAGTAAGCTGGTTAGTTTTTTCTCCATAAATGCCGGGAGGAATATCCGGACCACCGAAGAAAATGATTCCATCCGAGTCCTGGAAGATTTTTTCCAGCTCTTGAGTCCAGGTATTTGACTTGAAAATTGATTTTTCATCCAGCGGAGCGCTAATCGGATGAAATGAGAACCAGTCTATTCTATTATCCTCAACATACTTTCTAGCTTCCTGGTAATCGCTGGCCTCCCTGAGGTGGTAAATACCGATGACTTGAAGGTTGGGGATGTTGATAAAGCCGATCTCCCTCAGAGCCTGGAGGTCCTGGATTGTTCCTTTAGTTGGATAGAAGACAGTCAGCTTGATCTGGTCTGGGACAGAGGTTGGTTGACTGAACGCCAGGCAGGACCAACTAAGAAGTAAAACAAATAACAAAGTTTTTGTTATTTTGGTCTTCATTTCGTTCTCCACAATTTCTCGGAATTTGAAAAATTGATTTTAATTATTCTTTTTTTCCAGACCATTATAATTCAAATCCGGTCAAAAAAGCATTAGTCTCTTCTCGTTTTCCTTCTGAGAAGATACCTGGTGTCGGAAGGCGAGAAAAAAGAGCTTAAAGACAGATTATTTCTCTGTGGTTAAAATCTCATTTTCAGTCCAGCTCGGAGAACTGGTCCGGAGAGTTTGATCACCGCCCTTCTGGAGTCGGGCTCGCTTAAATCTCCGAGAGCAATTATTGAGGTGCCATCAGAATAGGTAATGAAGGCAAGCCGACCGCTGGGACTCTGGCTTTCTCTTTCTGTATTCTCGGTAAAGCCTGTAGATACCGAGCCGTATCTTTCCTTATAGGTTAAACTTTCTATACCCGATCCCTTCCAGCTCTTAAGGTCAGCCTGCCTGTAAACCAGCTCCAGCCTGAAATTCAGCCTGGGCAATACCTTTATCTCCAGTCCCATTCCACCTTGAAATCCAAGGTTCTGTCCTTTAACCCGATCGCTATAACCATAAGTATATTTTTCTTCTGACAGGTAAGAATCCAGGAGGGAACCGTCATCCGGGTCATACAGTATTAATTCTTCATTTTCTTCCTGGACATAGTCGTAAGTTGATTTCAGTCGTCCAAAGTAATAAACCAGACCAGCCTTAAAAAAAGCCTGGAAGTGCTGATTTATCGGCAAAAAGTAATAAGCACTCAAAGTGAGCGGCAGGATGCTTAAGGTGTTGCTGGAGTTGAAAGCCAAAGAAGATTCCAGGCTGTATTCATAAGGATAAGAGTCAATGATTCCTTGTTCTTGGTTAGAGCTGGTAAGGTTAATCTGCCCCTGGTTTTTCTTCTTCCAGTATTCAAGGCTCAGCCCCAGGGCCAATTGGTCTGAAAAGTAATAAAGAATTTCGGCCCCAAACCCGACACCACTTTTTATTTCTGGCCAGTAAAAACCCTCCTGGGGGTTATCAGCCTGAGCCAGGAAAAAGGTCTTCCAGTCCTTGATCATCCCGTTCCAATCGCCGCCATTAAAGAGGCCAGGACCTCCGCTTAAAATTATGGCCAGTCCTCTTTTTTCTTGTTGCCCAGATTTTGCTAAGGCCAATGGGGTTATAGTTGCCATCAGAGTCAGCCAGGTAACCATGATAAGGAAAAATCTTTTCATCGGAGACTCCTTGTTGTTTGGGGGCACTTTCTTTTTAGCTTGAAAGCTAAATTACTTAAGCCATTACCCAAAGAATAAATTGGGTGTTGAGATGAAGAATATATTCCTCGTTGGGTTAACATCTAGTACTGGGACAAGTTTAAGATTTTTCTTTGCTGGTTGCAATATATTTAATGTGGACCAGAGAAAATGACAGTTTATCAGTAAGGCTGAAGCCAAAAGTCTTGACTTAAAACTGAGGAAGAATATTATAGGGAAGATGCTTTTGATCAGAAAGTTCATTCCATTCAACTCCGAGGAAAATCTGGTTCTCAGCTGTGGGTGCGGAGAGCAGGCAATCCTTTTTTTAAGGAGGAGAGGATGAAAAGAGTTATCTTTTATTTATTAATTTTAGCTTTTGCCAGCTTGACCTCAGCATGGCTGGGTTTGACCGAGCCATTAGCTGAGAATAGCAAACTCTGGCTTTCTCCACCCCAATCCACCGGGCAGGGAGAAATCATTTTTCAGCAACCCCTTCTTTTAACCTCAGCCGGACAGAGCCCGGAAATCCAGCTGGCTGCGGTCCTGGCTAAAAGAGCTGGGCTCCAGTATCAGTTAGCTCCCATGGCTAAAGCCGAAGAACTTAAAGAATTCAAGACCCTGGGCCTGGTGGTTGGAGCCAGTCTGAAAGGGCTGGGTGCGGCTGGAATTGATATCAATAAAGAAAAGGCCAGGGTCAAAGAATTGCTGGAAGAAGCCGCTAAAAGAAAGATTCCAGTCCTTTTTCTCCATCTGGGTGGCGATCAACGCCGAGGGGAGCTGACCGATGCCCTGGTGACCGAATATCTGGCCTCAGCCAGATTGGCGGTGATCTTAAAATCCGCCGATAATGACGGCTTGTTCAGCAAGATATGTCAGCAACATAAAATCCCGCTGAGGACAGTGGAGAAGACAGCCGAGGTCAGTCAGGTATTAAAAGAGATTTTCAGCCAGTAAGGGAAGACTTTGCCCGATTTTGTCATTTTCCTTTTGATGGTGGCCGTTTTTATCCTGGCCGCCGCCCTCTTGAAATTGCCAGTTGGCTTGTGTCTAATGCTGGGTGCTCTGGCCGGGGCTTTGGCCGGAGGAGCCGGTTTTCCCTGGCGGCATTTTATAGAAGGAGCCTTTGGCTTCTTTGACATCATGTTGATCATTTTCACTGCTATTCTGTTTATGAAAGTTCTCCAAGCTTCCGGGGTCCTTGATACTCTAACCGCAGTGATGATCAAGAGTTTTTATCGTCAAAAATCGCTTCTTCTGTTAGCCTCCACTTTGTTGATCATGTTCCCGGGGATGATTACCGGTTCTTCCACTGCCAGCGTGATGACCTCAGGTCCTTTGGTTGCTCCAGTGCTGACCAAACTGGGTTTACCCAAGCTTAAAACCGGAGCCTTTATTGCCATGGCTGCGGTTCTGGGGATGCTGGCGCCTCCAGTGAACATACTGGTGATGATAATGGGTGGCGGAGTGGATATGCCTTATGTCGGGGTAACCATCCCCCTGCTTTTGATAGTTGTCCCGCTGGCCATCATCATTCCTCTGTGGATTGGGCGAGGCGAGATAAAAACTGTTGACCAGGAAGAAGTGAAATCACTTCTTCCGACCTCCTGGCACTCTAAATATGGCTTCCGGCTCTACCTTCCTCTCCTCCTGGTGGTTGGTTTGATGCTGGGGCAACGAGCCCTGGTCAAGGTGATGCCCGACCCAGGCCTGCCAGGAATTTTTTTGGCTGGAAGTTTGCTGGGGCTGGTCTGTGGCCGTCCCTTCAATTTCTGGAAAACTACGACCAAAGCGGTTTCTGAAGCCATGCCCATTGTGACCATTCTGGCCGGAGTGGGTATGTTTATTCAGATCATGACCCTCACTGGAGCCCGGGGCTGGATTGTCATGGTTTTTTTATCCTTGCCAAAAGTATTGCTCTATGCCTCCATGGCTCTGGTCCTTCCAGTTTTCGGCGGGATTTCTGCTTTCGGGGCTAGCTCTATCCTGGGCGTTCCGCTTATCCTGGCCATGATCAGCAAAAATGCCATTTATACTTCCACGGCCCTTTCAGCCATCATCGGCCTCGGGGACTTGATTCCGCCTGCGGCTCTGGCGGGCAGGTTTGCCGGCAAAGTGGTGGAAGAGAAGAATTTTATTCGCATCCTTAAATATTGTTTGGTTCCGGCTCTTTTCGTTCTGGCAATTGGCCTGACCGTGCTTCTTACTGCTTCTTTTATTGATAAAATATTATGATGGATAGATGGCGATGATAACCATAATTTACCGCCTTATAGTTTTGTATTTTTTTATCCACATCGTGGTTTATCTGTTCAGAAAAGAAAGATTATGGGACAGACTAGGAGCGGTGGTGGTCCTGGCCCTTTTTCTTCTAAGATTGTTGCTGGTGAAATAAAGACATGGTTGAATTCAGGAAAAACTACCATTTTTATACAGCCCTCATCCTGTTACTCCTGGGATTACTGCTGGCTTTTTTCTCCGGACTCCAGTTTAAGATGAGCCAGGAAGAAGACATTTATCCAGCTCCAGGGCTGAGCCGGATAAATAGGCTGAGTGATTATTTCCCGGCTCTGGCCGGAACGCCGGGTGATACCAAGGTCTTTATTTTTGAAGGACCAGAGAAAGGCGCCAACGTCTTGATTACCGGAGGAACGCATCCAAACGAACCTGCCGGATTCCTGACCGCCGCGGTCTTGATTGAAAATATTCAGGTCAAGCGGGGCAAAATGGTCATCATTCCCAGAGCCAATGCCAGCGGGTTCACCTGCAACGACCCGATGGACGCTAGCCTCCAGAGATTTTACTTTGAAACTATGGGCGGTCGCCGCCAATTCAGATTCGGTTCCAGGTTGACCAACCCTGTCCATCAGTGGCCCGACCCCACTCTCTACGAAAATCCGGCCGGTCAGATGCTTTCTGGCTCTGAAGTTCGGAACTTAAATCGCTGTTATCCCGGTCGGCCTCATGGCTACCTGACTGAAAAAGTGGCTTTCGGCATAATGGAAATGATAAGGCAGGAGAAGATAGACCTGGGAGTGGACCTGCATGAATCAGCTCCCGAATACCCGGTGATAAACGCCATAGTCTTTCACGATAACAGCGCTGAGCTGGCAGCTATGGCCCAGATTGCCCTTCAAGCGGAAGGTCTGGATTTCAGGCTAGAAGCTTCGCCAGTCAATTTAAGAGGTCTGAGCCATCGGGAATGGGGTGATGTGGCTGGCATCAAAGCAGTGTTGATAGAAACTCCCAACCCGGCCCAGGGCAGGCTTAAGGGAAAGACCGCGTTGGCCCTGGTAGTAGAAGGAAAAGATAAAGATTATCTCAAGGCTTCCAGGTTGGGAAGATTGTTCATTCCCTACGATGAAAATGGAGTTCCGTTGAGCGAAAGAGTCAGCCGTCATCTGGCCGCTCTGGCCGCGGTTCTGGAATCCTGGAATGAGATGGACTCTGAAAATCAAATTGACATTTCCGGTCTGCCTGATTGGAAGGAACTCTTGGAAAAAGGAGTTGAAGCATTTCTTCAGCCGCCCAAGAAATAGAAAAATAAAAAAGAAGGAGGTTCCATGAGACGCTGGCTTTTTATTTCGGCTATATTTATTTTTATTTTCTTTTTGTTTTTACTTCCGAATCTGACCACTGCTCTTTCTACTCCCAAAGCGCCTGATTATGATGTCCTTATTGTCAATGGCTTGATATATGATGGAAGCTTAAAGCCGGCTTTTAAGGCTGATATAGCGGTTAAAGACGGTCGGATAGTCAAAATTGGAGCCGGTCTGAAAGGTAGCGCAGCTCGGACCATTAAGGCTGAAGGTCTGGTTGTCTGTCCTGGCTTCATTGATATGCACACCCACGTGGACCGGGCCATGTATTTCCCCGAACAGAGGGCTCCGCTCAGCTACCTCACCCAGGGCGTCACCACTGCGGTCATCGGACAGTGCGGTTCCAGCGCCTGGCCGATTTTTGAGAAGGCTTCAGACCAGATTGAACGATTCCGCCGGGAAGGAGTGGGTTTGAATGTAGCTCTGCTGGTTGGACATGGCCAGGTCCGGCAGTTAGTCCTGGGTATGGAAAACCGTGAACCCACTGCTGCTGAACTGGAACAGATGAAAAAGCTGGTGGCCGAAGCAATGGACCAGGGCGCGGTTGGAATTTCAACCGGCCTCATCTACCGTCCAGGTTCATATGCCAAAACCGATGAGGTTTTAGAACTGGTCAAGGTGGTGGCGGCCAAGGGAGGCATTTATCATTCTCATATCCGGAATGAAAGAGAAAAACTTTTAGATGCGGTCAAGGAGTTTATTTATATCGTGGAAAAGGCCGGCCTGAGAGGGAATATCTCGCATTTCAAGGTAATGGGAAAGAATAACTGGGGTTTAGTTAAAGAAGCTTGCCGACTGGTAGAAGAAGCCAGGTCTCGGGGCTTGAAGATTACGGCTGACCAGTATCCTTTCCGCTTTTCTAATACCGAACCTTATTCGCCACTCATCCCGCGAGAAGTCTGGCTGGGACAGGGAGAGGAGACTGGATTAAGAACCCAGGACCTGGCTGAGGCTTTTTCCCACCTGAGAGATGCTGAGCTTCTTAAGATTTATTCAAGGCTGATTCCCTATTACCCTCTTTCTGAAAGGCATCTGGCTTTTCTGAATAGTTTGCCCCGGGACAGATTTGTGGATTTAGTGGCTTCTGAAGTCTTAGCCGACAGAATTCGCGGTCCGGAAAACGAGAGAGAAAGGGCTCTTTTCCTCAAGAGGCTCAATCAGCCTGATGGAGGCCAGATAATAAGAGAGGGAATTAAAAGATATGTGGAGAATGTTGGCCCCGAGAATTTGATCATAGCCATCGCCCCCGATAAATCTCTGGAGGGCAAATCCCTGGCAGAGATCGCCACCTTGCGGGGAAAGCCAGTAATAGATACTGCCATTGAACTGGAGTTGGCCGGAGTTAAAGCCGTGCCTTTTAATATGTGTGAACCAGACATTGAATACATAATGAAAAAAGATTATGTCTCCACCGGAAGTGATGGGATTGCGGCTGTTTATGGGATTGGCTTGCCCCATGTTCGGTCTTACTCCACTTTTCTCTACAAAATAAAAGAATATGCTTTGAAGAGAAAGGTTATTTCACTGGCTCAGGCTATCCGCTCCCAGACTTCCCTCCCGGCTGAAGTTATGAACTGGCCTGACCGGGGCCGCATTGCCGAGGGTTGTGCCGCGGACATCGTGGCTCTGGACCTGAAAAAGCTGGCTGTTCCTTCTACCATTTCCAATCCGCATCAATTCAGCCGGGGAGTCCAGTACCTCCTGATTAATGGCCAGATTGTCTTGGACAATGGTAACTACACCGGCCGACTGGCTGGACAGGTCCTGACTCAGAAATAACCGGGCCTTTATTGCTTTTTAGGTTTCTTGAAACTTACTTTGAACAGCCCGGGATCGTAAGTATAGTTCTGGAAGGCTGCAGCCGTAGCCGGCGAAACCGTAGCCAGAAGTGGTCCCAGAGAAGCTTTCATCTGCTCGGTTATTTCTAATTTGGAAACAACTTCTACCGTTAACTCTGTTTTCGGATAACGGTTAAGGTATTGAGGCTGGAACAGGAAATCTATCATATTCTTGTTGGGGTCAATGATGGTCACTCCGGGATAACCGTTCTCAGCCAGGGCTTGAGCAAAATGTTTAAGAGCATAGCCGTAGTGAGTGCAATTGAGACTGCTGAAGATAGGTCGGTTCTTATCTTCTAACTTAGATATTGCTTCTCCCACAAATTGTTTGATATAGCCAATCGTTTCCTCTGAGTCTACGCCTCTTTCAATGGCTCCGGCCAGCTTGTGGCAGGCCTGGCTGACAATTCTTTCTGCGGGAATGCCCTGAGCCATCAAAGCTTTTTTATAGGCTTCTGACTCAATGGTGGTTTTGGTGCCAAAGATTATGACTGAGGCTTCAGGTGTCTTTTCAAATTGCTTGAGCATCAGCTCGGTCCCGGTCTCCACAATCCCCACCACGGGAAAGGATGCTCTTTTGGAAAAAGGAGTTTGGTCATAAAGAACGGAGAGGGTGTTACAGGCAATAAGCAGCAGGTCTGGCTTGTATTTTTTATCCATAGCCTTGAGAACCTGGTTGAAAATCCGGATTTTCTCAGCTTCTGAATCAAGACCGTTATATCCGATTTTGTCAAAAAGAGCATTGTAGAAGACTATTCTGGCCTGGCGAAAAAGACCGCTTTTGGCCAGTCTGGCTTCAAGCTCTGCAGCTACCGATAAACCACCCAATCCCGAATCTGTGACCAGAATTGTTACCTCGGGTTTGTTGGCCAGAAGCTCAGCGATCTGGGCTTCACGATTAACCGCAGGCCGGCGGCAGGAAAAGGTGGAAAGAACAAACAAAATGATTATTACTGAAATCAGCTTTTTCTTGAACATGGCCGTTCCTCCTTTTTCAGTTACCGATTAAAAGCCTACAGCTACTCCGTCTCGCCTGGAGTCAGCTGCCCCAATCAGTTTTTTAGTTTTAGGGTCAATGAGGATACCCTGAGCCCCGCCGAAATAATTGTCCCAGTCAGCGTAAGTTTTTAGGTTATGACCCCAGGATTTTAGGGTTTCAATCACCACGGCCGGAATCCGACCTTCCACAGCCAGAGTTTTGCTCAGACAGTGGACCCGGGGAGCTTCAATAGCTTCATCCAGGCCATAGCCAAAATCAATCAGGTTAATAGTAATCTGAGCTAAGGCGGAAATAATCCTGGTAGCTCCGGGTGAACCGATGACCAGGAAAGGCAGGTCGCCTTTAAGGACAATAGTTGGAGAGATGCTGCTGGCCGGCCTCTTGCCCGGGGCCACAGAATTAGGCCCTCCGGGCTTAGAGTCAAAGTCGGCCATATGGTTGTTGAGGAGAATTCCAGTTCCCGGGACAACTATTCCAGTGCCGAAAAAGCTGTTGATGCTCTGGGTTAAAGCCACGGCGTTTCCTTTATCATCAACCACCGAGAGGTGAGAAGTGCTTTCACTTTCCGGGTTTAGCATAGATAAGGGTTTATAATCAAACCTGGCTGAGCCTTCTTTTATTCGTTCTCTGAGCTTACTGGCGTAAGATTTATCGGTAAGAATATCAATGGGTATCTTAGAATAATCCGGGTCCCCAGAATTTTTACTCTGGTCGGCAAAAACCATTTTCATGGCTTCAGCCAGAATGTGGATCAAGCGGTCGCTCTGGGGCTTGAGGCTCTTGAGGTCAAACCCTTCCAGGATGTTGAGGAGTTCAATGACCTGAGCCCCGCCGCCCGGAGGAGCAGAAGAGAAAATTTTGTAGCCGCGATAGCTTCCAGAGACCGGCTTTCTTATTTTGGGCTGGTAGTTCTTAAGGTCATCCAGTTCCATAATTCCACCCAGCCTCTGGATTTCTGAGACGATAGCCTTAGCGATGTCTCCTTCATAAAAAACTGCCGGTCCTTCTTTGGCCATTCTCTCCAGAACCGCGGCCAGGTCTTCATTTTTCAACAGACTTCCAGGCTCAGGGGGGAGACCATCTGGGAGATAAATAGCGGCTGCGGCCGGGTATTTCTGGATTTTTTCCAGATTGTCCAGAATCATGCCCTGAAGTTTGGGACTTACGGAAATACCTTCGCGGGCCAGCCTGATAGCCGGCTCCAGAACCTCAGCCAGGCTCATGGTACCGTATTTTTCCAGGGCCAGGGTTAAACCAGCTACCATTCCAGGAACACCAACTGCCGAGGGGCCCTGATAAGCCTTGGCGTTGAAATCGGGGTCGGAATAATAATACTCTGGGGTGGCTTTTTGCGGGGCAGCTTCCCGGTAATCAATCATCACCGGTTCGGGTTTATCAGCCATTTTAATCAACATAAACCCGCCACCTCCCAGGCCTGAAGCATTGGGTTCAGCCAGGCTCAGAGCGAAGGCTGCGGCTACCGCGGCATCCACAGCATTGCCACCTTTTTTTATGATTTCCAGCCCGGCTTTTGAAGCCTCCAGATGAGCGGCTGAAACCATGGCTTTCCTGGCCACCACATCGCCCGGACCGGTTGGCCAGGGTTTTGAACATGATTGGCTGAGCATGAGGAGTAATGATATCACGGCCAATAATGGAAATATTTTTTTTCGCTCTTTCCAGGCTACGTTCCTCATCTCTTTATCCTTTCATCTCATTTTTAATTTAGGAAAAAGATGTCAAAGTCTTCAATCTCATTTATTTCTCTGGCATTCAGATATTATTTCGTCCAGTTTTCTGAGCTCGGAGGCTGCTAATTTAGGTCCGGCCAGTTTTCGGTAGGTTTGAAGAGGCCCGAGGGCTTCCCTGAAACGTTTTTCCCGGTAAAGGGCCATTCCTAAATAGAAATTGGCGTCAGCCAGATCAGGATTAAGACTCAGAGCTCGGCTCATGAAGTTTATGGTCTCCTCAAATTGACTGACTCTGTAGGCAGCCAGACCCCGGCCATAGTGAGCGGCGGCATAATCAGGGTCAAGCCCTATCGCCCGGTCAAAACAGGAGATAGCTTTAGTTAAAAAAGATCCATCATGAGTGTCCAGGTACCAGGCTAAATAAAGCATGCCCAAGTTATTGTGAATCAGAGCATATCCTGGATCAATTGAAGCTGCTCTTTCATAAGCAGCCAGAGCCTTAGGGTAATCTTTGAGGTGACGGTAGCAAAGTCCCAGGTCAATCCAGATTTTAGGGTCAGAGTCCATCTGTGGCAGATAGCGGGATTCAGCTATGTTTACCGCTTCCTTATATTGCTGTTGGGCGATGAAATAGCCAACGGCGTGGGTAAAAACGTCATAACTTTCGGGCAGAGCTTGGAGAGCGGCCATCAGTATCTGGCGAGCCAGTTCTAATTCGCCCGAAGCTTCATAGATGAGAGCGAGATTAACCCGAGCCACATCCAGGTCTGGCCTTTCCTGGATAATCTGCTTGAGTTCCTCAATAGCCAGTTCTTTTTTTCCGGAAGCATTCAGCCTCAAAGTGAACATAGCCTTTTCATAGAAAGGCAGCAACACCTTGACGTCGTCTTTCGGACTGAAGTTCTTTTTTCTGGTAGGGGCCGGTCCAACCAGATAGCCGAGGCTTTTCAGCTTCTCTATGGCTTCAGCATCGGGCTTCTGTTCAGCCTTCAACCCGGACTCGCGATTAAGCTTTTCCTGAGTTTTCCTGAACTGGGGCAGGTCTTGTTTTAAGACCTGGTTATGTTCTTCCTTAAAATCTGTTTCCAGGTCGTAAAGTTCGGGGATGGGCGAATCTATGAATTTCCATCGTCCGTCTATATGCCCGTGGATGGGAGCCCAGCCCCGACTGTAATAAGGATAGAGACATTCAAAGTAGATAGGCTTGGCGGGAAGCCTTTTGCCGCGGGCGGCGGACAACAGGGTTCGGCCTTCTAAGTCGGCTGGCTTGGGTCTGGACAGAAAATCACAGATGGTGGGGAAAAGGTCCAGGTGGGAAACTAATTGCTCAACTCTGGCTGCTCTGATGCCTGGTCCGGTGATTATCAGGGGCACCCAGAGGGTGGGGTTATAGGTCAAGAAACCATGAGTGGATTCTCCGTGATCACCTAAGGATTCTCCGTGATCAGCAGTCAGGATAATAAGAGTATTCTGGCTCAGGTTAGATTGTTTCAAGTAATTCAACAGGCGACCAACCTGCTCATCCACATAGGCCACTTCCCCTTCGTAGGGATTGTTCAAGAATTTTGTTCGGTAAGGTTCGGGCGGTTCATAAGGATCGTGTGGATCATAGAAGTGGAGCCAGAGAAACCAGGGCCCGGAGACCGACTTAAGCCAGGCCAGACCCCGGTTGGTTACCACTTCAGCTCTCACTTCGGCCAGTTCCCGGTTGGCTTCTTTTATCTCTCCCAGCCGGTCATCATAGGTGTCAAAACCCTGGTTCAGGCCGAACCGCGAATGTACGGGATAACCGCCGATAACTGCGGCCGTAGCGTATCCTTGGCTTTTTAAGTACTCAGCTATGGTCAGCAACTCGGCCGGAACCACAAAACGACCGTTATCCCGGACAGCGTGGGCTGGAGGGGTTTTCCCGGTCATAATACAGGTATGGGAGGGAAGAGTCAGGGGCACATGGCAAAAAGCCCTGGTAAATATAACTCCCTGGCTGGCCAGTTTGTCAATATTCGGAGTAGAAACATGGGAAGAATCATAGCAACTGAGCCGGTCAGCCCGTAAAGTGTCAATGGTTATCAGTAGAACATTGGCTGGCTGGTCAGCAGCCAGTACCCGTTCCGGACTCAGGAGAAAAAAATACGAGAAGAAAAACGAAAGAAAAAGGGGTAGATATAGAGAACAAATTCCACCGAAGGAGTTACTTCTTTTGTTCTTTATTTTATCAATCTTAAATTTCACTCTTTTCTCACCAGAGCCGACTCAGATATTTTTTTTCCAAATTTTACTCTGAGAGTAATTTATTACAACCCGGCTTCAATCGTCAATTCAATCAAGGCATCCTGCTTTTCCCAGGTAAAGATCTTTTCTTCTGGGCCAATCACAGAAACGATTTTTGAAGTTGGTTCTTTATCTTAAAAATAAAATTAATCTTTTAAGGTCAATCCCGGTGTATATCTCAGCTAACTGGGGAAAGTTGACGAACATAAATATTGGTTTATCCGGAACCAGATTTCTTAGCGTCCTGGAGAGCTTAGATTGAGCCACAGCCGGACAGCCTTCCTGCTCCGCAGCGTCCACGGCCAGGACGGTGTAAACGTAGTTCTGGTTAGGGTCGCTGACCTGCCTGAAGAAAGAAAGCTGACTGCTTGGTACTTCAGCCAGCAAAATTCTCTGGCCAGAGGTTACATCGTAAATTCTATAGCTGGCAACCTGACCTTGGAGGGGAGGCCGCCAGCGGAGAAGATGAAGGCTGTGACTGACTCCTGAACTCCCAAAGTTGAAATCTCTCTGCTTGAAGATAATACAGGTGAAATTTCTTGGCGCAGATAAATTTTCACTGGCAGGTGAACTTGAGACCAGGCACCAATAAGCTTGCTGACTGATAGCGTTCTGGACCTCAGAGACGGTCTGAGCTGAAGGCCAGGAGCTCCGCCATTGAGCCAGGGCTGAGGCTGCTCTATTTAACGTCCAATCTTCTGTTGGCAGAATAAAGGAAAAAATGCCTCCACCTTCACCATCGTCAATTCTATAGGTATTAATGTATTGAGGGTAAGATGATAGAGAATAACAGTAATTCTTTTTAGCTATAGCCGCATCACAGAAGGGCGCGGTGGTTGAACCACTCAACTCCAGGGGCAAGGAGCCGGCCATCACCCAGACCGGCACGGCCACAGAACAAACGGGTTCACCCAGGATGACCCACATGGTAGTTAGCAAAGGATTCTCTCCAGGAAGAACTCCATGGAAAACAGCACAGGAGCGAGTTAGGTAGCGATTGATAGAGTTGTTGGTCCTGATGTAACCAGGGGGCAAGCCATCCTGGCTGCCCTCATAGGGCAGGGGATAGGGGTCAATGACTCCGTTATTAAGGTCCCTGGCCAGGGTTCTTAGAATTACCTGATGGGAGATGCTTTTATTGATAGCCTGAGGAGTTAAAAGCTCTACAGCTCTATCATATCTAATATAACCGGCACCAGTGCCATTTCCGGTAAAGGCGAAATTGGTTCGGATGATGAATCCATAGGGAGCCACGGCCGGGTCGTTAGCGTCAAACTTAGTATATGAGTTGCTTCCGACTTCAAATATGGCGGCGTTGCCCAGAGCATCAATTACTCCGTAATTAGCTCTGGTTTGCCTCCCGGAAACATTGGTCTGGAGCAGAAGCGCTTCAAACTCATCTACAGTGACACAGTGGAGAAGGGCATAACGGAGAAAAGTCCCGTTCTCGGCTCCGGAGCTGCCCAGGTCTTCTGAGTTTGAATTTTCTATGGCTAAACCTTTCTCGTTGACTCCCATCCAGACGGAAAGGGTGCTGCTGGTATCGGTTAACCCTATTGCCCGGTAAGGGCCGTCGTTCAGAAAGACAAGTTTGTTATTCTGGTCGTCAACATCGCGGTTTTTCCACAAGATTGGGCGGCCGTCAATGGTGGCTTTCCCAGAGATAACAGCTGTGGTGCATTCTTCAGCTGAAGCCGAAATTAAAAGGAAAATTAAAATAAAAATCAGAGATAAAGAAGAACGTAGAAGGGAGCGGATAGGGCATAATTTTCGGAGGGACTTATTAATTCTCATCAGAGATGACCTCTGCTCCTAACATAAATAGAAGATAGAAAAGGGGGCTCAAAATGAGCCCCCTTTTTGATGGTTAACTACACCTTAGAAAGAAGCCCGGAATCCAAGACGAAGGGAGCGAACACCAGCCACACTAGTAATCTGCTTGTAAGTTGAATAGAGGGTTTGATAGGGTGGGGTGGCGTAGGAATACAAATCGGCGTAAGGATTCTGGTTAATGTTGACTGTGCTCCGGCAGAAAGCGTTGATTACATCTGCATAGATATTGATTTTGAATGTCCCCCGTATCTTGAATTCTTTTTCCAGTCTCATATCCACATTGGTATAAGGAGGATTCCTTCGGGAACCGTTTGGTTCGGTATAAATATCGCCGATGTAAGTTGCTTGAGCGCCGAAGCCGGTTGGGAAATAAATGCGGCGGAAAGTCCGAGCCCAAGGGGTTCCGTCCATATACTGGAAATAGGCGCTGAGAATAATGTTATAAGGAAATATGTAAGTGCCCATTATTTTGATCTGCAGAGGCCGGTCATAATCCGTAGAGCCCCAGGCATATATCAACCTGTTGGGATTATCAAAGGCGCTGGATTCGCCTTCAGTGGCTGAATAGCCGGGGTCTACATTGCCCTTGAAACTGCTGTAGAGGATTGAGCCCTGGAGCTGCCAGCGGTTGCTCATTCTCTTGTCAAAGGTCAGAATCGTAGCCCAGTACCGGCGTTTGGCTTCGGGAGGATTTACGCCATGGAAGGTCGGAACGGGTCTGTCGGCTCTCAGTCCATAAACTCTTATGACCTGGTCATCGCTTGTTCCGAAGATTCCGTCCCAGCCCGGGTCAGTGGCGTCAAATGGCAGCCACACTAGACCGGTACTATCAGTCAGTGTGGCGTCATAGCCATTATACATATCCACATCGTCTACGATGTTTTTATTTTCTTTATACATGAACTGGAACCCGAGGCGGAAGTCCTTTAATATTTGCTGATCAACTCCGACTGTCAACTCATTGGTGTAGGGGCACTTAAGGTCAGGAATGTAATAGTTGAACTCAGGATTCTGCTCCTGCCACGAGCTTAATGAGTAGCTATCGGTAGGCGGCAGGTCCATTAGCTTGTTGCGGTTAAGGTCATTCCAGCGAAAATCAAAGCTGCTGGCACCGAAGATTTGGGCGGCATTGTATTTGGCAGCCCAGACCGGTTCGTAGTACTTGCCGAAAGAAGCCTTAAAAGCAGTCTTGCCATTTCCGAAAATGTCATAGACGATACCGATACGAGGAGAAAAGGTCTTAAAGGTCACTACTCTTTTGGTCTTGGTCAGAT
>Ga0272448_1002463_pt1 | contig 23096 bp, 16 predicted proteins | sample YNPCB0191_FD_202220 | JGI IMG/M metagenome (GOLD analysis project Ga0272448, IMG submission 202220) | Hot spring sediment microbial communities from Yellowstone National Park, WY, United States - YNP-CB-019-1 | ecosystem: Environmental > Aquatic > Thermal springs > Hot (42-90C) > Sediment... | reverse complement strand
TGCCGGCGAGTATCCTGCATGGACGACAAACTATCAACTTTCGTCCGCAAGCGGAAGTCAAAATCTCCCTTCGTTCGTAGTCCCGCCTTTAGGCGGTCATTCGTAGTCCCGCCTTTAGGCGGTCGTTTGTAGTCCCGCCTTTAGGCGGCGGCAGGCTAAAGCCTGCACTACGAACCGTCGCGGTTCGTAGTCCCGCCTTTAGGCGGTCGTTCGTAGTACCGCCTTTAGGCGGCGGCAGGCTAAAGCCTGCACTACGAACCGTCGAGGTTTGTAGTACCGCCTTTAGGCGGCTCGGGCTGAAGCCTGGACTACAAACCGTCGCAGTTTGTAGTCCCGCCTTTAGGCGGCGGCAGGCTAAAGCCTGCATTACGAACCATTGCGGTTCGTAGTCCCGCCTTTAGGCGGTCGTTCGTAGTCCTGCCTTTAGGCGGCGCAGAATGAGTTGTCAACTTCGCGCGCGTCAGACGCAGGCTAAAGCCTGCACTACGAACCGCCGCGGTTCGTAGTCCCGCCTTTAGGCGGCGGCAGGCTAAAGCCTGCACTACGAACCATCGCGGTTCGTAGTCCCGCCTTTAGGCGGAGGCAGGCTGAAGCCTGCACTACAAACCATCGCGGTTCGTAGTCCCGCCTTTAGGCGGAACAAGAGCGATTGGGTAATCGTGACCTTCGAACCGCGCTTACCCTTTGAGGAAATAGCCGCGATGCTTTTCCGTCACGGGCAAGCCCAAGCGTTGCATCACTTGCATCATGTCTTCCCAGACCTTGCGTTTCTCTTGGAGGGACTGGTTGTGCAACAAGTACGCCGGATGATAAGTGGGCATCACTGGAACACCCTGAAATTCCAGCCATTGTCCGCGAACCTTTGTGATGCCCTGCGTTTTGCCGAATAAGCCTTCGACCGCAGTGCCGCCGAGCGCCACTATGATTTCCGGTTTGATGATTTTGATTTGCTCGAGGAGGTAAGGCAAACAGGTCGTCATTTCCGTGGGCGTTGGTTTGCGGTTGCCCGTTGCCTGACCGGGTGTGTCGGGCCTGCATTTTAGAATGTTTGCGATGTAAACCTCTTCGCGTTTAAGGCCCATGGTCTGGATTATCTTGGTCAATAACTGTCCGGCTTTCCCGACAAACGGCTCGCCTTGCTCGTCTTCTTCGGCGCCGGGTGCCTCGCCAACAAACATCAATCGGGCGCCAGGATTGCCGACGCCGAAGACAACATTGCGTCGCGATTGAGCAAGGTGCTGGCATTTTCGGCAGGAAAGAACGCGCTGGCGCAGCGCGTCAAGGGCGGCTTGTTTGCCTGTGATATCGGCTGATGTTGCCGACGTGTCCATCAGCATGCCAGCAGGTTTTGTAGCTGGAACCGCTGCCCTTGGTGCGGACGCGGCGGCCTGACCTTGCGAATGTGAGGCAAGCGCTCTGCGCGCAAGGCCGGCCGGGGCAAAAAGCGCAGTCAAAGTCCGTTGCGACACAGGAACGAACTTAACGCCTTTGTCGCGGAGCTCCTCCAAGTGCTTGATTGTTGCTTCAAGCAATTCGGCGTAGGTGTTGCCAGCAGGGTTGTTCATTAAATCACGCGGCAAACAAGATTGCTCCGAATCGGTTCAGAGCCCTTTGACCTCCCAACCTTTTCTGTAGGTACGACGGACGTAGCGATTTGCGTCGTTGTTGTTCTTGAACTTGAGCGCGCCCGAGTCCCATTCGAGCGTTGTTTGCGGGAAATGGGTTGCAACACCGCCCAGCAACACCGTTTCTGTCAGTGGACCGGAATAATCGAAATTGGCAGAAGCTTTGCCCTCGCCCCTGCACGCGTTGACCCATTGAATCCAGTGGTTGTCGCCCTGGACACGCGGAGTGGGATATGATTCGAATTGAGCTTCGGGCAAAAGGCGGGGCGGGCCGATGTGCGGCAGCAACATGACGCCTTTTGTGCCGATGAAAATCGAGCCTTGATCCGGCATTGGCTCTTCACCGAGCAGCGCCTGCACGTCTTTGGGCGGGCGTTCGTCACCGTCATACCATGTCACACGAACAGTGTTGCCGTCGGTGTACTTCGTCCCGGGGAACACGTAATGGATGCGGGCGTTGATCGCCCAGTTCCACTGGTTGGGAGCCGGCCCTTCGGAGCGAACTGACAACGGAGCGCTCAAAGCCAGCGCACAGAACACCGGATCGTATATGTGGCATCCCATGTCGCCAAAAGTGCCGGTCCCGAAATCGAGGCGTTTGCGCCAGTTACCCGGATGATAATATCCGTCGCCGATAAACGGGCGTTCTTCTGCGACTCCGAGCCAGAAATCCCAGTTCAGCCCGGGCGGCACTGGATCGACGCGGTTTGGTCTGGGCGAAGGATCGCCCCACTTCTTGTTGCTCCACGTATGCACCTCCTTCACTTTGCCGATCGCAAGATCCTGGATCAGTCGAACTGCCAGCCGATACTCCGAGGCAGAGTGAATCTGGATGCCCATTTGTGTGACGACCTTTTTGTCGCGCGCGGCCAAGGTCAACTGTCGTGTTTCGTAGATGTCGTGCGTGAGCGGCTTTTGGCAATGAACATGCTTGCCGAGTTGAATTGCCGACATCGCAATGGGCGCGTGCATGTGGTCCGGCGTCGAGACATTGACAGTGTCGAGGTCTTTTTCCTTTTCCAGCAAAACGCGCCAGTCCTGGTAAATCCGAACGTCCGGGAATTTCTGGCGAACCGCTGCGGCGCGGTCCATGTCAACGTCGGCCACTGCGACCAGTTTTACTGCTGGATGCCGCGTGATCGATTCGATGTCGGCAGCAGCCATGCCGCTGGCGCCGAAACTGGCATGTCGGATCGTTTCATTGGCAGCAGCGCGACCGATTCGGGCCGTGACCCACGGCGCTGTTGCGCCAATCAATCCCAATCGTTTCAGAAAACTCCGGCGTGTATGTGATGCGAGAATATTCATGGCCAAACTCATAAGCTCCTGCCGCGCCGGAAGCAACTGCGAAGTGAAAGTTGTTATTCCCCGCGTAAACGCGGTGCGGCGCGGATGCAATCTGATGATCACTGCGAGCCACTTTGCGGTCGCGGGCAAAACGCCGCAAACCGAAATCAGAATATACAGCTTTGCGCTCTTTGCAGCGTTATGTCGGACGTTATTCCGCCCGAAGATCAACGCACTTGAGCTGGGAATGATCCCGAATGACGAGCCGGCCATCCGCAAGGGCCAGCGGCGCCCAAATGTCGCGACCGTCAAGCAGCTTTGCTTTGCTGAGGGACTTGAATCCGGTTGGGGATGGTTCGACGATATGCAGCTCGCCGCTCCGCCCGTCCATTATGTACATGACGCCGTCTCCGGTGAGGATTGAACCACCTTTGCAGAGATATGGGTCGCGTTTCGTTTGCCACACCAGTTTGCCTTCCGCGTCAAAACAGACCAACCCGTCGTTGCGTTCGTTGGTGTTGCAGAGGACGTACACGTGGTCTTTATAAACCAGCCCCTGGTGGCAATGCCCCCCAATCTGCGGGATGCGTGAAATCTCCTTGACGGTCCATGCCTCGCCGTTTCGTGAAACCTCGATGACAGCACTGCCCGAGTTGTAACCGGCGGTGACGAACAGACGTCCGGGAGCCAACACACTCACATTTGGCACCGGTATTATGCATTTGTGCTCGTACTGCCATAGAACCTTGCCATCGCTGGCCGATACCGCCGCAACCCCATTCGGGCTCACACAGACAACCTGTTCTGTTCCTTCGATTGTAATGATTCGCGGGCTCGCATATGCCATCGGGCCGATTGCCGCCGAGCGCCAGCGTTCCTCACCGGATTGCTGGTCAAACGCAACCACACCAACAGTCGCGCTCTGTGGGGCGACGATCACTTTGTCGCCGTACAACAACGGGGACTGGGCGACAGCCCAGTTCGGGCGCTTGCCGTTGTAGTCGCTCACGATGTTCTTTTGCCACAGCGGCTTGCCTGTCTTGCGGTCAATGCAGTAAAAGTGGCCGAACGGCCCGATCGTATAAACTGTCGATTCAGTCACCGCCGGCGTGCTTCTGGACCCGTCGTGATCAATCGAGCCCGGCGCGTCATATGCAAAAGACCATTTCTCCTTGCCGGTGGCCAGATCAAAACAGCGAAGGACGTCTTGTTGCTGGTTCGGACGATCGAGGATGAAAACCTCGCCTTTGTGGATTGCAGCGCCACCGAACCCTTTGCCCACCGACGCAGTCCAAATGACCTTTGGCCCGGTTTCAGGCCACGCTTTTATCAGCCCTTTTTCAACTGATGTGCCGTCCCTGTTCGGTCCCATGAACTGCGGCCAATCAGCGGCGCCGATGTTTTCTGCCAGACCCAAAAGACCGATTGCCAGCGCCATTCCAGTCAGGAATTGGAAACTCGAATTCGTGATTTTACCCATATCAACATGCTCTCGTCCGATGTACTTCATAGTAATTTTGGCAATTACGAATGAAGCAATTCTCCCAAAATGGACCGAGACTTGTCCAATTGGAAAATCCCGCTCAACGAACTTCAACTCAGACGCCGCAATTCCCCTTGCTATTCAAGCCGCGGCCACATACGCCTTGCGGTCCTCGATCATCCGACGAAGCTTGTGCAAGGCTTCGTTCTGCACCTGGCGAATGCGTTCTCGAGTCAGACCGAACTCGGCGCCGATTTCTTCAAGGGTTTTCTCGGAGCTGCCGTCAAGGCCGAACCGCAGCCGCAGTATGGTCTGCTCCCGCTCGTTGAGCCTTGAAAGAAGTTCATCAAGCATGCTGAGTATGTTGGCTTGTTCGAGAATCTCATAAGGGGTACGCGCGGCTTCATCCCTGACGACCTCAGCCAGCGCATTGCTGTCCTCGCCCAACATGGGTGCGTCAAGTGACGCGGGGCGCAACGCCGCAGTTCGTATTTCGCTCAACCGCGACCTACGCACGCCAATCGCGTCGGCCAATTCCTCGATGGACGGATCGCGCCCCAGCTCTTCGCGGAGTGCCCCTGAGATTCGATGCGCTCTGTTAAGCTTGTCGAGAGCATGTATTGGGAGGCGGATTGTTTTGGCCTGATTGGCGATTGCGCGGCGGATTGACTGTTTGATCCACCATGCGGCGTATGTGGAGAGTTTGCCGCCTTTGGCGGGGTCAAAGCGCTCGACGGCTTTCATGAGGCCGATGTTCCCCTCGTTGATCATGTCGAGCAGCGGCAATCCAAGGCCCTCGTATTCACGAGCGATTTTGACGACCAGCCGGAGGTTGGCGCGGATCATATGTTCCCGGGCCTGGTCATCGCCCTTTTTAATCCTGGCTGCCAGCTCGTTTTCCTGCTCGATTGTGAGGAGGTCCACTTCGGTCATTTCGCGAAGGTAGCGTTGGAGAGCGTCCTCGGTTCCCTGCCATGCCGGACGGGGTTCGGTCTCGGCAATCGTTGTGGTAGTGTCAGTGACGCGGTTGACCGGTTCATGGTTCCGCTGACGGGTTGGGGCCGCAGAGCTTTTTGATGGGCTCTTCGAGCTTTTCTGGCGTCGGCTTACTTTAGATGTATGTCGCATAACGATTCTGTTCGCGTTCACTTTTAATAAGAACTACTCTAATTCCAGTTTGGTGTCAACACTTTTTTTAGAATTATTATTAGGACCATTCTAATCAAGGCGATGCACCACCACCCCCACCGCCACCGCTGCGTTCAAATCCCAGTAACTGCGAATGGCGGGGACAGGCTCGTAGTTTCCAACGCACTGGCAGGAGCACTGCCATTCTTGGCCCCACCAACCGTAGTGGGGACAGACACAGAGTTCACACTCACCCCCCCCATTTTTCTGCCATCCATTTTTCTGCCACTGGAAGCGAAGTGGGGACAGGCACGTAATTCAGAGCCGGTAGAGATTCGCTCGCCGGATCTGCGTTATCGAAACCGGTCCGACATCGGGGGTCGCATTGATGCGCCCGGGGACGGGCGCGCTCCCGCCACGATTGCTTGCTCCAACGCGCCGGGGCAACCACCCCCATCTTTCACCACCCCATTTTTCTGCCCGCCATTTTTCTGCCATTGCTTTTTTCGCCTCTTTTTCATTTTTTCGGCTATCACCAAGAAATCATTTGTCGGCTCTTTGGGTTAGCCGAAAAAAGGAAAAGAAAACGAAAGAACGCGATCACCCCATTCTTGTTTTTTTTGCGGTTCAGATTTTGACCGCCCGGGGACGGGCGCGCTCCCGCCACGATTGCTTGCTCCAACGCGCCGGGACCACCGCGACGATCTTTCACCCCCCCATTTTTCTGCCATCCATTTTTCTGCCACTGGAAGCGAAGTGGGGACAGGCACGTAATTCAGAGCCGGTAGAGATTCGCTCGCCGGATCTGCGTTATCGAAACCGGTCCGACATCGGTGGTCGGATTGATGCGCCCGGGGACGGGCGCGCTCCCGCCACGATTGCTTGCTCCAACGCGCCGGGGCAACCACCCCCATCTTTCACCACCCCATTTTTCTGCCCGCCATTTTTCTGCCATTGCTTTTTTCGCCTCTTTTTCCTTTTTTCGGCTATCACCAAGAAATCATTTGTCGGCTCTTTGGGTTAGCCGAAAAAAGGAAAAGAAAACGAAAGAACGCGATCGCCGTATTCCTGCTTTTTGCGGCTCCGATCTTGACCGGCGGGGCCATCGCGCTCCCGCCACGATTGCTTCTCCAACGCGCTGGGACCACGGCGGCGATCTTTCACCCCCCCCCATTTTTCTGCCCTCCATTTTTCTGCCATCCATTTTCCGACCAAAGTTCATTCCAACCAATAATCTGCCGGGCGGGACAAGAACTCCTCCAACGGGATGCCCTGTTCACCAACGACCAGTGGGGCACGACGGTTCGGCCGGCACCGTGAGTGGGACGAAACGACGTCGGCAACACAAGCGCAGGAAATGTACTTCCATGGAGGTTTGGCGTGCATCCGCAGCGTGGTACCATACTCGAAAATCTGCGCAAAAGATGCAGATTAGCGGATCGTTCAAGAGTTTTCGGGGCAAACCGTTCCTCCACCTGTGCCGACTCATCTCTCCAGTAAACGACGAAGTCGCCCCGATCAGCGCGGCACGACAGAGCGGTATTCCTGAAACCAGCGCCGTTGTTACAAGACGATCGATCGGTCGAGGTTGCGCAGCACTGGACCACACCAGCAGTTCGGTTTCGGTGACTGCGGCGGATCTGCTTGACGGCAGACTCCTACCTTGGCAGAATGTGGGTCATGAAACCAAGAGAAGGAGATTTCGCGAAGTCAGATGGTGGTTTTACTCGGGCTGAATTGCTCGTTGTTTTGTTTACGCTCGGCTTGATCGGAGTGGTAACCCGGCCCGTATGGGCAAACGCCATTGCCGTCAAAAGCCTTGGCTGTATGGAAAACCTTCGCCGGCTGTCGGCTGCCTGGCTGCTTTACACTGACGATAACGCGGGCAAGTTCGTTGGCAACTACCACGGCGGGTTTGTTCCGGGTACCAGCGGCAAGGAATCCCCTTGGGTCACAGGCTGTCTTGACTGGACAACAAGTTCGGACAACACAAACACGGTGTACCTGACAAATTCCCGCTATGCCGCGTTGGCTGTGTATTTGGGACAAGGCACGACGGTGTTCAAGTGTCCTGCAGACGATTACCTGAGCCGTCCTCAGGCCGCTCGTGGTTGGTGGGGACGAGTACGCTCTTACTCCCTGAACTGTGCCATTGGCGAAGGGAACTACTACACAGGGCCTATCAATCCACGCGTCAGGCAAATCACGAGCAACTCGGAGTTCGGAAGACTTGTACCCCAGCAAACTTTCCTATTTTTGGATGAGCATCCAGACAGCATCGATGATGGCATGTTTTTTGTCCCAAGCAGCGAGACAAGAATGCCCGAATTACCTGGTTCGCTGCACGAAGGCGCTGCTTGGATTAGCTTTGCCGACGGCCACCTCGAATTGCATCGGTGGGAGACCTCTGAAGTGAAGCGTCCTGTCTCTGCGACTGACTATCAGTATCTGAACAATGTGAGCGTCACGGCCGGGAACCCTGATGCGGCGTGGTTGCTGGCTCACACGCCGCAGAAGTGAGAACAGCCGCAAACCCAGATACCTCATGCCTATGAAGACAAATCGCGTTGTATTACTGGCGTTGCTCGGCAGTGCTCCCTTGCTTGCCATGGCGGGAACCTCGGCGCCACGGCTTCTCGGAGTTGCCACCCCTGCCGAGGAAGCTGTGCCCGGCCCTGAAATTGAGGTGTTACACGCGCTCTCAGACGATGGCCGTTGGCTATTGATCACGTCCACCCGCGACCGTCTGAAAACCAACGATCTGAATGCGGCCTCGGATGTTTTCCTAATCGACTGCGCCAGCGGTACGGCGACGTTGATCAGCACAGCCGGCGGCGATGTTCCCGGCAACGGCACATCCATCGGCGCGGGCATGAGCGGTGACGGCGGTCGTATCGCTTTTCTGAGTCGCGCCGGCAACCTCGTCAGTCAGGATACCAACGGTACCTGGGACGTCTTTATCCGCGACATGCCTGCAGGGCCAACGAGCATGGCCAGTTTGGCGGCAGATGGTGGTAATTCCGCCGGTCCAGCTTCTGAAGCGCTCATTTCCGTGGACGGTCGCTATGTGGTTTTTCGGAGCCCGGCCCCTGATTTGGCTCCGGACGCTTTTCTGGCCGGCTACAATCTTTACCGGCGAGATTTGGCCGAGGGCCGGACGGAATGCTTGACGACGAATCTGCCAACCCCCTTGCAGGCCACATGGCGCCTGACAGCTTGGACCGCTACCCCGGATGCCAAGGTCGTTGCTGTTACGGCAAACACGGTGTCGGGGTCAATAAGTACGAATTTGGTTGCGTGGCTCGACCTTGCCAATGGGCAGTCCGTCAACTGTTCGGACTTGTTGCCACCAGAAGTCCCGTTGCGCCTCGTCGCGACATTTGATGTGCCGGCTTTGAGTGGTGACGGGCAGTTTCTTGTGTTTCGTGCCAGCTGGTTACAGCGCAGCGGAGTTATAGAGAATGCACTCTGTCTTTGCAACGTTGCGCAGGGCACGACGAGTTTACTTGCTTTCCGGACCAATGCCGCTGATCGCAGTGCTGTCACGGCGTCACCGTTCCGTGCGACGCTCGATAGCCACGGCCAGTATGTCGCATATTCGGCCCCTTTGCCTACGTATGGCTCGTCAGCCGGGATCACCACGAACGGTCTTGCCCAGGTCTATTTCTTCGAGAGGGCAACCGGGGCCACACGCATGGTCAGCGTTGGACCCGACGGCGTCACACCCGCGAATGCCGATTGCACGGATGTCCAGATGACACCCGATGGGCGCATGGTGCTCTTTGTCAGCCGCGCGACGAACTTACTGCCAGACGTCGTGACGGAAGCCGCCCGCCTTTTCGTATGGAACCGTGAGACGGGTACCTTGCAGGTGGTTGCCGAGTTGAATGACGGTGATTCGCCCGGGCAGTTTGTTGTCAGTCCAAATGGCGCGTGGGTCGCCGTGCTGGGACGTGAGGCGGGCGTGCCTGCGATCCATTGCCTCAACACCATAGAAGGCACGGTCGCCCGCGTACCTTTCCCGGTCGCAGTTGAAGCATCCCAGTCCGGCAGGGGCTGGGTCAGTGTGACACCGGACGGCGTCAGCGCAGATGGCCGTTATGTGGCGCTAATGGCATTCCCACCCGGGTCGGTCGGTCGGACAAACCACATGCAGATATACTTGTTGGACACACAGACCGGCGCCCGGCAACTGATGACGCAAGGAGTGGATGGCAATCTGCCATTCTTCCATCCCACCCTGCCGGTGCTCAGCCCTGACGGTACCCAACTTCTGTTCGCCAGCGCTGCCACAAACCTTGTCGCAGACGATACCAATGGCTTGTCGGACGTAATTATCCAGACGATTGGCTCAGGGGCACGGACATTGCTGCGCGGAGCGCCGATTCCCATCGACGCTACGCCGTACGTTTTCGGCCCTATCAGCCCCGATGGTCATTTCGCCTTCGTGAGTTTCTGGAAGGCCGGGGAGACGAACTTATACTTGGTCGGCCTGACGAGCGGCCAAATCTCCGCCGCAGTTCCCGGCCGGCCCACCGGCCTGCCGAGTTTCAGCCAGACAGGCGGGAAAGTCGCTGTTGGTATGAGCCAGAAGAGTGGAGCCAGCTCGAGTGTTTATGTTTACGACGCTGGTGCATGGCTTGAAGCTGGCAACACACCACCCACCCCCCTTTGGGTTTCTTCGGCGAATGGGTGCGATCCGGTGCTGAGCGCCGATGGTAGCCGACTGGCTTACTTGTATGTTCAGACGACTGGCACAAATGCGGTCGTGGTCGCTGATTGGGCACGCGACCAATTCGTGTTCAGCAAAGAGCTTGGGCCGTTGCCCCCCTCGAGTCTTGCCTTCAGTGCCGACGGTCGTTTTGTTACCTGGATTTCGCGTGGCTCGGTCAGCAACACTGTCAACCATGTCTGGCGCGCCGACGTGAACGACGGAACTGTGGAACTGGTAAGCGTCGCCGCAGACGGCACAAGCGAGGCCAACGGAAATTGCAGGTTTGCCACCATGAGCCCAGACGGGCGGTTTGTCGCGTTCGCCAGCCTTGCCAACAACCTTGTGCCAGACGATACAAACAACGCCATGGACATATTCCTTCGCGACATGGTTAATCGGCGGACCATGTTGCTCAGTCGAACACCGGCTGGGGCGCCAGGTGGGGGTTGGTCGGTCCGACCGTTTTTCAGCGCGGATGGGCGCAGCCTGTTCTTCCTGAGCCATGCGCCGGACCTTGCGCCCGGCGATTACAATCAAGCTGTGGACCTTTTCAAGGTCGAGATCGTCACAGACTCTCCCATCCTGATCCTCATTCAGCGCAACCTGAGCAACGGCCAGTCCACCCTACGCTGGCAGGGCGCGCCGGAAAAGACCTATCAGGTACAGTTCAAGAACGACCTCTTCGACAAGGATTGGGTAACATTGCCGGGCTCGTTCACCGGGGATGGATGGGTAAACATCGACACGACAGCCAACGTTCACCAGTTCTTCCGCGTTGTGGAAGCGCCGTGACCCGGCTATTGCACGCTTGCCTGAGCGAACTTCCCCAGCCCCAATACCGGTTGGACAAACGCAATTGACAACGAGCCTGTCCCCGCCATTCACACCCGCACGGCCACCCAACAGGTTCCACAAACATCAGCGTTGAACGTTGGGAGTTGAACGTTGCACGTTGAACGTTTCACCTCCTCAAGCGCGCCCGTCCTCAAGCGCATCAATCCGACAACCGATTTTAGATGGGATTGGACAACGCCAATCCGGCGGCCCAATCTGTACCGGCTCCGAACAACGCGCCTGTCCCCATTCCGGCTGGAAGCGGCCAAGAATCGTCGTGAGATAAAAGCGTTCGTTGCAAGCCGGGCACGCTGTCCCACTCCGCCGCCCTGACCGAGTTCGTCGAATGCGGCGAAAATGAGGCCGGGATCAGTGTTTGAACAGTTTGCCGCCAAAAGTCTCGGATGATCGCTTTTTTGCGATTGCTGCGCAGAGTTTCAAGAATAGTTGTTTACTGTGCCACGCTCATGGCAATGGCTTCGGCGACGGTCTTCCTTCCGCCGGGCTGTTTGTCATCGAACGGACCATCGACACTGCCGGGCGGCCATGTGGCGGGATCGGCGTATTTGCCGTCGTCCTTGTACTCCTTCTGCAGTCGTGCAATTTCTGCTTTCAACTCCTCGAACTTGGCGGCTATTTCGGGTTTGCGAGCTTCCTTCTGTGAGTACAGGAGATTGTGCTGCTCAGTGGGATCGCGGACCAGGTCGAACATTTCATAGGCGTCTTTTTTCCAGTAGTAGATGAGCTTGTGCGTGGGTGTGCGGACGCCAAGATGAGCAGCGGTGTTGTGATGGCCCGGATCGTGGTAATAGCGATAATAGATGCTGGTCCGCCAATCGGCAGGTGCCATCCCGCGGAGCAGCGGGACCAATGACCGCCCTTGCATGTAATCGGGCACGGGGACACCTGCGAGATCGAGAAACGTCGGCGCGAGGTCGATGTTGGCGACGAACTGCTCAAGCACGCTGCCGGGCCGGATGCCGGGGCCACGGACCAGCAACGGGACGCGCAGGCCCGGTTCGTACATGAATCGTTTGTCGTACAAGCCAAGATCGCCGAGGTACCAACCGTTATCTGAGGAGTAAAACACAAATGTGTTCTTTCCGAGGCCGGTCCGATCGATGTACTCGAGGATTGTGCCGACGCCATCGTCAACGCCTTGCACGCAGGCGAGATAATCCTGCATATAGCGCTGGTACTTCCAGCGAACGAGTTCCTTGCCGGTGAGAGTTTTGCCGTCAACGGTTACATCTGTTGGCTTGACATCGAGCCACCGCGCGCGCTCGGGGCCGGTGAGATCCGACGGCGGTTCCAGTTTCAGATCGCGGCGGGTGAGATCGCGTGCGACCGTCTGTTGGTTGAACGGCAACGCTGCGGGCCGGGTGGCATAATCGTCCCAGAATGTGTCCGGCTCGGGGAACTGTTTGTTTTTGAACAGAGCCTTGTTTCGTTCGTCGGGTTCCCATGAGCGGTGTGGGGCCTTGTGATGGAGCATGAGAAAGAACGGCTTGTCTTTGGGGCGCGTGTTCAGCCATTCGATGCCGAGCCGGGTTGTAATATCTGTGCAATGACCCTCGATCGTGATTCTCCGGCCTGGAACGAGAAAAGCCGGATTCCAATACGCGCCCTGGCCGGGCAAAACAATCCACCGGTCAAAACCTGTCGGGTCCGATCCGAGGTGCCACTTGCCGATGATGCCAGTGTGATAGCCTGCGGCCTGCAATCGTTTGGCCACGTTGTCGCGCGTGCCATCGAACCGGTTGAACACGGGCACGCCGTTCAGGTGCGAGTATTGGCCGGTCATGAGCGTGGCGCGGCTGGGCGTGCAAATCGAGTTAACGACAAACGAGTTGGCAAAACGCAGACCTTCATTCGCAAGACGATCTATGTGCGGTGTCTGATTCACCTTCGAGCCGTAAGCCGAGATCGCATGCTGTGCATGATCATCGGAGAAAATAAACAGGATGTTCGGTCGCACAGACTCGGCAGCACCAAATGCGGTCGATGCGAACCACAGCAAACCAAGCAACGCACAGATCGTCGGTTTCATGAATTTGGATTCAAATTTGCCGGCTTGTTCTTTATGACGGCCAACAAGCGCACTGTTTTCCCCATACGAGTATCTGGCGCGCCGTTTGTCAAGCGTCACTGTGGAACACTTTCCGGTCCGCAGCGCGGCGTGGCACAGCGATATTCCTGCAACCTGCTCAGCGCGGCGCAGCCGCAACAAAACGCTCGAGGCGTAAACATTGTCCTGGTTGCAGGAATACCGCCGGATCGCACCGTGTTGACCGGTACGACCCCGAAACGAAACGCCGCGGTTCGGTTACAAACCGTATGGGTCAACCGGGACGGTCTGTCATTAAATACTCGCATGACCAAGATAACTTAAATTTGGCTTTGAATTCCGGCCAAATGCTCTCCAACATCAGGGCTGCAGTGTTTAGAGCATGAAACGTACGCATCATTGCAACGAGCTGCGAATAGAGCATGTTGGACAAGAGGTAACGCTGTGCGGCTGGGTCCACTCCAGACGTGATCTCGGCGGCGTCATCTTCGTCGATGTCAGGGATCGCGAAGGACGCACTCAGGCCGTGTTCGATCCATCGCTGCTTCCCCGGCACGTGTTCGACCTTGCCTCTTCGCTCCGAAACGAAAGCGTCATCCGCGTCACAGGCAAGGTCCGGAAACGCCCCGACGGCACCGACAACCCAAAGATCGAAACGGGCCAGATCGAAATAGTCGCCGCCGAATTGGAGGTGCTGAATCAGGCCGATCCCCTGCCCTTTCAGATTGACGATCCCGACAATGCCGCAAAGGTCAACGAGGAAATGCGGTTGCGATACAGGTACCTTGACCTGCGCCGACCCGAGATGGCAAGGAACATCCGGCTTCGCCACAAGCTTGCTGCTGCGACACGGCGTTACTTCGATGAAAACGGGTTCATCGAAGTCGAGACGCCAATGCTTTTCAAATCCACACCCGAAGGCGCAAGAGAGTTTATTGTGCCATGCCGGACCAACCCCGGTCTGTTTTATGCACTGCCGCAGTCGCCGCAACAATTCAAGCAAATCCTGATGGTGGCGGGCATCGAGCGCTATTTTCAGCTCGCGCGCTGTTTCAGGGATGAGGACCTGCGCGCAGATCGCCAGCCCGAATTCACGCAAATCGATGTCGAGATGTCGTTTGTTGAACGCGAAGACGTTTACGCATTGATCGAAGGCCTGCTGAAGGTCTTGTGGAAGGAAGCGCTGGGAATTGACGTCGCGACCCCTTTCCCTCGCATGCCTTACAGCGAGGCAATGAACCGGTTCGGCATTGACAAACCAGACACGCGATTCGGCCTCGAACTGGTGGATTTGAGCGATGACTTCAAAACCAGCAGTTTCAGACTGTTCAGTGGCGCGGTTGCTGCCGGCGGCGTTGTCAAAGCGTTGAACGCCAAAGGACTTGCCTGCGCGACACAAGGCCAGTTGGAAACGATGACGGCGATCGCCACTGATGCAGGAGCCAAAGGGCTCGCGCTTATCAAGGTCGAAAACGGCGAATGGAAATCGCCAATAGTCAAGTTCTTCACCCCTGCGGAAAAAGAAACATTACAGCGGCGTCTCGGAATCGAGGAAGGCGACCTCATCCTATTTGCCGTCGGCGATTGGACAATGGCGTGCGAAATCCTCGGTCGGATCAGGCTGTACGCTGCAGAGATTTTGAAAGCCCAGGGCAAGCTCTCGATTCCCGAGAACCGATACGATTTTCTGTGGGTGGTGGATTTCCCACTGTTGAGTTTCGACAAAGAACAGAACCGGTGGTACTCGAGTCACCATCCGTTTACCGCGCCGGTTCCTGAAGACATTCCGTTGTTAACCAGCGAACCACGCAAGGTCCGCGGTCAGCACTACGATATCGTCGTCAACGGTGTCGAACTTGGCGGCGGATCAATCCGGATACATCGCCCGGACGTGCAAAAAACCGTCTTTGAAGATGTGCTCCAGATTCCGCCCGACATCGCAAAAGCCCGATTCGGTTACATGCTCGAGGCGTTCCGCTACGGCGCTCCACCACATGGCGGAATTGCGCTCGGGTTCGACCGCCTTGTCGCGATGCTTTGCGGCACCGGCAGCATCCGCGATGTCATCGCGTTCCCCAAAACCGCCAAGGGAACATGCCTTATGACCGATTCACCGGGTCCTGTGGACCCGAAACAATTGCGCGAGCTTCGGATCGAACTCAAAACGCCGAAACCAGAAGCCTGAGGATTGCTATAACACAATCTTGGCTTTAGGATCGGGGGCATGCGCGCTCGGTCCATTCAAGTGGCTTTCCTCGGCCTGCAGATAGTTGCGCACGCGCTCTTCAGCGGGACTGCATTCGCAGCCGCACATGAGCAAACTCGGGCGATGCCCGCCGTTTCCGGCCCACAGATGCAAACCGAAAAGGTGCAGGTCCCTGAGCCAACGCCAATCGCCGTCAAATACCACAACGGCAACATGGTGCTGTGGGCTGTTGGCGTGGTCCTTGGGATTGCCGTGCCGGCGATAATCCTGTTCTCGGGTTTTTCGGCGCGCCTGAGGGATTTTGCCCGGCATTTGGGGCATGCATGGTTCTGGACAATCAGCATCTACGTGTGCCTTTTCGTTGTGCTGCTCTGGGCGATCAACCTGCCGCTTGATTTCTACCATGGCTTTGTAAGGGAACACAGTTACAGCCTGTCGAACCAGTCATTTGCAAAATGGGCGGGCGACTCGATCAAGTCGCTTCTTGTGTCGATTGCGTTTGGTGTTGCTCTCGGATGGATACCCTACCTTGTGCTCCGGGTGAGCCCGGCGCGATGGTGGATCATCACGAGCATACTGGCCGTGCCGGTATTCGTGTTTGTGACGTTGATCGAGCCGATCTGGATTGCCCCGCTGTTTAACAAGTTTGAGCCGATGAAAAACAAGGCGCTCGAACGCGAAATACTTAATCTCGCCGAACGCGCCGGAATCGAAGGCAGCCGCGTCTTTGAAGTCAACAAAAGCGTGGACACAAAGAAGATCAATGCCTATGTCACAGGAGTGTTCCGAACAAAGCGCATCGTGCTCTGGGATACGCTCATCGCAAAACTGAATCGCGACCAGGTTCTTTTCGTCATGGCCCATGAAATGGGGCACTATGTCCTCGGCCACATTTGGAAGATTTTGGTCGCGCTCTGCCTTTTGACGCCGGTAACCCTTTACCTCGTTCACAGGTCAGCCAAATGGATGATCTCGATGTTCAAGCTTCAGCTCGGCTTCCAGACCTTGCAAGACGTCGCGTCACTGCCGCTGTTTCTGCTGCTGCTCAATCTTTTCTCGCTGTTCCTCGTCCCGTTTCTCAATGCCTTCAGCCGCAATTTGGAGAAAGAAGCTGACACATTCGCCCTCGAACTCACACAAAACAATTATGCGGCTGCAAGCGCCTTTGTTGTCCTCGGAAAAGACAATCTGGTTCATCCTCGCCCCGGCGCAATATACAAGATTTGGCGCGCCAGCCACCCGAGCCTCGCCGAGCGAATCGAGTTTTGCAACAACTACGCCCCATGGCGCGAGGGCAAACCGCTCCGGTACGCTGGCAGGTTCCGAACCAATTAACCCGAAAATCTGCTCTCAGCGCGGCGCGACGGAGTGCCAAGCCCGGAACGAACGCATTTATCTCGCCGCGATGCTTCGGTTGCGGCTGCGCCGCATTGAGAGATTCCCGGGTTGGCCATGCTTGCGTTCCGGCGATCAACTTGTAACATCCAACCACGAAGTCCGGCTCGATCTTTTATCAACAGCTCACAACACAGCAGCATATGAACAACACCAGCATCTCGAAAGCTCCATCGGTTACCCGCAGACATTTCTTGAAGACAGCGACGGCCACCGGCGCAACAGTTGCAGCCGCAGCAGCCGTCGGCGTTGACAGAGTATTCGCCGCCGGATCCGACGTGCTCCGCGTCGGCCTCATTGGCTGCGGCGCACGCGGCGTCGGCGCCGCAATGAACTGCGTTTTGTCCTCCCCAGGCGTCGAGATCGTAGCCCTCGGCGATGTGTTTGCCGACCGCGTCGAAGAAGCACGCAAACGGCTCCTCGACGACACACAGGACAAGGAATGGAGTTGCTCCGTTCCGTGGCGACACTCGAAGTCGGTCAAAGTAACGCCCGACACGTGTTTCAGCGGCTTCGACGCTTACAAGAAGGTAATCGCCAGCGGCGTTGACATGGTCATCCTTGCCGGTCCACCGCATTTTCGCCCGGAACATCTCCGTGCTGCCGTCGATGCGGGCAAGCATGTTTTCATGGAAAAACCCGTCGCAGTTGATCCCGTTGGAATCAGATCGATCATCGCATCTTCGGAAACCGCAAGACAGAAACGGCTTGGCATCGTCGCAGGCACACAGCGCAGGCACCAAAACAGTTACACGGAATTGATGAAGCGAATTCGTGACGGTGCAATTGGCGAGATTCTGGCGGGCGAAGCGTACTGGAACGGTGGATGCGTTCGCCATTACGGCTTCTATCACCCGCGCCAACCGGGTTGGTCCGACATGGAGTACATGCTGCGCAACTGGTACTTTTTCGTGTGGCTGTCAGGCGACCACATCGTCGAACAACACGTGCACAATCTCGACGTGGTGAATTGGGCGATCGGGTCGCCACCCGTGGAAGCGCTCGCAGTGGGCGGCAGACAATGGCGGGTCGAACCCCAGTTCGGCAACATCTACGATCATTTCGCCGTCCGATACAGGTACCGGAACGGCGCTGTTGTCGTCAGCATGGCCAGACAAATCGATAACACCCAGCCGCTAGTGGCCGAATCAGTGATTGGCACCAAAGGCCGCGCTTCAGCAGGCCGAATAGACGGCCAAAACTCATGGAAATGGGAAGGCCCAAACCCGAATCCGTACGAGCAGGAACACGCCGACCTCATCGCAAGCATTCGCAGCGGAAATCCGTTGAACGAAGGCCGCCAGGTGGCCGAAGCCACACTAACCGCCATCATCGGCAGAATGAGCGCTTACAGCGGCCAGGCGGTAAGCTGGGATTTCGCAATGAATGAGTCGCAGTTGGACCTGACTCCGCCCGAGATCAAAGCCGGCGGATACAAACTTGGCCCCGCTCCGAAAATGCCGCCGCCGGCTTCCGGCAATGCGGAGCTGACATGATCACGGTGCATCGCAGCCGCAGCCCAACGCGCTCCGCGCGCAGCATTACTCGGCGCTGCGCAGCCGCAACCGAATGTCCGGCTCGTGATAACTGCGCCGGTTGCAGGAATACTGCTGTGTCGCGCCGCGCTGAGCAGATTCTCCAATACACCACTGCAATGCGCCACACAACCGAATCATGAGAATCACCGGAGGCATTTACGCAGGCAGAATCTTGCGTGCACCGAAAGGGCACGACGTGCGGCCTGCCACAGACAACGTTAAGCAGGCAATTTTCAACAGCCTCGGATCGAGGATTGAAGGCGCGAGCGTACTCGAGTTGTTCGCCGGGACCGGCGCCCTCGGGCTCGAGTGCCTGAGCCGCGGAGCGGTGCATGTTGTCGCCGTCGAGAAATCGTCCCGACACGCATCCGTCATCATGTCCAACTACGAAGCGCTTGGTCTTGCGCGGGAATATTTGTCGCTTCGATGCCAGGACGTGTTCACTGCAATCCGCCAGTTAAGAGAGGAAAAGCGCGTTTTCAATCTCATTTTAGCCGATCCGCCGTTCGGCGAGAAAAACGTCGGATACAGGTCCCGGTCAGCGGCTCAGGCGTTGCTTGATAATGAGGACCTGCCATGGCTGCTTGTCGAAGCCGAAGGCCTGTTTGTCCTTCGCCACACATTTCGGGAGACGTTGAGTTTGTCTGCCGCATGGGAGGAAAGACGGGTGTTGCGACACGGCGATTCAGTTATTCGGTTTTTCAGGCGAGCCACGCGTTCACAGTAAAACATGGCTGTTCGGCAAATCTCCAGCTTGGGGAATATGCGCGGAAATCGCAGATTACGGGTCGTTTAAGACTGTTGTCTCCGGGAATTGATTTGCTTATCCCAACTCATCGCGGCCGAGGAGAACGAAGTCGCCAAGGTCCGCATGGCGCTGGCTTGTTAACGCTTTGGGAGCCGCCGACGCCTGAGCCATGATTGTGTCCCGGCTATTGCACCCGTCCACAGCAGCACGTTGCCGCCCAGCTTGAGCGGATCAAGCACTTGATTGTACTGGCCTTCGACTCTTCCTATTGCGGCGCGAGTGGCTCCGCAAGAAGGACAAACAGCCGAAAATGGTATGCCACGTCCATCTCCATTTTGGCAATAAGTGTATGGCACAAGCATGGTGGCACCGGTAATAGCCAAACCCGCTACAAGACTTGTCGCAAATCCACTGATGCTCATAGGTTGCAGTTTGTTACAACAGGTTGTCCTGGCGAATCACTGGTGCGCGAGGTAAATGAACACTTCACCGTAATAGCTTCCACCGCCGCTGCCGTACATGTCGTATTTCACCCGGCCAAGGCTGTCCCAAAAGGCCCAGTTGCTTTGCGACGGGCCATCGATCATGAGACTCAACCGATAAGCATCGGCGACCGAAATGCCCTCGATAACGATTTCGGCCACGGTAGCAGGATATGCAATCTGGCTTTTAACGGATGTCTGATCGGTGTGCCGACCGCCGCCCCCCCCGGCGCCGGGCGGGCCTGATGGCGGGGTTGATGTTGGTGGCATCGAGTAGCAGGCCAGCACTGGTCCGACGCCTCTTGCGCGCAGATTCAAAAGCCCACAGAAGAGCGCATCACGTAAAGCAGCATACGCTGTGCGAAGTGAATTCGGTTTGGATAGTGCAGCATATTCGGTCGTCAGGTTGTACAGACCATTGTTGGCGTTGTGGCTCGGGAGATGGCCGACCTGCCCCGGTGCGGAAAGAACCGTGGTGTTTGTCGTGGTACCGCTGTAAACGCTTACCAGCCTGATATAGGCATTTGTGCCAAGCTGGCTCTTGAAAACGCGCTGGATGAACCCGTCGTTGTACAGAACATTCCGATCCCAGTACTCGTACGCATGGTTGGTGAATGTCACCGGCGCACCTCCAGGGCCGGCAAGTTTTGCGTGCTGTCGGAAGTACTCGGCGGTCGCAGCCTCCAAAGCCTTTATCGAGCTGACCTCTGATGCGATTCGCGAGTCATCGATTGCATTGAGCACCACAGGTACCAACGTCGAAGCCAGGATCACTATGATACATATTACACCGATCACCTCGATCATAGTGTTGCCGGCCCGGGCACAACCTTGCACAGCCTGTTTCGATTTGGTTTTCATGCTCTACCATTGTCCTGTCGTTCAGCTAAACCACGCCAACCGGTGAACCCGTTTCACGCTTTGCCCTTTTAACTAAGCGTGTCCGGCAAATACACAAGTCACGTCCATCTGGTTTTTGTGTAGGCAAACATAAACTGGTTCTGTAAGGTCTTTTCCTACAACAATACAATTCTCTCCGCTCTAGTCGCCGCCCGCACAGTTCCCAGCCCGGCGTAGCCGGGCCAAATGCGCGAGGCATAAAAACTACGCTGGTTGCAGGAATACCGCTGTGTCGCGCCGAGCTGAATAATCCCAGTGACAAATCGATCATATTTGCGAAGATTTCCGGGCTGCGAGTTTCCTCAATTTGTCAGTATCTGATTCTCTGGCAGCGAGCAGTGCTTTCACGCAGAGCGGCCTTTTGTGTATTAATCGCATGATCTGCGTGGCAATTCGCAAAGCTGAGAGAACGACGTGCCTGTCCCCATTCCGGCTCGGCGGGCGTCCAGGAATGGCCGCGCTCCTGGAACACGCCGTTGGCGCTACGATCACAGCGCATTGACACAAATGACACAAAGGACCAAAGGCCCGCTCCATACAGGCATGGGGCAACGCCCCAGGTAAAGTGCGCCCAGCGAATGAGGATAAGGGCTGAAAGCCCGCGCTAATGCCGTTTGATAAGCGGGGCGGCGCCGCTACACCAGAACGGTCGCGGCGCGATGATGCCGCCTTTTAGAGGCCTTGTGCTCCGCCGTGCCACGCTGCTTTGGGCGACGTCGTCGGCCACGGCGGAGATCAGGTCAGGATCAGTGGCCGAACAATTCGAAGGCCGAGGTCACGAAGGATCTGCTGATCTGCAGTATCCGCGCAGATCATCCAATATTATACTCCAAAGGCCGCGCTCTGGTGACAAACTGAGCAAACTCGCAGCCTGAAAATCTTCGCAAAAACGATCGATTTCTCAATATAGTTATACACCGACGGTGACAGTCGTGAGTCAGTACGGCGCTGGTCAGACCGAGACAGGCAAGGTTTTCGTGCCGCCGAGCACTGAAACATTCACACACGATGCCGACGGGAACTTGACCGCGAACGGTCGTTGGACATACAGTTGGGACAGTGAGAACCGGCTGGTGCAGATGATTCGTGACAGTGACAGTCCAACAGGTGCGCGACAGAAACTGGTGTTCGAGTACGATCATCATGGCCGGCGGATACGGAAACAGTTTTACACGTAGAACAACGGCTGGCAGGAACAGACCGACACGGTTTTCCTGTATGAGGGCTGGGATCTCATTGCCGAGCTGAACGCCAATTCGAGCAACGCGCGGGTGCGGACGTATGTCTGGGGCACTGACCTGAGCGGTTCGATGCAGGGCGCCGGTGGTGTTGACGGTCTGCTGAAACTGACATATTACGGTACTTCCACCATAAACGCCTTTGGTGCCTACAACGGCAACGGGAACGTCACAGCATTGATCGAGGCGGCCAACGGCAGTGTCTGTGCCCGATACGAATATGGTCCGTTCGCCGAACCGATCCGGTCCTCGGGTCCACTGTGCAAACTGAAGCCGATCTGTTTCTCGACCAAGTACACCGACACCGAGTCCGGGTTTTTGTATTACGGCTACAGGTGCTACAATTCAAGCACGGGGAGGTGGCTGAACAGGGACACCGTTGGCGAACTGGGAGGTGTGAATGTGCTTTCTTGGCTGGTCAACGACGCCGCGAACCATAGCGATGCTGAGGGTTGGTTCCCGATAGAAACTTACTCCGAAGGGCGCGCTTACGTGGATCCCGCGTTGATCTATTACCTACCGTGGAACTGGAGCAAGCTTTTGAAGGCGGAGTCGGGAGTGACGTGTTCCACAGATGCGTGGTTTGGTACGTTTGCAGAGTACTGTAGAAATGGTCGTGGGATCTGCAACAGCGGAGACGTGGAGGTTGGCGCGAGTTCGTTCGTTAGCGCCTTTGCAGTAAATCCGCGCCTGAACTGTTGCCACCGGTATGGTATCCGGCTGGAGCCGGTTCGCCGCTTCGATCGCTTCAGCTTGTTCATTGGGATTACATGGGATTTCCCCACGCATTGGCTGCACTGTCAGGCGAGGTTGACGAGACGATTAGGAGAGTGAAAGCCGGGGGTGCGATCGATGAGTCTGTGTCAAGTCACTGCCGGCGTTGCCCATCAGCCTCGCTTCAACTCTTCAAGTCTGCCTTGACATAACTCGCCACCGCACGAGCTCCGCCTCGGCCCATCAATGGCCCAAAGCAATTCCGACCAGTCGCGAGCCTTCCGTCCCCCCCTGTGGGGAAACCGCGAAGAAACGTACCCAGGGACGCCAAGGAGGAGGTTCAAATCCTTGCGCGGGCCGGTGGGGCAGGCGCCGAGCCAGCGAGGCGCCTGCGGCCCGCGCCAAACTCCATCCTCATCCGCCATACCACCCGCCTCCCTTCAGAGCCAAATCAGTAGCATGGCACACGCAGCTTGCCGGCAATAAAATACAGAATCGCCAACTCTCACCAGGCCCCAACAACTTCCCGAATGTCTCTTCAGGTGTCGCCATACCCACCCCCATTCAACCCAATCCCCCCACCCATTTCCACCGAAAACGTCGAGGAATCGAAAATGTCCAGCCTCAGGTCTCCTGAGGCCGTGGAATTAGTCTGACCCCGTTCCTGAAACCACCAAGCGATGGATTCCGCGTGTAGTCCATTGATTTCCAAGGCTACTACAGGCGCGGTGGTAAC
>Ga0272448_1002462_pt1 | contig 23104 bp, 11 predicted proteins | sample YNPCB0191_FD_202220 | JGI IMG/M metagenome (GOLD analysis project Ga0272448, IMG submission 202220) | Hot spring sediment microbial communities from Yellowstone National Park, WY, United States - YNP-CB-019-1 | ecosystem: Environmental > Aquatic > Thermal springs > Hot (42-90C) > Sediment... | reverse complement strand
TGACCGTACTTGTGGTCTACAACCAGTGGCGTTGGCGTGGTGAAGCCCTTGAGGACCTCTCGCCAGGTATCCTCGGCCTGCTTGATGTCCTGTTGCTGCAACCAGCTTATGTAGTCACGGTAGGGGCGCGCCGGCTCAAGGAACATATCCTTGCCCTGGCTAAAGGCCCGATAGAAGGCAAAGACCTGCTGGAAGAGCAAGGGTAGAGACCACCCATCGAGCAGAACATGATGGTGGCTGAAGAGAAAACGATACTCGTCATCGCCGATCTGTATCATGGCTAGGCGCATGAGCGGGGCGCGGGCCACTTCGAACCCGCGTTTGCGATCCGCCTGTAGAAAGGACTCCCACTGTTGTTCTTGCTCAGTCGCCGATAGGTGCCGCCAGTCCTGGTGCTCGACCGGCAGCGTAACATGCCGATAGACGACCTGGTGCATTCTCTCCGTTCGCTTCCAGACGAACGCTGTGCGCAGGATCGGCTCGCGGTCAACGACCCGTTGCCATGCCCGCTCGAAGGCCGACACCTGTAAGCCGCCGCGGATGCGGCAACTGGTCTGCTCAACATAGACCCCTGATTCAGGTGCATAGAGGCTGTGGAAAAGCATGCCTTGTTGCATCGGTGAAAGAGGGTAGATGTCTTCAATGTCGCTCTTTGCCATTTCAATCGCCCCTACTCAGCAAGCTCTGCCAGAATAGCATCAAGCTCCTCCTGGCTCAGATGAGCTTGTGGAAAAGCATCGGCTTTGTGGGTTAGTGCATCCCGGTTCCGGCAATGGATGATCAATGTTCTCAGGGCCTCCAGGTAACTCTGCGCCAGGTGCTGAATCGTCTGCCAGTGATGGAGCGTCTGGCTGTACGTCCATTCCACATGCAGGCGGCCACCTGACACGTAGCTGGTGACCTGCAGCAGGTGCGAACGCTGCGCTTGGGGACTTCTCTCGGCGCCCGCGGACATGGCCGATAGTGACATCATGTCTGATCGTGCCAGGCTCTGATCAAACTGGCCGAGATAGTTGAAGAGAACGCCCGCCGATGGTAAGGCCTGTAGCCTCTGCGCCAGATCGGCATCGTCGGCCAGGTAACGTGCCAGGCCATAACTCAAGCCCTGGCCGGGGGTCTGCCTCAATTGCGCTTTGACAGCCTGCAAGGCCTCACCAGGCCGGCCGTCGGGCAGCTCAAGCAACACAGGGTAGACGGTGGTAAACCAACCAACGGTGCGCGACAGGTCAACGTCATCAAACAAGGCAACGCGTCCGTGCCCTTCCACATCTGCCAAAAGCGCCGACGACCCCGTCCAGCGGCATATGGTTTGGGCAAGGGCAGTCAGCAAGACATCGTTGATCTCGGTGCCATAGACGGGCGGAACATCCTGTAAGAGTGCCCTGGTTTCCTCGGTGCTCAAAGACAGGGCAATACGGCGGGCCGATCCCTCTGTGTTTGTGCTGCCCAGGAAGTCCTGCGGCAAACGAGCCGCCCTGTGCATGGGCAAATTGAGCCAGTACTCTGCCTCATGGTGCACCTTGTCCGATTGGGCGTACCCGGCCAGGCGTTCGGCCCAGGCCTTGTACGAGGTCGTTTTGGGTGGCAGGCGAACAGGCTCACCGCGGCTGAGCTGACGATAGGCCATCTCCAGATCCTCGAGCAAGATGCGCCACGACACCGTATCCACAGCCAGGTGATGGATGATGAGCAGCAGGTGTCCCGGCAGGTTCGCCCCACCATCGAAGAGCACAGCGCGCAGCAACGGCCCGCGCGAGATGTCCAGGCTGCGTTGTTCCCGTTCGATGGCGATGCGCATGACCGCTTCCCGGCCATCCTCACTCGCCGATCTCAGGTCAATGACTGTCAGTGGCACCTCGGCATCAATGCCCGCATTGACCTGTTTGGGTATGGTGATCCCAGTTTCGAAACGCAGGCGCAGGGCATCGTGGTGCACCAGCAACTGCGCCAAGGCCGCATGCAAGGTGGCAGGATCCAGCGGCTGGCTCAGGTCGAGTAAGACCGCCTGATTCCAGTGATGGGGTTCGGGAAAGTCTTGTTCGAAGAACCAGCGCTGAATGGGTGTAAGTGGCACATTCCCCTGGACAAGACCCTGCTCTGCCAGGACGGCAGCGCCGCTACCGGCAACGGATGCCAACCCGGCAATGGTCGGATTCTGGAAAACGTCTCTTGGTGTCAGTTTTAGGCCGGCCTGATTGGCCCGAGCAATGACCTGGATGCTCAGAATGGAATCGCCGCCCAGCTCAAAGAAGTTGTCGTTGACGCCGATCCGCTCTATGCCCAACACCTCCGACCAGATGCGTGCCAGGGTGTCCTCGGCCCATGTGCGCGGTTCGATGAATCCCTGCGTTTCACTCTGCTCGCCGCCCGGTTTGGGCAAAGCCTTTCTGTTTACCTTGCCGCTCGGCGTCGTCGGCAGAGCGTCAATCTCGGTGAATACATTGGGAACCATGTAATCGGGAAGCCGCGCCGCGACATAGCGGCGGAGCTCGCTGAAATCCACCGCTTCGGCTAGAACGACATAGGCCACCAGCCGCCGCACGCCGGGTGTGTCCTCACGCACCATGACAACGCTCTCTTTGACAGCCGGGTGTTCAGAGAGAACAGCCTCTACCTCGCCAACCTCAACGCGGAAGCCACGAATTTTCACCTGGAGATCGCGCCGCCCGACGTAGACAATGTTGCCATCGGGCAAATAGCGGGCAATGTCACCAGTTTTGTACAGACGAGCTCCAGGCTGACTGGCAAACGGGTCAGGGACGAACGCCTGGGCTGTCAACTCGGGCTGGTTGAGATAGCCACGTGCCACCCCCACACCACCGATACACAGTTCACCGGGTACCCCCACCGGCACCGGCTGCAGATTGTCGTCCAGAAGATAGACGCGGACGTTGGCAATGGGACGACCAATAGGCACCTCACTGTGATCGCCGGCATGGCTGGCGTCCAGTCGTGGATCGTAGAGCGTGGCGATAATCGTTCCTTCTGTCGGCCCGTAGGTGTTGATCCATTGCACGTTCGGCGCGACTTTCTGCCATAGCGCGTAGCGCTCACGCAATGCCTTCTCGCCCCCTATGATAACCAGACGCAGTGACGGTGGCAGGGATTCGCCGCTCAGCGATAGCTCATAGACCCACTCGTGCCAATAGGCTGTGGGCAGGTCCAGCACTGTCAATCCTTCCTGCCTGATGAGCTGCACCAACTCATCGCCGCTGAGCAGCTCTTTGTTTGGCCGCACAACCAGCGTCGCCCCGGCCAGCCAGGTGGGAAAGATTTCTTCGGCAGCCGTATCGAAATTGATAGTGGCAAATTGCAGCACACGGTCGCCCGCTGCCAGCGCAAAAGCCCTGGCCACGGCATAGTTGTGATTCACCACAGACTCATGCCTGACCAGTACTCCTTTTGGTTTGCCGGTTGACCCTGACGTGTAGATAACATAGGCCAGATTATCGGGCGCCACGCCGCTGCACGGATTGTCGTCGCTCTCCTGAGCGATGGTCTGCCAGTCGGCATCCAGGTAGACGATACGGGCATCGTTGGCCGGCAAGACATGCCCTACGCGTTGCTGAGCGACGATCACCGACAGGCCGGCATCCTCCACCATATAGGCCAGGCGATCATGCGGATAGGCAGGGTCCAGCGGTACGTAGGCCCCACCCGCCTTGAGGATGCCCAGAATACCGACCAGCATGTCTACCGAGCGCTCGGCACACAGGCCAACCGTGACATCGGGCCCCACTGCAAAACGACGCAGATAGTGGGCCAACTGATTGGCCCGCCTGTTCAGGTCGCGGTATGTCACCTCCTGCCGCGTACCGTTGACGGTGCCAACCGGTGCGATGACGGCAATGGCATCCGGCGTCCGCTCAACCTGCGCTTCGAAAGTGTGGTGGATGCACAGATGACGCGGATAGTCAACAGCGGTATCGTTCCACTGCACAAGAATCTGCCGTCGCTCGTCCTCACACAGCAAGGGCAGCAGTGCAACTGGCTGATCTGGATCGGTAACCGCGCTCTCCAGCAAGGTCTGGAAATGACCGATCAGGCGCGTGATGGTTGCTGCATCGAAGAGATCGGTATTATACTCCATGTCACCCCGCAGGCCTTCAGGCGTCTCCTCCATTGTTAACGTCAGGTCGAAGGTCGAGACCCCTGTATCCACAGGGATCATCTTCAATGTGACACCCGGCAACTCCAGGGGCTGCATCGGAGCATTCTGCAACACAAACATGACCTGGAACAGTGGTGTGCGGCTCAAGTCGCGCTCAGGGTGGATGGACTCGACCAGCATCTCAAAGGGCAGGTCTTGATGGGCATAGGCCTCCAGAGCCGTTTCGCGCACACGCTGTAGCACCTGGCGGAAGGTTAACTCGCCTGACAGACGCGTACGCATGACCAACGTGTTGACAAAGAAACCGATCAAGTCCTCGATTTCTGCTCGATTGCGGTTGGCAATCGGTGTGCCGACGAGAATGTCATCCTGGCCGGTGTAACGATATAGCAGGGTTTGGAAGGCAGCCAGTAAGGTCATGAACAGGGTGGTCCCCTCGCGGCGACTGGTGCTGATGACCAGCTCCGACAGGTGCTTCGGCAGGGTAAAACGCTGGATGACGCCGCGATAGGTCTGCACGGCCGGCCTGGGGTGATCGGTGGGCAAGTCAAGAGTAGCTGGCGCACCTGCCAGATAGTCTTGCCAATAGGTGAGGTGCTCTTTCAGAACATCGCCCTGCAGCCAGCGACGCTGCCAGGCCGCGAAATCGGCATATTGGATCGGGAGATCCGGCAAGTCGCACGGCTTGCCGGCCGCCAGTGCCCCGTAGATGGCTGCCAGTTCGCGGATGACGATCGCCGCCGACCAGCCGTCAGCGACAATGTGATGCATCGTCAAAGTCACAATATGGTCATCTTCCGCCAGGCGCAAAAGCCTGGCGCGAATCAGCGGCCCTGTGCTCAGATTGAAGGAGTATTGGCTCTCTTGTGTAACGAGCCGCACAGCTTCTGCTTCTCGCTCGGCAGGCGGGCGATGGCGCAAATCGGTGATGGGCAAGGTCAACACCAGTGTCGGACTGATCACCTGGATACCGCGCCCGTTGACGGTCGGGAATGTTGTGCGCAGCACTTCATGGCGGCGCACGATCTCGTTCAAACTCTGCTCCAGCACGTCGACATTGAGCGGCCCGCTGACGCGCACGGCGCTGGCAAGGTTGTACAGTGGCGTCCCCGGCTCCAGATGATCGAGGAACCAAAGGCGTTGCTGCGCGAAGGAGAGCGGTAAATCAGTATCGCGTTCGACGCGAGTGATGGGTGGTGTTGGGATAACTGCTCGCTGCTGTCGTTTTGCCTCGATGGCGGCAGCCAGTCCTTCGACTGTTGGAGACTCAAACAGGCTGCGCACCGGCAGCTCAACCTGGAACGTCTGGCGAACCCGCGACATAAGCTGGGTCGCCAGAAGGGAGTGACCACCCAGCTCGAAGAAATTGTCGCGCACACCAACGCGCGGCAGGTTCAACACCTGGGCCCACATGCCAGCCACGATCTCCTCGACCGGCGTGCGGGGCGCCACATAGGTGGCCGAGCTCTCTTGCTGCGACCAATCGGGCATCGGCAAAGCTTTACGGTCGGTCTTGCCACTGGGTGTCAGCGGTAGCTTCTCCAGCTCGATGAAGAGTGACGGAACCATGTACTCAGGCAGGGTCTCCTGGAGATAGCCGCGCAGGGTAGCTGCCGACGGCCCCGGTTGGTGCTGCGGCACCACGTAGGCTACCAGGCGCTTAGTACCCATACTGTCCGGTAAAGCCAATACAACAGCCTCTTTGACCTCTGGGTGTTTGCGCAGGATGCTCTCGATTTCTCCCAGCTCAATGCGGAAGCCACGCACTTTAACCTGATAGTCGGTGCGACCGATGAACTCGATGTTGCCATCGGGCAGAAAACGTGCCAAATCGCCGGTCTTGTACAGCCGTGCAGGGGTTTGCGATGCTTGGCCGACTGCACTCGTCTGGGCCGCGAAGGGGTCGGCAATGAAACGTTCGGCGGTCAGGTCGGGGCGGTTCAGGTAGCCTCGCCCCACCTGAACACCGCCGATGTAGATCTCACCGGGAACACCTATAGGCACCGGCTGCAGATGCCGGTCCAGTATGTAGATGTGCGTGTTTTGCACGGCGCGGCCGATGGGCGTGTTGCGATCATGCACCTGATCCGGCGGGAAGGAGTAGACGGTCGCACACACGGTTGTTTCGGTCGGCCCGTAACCGTTGATGATATGTACAGCAGGCAGGTGCTGACTGATTGTTGCCAGCACCTGCTCGCGAATCGGCTCCACGCCAACCAGCAATCGCCGCATGGGAGGCACGCTATGCTGGCTCTGCAGCCAGACAGCGAAATCGGCAACCATAAAGGGTGGAATGTACGCGCTCTGCACGCCGCGTTCACCCAGCCAGGCAAAGAAGGCGCTCGCCTCTGCGCGACTGTCTTCTGGAACAATGTCCAATGTTCCGCCGGCCAGAAGCGGCGAGAAGATCTCGTAAATCGAGACATCGAAGTTAAGGCTCGACCACCAACTGCACACCCCACGGCTTGAGCCCGGATCACGCCGCTCGAAATCGCTGAGCAGGTTAATAACCCCAATGTGATTGATGCATGCTCCTTTGGGACGCCCTGTGGAACCAGAGGTGTACAAGACGTAAGCGAGCCCCTCAGACCCGCAGACAGCCGGCAGATTGCTCGTGCTCTGTTGGGCAATGCCGGGCCAGTCGCTGTCGAAGCAAATCACCTGGGCCGCATGCCCCGGCAATCGCTCTAGCAGTCGGCGATGGGTGACCACGACGGGTGATCGCGTGTCCTCAATCATGAACGCCACGCGCTCCGGCGGGTAGGTCGGATCCAGCGGTACGAACGCCCCACCTGCCTTGAGAATGCCAAGAATGGTGGGGATCACGTCCAGGCAACGCTCCATATAGACGCCGACCAGCACGTCGGGGCCGACTCCGATTGTCCGCAGGTAGCGAGCCAACCGGTTGGCTCGCCCGTTTAGCTCGCTGTAGCTGAGCGCTTGATCGCCGAAGGCCACGGCCACCGCAGCGGGTGTCTTCTCGGCTTGCATCTCAAAGGCCTGATGGATGGTAAGGTGGTGGGGAAACTCGGCGTCGGTTCTGTTCCAGTCAACCAGAATTTGCTGCTTCTCGGCGTCGGTCAGCAACGGTAGCCTGGAGATCGGCCAGTCGGGGTGGGCAACGATGCCTTCCAGCAGCACGCGCCAGTGGCCGATCATGCGCTCGATCGTGCCGGCGTCGAAGAGATCGCTGCGATACTCGACGGCCCCCTTCAGACCATCGGCGGTTTCCTCCATCGTCAAGGTCAGATCGAACTTCGCCGTTCCGGTCTCGCCTTCGACAATAGTCAGAGAAAGATGCGGGAGCGTCAGCACCTCTGTTGGCGCGTTCTGCAGGACGAACATAACCTGGAACAACGGCGTGTGACTCATCTCGCGTTCTGGCTGCAATGCCTCGACCAACATCTCAAAGGGCAGGTCTTGATGCTCCTGGGCATCAATGGTGGTCTGCTCCACACGCTGCAGCAGGTCGCGGAAAGCCGGATCGCCGGAGAGATCGCCGCGCAAGACCAGGGTATTGACGAAGAAACCGATCAGATCCTCAATCTCGTGTCGGGTACGATTGGCCACAGGCGAACCTACGCAGATATCCTCTTGGCCGCTGTAACGGTAGAGAAGCGTTTGGAAGGCGGCCAGGAGGGTGGTAAACAAGGTCACACCTTCTCGTCGGCTCAAGGCATTGAGGGCCTGCCTGAGGGCAGGCGGTAAGATGAAGCGTTGGGTCGCTCCCTGCGATGTCTGAATCGGCGGCCGTGGGCGATCCGTGGGCAATTCCAGGAGCGGAGGAGCACCCTGTAACTGCGTTTTCCAATAGTCCAGGTGCCCGTTCAGTACGTCACCTTGCAGATAGTCTCGCTGCCAGACGGCGAAATCGCCATACTGAATAGGTAAATCCGGCAATGGGCAGGGGCGATCGTCCAGGAACGCTGTATAGAGGGCGCTCATCTCTTTAATAAGGATGCCCATTGACCAGCCGTCGGAGATGATGTGATGCAGCGTCAGCAGCATGATGTGGTCATCGTCGGCCAGGCGAATGATGGAGCAGCGCAGAAGCGGGCCATGAGCCAGATCAAACGGCCGACGCGCCTCAGCGATGGCCAGTCGCCGGGCCTCAACCTCGCGCTCGGAGGGCGGCAGGCCACTGAGATCGCTGACCGGTATGGTAATTGTCATGGCATCGGCGACAATTTGGCGCGGCTGGTCGGCAATGGTGCCGAAGGTGGTACGCAGTGCTTCGTGGCGGCGAATGATTTCATTCAGACTGCGCTCGAGCACAGCAAGGTTCAGCGCGCCATGCAGCCGCACAGCGCCGGGGATATTGTAGAATGGGCTGCCCGGTTCGAACTGATCAAGAAACCACAGGCGCTGTTGGGCGAAAGACAGGGGAAAGATTCCCCGTTCTGCTTGTCTGGGTATTGTGTTGGCCGCTTGCCGTTGCCGCAGAAGCTTGATGAATAGTGCCCGCTTCTCCGGCGATAGGCTGGCGACTCGTTGGGTTACGCTATCCATACTACCCCCGTCATTGGGTCTGGCTCTCGTTCAGGAGACTCTGGACATCAGCCTCTGACAACTGCTCAAGGTGGGCCAAGATCTGCTCAACTTGATCGCGGTCGGCCTGCTCTGCCTGGGCCTGGGCAATGGCCAGGGCCAGGCCGGCAACGGTCGGATTCTCGAACAGGCTACGCAACGGAAGAGCAACATTGAAAATGTCACGCAATCGGGATAGAAGCTGTGTGGCCAACAGGGAGTGGCCGCCCATTTCAAAGAAATTGTCGTTGATCCCGATGCGTTCCACTCTAAGCAATTGTGCTGATATGTCGGCAATTTGTGCTTCGACCGGATTGCGCGGCGCTACATAGGCGCGCCTCGCCAACCCGCCGTCCGGCAGCGGCAGCGCCCGACGATCTACCTTGCCACCTGGCGTGAGCGGGAAGGCATCCATAATCATGAAGGCGGCGGGCACCATATAGTCGGGCACGAACGCCCTCAGTGAGTGCCTGAGCTCGTCCACGGCCGGTGGCCTGGCAGCGTCGGTCGGCACGATATAGGCGATTAAAGTCTTGTCACCAGGACGTTCATCGTCCTCGTGCGCCACGACGACAACGTCGCGCACGCCGGGATGTCGCCGCAAGACTGCTTCGATCTCGCCCGGCTCGATGCGGAAACCCCGCACTTTGACCTGCTGATCAATGCGTCCCAGAAAATCTATGTGGCCATCAGGAAGATAGCGCGCCAGATCACCGGTCTTGTAGATTCGGTTGCCAGGCACCGGTTGATGGCTCATCTGTGTAGCATCATCCCCCGGCAGATGAATGGTGACGAATGCCTGAGTAGTCAGCTCTGGATGGTTAAGGTATCCTTCGGCCAACCGGCCGCCGAGGCACAGCTCACCCGGTACGCCGATGGGCGTGGGGTTGCCGTATCTGTCGAGAATGTATGTTGTGCGGTTGGGCAGCGGCCGGCCGATCGGCAACCGCGTCAGTGTGCTTGCCTCGGCCAGAGTGGGCGGCACATCGTAGGTGGTCGCCGTGATCACCGCCTCGGTTGGGCCATAGGCGTTGAGCAAGCGGGCGCTGCGCAACGGCGTCTGTTGCCAGAGTCGAATTGTTTCCGGCGGCACAACATCGCCGCCTACGATCACCAGGCGCAGCGACGTGATAGCCGGTTGACCATGGCGCGGCCACTCTTGAACCACCTGCTGCCAGTAGGCGGGCGGCACGTTCGCCACGGTGACTCCATACTCAGCGACCCTGGCGCGGAAATCTGCCGGTGTCCAAATGTCGTCACCGCGCACGACCAGGGTTGCACCCGTCATCAAGGTGGGAAAGATCTGCTCCAGCGATGGGTCGAAATTGAGTGCCGTAAATTGCAGCACACGGTCGGTGGATTGCAGCCCATAGTGACGTTGCACATCGCGGCAATGATTGGCAAAAACCCTGTGCGAGACTATGACACCCTTCGGTTGCCCGGTCGAACCAGAGGTATAGATGATGTAGGCGATACCGTCACCGCTCACCAGAGTAGCGGGGTCATGTTCATCACCCTCGATCAACCATGCCTGATCGTCAAGATAGACGATTGGCAGGCGCGTCGCTGTCTCGGGCAGCCTATCACGCAACCGCTTATGGGTGAGCACAAGACGCACATGTGCGTCTTGAAGCATGAACGCCAGCCGCTCTGATGGATAGGCGGGATCGAGCGGCATGTAGGTGCCACCTGCTTTGAGCAGGCCGAGCAGAGCAACGATGGCGTCCAGACCGCGCCCGCAATAGAGGGCAACTACATCACCTAGAACAAGCCCCTGTGTCTGAAGATAGTGAGCCAGGCGGTTTGCTCGTTCGTTCAGCTCACGGTAGGTGATCCGCCCCTCGTCGCAGATGATTGCGGTTGCATCGGGAGTGTGGGCCGCCTGTTGCGCCACGAGTTCATGGACGCAGTGCGTCTCTGCCTGCCCAACAGCGGTGTTGTTCCACTCAATCAGAATCTGTCGTCTCTCGACGTCGGTCAAGAGCGGCAACTGCGAGATATGCCGCTTGGGATCGGCAACAATTCCCTCCAGGAGCACTTTGAAATGATCCAACATGCGCCTGATGGTGGCCTGCTCGAACAAGTCGAGCCTGTACTCGAGCGATGCCGCCATCTCATCATCCGTGTCGGTCACCAGAAGGGTAATATCAAAGGGAGACACCTGGTTCTTGAGCGGTAGGGATTCCATGACGAGCGGCCCAAGCGGCATCGCGCCTCCCGCCTCATTGAGCGAGAACGCCGAAAGTCCCTTGTTGTCAACCAGGCGCGTCGTTTTTTGCCAGGCGAACATGGCCTGAAAGATAGGCGACCGACTCAGATCCCGCGTCGGTTGCAGCTTCTCAACGAGGAGGGCGAAGGGGAAATCCCCGTGATCAAGGCTGATGCGCACGGTGTCACGGGTTCGCTCAAGGAAAGCAGCAAAGGTGGGATTGCCCTCGAGGTTGGCCCGCATGACCACGGAATTGACAAAGAAGCCGACAACCCTAGCCATCTTGTGATTGCGACCGGCCTTGGGCGTACCGACAAGGATGTCGTCCTGCCCTGTGTAGCGATGGAGGAGTACCTGGAAAGCTGCCAGCAGAACCATGAACGGTGTCGCGTTGTGCGCCTGAGCCAGCGCCTTGATCTTACGAGTTAGTTCGTGCCCAAGCACGAGCGACTCGGCCGCGCCCAGGCCGCTGGGGATCGGCGGGCGCGGCTTGTCGGTGACCAGGTTCAGCACCGGCAGTTCGCCGCCAAGCTGTTTCTGCCAGAAGGCCCACAATCGTTCTCCTTCCGGCCCGGCCAGCATCTGGGCTTCGGCCAGGACATGGTCGGTGTACTGACTCTTGAGTGGCGGCAGATTGGCCGTACTGCCGCTTGCCTCGGCAGCAATGAAGGCACCAAGTTCACTGATGAAGACGGCCAGCGACCACAGATCCGCGACGATATGGTGAACCGCGACAAGCAAAATATGATCATGTGCCGAGCGCGTGAAGACCCTGACTCTGAGCAACGACTCTTGACTCAGGTCAATGGGTTGATAGGCAGCCTCAAGCAGGCGATCGTCTACATCGGCATCTCTCCACGAACGGGCGTCAACCTCCTGAAAGTTGACCTTGACGTGATTATGAACACACTGCACCGGTTCGCCATCGCGAGTGATGATGCTCGTGCGCAAACTAGGTTGGCGGTCAATCAGATCTTGAAAGGCACGCTGCAGAACGGATATGTCGAGCTCGCCGGGAATACGGACGGCGCGGGCAATGATATAGGTGGGATCATGCGGAGCGAGTTGGTGCAAGAACCATAGCGCCCGCTGGCCGCGGCTGAGGGGGTACTCGCGAACGTCCGAAACAGGCTGCTCTGCAGGTCCGGCAGATGTCGTCGGTGCAAAACCGGAAGCAATTTGTTCAGCCAGTTGCCGGATAGTTGGCCCCTGCATCAGCGTTGACATCGCCATGGCAACGCCCAGATCATCCTCGATCTCGCTCACCAGATCAACGGCTACGACGGAATCAATGCCCAACGCATTGATTGACCGGCTGACGTCCACCTGGGCCGGCCTGACGTGGAGCAGGCGGGCCACCTTATCTCGCAGGTGAGACTCGATGAGCTGTACGCGCTCAGCAGCGGGCAAGGCAAGGAGAGCCTTCTGCAGTAGGGTTTGCGGCGGCGGGCTCGCTTCTGTCGCGTTCGCCTCGCCGCTTTCCAGTGTACTGATCTCCACAAGATCGAGCTTGCCGTTTAGATACTCGTCGCGGCAGGTTCGGCGTTGAATCTTGCCACTGGACGTCTTGGCAATCGTATGAGGCTTGATCAATGCCACAGCATATAGCTGCAGGTCATGTTCTTCTGCGACTGCCCGGCGAATCGCCTGCACAATGTCGCGCGGGTCGGGATTCTTGCGGGTATCCACTTCCTGGACAACGGCCAGACGTTCCTCGCCGTTCACGTCAATCGAGAATGCTGCGCAGCAGCCCGGTCGCAGGGCCGGGTGGCTGCGTTCGACCGTGAGCTCAATATCTTGCGGGTAGTGGTTACGCCCGCGGATGATGATCAGATCCTTGATCCGTCCTGTGATGTAAAGCTGATTGTCGTGGAGAAAGCCCATGTCGCCGGTACGCAGGAATGGGCCCCTGCCATCGGCCAGATGGGCGCCGAATGTCTCGTGTGTCTCATCTGGTTTCTGCCAGTAGCCGCGGGCAACGCTGGGTCCTGTGATCCAGATTTCGCCGATGCTGTTGGACTGGACGCGGGAGCACGATTCGGGATCAACGATGACAATCTCCTCGTCGGGCTGCACGTGACCACAACTGACAAGAATCTGCGCATCCTTGTCAGACTGAGAAGCGATCTCAACCCAATTGTGGGCAAGCGCCGTCTTTGACACGGATAGATACCGGGGCCCGCCTGCCTGGGCACCCCCTGAAACAAAGAGTGTGGCCTCGGCGAGGCCATAGCAGGGCTGGAACGCCTGGCGACGAAAGCCGCAGGGAGCGAAATATGCGGCGAAGCGATCCAGGGTCTCATGGCGCACCGGTTCGGCACCATTGAAAGCAACGTTCCATGAGCTGAGGTCAAGGGCAGAACGATCGTCAGGTGTAATTTTGCGCACGCAGAGGTCATAGGCGAAATTCGGCCCGCCGGCGATCGTTGCCTTGTAGTCCGACACAGCCTTCAGCCAACGGTAAGGTTGCTGAAGGAAGGAAAGGGGAGACATCAGCACAACGTGGAAGCCCACTAGCAACGGCTGAAGGATACCGCCGATCAGTCCCATGTCATGATATGGCGGCAACCAAAGCACGGCGACGCTCTGTGGAGTGAGGGCGAGAGCCCGGCCGATCATGCGGGAGTTGTGCAGAAGGTTGGCGTGACTGAGCATCACCCCGCGCGGTGTTCCTGTGGAGCCCGATGTGTACTGCAAGAAGGCAAGTGAATCTGGCGTCACAGACGGGTCGCGCCATGCCTGTGCGACGTCCGGGGGAATCGTGTCCGTGGCAATCCAGCGCAAGGCGGCCAGGTCAGGCGCCATCTGGAAAATCATTTCGCCCAGATTGAGGATGGGCGTCGTGGTCAGCGCAATCGTGGCCTGAGCATCGGCCACCATACTCTGAAGGCGGGGGAGGGTACGCGTCAGGCGGAAAGGATCGGGGGGATAGGCTGGAACGGCGATGACGCCAGCATAGAGACAGCCCAAGAAGCCGGCGATGTAGTCGAGACCTGGAGCGTAGAGCAAAAGCGCTCGCTCACCGGGGGCACACAAGCCCTGTAAGGTAGCGGCGATGCTGCGCGCTCGCAGGTCGAGCTCTTGATACGTGCAATCAGCAATGCCACCCTCCTCATCGGCGAGGAAGGTGTAGATGCATCTATCAGGGCAGCGAGAAGCCTGTGTTCTTAAAATTGAGACGATCGTGCCGGATGCGAGATCGGTATGTAGCACGTCATTGAGATCTACATCGCCCATTGTCTTGCTCCCTGCTGGTTGAAAGGATGATGACGGCAGACACAAATGGCAAACAAAAAGCCGACCGCGATACTCCGCTAACCAACGGTCGGTTACATTGCTGGCTCCGCCTGATTTAGGCGTCTCTATAATGACGCGCCCGCAAGGGCACGGCCAGGATTGTCACCCCCGTTGCGGCTTCTCCCCTTGTCTCGTCTGTGGCCCTTGCCTGCAGCCATGAATATGGCATGATGATCGGAAGATACCGCATTGAATAAGGTACTATCCCAGCGCATCACGTCCTGCCCAAGACGGTGGCGACTGGTATGACCCTAAAGGTGTTCTGAGATGCACCTCCTATCGTGTTTCACTTTGTGCTGTTCTGTGACGAGGATAGAACAAAGAGAGACCAACACTGAGTTCGTGAGCGGACGCGGGTACATCAAGCACCGCCGCTTTTGTCCTCCGCTTGGTCTCTACCTACATGCTACATGCACCTGTAATCGTTGCAAGGCATCAATAATCTCCACAAGCAATAACATTATAGCTCTGCCACTATCATTTGTCAAGGTTTTTAGGGACAAATATCCCATAACTGGTTATAATCTGCTGGATCATTGAGGATGGCCGGCACGAGCCCCATTGCCCGAGGAGCGACCGCGCCATGCTTACCTGGCATCCTCTATGCTCGACGGCCAACGGCCGTTGAGCAGCCCGTCCCCCGCTGGATGATTGCAAGCCTCTGACTATTGACAAACGATCTGCCATGTGCTATCATAAACACAGACTTGTTTGCTATACAAACATGTTTTCATAACTGTGGACTCTGCTCTGCGGTGGAGGAAAAACACGATGAGCACAGACATCAATGATCTTATGCGTAAGGCAAAGAGCTACTGGTACGAAGATGGCATGGTGGAGACCCTGGCCGGGCTTTTCTTTGTTGCCGTGGGCTTGATTCTGCTGGCCGACTGGGCAGCCCCCGATGACTGGCCCTGGAAATGGGCGCTGGCTCCTATCTTCGCCGTGGTGACCATCGTCTGGATATTCGGCGGACGCAAGATCATCTCGTGGCTCAAGGAGCACATCACCTATCCACGCACCGGCTATGTTGCCTACGCTCAGCAAGGCTCGTGGTCAGGGCGCGCCCGCGCCATCCTGGGCGGTATCCTGGGCGCAGCCATCAGCATCGTTCTGGTGGCTACCGTCATCAACCGCCAGGACATCGTACGCCTGATTCCACTCATTATGGGCACCGGTGTTGCCCTTCTTCTTCTCAGGATCGGCAGTAGTGTTGCCCTGACGCGCTTTTACATCGTTGCCCTGTGGTCGCTGCTGGTCGGCTCAGGCCTGGCCTGGTCAACGGCCGACATGGGGCTCTCTGTTGCCGTTTACTACGCTGCCCTTGGTGCGGCCGTCGCCGCTGCCGGAGTGATCACATTCATCCGCTACCTGCGTTCCCCGGCACCGGAGGTCGGCGATGACTGAGGAGTCAACTTTTCGTCTGTTGGCCGATCTGGATCGGATCGTGCATGAGCCGGCGCGACTGGCGATTATGGCGGTCCTTTATACCGTGGAAAGTGCCGACTTCCTGTATCTCCTGCACAGCACGGGCTTGACGAAGGGCAATCTCTCCAGCCATCTGATGCGACTGGAAGAAGCCGGTTACGTCAGTATTCAGAAGAGCTTTCGCGGTAAAGTACCACAGACACTGTGCTCGTTGACCCCGGCCGGGCGTGAGGCCTTCCGTGCCTACCGTCTCCGGCTGCAACAGGCCGTTGATTCACTACCAATGTAGCCATGGCTGCGGGACAGAACATAGAACTTAAGGAGATAGACTCATGGATTATGCAGTTGAGACACAAGGCTTGACGCGTTCCTTCGGCCCACTCGTTGCCGTTGACGCGATCGACCTCCAGGTCCCGCGCGGGACGATATTTGGCTTCCTCGGCCCCAATGGGGCAGGAAAGACAACGACGATTCGCCTGCTGCTCGGCTTGCTGGAACCTACAGCAGGATCGGCCCGCGTCCTCGGCTATGACACACAAACACAGGCCGACCGCATTCGACAGCACAGCGGCGCCCTGCTCGAGCATTCGGGCATCTACGAGCGCTTGAGCGCCGAGGACAATCTGGAGTTCTACGGCCGTGTCTGGCACATCCCTGCCGGAGAACGCAAGGCGCGCATCAAAGAGCTGCTGACGCACCTGGGCCTGTGGGAGAGGCGCAAGGAGATTGCCGGCTCATGGAGCCGGGGCATGAAACAGAAGCTGGCCGTTGCCCGTGCCCTCCTGCATCGGCCATCGCTTGTTTTCCTCGACGAGCCAACGGCCGGGCTCGATCCTGTGGCAGCCGCCGCCTTACGCGATGATCTGGCAGCACTCGTCGCCGAAGAAGGTGTCACCGTTTTCCTGACCACCCACAACCTGGCCGAGGCAGAAAAGCTCTGTCGCCTGATCGGCGTCATTCGCCAGGGCCGGCTGCTTGCCATAGGCAGCCCCGACAGCCTGCGTTCTAGCGTCATGCATCCACGGCTTGAGATCACCGGTAGGGGGTTCAACGAGCAGGTCATCGCCGCCATCAAGGCGCGGCCGGAGGTTGCATCGTTGCAGGCCCAGGATGGGCATCTCATCATTGACCTGCGGGCCAACCTGGAGGTTGCCCCACTGGTCAGCCTGCTCGTTAACGCCGGCGTCGAGATCGAGGAGGTATGTAAGCAGAAGGCAAGTCTTGAGGAGGCCTTCCTGACCTTGATGGAGATGGAGAAATGATTGCCGATATTGTCACAATCGCCTGGAAGGAATACAAAGATTTCTTGCTCCAGCGGGGCGGGCGCGGTATGCTCACAAGCCTGGCGCTGATGGTCGTGGTTTTCGGCGTTTTCTTGCCCTTGCAATCGGGGCGATCCTGGGTTGAATCGCCTGTTAGCCTTGTCTCATGGGTTTGGCTGCCCCTTTTTCTGGTGACCGGCATGATCGCCGACTCTTTCGCCGGTGAGCGTGAGCGCCACACGTTGGAAACACTCCTGGCCAGCCGCCTCTCCGATCGGGCAATCCTGCTCGGCAAAATGGCTGCCGCAATCGGCTATGCACTGGGCATGACTGTGCTCTTCCTTATCGTTGGCCTGATCACCGTGAACGTGACCAATTGGGATGGCCAGCTACTGCTGTATCCTGCCGCCTCACTTGTGGCCATGCTGGGCTTCGGTGGCCTGGCCGCCGTGCTGGTGGCAGGCTTGGGCGTGCTCGTCTCGCTGCGAGCTGCCACGGTGCGTCAGGCTGCGCAGAGCCTGAGCGTGGGTATCCTCATCCTTGTTTGGGTTCCCTTTATGATCATGCTCTTCCTGCCACGCGACGTGCAACAGCGTTTGTTGGCTATCCTGCAAACGCTCGATACACGGTTGATCGTGGCCGTACTGCTGGTGGCGCTCCTCGTGCTCGACACGGTGGTGGTCGGACTGGCCATGGTGCGCTTTCAACGCACGCGGCTGATCCTAGACTGAACGTGGGCAACGCGCATCTCGCCTGACAGTGGGCGCCAGGGACAGATCAGGAGAAGCACTACTGTTGCCCCAGGAGCAACAGCCACTGAGTGGCCCATCCCGCCCCTTCCCGCTTGGCGAGAAGGGGCGCAAGATATGAGAAGCGGTAGGGGGCGACCGGCATGTTGCTCCTGCGGGGGGGGAGTCCAGCCAGTGTCCCCTTACTCTAATGCTGAACAGTTACCCGTGATAGCTTACTTGACGTATATACATAGGGATACTATAATCATGATGGAGGTATCCCCATGCGCATTCTGGTGGTGGATGACGACCCGCAGATTCTGAGCGTCCTCAAACGAGGTCTGGCCTTCGAGGGGTACACGGTTGACACGGCTGAGAGTGGTGAAAAGGCCCTGGCCATTGCTCTGCGCACGCCGCCCGATCTGGTTATTCTCGATATCATGATGCCGGGGCTTGATGGCCTGGAAGTGACGAAACGCCTGCGCGAAGGTAGCGATGTCCCTGTCTTGCTACTCACGGCTAAGGGTACGATTCCTGATCGTGTGGCCGGGCTCGACGCCGGGGCCGACGATTACCTGGTCAAGCCCTTTGCCCTAGACGAGCTCCTCGCCCGCGTGCGGGCATTGCTTCGCCGTCGTCAGCCGCAAGACGGCACACTGCTCCAGTTTGCCGACCTGATCGTCAATACGGCGACACGTGAAGTGCAGCGGGCGGGCGAGCCGATTGATCTGACGGCGCGCGAGTTCGACCTGCTTGAGTTCTTCATGCGCAACCCGCGCCAGGTGCTGACCAGGGATATGATCTACGAGCGCGTATGGGGCTATGACTTCGGCGGCGAATCGAATATCATTGACGTATACATCCGCTACCTGCGTGAGAAACTGGAGCGCAAAGGACGCTCACGCCTGATACACACCATTCGTGGAGCAGGTTATGTGTTGAAGACATAGCAGGCGAAAGGACGCCTCTTGGATTAATCAAGGATGATATGACACTTCGATTACGGTTGACGGTTTTCTATACTGTTCTGTTAGGCATTGCCCTGGTGACGTTTAGTGCAATTCTCTATATCTTACTGGCGAATAGTCTTATCAATGAGGTTGACCGTACCCTCTTTACCAGCGCAACTGAAGTCGAAAAGCGGCTCATTGACAGTGCAGCCACCGGCCGAACAGCACTAGGTATCTCTGTGCTCCTTGTTGACCCCTCGCCGATCAGCGAATTTGCCAGCCCCGGCATCTATATGCAGATCATTGATCCACAAGGGCGCATTCGCGCCACCTCGGCCAACCTGAATGGCGAAGTGATGCCGATCAGCCCCGACGTGATCCAGGCGGCACTGTCGGGCACGACGACGGTGGCGAATACCAGCCCCGGCCAACCAGCCGAACCCCTGCGTGTCCTCACGACGCCCCTCACCGTTGCCGGTAATGTTGCCGGCGTCCTGCAAGTGGGTGCATCGCTCTATCATGTCGCCGTCACCATGCGTTCGATGCTGACGATCCTGGTATTGGGCATCCTGGCGACCACACTCCTGGGTAGCGCAGGCATTTGGATCTTGAGCGGTCGGGCCTTGCGCCCCCTCGTCGCGATTGCCACCACAGCCGAGTACATCGGATCGTCTCAAGACCTCAGCCAGCGTTTGCAGATTCATGCGCCAAATGACGAGGTCGGCCGCCTGAGCCGCGCTTTCAACACCATGATCGGCCGACTGGAAGCTGCCTTTGCTGCGCAGAAACAATTCATTGCCGATTCATCCCATGAACTGCGCACACCCTTGACCGTCATTCGCGGCAATTTGGATCTGCTCAAGCGAGATCCCAGCCCAGAAGGGCGGCTCGAATCGCTCACCGCTATGGAGCAAGAGTCGGTGCGCATGGCCAAGATCGTTGACGACCTGATGCTGCTGGCCCAGCTCGATGCCACACAAACGCCTCCACCGGCCCCGGTTGCTCTGGATGATGTCGTTATGCAGGTCTATAACCAGGCGCGTGTCCTGGCCCAGGATAAGGAGGTGACACTGGGCCATGTCGACACGGCAATCGTCATGGCCAACCGTGACCGCCTGGTGCAGATGTTGCTCAATCTTGTTGACAATGCCATCAAGTATACACCGGCCGGGGGAACGATCACCATCGAATGCCGTGCTCCGCAACACGGGCAGAATCCACGCTATGCAGCCCTGTCGGTACACGATACCGGCATTGGCATCGCCCCTGAAGATCTGCCTCATATCTTTGAGCGTTTCTATCGAGCCGACAAAGGCCACACACGCACGCAGGGCGGTACAGGACTGGGGCTGGCTATTGTGCGCGGGATTGCCGAGAGCTACGGCGGGCGTGTCACCGTACAAAGCGTCCCCGGCCACGGCAGCACATTCACGGTTCTACTTCCTGCATCCTGACCGATGCTCTCCATTGTCTCTTTTCGTTTCTTTAATGTGGCTTTAATCTCCGTGTGGTAGACATATGTACGTCAGACGGCTCGTAGCCGGAATGGACCAAGACGAGCGTTGCCTCAATATTCGTGCGAGTTTTGCCATCCCACAAACGAGATGGCAGGTCAACTGGAGGAGAGAATATGCCCCGCGTCGTGCATTTTGAAATCAACGTGGACGAGCCGGACCGGGCCGTCCGTTTCTACACAGAGGTTTTCGGTTGGACGATCGAGAAGTGGAATGGAGCATCCGATTACTGGCTGATAAGCACAGGCAGGAACGAGCCGGGCATTGATGGCGCCTTGATGCGTCGGATGACACCCACCACCTCAACGATCAATACCATCAGCGTGCCGTCTGTGGATGACTACGTCAACAAGATCGAGGAGCATGGTGGACGGGTCGTTATGCCCAAGACTGCTATCCCTGGCGTCGGATATGTTGCCTACTGTCAGGATAGCGAAGGCAACACATTTGGCATCATGCAAGACGATCCCACGGCACAATAACTCATCATTGGGAGCGTCTGTATGGCGACAACTACAATGTCTAAGAAGTCAATTACTCTTAGTTATGGCGCTTTTGCCTTGATTGTTCTGTCAGCTCTTGTCATCGGAATCTCGAGTGGCTTACTTGCCGTCTATATCCTTGATCACCCCACCATTGCCGCCCGCGAGGAGCGCGCCTGGATCGGGATAACCTATGTCCCAATTACGCCAGGTCTGGCAACCAGACGTGGCCTGAGTGTGACGGTTGGTGCTCTCGTTGTCTCCATCGCCCCCAACAGCCCGGCCGCCAGCGCGGGTTTGCGTGAGAATGATGTGATCACGGCTATTGACGGACGCAAGATTGACGAAAGCACCAGCCCAACCGACCTGCTGATGGCAAGAAAACCCGGTGATCACATGTTGCTCACCATCTTGCGCCAGGGCAATGAGCAAGTTGTGGCGATCACTCTTGGGCAGTTGTCAGCCGGTGGTTTTGCCACACAAAATCGCAGTCCACTAGACCGCCTGCGCCGGGGCATTGAACGCCTGTTAGGACGCCACTAGCATCGTGCACCATGGATCGTAGCCGCGCCTGAAAACCGTAAAGATGGGGGACATGCCGTCGGATGTGACAGGCCAATCATCTATGCCCAGGATCGGTGCATGTCCCCGGCCACAGGCGACCTGACAAGGTGCAGAATCCCAATGCCTTGTAGCCAAGGGGATTCTGCACCTTGCTATCCAAGCGACGAGGGGAAAAACCATGCCGCAGAACATGAATAATCGTTTCACACTGTTCCTGGTGACATCAATCATCGTCGGTCTGCTGGCTGGTACCATCGCCGGCGGCATTGCCGGGGGAATCGCCGGTTTCACGATGGCAGGTCTGCGAACACCGCCAGAGCGCCAGGCAGCGCTTGCGTCGGCCTCCGCGCCGATCCAAGAGATTGCATCGCCAGTTGCGATGCCTGTTCACGAGACAGGAGATACCATCGAAGCGGTCAAGAAGGCAGCACCTGCTGTGGTTACCGTCATTACCACCCTTCAGGCCGGCCAGGGCCTGCAACAGCGTTCGACCCTTGAACCGACGGCCTCGGGATCAGGTATCATTCTCAACAGTAGCGGCCATATCCTGACCAACAACCATGTAATCGAAGGCCAGAAGAAGCTGACGATCATTTTTGCCAACGGTCAGCAGGCCGAGGCCAGGCTTGTGGGCGGTGACAGCCTGGGCGACCTTGCCGTGCTCAAGGTTGATGCACCGGTGCCGGCCGTAGCCGAGCTGGGAGATTCGGATCTGCTCGTTCCCGGACAGCATGTCCTGGCTATCGGCAGTGCGCTGGGCGACTTCCGCAACACGGTGACCGCCGGTGTTGTGAGCGGCCTGGGGCGACAGTTGCCTGGTGTAGACTATCGGCTAGATGACCTCATTCAAACCGATGCCGCCATCAACCACGGCAATTCTGGGGGGCCGCTCATCAATATGGCCGGGCAGGTAATCGGCATCAACGTGGCCATCTACCGGGGTAGCGGCCTCACCGCTGCCGATACGGTGGAAGGCGTTGGCTTTGCCATCCCCATCAACACGGCCAAAGTAGTGGCGCAGCAGCTCATTGACACCGGCAGAGTCGTCCGCCCGTACGTCGGCGTATCCTACCAGATGCTGACGCCTCAACTGGCATCATACTACAAGGTGAGCCAGCAGCAGGGCGCCTACATTACCGGGGTGATGCCAAACACACCGGCCGCCAAGGCCGGTCTTCAGGCGCAGGATGTGATCATTGCCGTTGATGACAGGCCGTTGGGCGACAATTATTCGCTCTTCACGGCCCTGCTGCACTACAAGCCTGGCGACAATGTGACCCTAAAGATCATGCGCGGTGGCAAAGAGCAAACGCTCACCGTGGCGCTGACCGAGCGACCGTCTGAGGCAAAGTGAGAACGCCGCGCCGGCCGTCTCCCCGGGATGGTTGGCAGACACTCGTGTCCCCCCATTCCCATCGGGCGTCTGGCAACAGCTATGCCCTGGAGTATCAGAACCCAATACCCTTACGAAAGGCGCCAGTTGGGTGCTTGACGTCGCGCATCTCGGTGACAATATCGGCGATGGCGATGAGGCGTGGGTGAGCATAGCGCCCGGTCAGAATCATATTGGTGTGAGGCGGACGATTGATGACCAGGTCAAGGACATCATCGAGCGGCACCAGGTCCATGTAGACCGCATTGTTGATCTCATCGAGAACAACGAGATCGTAGTGTCCGGTCATGACTTTAGCGCGCGCCTCTGCCAGCCCTTCGCGATTGGCAGCCTGGTGCTCGCTAAAGGGCAACTTGTCATCGAGGATGCCAACGAAACCCTTGCCCACCCGCATGAGTTCGACATTATCCAGCCGTGCCAGGGCATCCATTTCGCCGTAGTGCCATGATCCTTTGATGAACTGGACAATGAGGATCTTCTGCCCATAGCCAGAGGCACGCAAAACCACCCCCAGAGCGGAGGTGGTTTTTCCTTTACCGTTGCCGGTATTGACGATGACATCGCTACTGCGCCGCGCCGGTTTTCCCTGTCTTGGTGTTTCTGTTGTCATGACAGGATTATAGGGTGTTATGACAG
>Ga0272448_1002461_pt1 | contig 23105 bp, 21 predicted proteins | sample YNPCB0191_FD_202220 | JGI IMG/M metagenome (GOLD analysis project Ga0272448, IMG submission 202220) | Hot spring sediment microbial communities from Yellowstone National Park, WY, United States - YNP-CB-019-1 | ecosystem: Environmental > Aquatic > Thermal springs > Hot (42-90C) > Sediment... | reverse complement strand
GAGCGATCCGCCCCCTTTTTCCCAAAAAATTCAAGAGAGAAATCCAGATTATCAATACTGTTTTATCTTGGGACGGAGAAAATGACCCTGATGTTTTGGCTTTGCTCGCCACATCTTTTGGTCTTCTTGTTTCTGACATTCCCTGGCAAGGACCGATTGCTGCATTGCGAGTTGGCAAAATAGAAAATCAATTTATCATCAATCCAACTTACAAAGAAAGAGAGAAATCTCAAATCGATGTTATTTTTTCTGCAGTCAAAAAAAATGGCAAGATTCTTTTAAATATGATCGACGGCAGTTTTCATGAAAGAAAAAGGTCTGAAATTTTTGAGGCCTTTCTCTTTGCCAAACCCTACCTTGAAGAATTAATCGAGTTTCAGATAAAGGAAGGAGAAAAAATTGCTCAGAAAAAAATCTTGATTGAAAAAGATTTCTCGGAAAATGAAAAGATCGAAAAAGAAATGGAAGATTTTTTGAGGGAAAAATTAAAAGAGGCCTTTTTCCAAGAAAAAAAAGAAGAAAGAACGGAAAAAATCGAAAGCGTCAAAAAAGAATTTTTTTCAACTTTTAACATTCCCCAAGAAAAAATCCCTTTTTTTGAAAATTTAATTGACGAAGAATTAAAAAATCTTTTAGAAGAAAAAATTTTAAACGAGGACAAAAGACCAGATGGTCGAAAACCAGATCAAATAAGGAAAATTTCAAGCCAGGTCAATGTTCTACCTCGGACCCATGGCTCTGCTCTCTTTTCTCGGGGTCAAACACGAGTTCTTTCGATCGTCACTTTAGGAGCGCCCAGCGATGTCCAATTACTCGAAGGAATGGAAATTTCGGGAAAAAAGAGGTTTTTGCATCACTACAATTTTCCACCCTATTGCGCTGGCGAAACCCAACCCCTTAAAGCACCCTCAAGGAGAGAAATCGGACATGGTATGTTAGCTGAAAGAGCGCTATTACCCTTGATCCCGGATTTTGAAGATTTTCCCTACACCATTAGGGTTGTTTCTGAAGTCCTTTCCTCAAACGGTTCCACTTCAATGGCTTCGGTTTGTTCTTCTTCCTTGGCCTTATGGGATGCTGGCGTTCCTTTAGAAAGGATGGTCGCTGGTATTGCTTTTGGTTTAGTTAAGAAAGGAGAAAAATATAAAATTTTAACTGATATTCAAGGGCCCGAAGACCATTTTGGTAATATGGATTTTAAAATCGCTGGCACCAAAAAAGGAATTACAGCCATTCAAATGGATGTCAAAATTGAGGGCATTGAAGAAGAAATCTTTAAAGAAATCCTGACAAAGAGCAAATCGGTTTTGAATGAAATTTTAGAAACAATGGAAAAAACATTGAAAGAAAAAAAGAATCTTTCGCCTTTTGCTCCGCGCGTTTTTGTCATTCAAATTGACCCTGAAAAAATTCGCGATGTCATTGGTCCTGGCGGAAAAATGATTAATGAAATTATCGAAGAATGCGGGGTTGTCATTGACATTGAACCCTCGGGAAAAATTTTTGTCACTACTGAAGATGAAAAAGCAGGAGAAAAAGCGATCAATTGGATCAAAAACATCACCAGAAAAATTGAACCTGGCGAAGTTTTTTATGGAAAAATCAAAAAACTCTTTCCCTTTGGGGTTTTGGTTGAAATCTTGCCAGGCCAAGATGGTTTATTGCATATTTCAAGCCTAAAAAGAATAGGAATCAATAATATCCCCCAGAATTTTAAAGTAGGACAAATCATTCCAGTAAGGGTTTTGGCCATTGATGAATTGGGTAGAATAAATTTAGGCCTTAAAAAATAATAAAAAAATGGAAAAAACAAGTTTTCTTCCCCTGCTAAAAATCAGGGTCATGGCAGATGATATAGAAAAGAGCAAAAAAGAAGCAAAAGAAGTTTCGCCTTTACCAGAAGAAAGTTATATTATTCCTGGACAAAAAGAAAAAATTGAATCCTTGGAAAAGAAGATTTCTTTTTTGGAAATTGAAAAGAGATTATTAGAGGAAAATAAGAATCGTCTTGAAAAAGAAAAAAAAGAATACCAAGAAAAAATCGAAAAACTATCCCAAAGCTTTGATTTGCAGAAAGAAAAAAATTTTCTTGAAGAACAAGAATTAACCTTGCAAGAAAAATTGATCAAAAAAAGGAATGAATTAAATTTTCTTTCAATCCAAGAAAAAAAATATCAAGAAGAAGAAAATGAAATCAAAAATCAATACATCCTTCCTTTAGAAAAGAAAATTGCTGTTCTAAAAGCAAAAAGATCAGAGATTGAAAAAAAAGAAAAAGGAGCGAAAGAATTTTTTGAAAGGGAAGGATATGAAAAAGAGAGGCAAGAAGTCGAGGAAGAAATTAAAAAAATTGAAATTGAAATCTTTGACCTTTTACAAAAAATAGAAGAGATAAAAAACCGAAAGGAATTGTTGTCTAAAGAAAAAGATAAATTTTTAAAAGAGAAAGAAGAAATCGAGAACCAACTTTCTGCTGTCTTAAAAAGGAAAGAGGGGATATTGTTAATGTCAGAAAAAGAAAAAATTTTAAAAGAGGTTTCAGACTTTAAAGAAGAAAAAGAAACTGAAAGAAAATTGAAAGAATTGGAATCCTTGCTAAAAGAAATCGCAATGAAATTAGCCCAAACCACCTTACAAGAAAACGAAATCGAAAGACAGCTTTCTGAAATCGAAGAGAAAGAAAAAGAAACTCCTCTTGAACAAAAAAAAGAATTGATGCTCAAAAAATGGGAGTTAACTCAAAAAAGACAAGAAATCGAAAAAACAAGATGGGCCCAAGAAAAAGAAAAATACAACAAAGAAAAAGAAGCAAAAGAATTAAAAGATAAATTTTTGAAAATAAAGATTGAAAAGAGAAAAAAAGAGGAAAGGTTGAAAGAAATAGAAATTTTGCTTCAAGATCCTCAAAGAACAAAACCATTTTTAGAAGAAAAAGAATTTCTCTCTCAAAAAGAGATCGAAGAAAAAATAACATCAATCAACAATCAATTAAAAGAAATAGAGGCAAATTTAGCTGAAAAAGAAAAAGAAATCTCTCTTTTAAAAACAGAATTGGAAAAAGAAAAAGGAAAGAAAGAAGAAGTTGTCGAAATTCCTCTGCCTCCTTCTTCTCTTTTACAAAAGATCAAAAAACCTCAAGAAGAATTTCCAGAAAAAGAAAAAGCGACAACAGAAATTAAAACCCCAACCCCTAAAGAACCCTTTGAGAAAAAGAAAGCGAAATTGGGTAAAATTCTTTCTGTTATTTTTAGGATCATCCTTGTTTTTTTAATTGTTGCTGTTATTATTTTTGTTATTTTAAAAACAAAATGATAAGCAAGGTTTTTTCTGCGGGTCTTTTTGGTTTTGAAACGAAAACGATTGAAATTGAAACTGAAGTTTCTTTTGGACTTCGAACCTTTCAAATCGTTGGCTTGGCAGAAAAAAGCGTTCAAGAGGCAAGCTCGCGAGTTTGTATTGCTCTGAAAAATTCAAATTTCATTTCTCCTGAACAACATCCTCAAAGAATCATTGTTTCTTTGGCGCCAGCTGACCTTAAAAAAGAAGGGAATTTCTTTGACCTGCCTATTGCCTTGAGTTATCTTTTGGCTTCAAAACAAACTTTTTTTGAAACAAAAAACACATTGTTTTTAGGAGAATTATCTCTTGAAGGAAAATTAAGGAGAATTAAGGGCGCTTTGGCTTTTGCTCTCCACGCGAAAAAAGAAGGTTTTTTACAAATTATCCTTCCCAAAGAAAACGCAAGAGAAGCAAGTTTAATCAAAGGGATAAAAGTCATTGGCGTTGAAAATTTAAAAGAGGCGGTTCTTTATTTAACAAAGAAAAAGGAAATTCAACCCTCTCTCTGGCAAGAAGAGAAAGAAGAGAAAAAAAGAAGGAATGACCTTGATCTTATCCACGGCCAAGAAATTGCCAAAAGAGCTTTAGAAATTTCAGCTGCTGGTTTTCATCATCTTCTCTTTCTGGGACCGCCGGGTGTCGGAAAATCATTGTTGGCCAAAGCCATCTGCTCGATCCTGCCGGAATTAACACAAGAAGAATCTTTTGAATTAACAAAAATTTACAGTATTGCGGGACTGACCAATGAAAAAGATCCTTTGATTCGAGAACCGCCTTTTCGCAATCCCCATCATACCTCTTCTTTCTCTGCTATTGTGGGCGGTGGCAATCCGCCACGGCCCGGCGAAATTACCTTTTCTCATCGAGGAGTTTTATTTTTAGACGAATTGCCAGAATTCCGACGCGATGTTTTGGAATCTCTGAGAGAACCTTTAGAGCAAGGCAAGATTACAATTTTAAGGTCAAAAAATGTTTTGTCATTACCAGCAAAATTTATCTTGGTGGCTGCAGCCAATCCCTGCCCTTGTGGTTATTGGGGAGACAAAGAGATTGCTTGCAAATGTTCGCTCTCTCAAATTCAAAAATATCAAAGAAAACTCCAAGGTCCCTTGATCGATAGAATCGACCTTTTTGTTTTTGTGCCCAGAATCCGGTTTGAAAAAATCGAAAAAGAAGAAGAAAATTTAACAGAAAAAATCAGAGAGAGGGTGAAAAAGGCAAGGTTAATTCAAAAAGAGAGATTAAAAAAAGAAGGTATTCTTACTAACGGTGAAATGGAATTAAAGGAAATAAAAAAGTATTGTCAGATCGATAAAGATTCGAAAGACCTTTTAAAAGAATATGTTGATAGCGGAAAGATTTCTGTTCGCGGTTATTACAAAGTATTAAAAATAAGCCGGACGATCGCTGACCTTAAAGAAAAAGAAAAAATCTCTTTTGAAGAGGTCTGCGAAGCCCTTTCCTTTAGAAAAAAAGAGGAGGTTGAAAAAATTTAAAAAGGATTTTTGGCGCCTCTGACTTCAAAATGTAAATGACAACCCGTGGTCAAACCCGTTCTTCCAGTAAGGCCAATGATTTCTCCTTGATTTACCCTTTGCCCTTCTTGAACATAAATTTTTGACAAGTGGCCATAAAAAGTAACGATGTTTTGATCGTGTAAAATTCGGATATAATTTCCTGCTTTTTTATCAAAACCTGTTTTTTGAACAACACCGCTCTGGCTGGCAAAAACATTTTCTCCGCATTGACCGTTGGAAAGGTCAACAGCGTTAAAAAAATGCAAACCCTGAGTTTTTCGACACGGTGAGGCAATAGGACAAATTAAAGGAATCTCTTTTGTAAAAACAAAGGTTGTCTTTTCTTTTTCCGGAAAATGAGTTAAAGGAATGAATAAAATATCGCCAGCAACGACTTCTTTTTCTATTTCTTCGTTTAAAAACAAAATATCTTCTTTTTTAATTTTGTAATATTTAGCGATACTCTCTAAGGTTTCTCCTTTTTTTACTAAATGCAAAAGCCCAGAATAAGGAAGGATAATGAGTTTTTGACCTGGTTTTAATTTCGCTCCTCTTTCCAGTTGATTAGCTTGTAAAATCGTTTCCAAAGAAACGTTGAATTTTTCAGCGATTGAAGCAACAGTATCTCCTTCCTGGACTGTGTATTCTTCGATTGTTTCTCTTTCTTTTTGAGCAAAAACCTTTGCTTCGACCGAGGTAAAAGGAAAATAAGAAACTAAAAAACCATTATCAAGAGCCCAACTCGGATTTAAAAAAGGATTAAAAAAAGAAGATTGGAAAAAATAATAATCGTTTCCTTTTTTAAAAAAAGAAAACGGCTTTTTAAAAGCAAAAAAAGAAAAAATAGCAAAAACTAAAAAGAAAAAAAAATTTCTGATAATTCCTTTTTTCATTATGATTAAAAATTATACATAAAAAAGAGAAAAAAATCAAATTGAAAAAAATATTATTTTTTCAATAAAAAATTAAAATTTTCTTTTTTATTCTTACTTTTGATTCTCGAAACTTAAAACCTTGACGCCTTTTCTTTTTTTGCTAAAATAGAATAATGTCATCGCAAAAAAAATTTCTTTTCTTTTTTCTGGTTTTTGTTTTTTTTCTATCTTTCTTAACACCTTATTTTTCTCAAGCGCAAGGGCAAATAGCAACAAATGTTCAAAATATATCCCCACTACCAGTAGGAAATGAAGACTCTTTTTTACTAAACTTCTGCCACATGGATCCCAATTCACCAGATTATAGCACTGGGTGGGGGGGGATCCCGGGTGCTCTTAAAAAACTTCGCGATGTTCTTATATGTTTATTTTTGTATGTAGCCAGCTTACCAGTAAGATTTATTTTTCTTATAATCATTATCTTTTTTTGGATTTTGGTTTGGCTCATAGCTTTTTTAGGCGATATTGTTTCAGCTGTTTTTGTAATGACTCTTTCGGTCAGTTTTCAAAGCGAGCTATTAAACCCTGCAAATATTGAAGGTGTTGGTGAACTTTGGAATTTTTCGAAAACTGTGGGAAATGCCCTTGTTTTATTAGCTGGTGTTTTTATTGGTTTTGCCACTGCTGCTGGGTTGCAAGAATATCATATAAAAAAACATTTTGGCAAACTAATTGCCTTGGCTATTTTGGTAAATTATAGTCATTGGCTTGTTATCTTAGCTGCTGATACTTCAAACAAAATCGCTAAACCTTTTTTTGACTACTTAACAGAAACACAGAAAGATCAAGAAGGACAGGAACATCTCAAAAGTGTTTATATAATTTCACAGATATGGAATCACCAAAACCAAAAATCAATAGTAAATATAGAAGTACCTTACGGAGGGATAGGAGGAAACCCAACAGAATTACCAATAACTCTATCTTCTATTCCTGCTGTGGCTGTTGATTATTTTATCACTAGGGATAGTTATTTTTATAAATACTTTCTCGACAATTTTATTGTGATGATTGCGATTTGTATTTTTCTATTTATATTCTTTACTATTTTTTTTACTTTAACCTCTATTTTTATTTATTTCGCTTTATACGGTTTTATCCGTATACTCATTCTTTGGATCTTAGCTGTAATTGCGCCCATTGCCTTTTCAACAATTATTTTTGAAAACAGCAGAGTTTATAAAGTAGTTTTTCCTGGTTTTTTTAAATGGGACAAATGGCTTCACATGCTTTTAGTTTGGTCTTTTTTAATTGTGCCTATGTGTTTTATCTTTTATATGGGCGATCATTTAGAACCTGCGGTTGAAAGGTCTGGGCTACCAAATGCTGTAAAAAAATTTCTTGAAAATATCGCCACATCTACAGGAAGTGGACAAGGATTTGAAAAAGGTCAATACTTGGCAAAAGGAATTAATAAACTTTTAGCAGGTTTAGCAGAATTAATACCGGTTCTTATTCTCTTTATTTTCTATGCCTTAGCTTTTAGCGAGGTTAAAGCACAAATAAAAGAGCAAACAGCAGCTATTGTGGGTGGTTTAACAAGTGGTCTCAGTGCTTTTACTGGTCTTGCGGGTCTTACTGCAGGAATAGGCGCTGGCGCTCTTGCTCTTGGCGGCGGTCTAACTGCTGGTTTGGCAAGTGGTCTTGGTATGAGTAGTTTAGCTAGTGGCATCGCCAACTTATCTTCTGCTGGTGCCAGAGGTTTATCTCTTTTGGGTGGTGCCAGAGCTCAAAAATTAGCTCAAAGCGCTATTTCGCGATCTGAAAAAATAAAAAAAGGCACTGAATCTGCTGTAAAAACAGTGACGACTAAAGAAGGATGGAAACAAATAACAACTGCTGCCTCAACAGGAGTGGGAACCTTTGGGGGGGCTGCAATAGGAATGTTAACAGCTGGTCCTTTAGGCGCAATTGCAGGCGCATTCCTCGGTGGCAGCGGTATGTACTTCGCAGGAAAAAGTAAAAGATTTGGAGGTGTTACAAGAGGGGCGGCGACAGGATTTGCTACAGGTGCCATAGCAGGATCAATGTTTGGGCCTCTTGGTATGGCTATCGGACTGGCTGTTGGAACAGGAGCTGGAGCAGTAGCCCCGTTTGTACCCAGAGTTGCGGGAGCAATAAGTGAAATGTTTAAAGGGCCAAAGGTTAGGTTAAGTCAAATAACTAGTCAACCACTAAGACCAATAGCTTCTTCTCGGCTTACAGATGAATCGCAATTCAAACAGGCAACAAATCCCGAGAAAACAGAAGCAGTAAAGACGCTAGTAGAACATCCACAAGCTCTAAATTCTGAAGAAATCAAAGGCATCAGAAAGGCATTACCAGTTATTGATTTAAATCCTCAGCAAAGGCCAGAAGATTTGGATTTTATTAAAAAACTTGTTGCTAAAGCACCCAGTTTGGCACCCGATGTTGGTTTTGATAAAAGTTATGCAGTAACACAAGCTAGGAGCCAAGGAACCTTGACTCAATTGCCAACTAGAGAATTAGAGGAAATTTTTGGTAATTTGGAGGATGATGATATAAGAAATATTCTTGCACAAGGTCAGGAAGCTCAAAAAGCAAAAATAGTTGAATTAACTTTAAGAAAGAAATTCCAAATTAAAGTTAGCCCCGAGATCACTACTGAGATAAAACAAAACCCTTCCGCAGCCTTAGGAAAATTACATTCTGAATTAGCTAGAAATAATCCCCAAGATATTTTAGCCAAACTCGAGGACTTGCCTAAAGAAGAAAAACAAAATCGACTAGACCTTTGGAATAAAATGATAGAAAGCACCGGATAGACTCTTTAAAATAAAAATTTCACAAAATTATGCAACTTAACAAAAGATGGTTAGAAGAATTGGATAAAATCGTTAAAGATAATAATCTTCCAGTATTCGATTTTTTTGCAGAGGAAACAATTGAATTTTTTAAAAAAAGTCAATCTTTGGAAGAAAGGCTTTTTTATATCAATTCTTTTCCTTTTTTTAAAATAAAGAAAATCATTCTCGATATTCAAGAAGGAAAGGAAAAAATTGAAAACCTTAGTCTTCTTTTGAGAAACAAATTAAAAATCACCACCCAACAAGCAGAAAAGATTGCCAGAGAAATAAAAGAAAAAATTTTTATTCAAACAAACGAAATTGCTGAAAAAAATTCCCTTGAAGAAAAAAAACCTGAGGAGAAAAAACTTGACCCTTACCGTGAACCATTATAAAATAAAGAATGCAACCTGCAATCGTCCCAAAATTCATAGAAAGAGAAGCAAGAATTTTAGGGCCCTTTACTTTTCGTCAGACAGTGATTATAGGTTTTGGTGCAGGAATTGTGGCCATCGTCAAATTTCTTTATCCCCAATATTTAATCTGGGCAATTATCGTTGTTGCGCCCATTGTTATTCTCCTTGGTTTTGTTAAAATTGATGATGTTAACATTATAGAGTATTTTTTTAGAGTTTTTTTATTTTCTTTCCAAAAAAAGGTTTATTTATGGTCATCAAAAAATCTTTTTGAAGAAAAAGAAAGAAAATTTCAAAAAAAATGAAAAGCGAAAGAGACATTTTTCAATTTTTAGACGTAAAAGACATCAAAAATAATACTTTAATTTTAAAAGATAACAGTTTGAGAAAGGTCTTAAAAGTTTCTGCTGTTAACTTTTTTCTGAAATCACAAGAAGAACAAGATGCCATTCTTTACAATTTTCATAATTTTTTAAACTCTCTTGAGTTTTCTATTCAAATTTGTGTCTCTTCGAGAAAAATGAATATTATTTCTTATTTAAAAAAATTAAAAGAATTAGAAGAAAAACAGACAAACGAACTTTTATTGCTTCAATTAAGAGAGTATGAAAACTTTATTAACAATTTAGTGATGACAGGAGAAATTATGGAAAAAAATTTTTTTGTTATCGTTCCTTTTTATTTTACAAGCATTGAAGCAATAAAAACAGCACCAATAAAAGAAGTAAAAATCGACCCTTTGGAATTTGAAAGAGGGAAAAAACAACTTCAAGAAAGAGCAGAATTCGTTGCTTTTGGGCTTTCAAAATGCGGTTTAAAAGTAAAGGAATTAACGACAAAGGAATTAATCGAACTTTTTTGGTCGATTTATCACCAAAATGAAGCGGAAATTGGCTTTTTGCCAGCAATCCCGCCTCATATTACATAAAAACATGGTTTTTCCTTTTTTAAAAAAAGAAAAAAAATCAAAAAAAGAAGAAGAATATGAACCAGATTTAGAACCTACTTTACAGGATTTAATCTCGCCCTCAGCAATCTTGCTTACTCCCAATTATCTAAAAATTGACGAAAAATATTTTCGCGGTTATTTTATTTACACTTATCCTCGTTATCTTCATCCTGCCTGGCTAGCTCAGATGATTTTTTTGCCGACAAATTTCGATATTTCGCTCCATATTCATCCTGTGAGTACCGCTCTTTATCTTAAAAAACTCTTAAGAAAACTAACAGAGGTTCAAGCAGAAATTTTAGAAAGGCAAGAAAAATTAAAAGTCAGAGATCCTGAATTAGAAACCGCTCAACGCGATATTGAAAAATTAAGAGATAAACTCACTGTTGGCGAAGAAAAAATCTTCCATATAGGAATATACCTGGGGCTCTATGCTTCTTTGGAAGAAGAATTAAAAAATCTAGAAAATGTTGTTCGCTCTATCTTTGAAACAAAATTAATTTATCTAAAAAAAGCCACTTTTCAACAAAAAGAAGCTTTTCTTTCCTGCTTGCCTGTTGGTTTGGATAAAATATATATTAACGAACCTTTGAATACCGAAGCTCTGACAACTGCCTTTCCTTTTGTTTCTTTGGATATCACCTCAAACGAAGGCATTCTTTATGGTATTAACAGCCAAAATAATTCTCTAATTTTATTCGATCGATTTTCGCTTGAAAACGCAAATATGGTTATTTTCGGAACTTCAGGTTCGGGAAAAAGTTATTTTGCCAAAATGGAAATTTTAAGAAATATGATGCTCGGCGTTGACTTTTTAATCATCGATCCAGAAAACGAATATGAAAGATTAGCTCAATCAATCGACGGCACTTTTTTAAATATCTCTCTTTCCTCGCCTCATCATCTTAATCCTTTTGATATTCCCTTGCCCAAAGAAGAAGAAACGCCAGAAGAAGTTTTAAGGGCTAATATTGTAAACCTTGTGGGACTTTTAAGAATTATGCTCGGAGGATTGACGCCTGAAGAAGATGCCTTGTGTGATCGAGCCCTAAGAGAAACCTATGCCATTAAAGATATTACCCCTGAATCAGATCCCAAAACCTGGCCCCAAAAAGTACCTTTAATGGAAGATTTTGTCAGTGTTTTAGAAAGTACTGAGGGCGCTGAATCTTTGGCTAGAAAATTAAAAAAATTCACTGAAGGTTCTTTCGCTAATTTTTTTAACAATTACACAAACGTTTCCTTGGATAATCGCTTGATTGTCTTTGGAATCAGAAACATGGAAGAAAACTTAAGGCCTATTGCCATTTATATTATTATGCGATACATCTGGGCAAAAATCAGAGAAGAATTAAAAAAAAGAATTCTGGTAATCGATGAAGCTTGGTGGTTGATGAAAAACGAAGATTCTGCTTCTTTTCTCTTTGGCCTCGTTAAAAGAGCGAGAAAATATTGGTTGGGCGTCACAACGATTACCCAAGACGTTGAAGATTTTTTAAAGTCAGATTATGGAAGGTCTATTTTAACAAACTCTGCTTTAACTTGTCTTTTCAAACAAAAACCAGTAGCCATAGATGTCTTTCAAAAGGCCTTTGCCTTAACTGAAGCAGAAAAAAATATGCTACTCGAAACAACAGTAGGCGAAGGACTCTTTTTTGCTGGAGACAATCATACGACAATTTCTGTTGTTGCTTCTTATTTAGAAGACCAAATTATTACTTCTTCGCCAGCAGAAATCGCTAAATTAAAAAAGAAAAAATATGAATAAAAAATTTTTTTATTTTTTAATATTTTTCTTTAATTTTTTTCTTTTTTATTCTTGCTTTGCTCAAATAGGAGAATTTTTGTCTTTTTTGAACACTATTTACATGTTTGTTATTCGTTTAACAATCGTTATCTCAATTTTAAGAATTATCTGGGGTGGTATTACCTATCTCTTTTCTGTTGGAGAAATTGTCCAAGTTAGCGAAGCAAAAAATATGATCGTTGATGCAATTTTGGGACTGGTTGTTGCCTTAACTTCTTATAGTTTTTTAAGTCTTTTAGGACTTCAACCTCCTTAAACAGGTTTAATAATTACTCTTCTTTCAGGTTCTTGGCCAAAACTTTCACTCTTCACATCCTTTCTCTGAGATAAAATTAAATGGATAATTCGCCTTTCTTTTGCAGACATTGGAGGTAAAATCTTTTCTTTTTTTGTTAAAATTACTTCATCAGCCAAATTTTTTGCCAGTTCCTCTAAATACTCTGTCTTTCTTTTTTTATAACCTGAAATATCCAATTCTAAAAAAATTTGTTCATCAACCTTTCTTTTAATAATCGCGTTTAAAATTTTTTGAATCTTGTTTAATGTCTCGCCGTCTTTTCCCAACAAAACCTCATTTTCATTCGATCTCAGATTAACAAAAAAAACTAAATCTTTCTTTTCAACACTCTCAAACTCGATCTTTATTCCCATCTTTTCAAAAAACTGATTAATAATTTTTTTAATTTCCTCTTCTGGATTCATTTTTTATAAAATCTTTGAAATATCAAAGAAAAAGTAGAATTGGAAAAAATATAAATCAAAAAACCAGCAGGCAATTGAACCAAAATTAAAAAGGTTAAAATAGGAAAAAAATAACTCGCGAAATTTTGAAAAAAATTTTTTTCAAAAGATAAAGATGTTTTTTGAAAAAAGAGTTGAAAAACTGAAACTAAAAAAGCCAATGGCGGATAAGGAGAAGAAAGGTTTAAGAATCCCAAAAACAAATAGTTTCCGCCATTAATTAAGATTTCCTTTTTTACCAATTGATAAATAAAAATAAAAATAGGCAATTGTAAAAACAAAGGCAGGGTTCCTAAAAAAGGGTTTATTTTTCTTTCTTGAAAAAGAGCGATAATTTTTTCCTGTTGCAATTTTAAATCTTTTGGATTTTCTTTTTTGATTTTTTTTATCTCTTCTTGAATCTGACTAATCTCTTTTTGATTTTTTTGAACAATTTTTTCTAAGGGAAAAAAAAGGATTTTTATCAAAAAAGCAAAAAGAATAATGGCTAAACCAAAATCGCCAAAAGCAAAATGGTTTTTTAAAAGGTCAAAAAAATAAAAAAATTTATCCTCGAAAAAACTAAACATTTTTTAAAATATTTTTAATTTCTTTTTCAACCTTTTGAAAATTTAAACCTTGTAAATTTTTTTTTAAAAAAACAATAAAAACTCCTTTTAAAAAATTCTCATTCAAATTTTTCCTTAGGGCTTCACGAATCCAACGCTTAATTTTGTTCCTTTTCACCGCCAATTTCACTTCTTTTTTGGGAACGATAGGAAAAATTTTTGTTTTTTTTAAATCTTTTTTTTCTAAAAAAAACATCTTTAAAAAATTCCCTTCTCTTTTTTTACCTTTTTTAAAAGAAAGCAAAAATAAATTTGCTTTTTTATTTAAGCAACAATCAGACGCCATCTCTTTTTTTTTCTTCTTCTTTTCAAAACCTTCGTTTCTTTTCGCGCTAAAAAACCATGCATTTTTTTTCTTTTTCTTTTGTTGGGACGGTAAGTAATGCTCATAAAAAATATTATACAAAAAATTCTCTTAAAAATCAAATTCACAGAAAATACACAATTTTTCCACAAAAAATGGCTTTTACCCTTGTTTTTAATTTTAAAAATCGTTTATAATTTTCTATGAACCGCGAGGAGCTCTGGCAATCACTTTTATCCCGTCTTCAATTTCAAGTCTCTAATTTCCAGTTTAATACCTGGTTAAAGCATGTCAAAATTTCTTCTTTTGATCAAAAAAAAGTTGTCCTCGCTGTTAATAATTCCTTTACTAAAGAATGGCTAGAAAAAAAATATAAAAATTTAATTTTAAAAAACCTCAAAGAAATTCTCCCGGATGTTGAAAATGTTTTTTTTGAAATTAATAAAGAAGAAAAAACTTCTTTGTCCCAAATCCCTCAAAAAAAATCTAGCCCTTCTTTTCAGCAACCCAATCTTGAAATCTTTCAAAAAAAACAAAAAGCAAACCTCAACCCAAAATATCGTTTTTCTAATTTTGTTGTTGGTTCTTTCAATGAATTAGCCCATGCCGCTGCCCTGGCAATTACTAAAAAACCAGGCCAAATGTATAACCCTCTTTTTATTTATGGAAGCGTTGGTTTGGGAAAAACCCATTTATTACAAGCGATCGGAAATGAAATTTTAGAAAACCAACCAGAATTAGAAATAAAATATATTCCCACCCAGGTTTTTATTTCTCAAGTAATTCAAGCGATAAAAAACAAAAGCATCGATGAATTAAAGAAAAAATGGCAACAAACAAACGTTCTTATTGTGGATGACATTCAATTTTTAGCGGGTAAAGAAAGAACTCAAGAAGAATTTTTTTATCTTTTTAATTTTTTATACGAAAACCAAAGACAAATTGTTTTATCCTCTGATCGTTCGCCCCGGGAAATTCCAGCTTTAGCAGAAAGATTAAAATCGCGATTCGAAGGAGGATTAATGGCTGACATTTCTTTTCCAGATTATGAAAGTCGAATGGCGATTTTAAAATCAAAATGTCAAGAAAAAAACATCGAAATTCCAGATGAAATCTTAGAATACATCGCTCAAAATATTAAAAAAAATATTCGTGAACTCGAGGGTGCTTTAAATTTTTTAATTTTTAATTTAAGCGCTAAAAAAGAAAAAATGAGTTTTAATAAAGTAAAAGACGTTCTAAAAAAAATAATTGAAAAACCAAAAAAAGTAATCAACGCAAAAATGATCATTAAAGAAATCGCTGATTTTTATGGTTTAAAAGAAAAAGATCTTTTTTCTAATTGTCGAAGACAAGATCTTTTAAAACCTCGCCAGATTGCCATGTTTTTCTTAAGAGAAGAATTAAAAACTTCTTATAGCGCTATCGCAAAACTTTTTGGCGGAAAAGACCATACAACAATAATGCACGCTTGCAATAAAATCATTAAACAAATATCAGAAAACGAAAATTTAAAAAATGAAATTAATACATTAAAAGAGAGGATATTTTGTGGATAAAATAAAGAAAGAGAATTTTCCACATTTTTTATACAATTTTTAAAATATTCAAAAATGAAATAAAATAAGGTAAAATTAATAAAATCGCTTTTTTTCCACTATGTTACTATCACTATTAATAAATAATTTAAAAGAAGGAATCAAAATTGTAGAAAAAGGATTAACAAAAAGTCCAATTCTGCCAGTTTTAGAAAATATCTTTTTAAAAACAGAAGATAGTTTTCTTGTTTTAAAAACTACCAATTTAGAAATTGGTCTTATTCATTGGATATTATCAAAAAATGAAGAAATGGGAGAAATTTGTCTTCCGTCTAATATTTTTGGAAATCTAATTGATAGTATTAAAGATGAAATTATTACTCTTAAAAAAGAAAAAAATAATCTTTTAATCAAAGGAAAAAATTTTGAAGCAAAAATTATTACTCAAGAAACAAAAGATTTTCCCATTATTCCTCTTCCTAAAAACACTGAAGAAACTTTAGAAATTAAAGGATCTTTATTCTGTAATGCCTTATCTCAAGTTGTTCAAATTCCTTCTTATTCTTCAACAAGACCCGAATTATCTGGCGTTTTATTAAATTTCCAAAAAGATAAAATAGAAATCGTTGGAACTGATAGTTTTCGTTTGGCAAAAAAAACGATTTTAAAGGAAAATCGCTTATTGAATGATTATCAATTTATCATCCCTCAAAAAACAGCAAGAGAAATTATTAATATTTTTTCAAAAGAAGAGAAAATTGTTTTTTATCTTTCAAATGAGAATCTTTTTATAGAAAGTTTTTTTCAAGAGATGAATCATCCCAAAACATTACTTGTTTCCCGTTTGATCGAAGGAGAATTTCCTGATTATAAAGATATTATTCCTCAAAAATTTCAAACACGAATTTTTTTAAAAAGCGAGGAATTTTTGTCTCAAATTAAAAGCGCTAATATTTTTACTGGTAGAGAAAATGAAATTTCTTTTAATATTAAAGGAAAAGAAAAAAAGATGGAAATTTCAACAAAAAACGATAAATTAGGAGAGTATAAAAGTTTTATTAATTGCCAAATTGAAGGTTCTGATTTAAAAATTACTTTTAATAGTAAATTTTTAATCGATGGTATTTTAAATATTAATCAACCAGATTTGGTTTTTCAATTAACAAACGATGAGGGTCCCGCGGTTTTAAAACCAAAAGAGAACGATGATTATCTTTATATTCTAATGCCTGTTAAGACTTTTTAATTGAAGGTATTGATTTAAAAATTCTCTAAAAATAGGAGCAGCAACGCTGACACCCGGTGCATTTTTCATAGGTGTATTATCATTATTTCCAACCCAAACTCCAACAGTAATATCTTGAGTATAACCAATCGTCCAGGCATCGCGAAAATCGTTTGTGGTTCCGGTTTTTATCGATACTTTTTCATAGGGAAAATATAAGACCGAATAATAACCAAAAATAGGCGCTCTGGCATTATTATCAGAAAGAATATCAGAGATTAATATTGCTACCTTTTCTGGTAAAACCCTTTTTTCATTATATTCAATTTTCATTAAAACATTTCCTTCGTTGTCCTCGATTTTTTTAATCGTGTTTATTTCTTTTTTAATTCCGTTATTCGCAAAAACAGAATAAGCAGCTGTCATTTCTAAAAGATTTACCTCCCAACCACCCAAAACAATCGCAGGTCCAAAAGGTTCTTTTAGAGTAGTAATTCCCATTTCTCTTGCTGTTTGAATAGAATTTTCCAAACCAGCTAAATCCATTAAAACCTTTACTGAGGGCACATTTAAAGATTGAGCCAGTGCTTCCCTTAAAGTAACCTCACCTCTGAATTTTTGATCATAATTATAAGGGCAATATTCTTTTCCTCCCCAGATACCAAAACAAGTAGGCTCGTCTACAACTTTTGTTTTATCATCAAAACCATTTTTAAAAGCAGTAGCATAAACAAAGGGTTTAAAAGAAGAGCCTGGTTGTCTACCGATTTTTGTTTGAAGGATATCAAACTGAGGTTCAAACTTACAATTTTTTCCTGGTTGACAATTTTCAGGTTCCTTTTGAGCCCAAAAATCACAAGAGCCAACCCAAGCTAAAATTTCTCCAGTTTTATTATCAATCACAACCATGGCTGCATTATAAGCATTATATTTTTTATTTATTTCTCCTTTTTCTTTGACGATTTTTTCCGCGATTTCTTGTATTCGATAATCAAGCGTTGTAAAAACTTTTAATCCTTTTGAGTTTAAATAATCTCTTCCATATTTTTTTTCTAATAAAGAAGTGATCATTAAAGAAAAATGAGGCGCTTTTATTTTTGGTGGTGGTAAAAAAACAATTTCTTTTTCTTTTGCCTCTTTGGCTTCTTTCAAAGAAATAAAATTATCTTTTACCATCTCATCAATAACGAGATTTTTTCTCTCTAATAGTTTTTCTTTTTCTTTGCCCCATGGAGAGAGAAGGCTCGGTGCTTTAATGAGAGCTGCCAATGTTGCTGATTCAGCTAAATCTAATTCCCAAACATTTTTTCCAAAGTAATTTTGGGCAGCGCTTTGAACACCATAGATATTGGGCCCGAAGGGAATTTGATTTAAATACCATTCGAGAATTTGGTCTTTTGAGTATTTTTTGTTTAATTCGATTGCTAATAAGACCTCTTTTGTCTTTCTGGCGAATGTTTTTTCTGAGAATAAAAAAGTGCTCCTTATTAATTGTTGAGGAATCGTTGATCCTCCAAATGTTAATTTTTTCAACTTTAAATCAAGAAGAATCGCCCTTAAAATCCCTCTTAAATCTATTCCTTGATGTTGATAAAATTTTTTATCTTCGATTGAAATTACTGCTTTTTTTAAATAATCTGGTATCTTTTCTAAAGGGACATAGGTTCTTTTTTCTTCTTCAAAAATTTCATAAAGCAAAACACCATTTCTATCAAAAATTTTTGTTGATTGCGACAATTCTCTTTCTTTAAAATCTTCAGGTCGGGGAAAATCTTTAAAAAATAAAAAAAGGAGAAAAACAAAAAAGAGGATAAAAGAGAAAAAGATAAAGGAAAAAATTTTTAAAAATTTTTTTATATTTTTTTTCATCTTAATTTTATATTTTAAAAAATATCTTTCAGAAAATCAAAAAAGGGGCTTTTTGCCCCCTTTTTTTCTTTTCTTTATTTATTACTCTTCTTCCTCCTCTTCTTCTGGCATTTCTTCTAAGTCTTCTTCTTCCTCTTCGTCTTCTTCTTGAAAAAATTTCTTAATTCTTTTCATTTTTTTTGAAAAAGTATACGACCTTTTATTTTTTAACTATTGAAATTTTATTTTTTTTAAAATATTTGTCAAGACCATTTTTTCTTTTATTTTTTCGTCTTTTTTGTTAAAATAAAAGATAAAAGGGCCCTTAGTTTTAATTGGTAGAACGCCGCATTTGCACTGCGGAGGTTGGGAGTTCGAGTCTCCCAGGGTCCACAAAAGACGATTTGCTGCCCCCGGGGCGGCAATTCTTTGGGGTTCTGCTGAAAATGAGTTCCAATTTTTTCTAACAAACACCACTTTTAAAGATTCTTTTTTCCAAAAAGACGAAAAAAAAGTTTTTCCTTGTCTGTGAGAAGGTCAATATTCATTTCTTTGAGTTTTTTTAAAAGAGAGATATTATTTTTTGAGTTTTCAAAAACTTTTATTATTTCTTTTTCTTTATCATCGCGGGCAATTCTATTAAGAGAGATTTTTCCGCATTTTATGCATTGATGGATAATCATTATTTCTCCTTCTTTTGTTTTTTCATATTTTTTTTCTTTTTCTTTTTTTAAAGTTAAGCCAATCGGTTTCATTAAGCCCTGGCATTTTGATTTACGGTCTCCACTTTCTTTAAAATCAACATGTTTTGACCAAAGGCAAAAAGGACAATGATTACGATGTCTTGTTCCGATAAAAGCAGAAAAAGGAACTTTTTTTTGGCAATTTTCGCACAGAAATTCTTCTTTTTTCATTATTAAATATCGCAGAGAAAAACCGCGACCCATTTGCCTTTCTTTTTTTCAATTTTTAATTGATGATAAGTTACTGCTTTGATATCAAGGTCAACGCTTTTGATTTTCTTTCCTTTTAATAGTCCTTCAATGAAAAAATCTTTTTCAAAAGATGCTTTTTTTATTTTTAAATCAAAAAAAACTTCTTTTTTTATTTGAGACAAACAAAGAGTTTCGTTTAAAAAATCAACAAATAAACTTGGTAGATCATTGCTTTTAACTTTTATTTTTCTAAAGACAAAATTTCCTTCTGTTTTTGCGTTAATAGTTTTGAAAAGAGCAAAGAGAGCCAAAGAAAAAAGTTTTTTAAGATCTTTTGCCCAGACTTTTATTTTTAAATCAGCCGGATGTTTTAAAATTTTATATTTGTTTTCCATTAGTTTTTAATTTTTCAAATTCTTCTCTGACCACCACCCGATCGTCCCAAGGAATTTTTTTTCCGTTTTTAACACAAATAGAAGGTTCACATCCTTTACCAGTAATAATCACAATGTCATTTTTTTGAGCCAAACTTAGGGCTTTTCCAATTGCTTCTCTGCGGTCCAAGATTTTTTCTGCTTTATTACAACCCTTGGCTACTTGTTCAATAATTTCCCAAGGGTCTTCATCATAAGGATCTTCGTTAGTAATAATAACCTTTTCGCAATACTTTTGAGCGATTTTTCCCAAAACTGGTCTTTTCCATTTATCCCTACCCCCACCACAAGCACCAAGAACACAAATCATTTTTTCGTTTTTCCTTAAATATTTTCTCAAATTAAGATAAACGCTTTCCAAAGCATTGGGCGTAAAGGCATAATCAACAATGACTTTAAAAGGAAAAGAAATAACCTCTTCCATGCGACCAGGGACTGAAGAGATTTTTTTTAAAGCCCTTTTTGCGATCTTTAAAGGGATGTTTTGAGAAAGGGCAAAAGCAATGGCTGCCATCGCGTTATAGGCCTGAAATTCGCCGGGGATTTTTAAATTTATTTTTAAACCCTTTACTTCCATTAAAATAGTTTTTTTTGTTGTTTTTAAAATTTTTCCTTTTATCAGTTTTTCATTACTTGCCAAAAAATAATTTTCTCCGTTTTTTAAAGAATAGAGATATTTTTTTTCGCTTGGATAGTTCAAAAAATGAAAAACTTCTTTGTCGTCGAAGTTTAGAATATGACAGTTTTTTGTTTTTTCAAACAATTTTTCTTTCGCTTTTCGGTATTTTTCAAAACTTCCATGAGCTTCAATATGTTCGGGATAAAGATTGGTAAAAATAGCGCAATCAAAGTTGATAAAAGAGTGTCGGTATTGTTTTATTCCCTCTGATGTTACTTCAACGATCGCATACTGACATTTTTCTTTTACTGCTTTTTTTAAGAAAGATTGCAAGAAAAAACGGCCTGGCATAGTCATTCGCATTTTATTTTGCCATTCTTGGTTTTTTATTTTAAAAAAAATCGAACAGCTCACAGCAACAGAAAAACCCGCTTCTTCAAGAATTTTTGAGATTAAAAAAGCAGTTGTTGATTTCCCATTGGTACCCGTGATACCAACGACTTTTATTTTTTTTGAGGGAAAGCCATAAAAGAGAGCGCTCAATAAAGAAAGAGAAAAATGGTATCCACTCAACAAAAAAGAAGGACAGAGTTTTTTTATTCTTTCTTTCAGCATCATTTAAAATGATAACACAAAAATTAAAAATTTTTATACAAGGGATATTGAAGAGAATCTGAAAGCGCTTGAAAACTAGCAAGAATGATATTAGAAGAAACACCGCCTGTTGTCCATTTATGGATTCCGTCCGAGGATTCGATAAGAACAAGGACATCTGATTGGGTACCGCTTTCCCCTTCTAGAATCCTTACTTTATAATCAATTAATTTTACTTTTGAGAGTTTGGGAAAGGATTTTTTGAGAATTTTTCTTAAGGCCTTATCCAGGGCATTGACCGGCCCTTGTCCCAAAGCTTTGGCAGAAAAAATTTTATTTTTTATTTTTATCTTTAATTTGCATTGGGTCAGAAATTTTTTATTATAAACTATTTTTACTTCAAAAAAGATCGGTTGAAAAAAGGGATAGAATTTTTTACTTTTTTTAGCCAAAAATAATTCCAAAGAGGCCTCGGCGTTTTCGTAGATTAAACCCATTTTTGTGTTTCTTTTGATTTCTTCGATTATCTTTTCTATTTTTTCTTTTTCAAAAAAGAAACCCAATTCTTTTGCTTTTAGAGAAAGGATTGATTTTCCAGAGATTTCAGAAAGAGAAAATTTGATTTCATTTCCTACTTTTTCAGGATCGCAATGTAAATAACTCTCTTTCCATTTTAGAATTCCATCGCCGTGGAGCCCCGCTTTTGTTAAAAAAGCATTTTCGCCAACATAAGGTTGAAAAGGGTTTGGGTTTTGATTGGCTATTTGAGCAATTTGGCGCGAAAGCTCTTTTAGTTTTTTTAGTTTTTCTTCTTCCAAAAGAGGTATTTTTAATTTAAATTGAAGCGTCGGAATTAAAACAGACAAATCAGCATTCCCGCATCTTTCTCCATAGCCATTAATCGTGCCTTGAACTTGAAAGACACCTGCTTTTATTGCTTCTAAGCTATTGGCCAGCGCCAAACCGCTGTCATTATGACAATGAATACCCAAAGGAACTTTAATTTCTTTTTTGACAATTTTTACAATTTTTCTGATTTCAAAAGGCAAGGATCCGCCGTTTGTGTCGCAGAGCACAATTCTTTCAGCCCCAGCTTTTTGGGCAGTTTTTAAAACCTTTAGAGAAAAAGAAGGATTTCTTTTGAAACCATCAAAAAAGTGTTCGGCGTCAAAAAAAACTCTTTTACCTTTTTCTTTGGCAAATTTAATACTCTCAAAAATCATTCGCAAATTTTCTTTTAGAGAAGTATTTAAAACATTTTTTACTTGCAAAACACAAGATTTTCCCACAATGGTAACGATCTTTGCTTTTGATCCTAACAAAAGACAAAAATGAATATCATCTTTTGGTTTTTTATTTTTTTTACAAGTCATTCCAAAAGCAACGATCTTTTCTTTGTTGATTAAAGGATTTGAAAAAATTTTTTTGAATAAAACTGTATCTTTATGATTGGAACCTGGCCAACCGGCTTCAATAAAATCAACGCCAAAGTCCGATAGAATTTTAATTACTTTTATTTTGTCTTCTAAAGAAAAATTAATGTTTTTTTGTTGAGCGCCGTCTCTTAATGTTGTGTCGTAAATCTCTATTCTTTTTTTCATTTTTTTGATATTAAAAAATCCCCTTTTGAAAGGGGAGAAGTTTTCTTTTTTTAAAATTTAAGCCTTCTCCCCCTAAAGGGGTTGATTAATAATAATGGCAATAATAATCTTTTCGAAAAATAAAATTTTCATATTTTTAAAATTTTATTTTAAAAAAATTTTTTGTCAATATTTTAAAAAAATTGTTAAAATAAATGATGTTCGATTTAAAACTTGATTTTTCTCTGACCCCAAGTCAAAAGGAAGCGAGTCAGAAAATCGTCGAAGGGATAAAAAAGGGAATAAAGCACCAGGTTTTTTTAGGCGTTACTGGGTCTGGAAAAACAGTGGTCATGGCTGATGTTGTTTATCAATTAAAAAAACCAACTCTGGTGATTTCGCCCAATAAAACTTTAGCCAGTCAGACCTACCAAGAATTTAAAGAATTTTTTCCTAAAAACGCAGTCCATTATTTTGTCTCTTACTATGATTATTATCAACCTGAGGCCTATTTACCCTTAACCGATACTTATATTGAAAAAGACGCAAAGATAAATGAAAAGATCGAAAGATTAAGACATTCAGCAGTTCAAGATTTAATTTCAAGGACTGATGTCATTATCGTTGCTTCGGTTTCTTGTATTTATAATTTGGGTTCGCCAGAAGATTATAAAAGAATATCCTTTTTAATAAGAAAAAACCAAAAAATTAGCAGAAAAGATTTTTTTTCACAACTAATTTTTTTAGGTTATCAAAGGAACGATTTTGATTTTCTTCCAGGAACCTTTCGAATCCGAGAAAATTTTATCGATATTTTTTTCTCCAGCTCTCAAAAAATTCTCAGGGTCGAGCTTAATTCTCAAGGGATTGAGAACATTTATCAATTAAAAGTTAATACTGACAAAGCTT
>Ga0272448_1002460_pt1 | contig 23111 bp, 19 predicted proteins | sample YNPCB0191_FD_202220 | JGI IMG/M metagenome (GOLD analysis project Ga0272448, IMG submission 202220) | Hot spring sediment microbial communities from Yellowstone National Park, WY, United States - YNP-CB-019-1 | ecosystem: Environmental > Aquatic > Thermal springs > Hot (42-90C) > Sediment... | reverse complement strand
TCTGGCAGATGCTATGGCCTACCTCCGAAAGATCGATCCGAGCAGGGCGTGAGTAGCGCTGACGCCTAAGTTGCCGCGTCTACCGGGAGCATGAACGCCTTGATGCCCTCGGTGCGGAATTGCCGGCAGAGCTCGGAGACCTTCGTCATGAGTGCCTCGGCCTCGGTGTCTTCCGTGGCGACCAGGAGGATCGAGTTCCGGCCGGGACAGACGACACTGTCGAACTTCGGCTCCGAGCCTCTGCCCTGGCCGTGAGCGACCGGGAGCTTTGTGTACGAGTGAATGCCCGAAGCCCGCAACACGTCCGCTACCGGGGGCTCGATAACGATGCTATGGATGATGACCACCAGCTTCATGGCCGCTCCGGAGAGTCTCCCCAGCTATGGTGTACATGGCGGGGACGAGGAGGAGGGTGATGAGCGTGGACACAGCGAGGCCCCCGAGCAGTGTGACGCCGAGCGGCACCCAGGTCTCGGAGCCTTCCCCCTTGCTCAGTGCGAGAGGGATTGTGCCACAGATGGTGGCGATCGTGGTCATGAGCAGTGGGCGAAGTCGCCGCCGTCACGCAAGCTTTACAGCCTCGAAAAGCTCCATCCCTCCGCGCCCGCAAATATTCGTGTAGTCCACGAGGACGATCGCATTGTTGACGACGATCCCTACGAGCATGATGACCCCGACGAACGGGATCACACCGAGCGGGATGCGAGTCAAGTAAAGCGCCACGAGGACGCCGGTTATAGCAAATGGAACGGAGAACATGATCACGAGCGGATCGAGCAACGACTCGAACTGGCAAGCCATGACCATGTAAACCAACAGGATACCGAGTGCAAGAGCGATGAACAGCCACTTGAACGCGATGGCTTGCTCCTCGACGTAGCCGCCCCAACGAATCATCGTGCCGTGTGGAATCTGGGGTTTTTCGACGCCCCTCCGGACGTCGCGGGCCACATCGCCGAGCGGCCTGCCGTAGATGCGGGCGCCGACGCTGATCAAGCGCTGCTGTTCCTTGCGCTCGATCTCCACCGGGCCGAGGTCGTTGCGGACCCGGGCGATGGCATCGACCCGTATTGGCTTTCCATCCGCGTTTGGCACGGTGAGGTTACCCAAGTCTTCGACCAAAGACCGGTCCGACTCGCCGAGGCGGACGAAGAGGTCGTATTCGTCGCCGCGCTCGCGGAACTTCGTCACGGTCCTGCCGTAGACGTACGTGGGCACGTAGTCTACGACAGTCCCGACCCGGGTCTTGTGCTTGGCGGCAGCCTCCCGGTCGACGACGATGGAGAGCTCGGGCCTGGCAATGTCTCGACTGGTCATCGGCTCGTGCACGCCGGCGGTCCAGGCCATTACGGCCTGGATTTCGCCGGCCACTTGTTCCATATCGGCAAAGTCCTGGCCGAGCACCTCCACTGTCAGCGGCTTGTTGGAACTCCCGAAGAGCGCTCCCGCCATCGGATCCGCTGCAGTGACGTTCCTCCTGATGAGATAGGGCATCAGATCCAGGGCGGACTCGATCATTTGAGCGATCTCCTGCGCTGCCTGCATCGTCGTGAAGCTGCTCTGAGCCATCCGGACGAAGCGGACGTAGATCATCCCGATATTCGACGACTCCCGCTCGCCAAACGCAGCGGAGAGGCTCTTCCGATCGTAGCCTGCACAGGTGAAGATGTGCTGGACGGCCTGCCCGTAGCGGCTGGCAATCAGTCCGGCGACTCGCTCCACGAACTCGTTCGTACGTTCCGCACGGGTCCCGACGGGCAGTTCGAGTGTCAGACGCACCTCTCCCGTGTCGCCTTCGGAGGTGAACTCTGTCCCGATACGGGGAATCAGGGCGAGAGAGAGCAGGGATAGGCCGAGCGCCCCGACGGCGACAGCGGCTCTGTGTTTCAGCGCGATGCCGAGGACTGCTGCGTAGGCTTCCACCATACGAACGAACAGAGGCTGGCCGATTCGGCTCAGGAGCCCCGGCTTGCGGGTCCCCCGGGGCCCGAGCAGAAGAGAGCTGATCACGGGCGTCAGAGTGAGCGAAGCTGCCAGCGAGGCCAAGAGCATCGCCGCAATGCACATCCCGAGCTGCCGGAAGAAGATGCCGACTATCCCCTTGACAAAGATCATCGGCAGGAAGATGACGACCGTCGTGTAGGTCGCGGCGCTGATGGCGAGGCCGACCTCGGAGGCGCCGACAGCAGATGCGATTCGCGGCTCGCCGCCCCGCTCGACGGACTGCGGATGTTCTCCAGGACCACGATTGCATTGTCCACCACCATGCCGGCGGCAATCCCGAGGCTGAGGAGGGAAAACCAGTTGATCGTATAGCCAAGTGCGTACAGGATGATGAATGTGATGATGAGCGAGAAGGGAATGGTCACGGCGATAATGAGGGACTGCCGGACGCTCCCGAGGAAGAGGAACGTAACCAGGACGACAAGGATGCTGCCTGTGATCAACGTGCCCGACAGATTGTTGAGCGAATCCACTATGTAGTCTGCAGTGTCGAGGACGAGGTCAATCTTGACGTCCGCAGGCAGTCGCGTCTTCAGCCGCTCCATCTCCGCCCGGACCTTCCGGGATACCTCGACCGTGTTGGCGGCCGAGCGTTTGAGTACGAAGAATAGCATCCCGTCGCGGATGTCAATCTTTACGTACCGGGTAGCCTCGGCGTGACCGTCCTCGACGGTGTGATGTCTTTGAGGTAAACGGTTCACTGCGTGTCCTGCCGGACCACGGTGTTCCGGATCTCCTCGACTGTCTGGTACTCGCCCGGAACTCGGACCGTGTAGTCAATGACGCCGACCTTGAGGCTGCCCGCTGGTTGGGTGAGGTTCTCGCGTTGGAGAGCTGCGGCGACCTCGTCGAGCGTGATCCCGCGAGCCTTCATCTGATCGAGCCTCAGGTCAATGTTGATCTGACGTTCGAGACCTCCGAAGGCGATGACCGCTCCGACACCCGGTACGGTTTTCAAGGGGTCAATCACCTGGTCCTCGATGATCTTCTGCAGATTCCCCCAGCTCTCCGAGGCAGAAGCGCCGAAGAAGAGTATCGGCATCGAGGCTGTGTTGGACTTGAAGCTCATCGGCTTCTCGATATCGTCCGGCAAGCGCCGGGTCGAGTAGTCGAGCCGGTCGCGTATGTCGTTCGAGACCTCGTCGAGATTCGTGCCCCAGTTGAACTTGCAGGTGATGACCGAGAAGCCCTCGACGGACTTGGAGCAGATCTCGTCGAGGTTGCTCACGATACTGAGGTCTTCCTCGATGATCTTCGTGATCTTGGTCTCGATGTCCTCGGCGGCGGCCCCCGGGTAGCCGGTGATGACACTGATAATCGGCGGTTCGATCTCGGGCAGCAGGTCAATCCCGAGTTGAACCATACGCCCCGCTCGACAGCGACCCCCTCCTCGATCGGTCCGCCGTCCGGCAGCCGGAGCAGTTCGAGGCGGCCGGCGATTTTGGAGGCGAGCTCGACGCGTTCCAACGGCAGGATATCGCCGGTCAGTCGCACCCTCTCGGTGATCGTCTCCCGCCCGAGTCTGCGTACGCGAACGTGGATGACCTCCTCCCGGGTGTCCGGAGACGTGCGCCGGCTCCGGCCCTGAAGCTCGCCACGATGAGGAAGAGAGCCCCGGCAACGAGGAGTCCTCCGAGAACCCAGAGAAGATGTCGCATGCAATCCGCTTCCAGTTATTTGGCGGCGGGTCCCGAGCCAGCCGGCGGCTTGAGTGCCCCGGAGGCCCGCTCAAGCGCAAGCGTGGCAACCATGTAGTCGTAGATGGATCTGGCGTGGTTTGCCTTGGCCTGGATCAGCGCCCTTCGGGCGTCGAGGACTTCCAACTCCGTATTGACTCCCTCGCGGAAGCCGGCATCCACGAGGCGCAGGGCCTCGGTTGCACTGTCCACGTTCGCCTGCTGAGACTCGAAGAACCGCGCGGCATCGTCGAGGTTGCGGATCGCCTGATCAATGGCGAGCAGGATCTGCTCCTCGGTCTCTCGTAGCGTCACGGTTGCCTGTTTCAACTGTGCGAGTTCCTGCTTCACGCGGCCCTTGGTGGCGAAGCCGTCGAAGAGCGGATAGGTCACGGAGAGGATCGTGCGCCAAGCGTTGCCCCATCGGATGAGCGCTGGAGTCTGGGGATCCGGCTTGGCTACCGAGACCTGGCCGGCAGCGTCCGCATCCGGAAGGTAGCCGGCCCGGGCTGCCTTTACCGCTTCCCGCTGGAGGCAGACCGACATCTCCGCAGCCAGCAGTCGCGGATGATCCATGAACGCGGCCCGCACCGTCGCCTCGACGTCCGGTTCGATCTTCCGGTACTCGAGCTTGTCGGTCAGCGTGACCTGACTCTCTTGTGCCACCCCCAGGACGTTCAGGAGGGACGACCTGGCGAGCCCGAGGCGGTTGGCGTCCTGGATGTTCTGGGCGACAAGGTTCGCCAACTCGACCTCGGCCCGAAGGACATCGTACGCGGTAGCGACGCCCTGATCCTTGCGTTTCTTCACTTCGTCGAGGTGCGCCCTTGCCACCTTCACGGCATCGGCGCTTGCGATCTCCAGTTGTTGGAGGAGGAGCACATCGTAGTAACCCTTGCGGACGTCGTAGATCACGTCCTGCACGGTCCGGCGAAGCTCTTCCTCGGCCAAAGCCCCGTAGATCTTTGCCGCACGGATCCCCGCTCCCACGGCGCCGCCGCGAAAGACCGGCTGCGACACCGTCGCACCGAGAGCGTAGTTGTGCCGGCTGCCCGGTGGGAGAGCGTCAACTCCCGTATAGGTGCCGGTCAGGTTGACCACGGGGAGGGCCCGAGCCCATGCCTCCGTGATCTGCCCTTCGGCCTTCTCCCGCTCCGCCATCGCAATCTCGATATCGCGACTGTGAAGCAGCGCAGTCCGGATGGCATCCTCCAGAGAAAGATTCCCCTTGAGTAGCGGCCTCTGCTCGGACTTGCCCTCGCGGGAGGCGAGCCAATCCTTGTAGCTGCTTTCCCGCCGGTTCTTGATCTGCTCTCGCACCTTCGGGTTGAGGTTGCAACCTGCCGCCATGGTGCCGATCAGTATCGTCAAAAGCGTTCCTCTTTTGTACCTCATATCTGTCACCGGTTTCGCTGGTTTTTGTCGTCGGATACTTGGCGCTGACCTCAATCCACGACGCGGGCCTGCTTCTTCCCCTTGTCGGTCAGGATCCCGCCGAAGAGCACACTGACGATGTGCGGGTGAAGTGCCGTGAGTGGCGGACGCTTAGGGATCAGGAGGTTCGTATACACCGTCCCGTACAGGAGATCTCCGAAAAGCCGCGAGACCCTGGCCGGGTCAATCTGGCGCACAAGCCCTGCACTCTGGAGCTCCCGGAGCCGCTGCTCGAGGATGCTCAGTTGCCGCTCGCGATACGTCATGTAGGTGGAGTCCTTGCGCTCCCGGAACTCGGCCCGTTCGTGAACGAAAATCTCGAAAAGTTCCGGATTTTCCTCGAAGAAGCCCAGGTACTCGTAGGCAGCAGCGCTCATGCGCTGAAGCGGGTCGGCGATCTCAGCGGCCTTCGAGCGGACGCGGTTCTGAAGCAGCGACATAGTCCGATCTGCGACGGCGAGAAACAGTGCCTCTTTGCTCCGGAAGTACAGGTAGATTGTGCCCTTGGCCACACCGAGAGCGTTTGCGATCTCCTCGACTTTCGTCCGCGCGAAGCCCTTTCGGGCGAAGACTTTGGCCGCCGCGTCGAGAATCTCGTCCCGCCGGACCCGTGGAGTCTTGCAGCCTCGTTGCACCTTCATCTCTGACTGACCCGTCAGTCATCCGTTATTGTATGCCAGCCAAGTTCTCGGATCAACACCGGCAAAATACAGGCAGAGAAGCGGAGCGGGGAGCGTAAGATCCAGCCTCAGTGCCGCGGGGACAGACGAGAGAGCCGTGATGAAACGCCGGGGCTGGAGCAGGGTCGTGAATCCGAGCGTGAGCCCCGCACGGACTGGGCACAATTACTCCGGATCCAGCATCAGTGCCGAAGGCACGGCGGGCAATAGTCGCGGAAGTCCTGGCTCACGGCGACCGGTGCGCCAGTCCCGCAGGGCCGGCGGGCGGAAGCGGAAACGGTCAGGAAGTGCCGCGGATGAAGATGATCCGCGAGCATGCCAACAGACAATCGAGATCTCGTAGTGCCAGTGCCGAAGGCACGCCGGGCAATATATTGTCTACTCGGTATCGTTCATTTCAACCCAGTCAGTCCCGCAGGGACGCGGCGCAATGGCCCAGATCCACCACCAGTGCCGAAGGCACGGCGGGCAATAGCCCAGGAATTCATTCCTGGGGTTCCGGAGCACGGGCAGATGTGAGATCACCAGAGTCCCGTAGGGACGGCGGAGGATCGGCGGGATTGGTTTTCCGTCGTCCCTTACGGGACTCGGGACTGTGCGTATGTCGCTGACCAACCCAGGACTCCGCAAGGCTTCGTCCTGGGCTATTCCCCGTCGTCCCTTAGGGGACTCGGGGGCCGGGCTCACCCAGCAAGACCGTTCGTGCACCCCGAGCGATAGGACAGTTTGCGTCAAGAGCCGGAGTGTGGATAATCAGAGGGACGGGGATGCAGATTGGTCACGAAGCGAGTTCGAACGGACCGCCATGAGAGATATGCTTCCTGATACGCGTGGCCACTTCGGCCTCCATGGCGGGCGGTTCGTCCCCGAGACGCTCATCCCCGCCCTGGATGAGTTGGAGGCGGCGTACCTCTGGAGCAAGAACGACCCGAAGTTCCAGCAGCGCTTTCGGTACTACCTGACGAGTTACGCTGGGCGGCCGACTCCGCTCTACCTCGCCAGCAGACTGTCGGAACATTGCGGCTACAAGGTCTATCTGAAGCGCGAAGACCTCCTCCACACCGGCGCCCACAAGATCAACAACACCCTCGGCCAGGCGCTGCTGACGGTGGAAATGGGCAAGCGGCGGGTGATCGCGGAGACCGGGGCGGGCCAACACGGCGTCGCTACGGCGACGGCGGCTGCCCTGTTCGGACTCGAGTGTGTCATCTACATGGGCGCGGAGGACATGCGGCGCCAGCGGCTCAATGTCTTCCGCATGGAGCAGCTCGGCGCCGAGGTCCGCAAGGTCACCAGCGGGAGCCAGACACTCAAAGACGCGATCAACGAAGGTCTCCGTGACTGGACGGCGAGCGTCCGGACGACCCATTACGTGATGGGCACCGTCACCGGCCCGCACCCATTCCCGGCGATGGTCCGCGACTTCCAGTCCGTCATCGGCAAAGAGGCGAAGGAGCAAATCCTCGCAGCGGAGCAGCGGCTGCCCGACGTACTCGTCGCCTGCGTCGGCGGCGGGAGCAATGCGATAGGACTCTTCGATGCCTTCCTCGACGAGCGGCAAGTCCGGATGATCGGCGTCGAGGCGGGCGGACTCGGCGTGGCCAGCGGGAAACACGCCGCACGATTCGCCGATCCGATCCGGGGCATGCTCCACGGAGCGATGACGTACGTCCTCCAGGATGACGACGGCCAGATTCAGCCGACCCACAGCGTCTCCGCGGGTCTCGACTATCCGAGCGTCGGCCCCGAACACGCCTACCTCCACGACGTCGGGCGGGTCGAGTACGTATACGCGGAAGACGATGAGGCAGTTGCCGCCTTTCAGCGGCTCAGCCGTCTGGAGGGGATCATCCCGGCCCTGGAGTCAGCACACGCCGTCGCGTATCTTGAAAAGCTCAAGCTGCCGGCCGGCAGCGTCGTGATCGTCAACCTCTCCGGTCGGGGCGACAAGGACGTCGAGACCGTTATCGCTTACCAGTCGTCGGTTGCCAGGAAGTAGCCGGCGGCTGTCCGCTGCCAGTGCGAGACAGGAGACTCGGATGGGCATTGGCTGTTATGGCGTCCACATGGTGCGGAGACGGAGGGCGTTTGCGTGAACCGGATTGATAGGTTGTACCAGCGCGTTCGCGAGGAGAAGCGGATCAGCTTCAACGCCTACCTCTGCGCCGGCTACCCGGACATTGCGGCCACTTGCAAGCTGATCGAAGAGTTCGACCGGCTCGGCGTGGACTCGATCGAGCTCGGGATGCCGTTCTCGGACCCCGTGGCGGACGGCCCCGCCCTGCAACTGGCTCACCTGCGGGGCGTCGAGTCGGGTTTGACGCTCCGGGGCCTCCTCGGCCTCGTCGGCGAACTGCGGGGGTGCTGCGAAATCCCGATCTGCCTGATGTCGTACTACAACCCGCTGCTTCGCTACGGCGAGGAGCGTCTCGTCCGGGACGCTGTCGGGGCGGGAGTTGACGGGCTGATTGTGCCTGACCTGCCGCCGGAGGAGGCGGGCGCACTTATCGCCGTCGCCCGAAGGTACGATCTCAAGACGATCTTCTTTATCGCGCCGACGACGCCACCGGAGCGTGTCTCGATCATCAACCATGCGAGCACCGGCTTCATCTACTGCATCTCAGTGACGGGTGTGACAGGTGCCAGGCAGGCGCTCCCGGCCGAGCTCCGCGAGAGCCTCCGGAGTCTGCGGACTGTCTGCGACAAGCCGCTCGTCGTGGGGTTCGGGGTCTCGACGGTCGAGCACATCCGGTCTCTGCGCGAGGTCTGCGACGGTGCGATCGTCGGGAGTGGGATCGCACGGCAGTTGGAGGGAGCGCCCGCGGATTTGCTTCATCGCGCTCGTGACTACGTTATGCCGCTGATCGAGGCGGTACGATGCCCGTAGAGGATACCAGAATCCGGTTTCGCTGCTCGCATTGCGGGCAGAGGTTCAAGGTGGACGAAGGCAAGGGCGGCCAGCAGTTCCCGTGCCCGCGATGCGGCAGGATTGTCGTCGTGCCTATCCCTGCCTCGATGGCGCCCCACGTCCCCGCGGGTGTCGCCAAGAGCAGGGCGGTGCCGGCCCCGGCGATCAAGTTCCAGAAAGACAACGAGGCAATCGCCGAAATCTTCGAAGTCGCCGGCAAGGCGATCCTGGAGCTGGAGATGGAGGTCCAGAGGATCATACGTTCCCAACACCTCGGTCCGGCGGAGCAGCGGGAGCGGCTCAGGGACGCCCGGCTCGCTTGCCTCAGTACGGTGCTGGAGGTCGCGCGGAAGTACATGCGGCAGTGGGAGAGAGAGCTTTACCGCGCCGGCGCAGACAGCGCGAAGTCGCAGCAAGGCGAGTCCGACAGGGTCCGTTCCGTCCGGCGGAAGCTCGAAGAGTTGCGCGCCTTCGCCGAGACGGTACTCGGCAGCGAATGAGCGCCTGAACGGCCCGCAAATGCGCTGAGGGCAACGGCGACGGCGTCGCTCCGGTCCCCGATCACGATTCGTCAATCCCATATAATACCCCCCGGAATGGCGGAGAAGTGGATCACGGTCGTCGGCGCACGAGAGCACAACCTCAAGAATATCTCGCTCAAGATTCCCCGCGAACGCTTCGTCGTCATCACCGGGATCAGCGGTTCCGGCAAGTCCTCCCTTGCCTTCGACACGATCTTCGCTGAGGGGCAGCGACGTTACGTCGAGAGTCTGTCCGCTTACGCACGGCAGTTCCTGGAGCAGCTCGAGAAACCCGATGTGGACCACATCGAGGGGCTTCCGCCGACGATTGCCATCGAGCAGCGAGCCGCGGGGGCGAATCCGCGTTCGACGGTGGCGACCACCACGGAGCTATACGACTACCTCCGCCTCCTCTATGCGCGTGTGGGCGAGGCGCACTGCTACAGGTGCGGGCGGAAGATCGAACGACAAAGCCCGGATCGCATCGTGGACTGGCTTCTCAGGTCGGGTGAGGCACTCGATGGCCGGGACTCGGAGTCCAGGGGCGAAGGCTCACGTGTAACCATCCTCGCCCCGATTGTCAGAGGCCGGAAGGGCGAGTACCGTGAGGTCTTCGCGAAGCTTGCAAGAGAGGGGTTTGTCCGCGTTCGTGTCGATGGGGAGGTTCACCCGCTGGACTCGCCGCCCAAGCTCGACAAGCGAAAGCGTCACGACATCGAGGTCGTCGTGGACCGGATCGTCGTCAAGGAGGGGATTCGCTCACGAGTCCAGGACTCGGTCGAGTTGGCGCTGAAGCTTGGCGAAGGACTCGTGAAGGTGGTTGTCGAGCCGGGAGGACGTCGCGACGCTCCGCTCGAGGTCGTGTTCAGTGAACGATACGCATGTCCCGAGTGCAACGTGAGCCTACCGGAGCTGGAGCCGCGCGTATTCTCGTTCAACAGTCCATACGGAGCTTGCCCGGCGTGCAACGGGCTCGGGACAAAGCTGGAGATTGACCCGGACCTGGTCGTACCCGACCCGTCGCTCTCGATCCAGTCGGGGGCGATAGAGGCGTGGTGCAAGGAGCCGCGCATGGCGGGCTGGTACTGGCGGGTGATAGAAGAGTTCGTGAAGGACTTCGGGGTGGATGCGGCCAAGCCATGGGCGGAGCTGCCTGCCGAGATTCGTCAAATCCTGCTGTACGGCACAAACGAGGAACAGGCGCGAAGGTACGGCGCCAAGTTCGATGGCGTGATCCCCGATATGCTCTACCGCTTCGAGCACAGCAAGAGCGAGGCGGTGAAGACGCGGGTGCTGAGCTACATGAGCGAGCTTCCCTGCCCCGAGTGCAAGGGGGCAAGGCTTCGGAAGGAGTCGCTTGCCGTACGCGTGGGCGGCAAGGCGATCCACGAGATCGTCCGGGCGACCGTGGACGAGGCGCTCCAGTTCTTCAACCAGCTCGTGCTGACGGATACGCAGGAGCAGATTGCCCGGCAAGTCTTGAAGGAGATACGGAACCGGTTGCAGTTCCTGACGGACGTGGGGTTGGGCTACCTGACACTGGATCGGCAGAGCTCGACTCTCGCCGGCGGCGAGGCGCAGCGGATTCGCCTGGCTTCCCAGGTCGGCTCCGGAATCGTCGGGGTCTGCTATGTGCTCGACGAGCCGACGATCGGCCTGCATCAACGCGACAACGGCCGCTTGATCTCGACGCTCCGTCAGTTGCAAGCCCTCGGCAATACCGTCCTCGTGGTCGAGCACGATGAGCAGACGATCCGCAGTGCGGACGAGGTGATAGACCTCGGTCCCGGAGCCGGAGAGCATGGCGGGCGTGTAGTCGCTCGAGGAACGGTCGAGCAGCTTGCGAACCATCCCGAATCGCTCACGGGGAAGTACCTGAGCGGCGCGCTCCGGATCGAGGTCCCGCAGAAGCGGCGGACGCTCCAGACCAAAGGGGGGATCGTGATCAAAGGCGCCCGCGAACACAACCTGAAGAACATAGACGTCACGATCCCACGCGGCGGGATCGTTTGTGTCACAGGGGTCTCCGGCTCAGGAAAGAGCACGCTGGTTGACGAGATTCTCTACCGCGGCCTTCGCCGGAAGATATATGGGAGCCGGGACAGACCCGGTGCCCACGACGCCATCGAGGGTGCGGAAGCTTTCGACAAGGTGATCGAGATTGACCAGAGCCCGATCGGGCGGACGCCGCGGTCGAACCCCGCGACCTACGCCGGCGTCTTCGACGACATCCGGCGCATCTTCGCTCAGGTCCGCGAGGCCAAGGTACGCGGTTACGGCCCCGGCCGGTTCAGTTTCAACGTCAAAGGAGGACGGTGCGAGGCATGCGAAGGCCAGGGACAGAAAAAAATCGAGATGCACTTCCTCCCGGACGTCTACGTGCGATGTGAACAATGCGGCGGAAGACGGTATAATCGTGAAACTCTGGAAGTTCGCTACAAGGGACGGAACATTGCGGAAGTTCTGGAGATGAGCGTGGAAGCGGCCCTCGAGTTTTTCGGCAACTATCCCGCGCTCCGGCGCGTCCTCGAGACGCTCCGGGACGTGGGACTGGGCTATCTCAAGCTGGGACAACCGAGCCCGACGCTCTCCGGCGGCGAGGCCCAGCGCGTCAAGCTCGCAACAGAACTCGGCAAGCGTGCTACGGGCAGGACGCTCTACATTCTCGACGAACCGACGACGGGCCTCCACTTCGCAGACATCCACAAGCTGCTCGCAGTACTCAACCGACTGGCCGACCTGGGAAACACCATAGTCATCGTCGAGCACAACATGGAGGTCATCAAGTGCGCGGACTACATCATCGACCTCGGTCCCGAAGGCGGCGACCAGGGCGGATGGGTAGTCGCAGAGGGTACGCCGGAGGCGGTCGCGGCGAATCCGCGGTCATACACCGGGCGCTTCCTGAGGCAGTATCTGGGGGCTGCAGCGGAGGACGTGCGCAGAGTGAGGAACGGAGGATGAGGAATCCAAGAACTGAGATTTCGGGTGTGCGGGTGCTCTCGGCTCCGGACATCGGACTTTGGGATTCGGCCCTCAGCTTCTCCGGAAAGACACAATGATACGGACGCCCTTTACGGTAAAGGCATTCACACTCGGCTCCCTCATGTGCTTCCTCCTCGCCGTGGGGGGGCCTTTCACAGAGAATATCAGCAAAGGCTCGTACCTGTTCATCGACTTCACGACGGGCGGAGCCGTATTCCTATTCCTGGCGATCTGCCTCCTGCTCAACACGTATCTCCGCATGGTCGAGCGCTGGCGTACCGCGGGGATCATCGTGACGTACGCGCTGTTTGCCGCGATCGGGGGCGTGTCGGTGTACCTTTACAGGGCAGTGAAGGCCGACCCGTCGGAGGCCGCAATGGAGGTACGGTGGCTGGCTGGGTTCTCGTTCATCCTGGGGTTGGCGTTCGCTGCGTTCCTTTCCGCCATCCTCGATGGGTTGGTCGAGAAGCATGGGCCCGCCGGCAAGGTGATAATCTCGGTTCTCTGCCTCGTCCTCGCGTGTGCTCTGCTGCTCGGAGGTACCTACGGTCTGAGCGGCCTCCTCGACAACAAGTTCGAGGATAGCTACTACCGTGCGAGCTTGTATGTGACGCTCTTTTTCGCATCGGTGAGTGCAGCGGTGTACTTCGCGGTGTGCCGGCGGAAGGCGGACGCAGATAGCGAGACGTCGCGCCTGTGCTTCCCGATCTCGCTCAGCCGGGGCGAATTGATAGTGGTCTATGTGATGATGTTGCTGTCGTGCGCGATCCCGACGATGGGCTTCTCCCAGCAGATCTTGCCCATCCTGCCGGCCCCGATCTACTACGCGACGGAAGAGAACAAGTGGGCTCAGCTCGTCCAGCCACACCTGCCGTCCTGGATCCTGCCGACCGATCTGCAGTCTCTCAAGTACTTCTACGAAGGTGCTCCGCCGGGATACCCGATCCCGTGGGCGCAATGGGCTTTGCCGCTCGCCTACTGGATGATCCTCGCGGCGGCGCTCTTCTTCGTCATGATGTCCATGATGGTCATCCTCCGGAAGCAGTGGGTCGAGCGGGAAAGGCTGATTTACCCGCTCGTTCGGCTGCCGATGGAGATGGTCCAGGAGTCGGAGAGCGGCATGGTCGCCCCGTTCTTCAGAAATCCTCTCACCTGGATCGGTTTTGGCATCCCCTTCTTCCTGATGACCACACAGGCGCTGCACAACTACTTCCCGTCCTTCCCAAGCATGACCGGCTTCATGACCCAGGTCCTATACAAGTTCCCCTTTCCCACTCAGGACACAGTCTTCCGTGTGAGCTGGGCCGTCGTCGGGTTCTCCTACCTTGTCAACCTGGAAATCTCATTCAGCCTGTGGCTCTTCAACCTTCTGCTCAACTGCCAGGCAGGGATCACCCAACAACTCGGCCTCAACAACACGGAATCTATCGGCATCTACGGTATCGGCAACTATCCTGACCTCGCCCACCAGGGTATGGGCGCGATCATAGTCATGGTCCTTTCCGGCCTTTGGGTCGCGCGAAGCCACCTCAAGGACATCGTTCGCAAGGCGTTGTTCGATGCGCCCGACGTGGACGACTCGAAAGAAATGCTGTCCTACAGGACAGCCTTCTTCGGCACCATTGCCGGGCTTCTCGTGATGGCGGTCTGGCTGAAGATCTCGGGGCTTCCATTCGTCGCGACGCTCCTGTTTCTCTTTGGCGCGTTCATCCTCTACGTCGGGTTGACGCGAATCGTAGCGGAGGGCGTAGGCGAGGGAGTGGCTTCGACGATTTCGTCATCGTTCGTGATCTCCAAGTTCGGGCTACAGTTGCTTGGCCCCTCAGGCCTCGTCGCTCTGGCGTTCACTTATGTCTACGCGGGCGACCTCCGGACGTTCGTCATGGCATCCACTGCCAGCAGTCTCAAGCTCACCGAGAACTTCAACGTCCGAATGCGTCCCCTCTTCTGGTACTGCGTTGCTGCCATCGTGATCACGACCGTCGTCTCCTGCGCTTACATCCTGAAGATCTCGTATCAATATGGTGGTGTCAACAACAACAGTTGGTTCTTCGGGGGAGGAGCGAAGGCACCCTTCGAGTATGTCGCCCCCAAGATCCGGGAGTACAACGCCGCCATGGCGATCAAGGAGAAGAAGAAGCTCGGGCTCGAGATCACCAAGGACGACAAGGCCACGCTCGCGCGGGCCGGCCCGAACCTGCGGGGATGGCTCTTCAGCGGCATCGGGGCCGTCGTAATGTTCATCCTCATCCAACTTCGCTACACCTTCCTCTGGTGGCCGCTGCATCCCCTCGGATTCCCATTTGCCCCCGTCTGGCTCATGGATCAGATCTGGTTCAGCATCTTCCTCGGCTGGCTCGTCAAGCTGTTCGTTCTGAAGTACGGAGGTTCGAAGCTCTTCGTCAAGCTGCGCCCGCTCTTCCTCGGACTCATCATGGGTACATTCGGTGCGGCGGGCTTCTGGAGCGTCATAGACTTTTTCACCGGAAAGGTTGGCAATGGCATATTCTGGATCTGAGTTGGTCAAGGAGATCGCTGACGCAGTCGTCAACCTCGACGCAGCCAAAGTCCGCGACCTCACGGACAAAGCTGTCCGTGCTGGGCTCGCCCCGTCCGTGATCGTCACCGACGGCCTCTCGCGCGGGATGAAGACCGTCGGGGAGCGCTTCCGCAAGAACGAGATGTTCCTGCCGGAGCTGTTCGTCGCGGGCGATGTGTTCTACGCCGGCCTCAAGCTTGTCAAACCATTACTGGCAGGGCGCGAGCGCGAGCACGCGATCGGCACGATGGTCATCGGCACGATCTACGGCGACATCCATACAGTCGGCAAGGATGTCGCGATCCCCGTCTTCGAAGCCGCCGGGCTCAACGTCGTTGACCTCGGCATCGCTGTCCCTGACGAGAAGTTCGTCGAAGCCGTCCGCCAGCACAAACCCGAGATAGTCGGGCTCGGCACTTATATGTCCTCCACCTTCATGCATACCAGTTCGGTTGTCGAAGCCCTCAAGAAGGCCGGCCTTCGCGACTCCGTCAAGATCATCTGCGGCGGCCCCGCCGTGGACCCTCGCACCGCGCGCACGCTCGGCGCCGACGACGCCTCCGACGACGCCTGGGATGCAATCGAGAAGATCAAGAAGCTCCTGGCCGCACTCAGGACGCGGCAGTAGAACCCACTCGCTCCCTATCCCGCGGCCCGAGTGCAATACTCCTTCAGCAGCGAGACATAGACACGATACGTGGCCAGTGACACATCGGGCGGGGTCTGGTGATCTACGCCGGGGATGAAGCCACCCTGTCGCAGAACCGGCAGCAGCCGCTCGAACTCCTTACGCATTGCCGCCTCGCCGTCCTTCATCACCGTCTTGTCGAATGCCCCGATCATCCGGAACCGAGGGTGAGCCTCCCGGATCGCCGCGACGTCCACACCCGATCTCCTCTCGAGTGGCAGCAACCCCTCCAGCCCCGCCCCCTCCAGCCACGGGATCATCTGCGTTACATCCCCGTCCGAGTCAATCATCGGTACGATTCTGCGAGCCTCGAGCTCAGGAACCACGCGCCGATAGTACGGTGCAAGGAACTCGTCGAAGCACCTCTTCGAGAGCATCGGGCCGTGGTTGTACGACATGTCCTCCGCAAAGGTCATGAAGCTCGGCGTGCACACCTTGCAGAGCCTCTCGATCACACGGAGATGGAACTCCGCGAGGTCCCGGTTGATCTGGTGCATCAGTTCGGCATGGTCGTAGAAGGCGTACATGTGCGGCTCGATGCCGAAGAGGACCCGCGGGAACCAGAAGTAGCCGTCGAGCGTGATCCAAACGACCATCTCGCCCTTCCGCTGCTTCTCGGCCCAGCCCCGTAGGTACTCCTGGTCGTAGTCGTCGTCGGGGTAGAGGTACTTACGAATTTCCAGGTAGCTATTCATGTCCCGGATGTGGCTGCAGCCGAATCTCGGCGGCGGTAGTCCCGGCCCGATGGATCGAACCCACAGTTGCCGATAGCAATCGAGGCCGAGGTAATCCCGGATCTCGCCCGCGTCCCGGAGGTGTGCGGGGAGTCCCTCCCCGCGCCAGCGTTCGACAGTCTTGTCCCACCAACCTGCCCACTCGATCACCGGCAACCGATCCACCGGCTGGAACGCCATCACCGCACGGAATCGCTCGACGTGGTTCATTTCCACAGTTCACCGTACCCGGACCGCGGTTCCTCTACGGGCCGACGCGTAGATAGCGTCTGTGATTTGCTGGATGACGAGGGCCTGTTCGAGACTCGTCTTGGGTTGACGATTCTCGCGGATGGCAAGCGCGAAGTCGTGGACAAGCGCATTGTGGACAATGCTCCAGTCCTCGCTTCCCTCCCAAATCGTTTTGGAGGCAACACCCTTGTCGGTCGTACCTTCGTCGAGGATGATCTTCTTGTTCGCACCTGGCGTCATCTGGAAGCGGAGAGAAGCCTTCGTTCCGATGATGCCCCATGCCTCGTCGTGGGCTGCGGCGCAGTACTCGCCGCGCTCGATACTGAGAATAGCGCCGCCCTCGCAGCGAACGATGGCCGCATAGTGCGTCTCCGCATCGGAGCCGGGGGCGACGTGCGACTCGAATACGGGCGGGATGGTCCAAGTCTGGGCGAGCACGACCTCCGGCTTGAGGGTCCAGCCGCAGGAGCCGAGCAGGTAGTCGAGGTCGTAGCAGCCCCAGTTGACGAGGATTCCGCCCCCGTTGAGGGCGCGGATTAGACGCCAGGCGGGCCGCGGGGTCTCGGGCTTCTCGCCCGCGGGACCGATCGAGCGAGCGCGGACGACCCGAATGTCGCCCAACACGCCGCTGGCAATCGCCTTTGCCAGTGCCTCACCGGACGGGAGGAAGCGATTGCGCGACGAGCAGCAGCCCGCAACAAGTTTGCCGCGGGCCGCGATCATTTGCCGTACCTCGCGGGAGTTCATCGCAATCGGCTTCTCCACCAGCACGTGTTTGCCTTTCTTCAGAGCCTTGACCGCGAGGCCGCGTCGGGCGCCCGTCGGCATCGCAAGGATCACGGCCTCGACCTGGTTATCTTCGAGGAGTTCCTCGCCACTGGCATAGACGGTCTTGACGCCGAATCTCTCGGCCGCCTCCTTCGCCGCCTCGACCCGCAGGTCGGCCACGGCCACGGTCCTTGCCGCCGGCGTCTGCGACGCGCTCTGCAAGTGCACCTTCCCGATCACACCACACCCAATCACGCCAAGAGCTACGGGCTTCATCTCATCTCTCCTCTATCAGCCTCGAGCCGCCAAGCTCGCCTCGAGAACTTGTGTGATCCATGCCGTTTTCCCTACATGATCGTATTTTACCCACTTCCCTCCGCCCTTCGTCGAAAAGAGACGAGGCCTACGTCCGGGGCGACGCCTGGGCATAGCTGCCCCACGCGCTCTATAGACGGCGCCCGGTTACGGCTTACGCCTCCGCGCGAGATACTGTAGAGTCGAGGGAGAACGCATCCGGGAGGCAAAGCCGTGCAAGAACCAAAGGACGGGGAGGAGGCGTGGATCGGGAAATCTGACGATGGAAACCGGCACCCGTCCGCGGGATTGCCCGCGGAGCCTTCGCGTAACATCTGCGAAGGGTAGGGACTACCCCCGACCGGGGGCGGCGGGTAGCCCCCGCCACCGACTGTCCGGCTCATTGGCAGTCACACACCCGATTTCTGGAATTGACTCTCCGGCGCGCTCTCGGTACCATTGACGACTGCGGAGGATGATATGCAGTTCATCTACTTCACAAAGTTCTGGCCGGATGCCTCGGCGCAGAAGCTCGCGCAGCAGGCCAAACGCATGGGCGCAGAAGGACTCGACCTTTGCATCCGGCAGGGACACCTCGTCAATCCCGACAACGTGACCACGGCCTTCCCCGAGGCTATGAAGGTCTGGCAGTGCGAGGGGATCAGCGTTCCGATGGTTACGACCGAACCGTACTTCACCGACCCCAAGCATCCGACGGTCGAGCCGATCCTCTCGACCTGCCAGAAGCTGGGCGTAACGCGCCTCAAGCTCGGTTACTACCAATACCGCGACGGGATGGACTACTGGCGGGAGGTCGATCGCATTCGCTGGCACCTGGAGGGCTTCGAGCGGCTTGGGGAGCGGTACGACGTCTGCATCTGCTACCACACACACTCGGGCGGCTGCTTCGGCTCGAACTGCGGGAACCTGATGCACCTCATCAAAGGGTTCAATCCACGCTGGATCGGCGCGTACGTGGACACGGGGCATATGTGGATCAATGGCGAGACGTGGCCTATGGGGATAGACATGGTCAGGGACTACCTCCGGATGATCGGGATGAAGTCACCCGCCTGGCTTTCCAAGCCTGAAGGAGACCACACACGCTGGTACTGGCGGCTGATGCCGTTCAAGGAAGCGGCAGTCGACGTTCACCTCGTCTTCAAGACGCTCCTGCGGGTCGGCTTCGACGGACCGCTCAGTTTCCACGGCGAGTTCGAAGGGATGAGTCCCGATCAGCGAGTCGAGGCCAACCGCGAGGATATCGCCTACTGCCGCCGGGTCCTCGCGGAAGTGTCAGGTAAGTAGTACGCGCCGAGCCGCCGCAGCGCCCGAGTTCCGCCCGGGAGGCTCTCCGGGCATGACGACGAGCTCGAACGCACGCTGCCGAGAGCTTCTCTTGGAGGATACATGATCAAGTTCCTTTTCTTCGACTATCGGGAGATCGAAAACATCTCGGGCTTCGCGAGGCAGCTCGAACGGCCTGTGAAGCATCCCAGCAACCCGCTCTTCGTCGCCGACCAGCCCTGGGAGAACGGCAACATGCAGTTCTACGGGAGCGTCGTGAAGGCCGAGGGACGGCCCTTCCAGATGTGGTACAGCGTCATCCACAAACCATGGCGGATGTACATGGCCTACGCCGAGAGCGAGGACGGGTTCGAGTGGCGCAGACCGCTCCTCGACATCTACACGTTCAACGGCGAAAGGACAAACATCGTCTTCACCAAGGCCCCACACGGACCCGCCGTCATCTACGATCCGGCCGACCCGCGCGAGGACTGGCGCTACAAGATGGTCGCCGGGGCGGAGCCGTCTCACGCAATCTGCGCCTTCCGCAGCGCCGACGGTATCCGGTGGACACCCGTGCGCAACTTCCCCGTGATCGGTACGAACCCCGACTGTCCCATGGGGCTCCTCCGCACGCCGAACGGGCGCTATGCGGCCTATCACCGCCTTCACGGCCTCGGGCGCAGGGTGTGCCGGAGCGAGTCGTACGACTTCCTGTATTGGACGAGTGAACCGCGAATGGTGATGGAACCCGACGCCGGCGACCCGACGCAGATCCAGTTCTATGGCATGGGGGCCGCCGCCTACGGGTCTTACGAGATCGGTACGCTGTGGATCTTCCACACCGATCCCGACGAGTACATCGACTGGAAGCCGGGCGGCTACCAGGAAGCCGAGCTGACTTACGCTCGCTCAGGCTACGCGTGGCATCGCGCGGCCCAGGGCACGCCCTTCATTCCGCACGGCGGGCCGGGCGACTGGGACTGCGGAAACCTCCAGTGCGCCTCCCAGCCTGTCTTCCTCGATGACGAGATTCGCTACTACTTCGTCGGGACGAACATGCGTCATTGCCCGCACTGGGAATTGGAGCCGCAACGCGCGGGTGTCGGCGTGGCGACGCTCAAGCCCGACCGCTTCGTCGCGCTCGTCGCCGGAGCGGAACCGGCCGAGTTGCGAACTTGCGCGTTCACCCTCGCTTCGGCTGACCTCTTCGTCAACGCCTCGACCGGCCCTGGCGGCTGGGTACGACTCGGGATCGAGGACGAAACAGCCAAGACGATAGAAGGCCTTGCACCTTCAGATGCTATCCCCCTTGCCGGCGACTCGACCGCTCATCGTGTCCGCTGGCGCACGAACAGCTCGCTGCCCGTAGGGAAGCCCGTCCGCTTCCACCTCTCGGCAAGGGAGGCCCGAATCTACTCGATCTACGTTGTCGCCCCCGGCGAGAAGCCCGCCTACTATCGCTTCACGGCCCCGAAGCCATAGACAGCCTGACGTGAAACACACTGCCACCGCTGCCCCGCTCCTGGGCTCTTCGAACCCAGCCTATTCGCGGGACCAGGCTCCGACAGCCGTGTACCAGCACTCCCCCAATGGACCATTCATCAGCGCTGCTACGGGACCCGGACCTCGATCTTGCCGCCGTTGCTTCCTCCCCACCTCGTAAGCCACCAGCAGGCGAAAGAACCGCATGAATGCACGTCCGCTGGATGCACCACCTATCCTGTCGAGGCCTCCGGACGAGAACTGCCGCTTGTTCTGTTTCACGAGAACGGGGATCATGGTGCCCAGGAGGTGTAATCGAGATGTGTGCCGCGTGGGTTGACGAAGTCAAGCTCCGTGCACTTTACCCCGGACGAGACGCGGAGGTCGCGATCGCCTCGGTGCCGTTGCCGAGAGAAGATCATTCCCTTGTCGAGTTCGACGCTATACGCTCGCAGGCCGTGCCGATCGCATGGTACGCAGGAGACGACGGACCTGGGCTGCCACGGCGTGTCCTGCTCCTCGGGATCGGGGATCGTCCGTTGCAGGAGACGATTGGCCTTCGCCGGGCGACTAGTCACGAGGGCGGCGCCCCGCAGCCCGGCCCCGCCTGGGAGCTCCGCACCGTGCACAAGAAGAAAACGGGCATCGAGATGCGCGAGGTCAACGAACTCCTGTTCCGGTACACGGGCCGCGAGCTCGCCCTCCGCATGGGCATTCGACTCGCCGACCGCACGCGATGGTGGGAGTGGGTCCAGGTCGAGGAGCTTTGGGCCGGCCCGGTCTGCCGTGCCATTCGCGCGGGCGGCTACATCGGTGTCCTGGAACTTCCCGAGGATCAACTCTTCGATCCTGTGAAGTACAACTCGGGGCCCTTGTTTCACAAACACAACTGGCTCTTTGCGGAAGTCTATGCGCTCCTTTTCGCCAACGGCCTCATCCGGGTAACGGCGCGTCATGTGAACAACCGCTTCTTCGACCAGGGGCGCGATCTGGAGGGATTCGTCCCGGTGATCGGGTTTGCGCTCGCTGCGCCCTCCGCCGCCTCAGCAAGGCCTCGATCTCCGATGTTCGATCGTGGGTTGCCGCGATCGCTTGCGCTCGACGGGGAACGCACGGTATTCGACCTCGGAGGCATCCAACTGGACATTGGGCGTGCGCGCCACCTGATCAGCGCGGAGCACCCCGGCCAGCTCTACCCGGATGGCGAGATGCTCGTGTACCAGCCGTATGAGGGCGTCGAGCTACACTTGGGCGACGGGAAGCCAACGTCTGCATGGACGTTGGATATAAGCGAGCGTGCGATGTGGAAGGGGATGGCACGGTCGGTCGGTTTCGACCTCAGCTTCGGCGACCGCCCTATCGAAACGCAGCGCTATCTGCTCCCGTACGGTTGGTACGGGCACTGCGGTGCGCTCTGGTCAGACGGAGTGCTGCCTGCACGGGGTGAGCTGGAACCAGTATGCGATGAGATGCTGGAGCCGCGCCTGCGGTTCCTTCCAGCCGGGCGATTCTACGATCCTCTGGCCTCCTGGGACGGCGAATCTGCACACGGACTGATGCTGCAGGCCTACCGCACGGGTCGGCCGGACGTCTACGACGCGGCACTCCGGAGCGCGTACGCTACCGCTGACTACGGCATTGACCACGCAGAGTACACGATCCGCCTGTACGGCCAGCCCAGGCCGGCGGTCTCGTTGACCCTGCAACGGACGCTCGGCCTCCTCTCGGTATACCTGGAAACGGGCGATCCGTACCTGCTACGTTGTGCGGAGTCCGTCTCCGACGCGGCCTATGCCTGGGATCGCTCCAATTGGCCGAGGCGCTCGTTTGGCCGCGACGCGGCTTACATCCGGGGACTTGTGCGGCTCTACGACGTGACCGGCGAGCGGTTCTACCTCCGTCGCGCGGGCGAGGCGTGTCGGCGGGTCGTCGAGTGTCAACGCCCGGACGGTTCCTTTGCCGATCAGGGTGGTACTTTCGGGACACACGGCCATCTCAACGAGATCATTAAACCGTGGATGAACTCGATCCTACTGGAAACGCTCGTTGACTATCTCGAACGAGTGGCGAGCGACCCCCTCGTAGAGCAGTGCGCCGTCCGGACGGCGGACTGGCTCCTGAGCGTCATGCGGGAGGACGAGGACGGTCCCTACTGGCCCTACCAGGTCGCCTGGGGCGAGAACGAGGAGCCGCCACAACTCAAGTGGCACCCTGATCAGCCGCGATGCAAGCACCCGTATGGCAAGGCACAGCTGGACTACAATGCACGGTCGCTCCTCTGGGTTACGATGCGAACCGGCGACGCGAAGTACGCACGTGCTTGGATGGCAACGTTCGAGCGCTGCTACGTGAGGAAGAAGCCCGTCGAGCGATACGCGGCGGACCGGAACGTGGCGGAGAACTTCCCTTGGCACGAGGCACACCTGTGGGGCGCACGGTTGACAAAGGATGGCCTCGAACTCGACCCGATCCTCGACCTGATCGAGCCGGGGCGCGAGGCGGTGATCGAACTTCCCTGTGGCTCTGTCCGCGTCCGGAGGACTCCAGCGGGAGCGGAAATCCTCGCAAGATAGCAGCACAGGGGATAGGCGGCGCGGAGAGGGGGAGCAATACGGCAAAGTTGCCCCTTCCTGCTGCACCGCCGTACTACGTTGGGAAATAGCCGGGGCACCCGGCCGGTTGGCAGGAGCAAAGTGTGAAAAGAGCGGGGGCAGTCGTCTCCAGGGCAGCTCTGATCTGCTTGTTGGCGCCGCTATCCCTCGCCGGCGCGGCGGCGACAACCAACGCCGGGGAGGGGAGCGGCCCCGGCACGAACATCCGTCTCGGACCGATCCTGCACCACGTCCACGAGCCTGACGGCACGACAGAGACAGAGAT